>OLGL01000183.1_pt1 | contig 81330 bp, 72 predicted proteins | sample 1605041 | NCBI WGS metagenome assembly OLGL01 (sample SAMEA3888905, study PRJEB22519) | human gut metagenome | biome: human gut; feature: human-associated habitat; material: faeces | place: Denmark | collected 2010 | reverse complement strand
GATTGCACTTTTATAATAGCATGAGCCATTCCATCACGCAAGAAAAATTTGGGGCGCCATGCCAGAAAAATTGGAGTCCCCTGTTCCTGATCTGCTTTTGACCCGGAATGGGATCGGAGCAAGCAGGGGTGGACGGAAACAACGGAAAATCCGCCGAGTGAATGGCGGTAAAATACATCAAAAAAATGTACCGAAAAGCCGAAGAAATTCGCACCTTTCGGCAAGCCAAAAACATTGAAATTTCAGGGATTTCGGCCATTTGGAAGCGCTATTTCCGAAAGGGTGGAACCGTCGTGTCGGAAAGATGGCAAAAAATCAGCGATTTCCCGACAAGGCTGACCCGTTTCAAATGTCAGCCGTATAATCCCTCCTGTGCCATAACAAAAACGCTCAACCAACACAGGTGGTTGAGCGTCTTGCGTGCAGCCTTGATGACATTGTTTTGACGTGCAGCGACTCATGATGAGCCCAGGCACTGCTCCTATCATTGCCGGATCGCGTACCGTGACTGCTAAGAACGGAAACGGCAGGCGCATCATGAAAAATGCGGAATAGAAGATACTGCTGATCCGTGTCCGTTTGCTGATGGATCGCCTGCCGCTTTTCTTCTGTGGGCATGATAAGGAATTTTTTTACTTCTTGAACCCCATTCTTCGTGGATTCAAGATTGCAACAGTTATCCAATCCTGTTCAGGACACTACTTCCCTCCCAGTCAGGGCAGATCGGCACATTCAGCAGATCCATAATCGTCGGCGCAATATCCCGGATGCTCAATTCAGGCAGCTCCAAACCGGCCGGGAAACGCCGCCCATGAAAAGTCGTGGGAATAATCATATCTTCAGGAACCCGGTCACCATGATTCCGATCATGGCCGCCATGATCCGCTGTCACAATGACATTGTATGACTCCGGAAGCGAAGCGCAAATATCCGCAATGCACGCTGCCACATCTCCAACTTCCTTCAGGTACGGTTCCGACATCCAGCCATACTTATGTCCTACTTCATCCACGCCCCCTAAATACAAAAACACAAAGTCCGGTTCAAACTCCTGAATGTACCGCTTGGCCTCCTGAGTCTCCCTTTGCTCCAGTTGGGGGAAATCCTCCGTTCTCTGATGAAGAAACCAACTATAATGCAAACTTTTTCCGGGTCTTGTTAAATCCCGAAGCTGCTCCCAGGTGTAAAAGAACGCTGTTCTCTTCCCCGCGGCGTAGAGCAGATCCACCATTCCATCGATTGGATGATTCTGCGGCACAAATACATTGGTTGTCACACCATGACGGTCCGGATCTACGCTGTGGAAGAGTGACATATGACAAGGCAGCGTCACTGGTGGAAAGACTGTGCTTCCCTGTACCGTCAATGCCATTGCTCCCACATTTATCAAAACGGCCATTAACGCTCACCAGTTAGAGGATCCGGTGTTTTATAAGGCCCTGACGGATCGGATTCCCGTGGGCCGAATTGGAGAATTCCGGGATCTGATGGGACTGGTTCTGCTGCTGGCTTCGGATGCATCACAGTTTATTACCGGACAGGTTTTCCTTCTGGACGGTGGTATTTCTGCCCGCCAATAATTGACGGAAATGAACGCAACGGCACAGACAGAAAAAGGCGGATTTCTGGAGGGCACCCATTTACCGGAAAGCTGGCAGAAAAAGCGCATGGGCGAGTCCTTTTGGGTAGCGGCTTTTTTGTCCGTATCCGGCGGATTGCAGGATGCCTATACCTACATTGCCAGGGAACAGGTTTTCGCCAATGCACAGACGGGAAATGTGGTACTGCTCACCCAGCGGCTGTTTTCCGGCAGTTGGGAGCAGTGTCTGCCGTATTTGCTCCCCCTGATTTCCTTTTCCCTGGGGGTTGCCATTGCTGAACAGATTGAGTACAAATACCAGAACAGAGAGTGCCTGCAATGGAGACAGATTGTCTTGTTGCTGGAGATCGCGCTGCTGTTTGGCGTGGGCTTTTTCCCAGGGGAGTGGAACCTGGCGGCCAATTCCCTGGTATCCATTTCCTGTGCTATGCAAGTGCAGGCCTTTCGGAAAGTAAAAGGCTTTTCTTTTGCCAGTACCATGTGCATCGGAAATCTCCGCAGCGGCGTAGAAATGCTCTGCTCATTTCTACGAAAAAGAGACCGGGGGACACTGCACGGAGTTGCCTGTTACTTTGGAGTAATTGCCTTGTTTGCCATTGGAGCCGGCGTGGGAGGGTTTTGCATTGGGTGGCTGGGCTATCGGACGATTTGGCTATCCGGTGGACTGCTCCTGATAGGATTTATGCTGCTGTTTTTGAATTCGAGCCGATAAATTCCCTGCCCATACATTTGAGTGAAAAGCTACGGTGCAATAATTTTTTTACATATATCCCATGTTAGGAGCAATTTATCCTGGGATAACTTTTATGACTGGTTTTAGCACAGTCAATAGCATTTGTCATCAGCGATAGACAAAAAAACAACCCCTCTGAAATCGTTGATTTCAGAGGGGTATTATATTCGTACAGCTCAACGCACAAACCCTCATGGGCTGTGCGCGGCAGAGAGTGGGACGGGTTTTTTGTATCTCCTTCCAGAGAAAACGGCGGGGGGCGCCCTTACAATAAAAGTATAGGGCCAGAAGAGGCGACAGTACGGAATGGAGAGGACCTTTCCGGGACGGCGGGCCGTCGGGCATCGCCGCCGGGGTCGTAGCGATACCTATGGGTATCCGAGACTGTCTGCTCACCGGGCCGCGCACAGAGCGTCACCGAAGAAAGTCATACAGGACGGGGCCAAGGCCGCCGCCCAACGCGGTGAAACGGGTGCGCGGCGGAACATTCCGGCCGGGTTTTGCGATCGAGGAGGTTTGCGTATTTGAAACAGGACTACATTTGCGCCGGGGCGCTGACGGAGGAAGCTCTGACCGGGGCGGTGTCGGACTTTTTGTACCGGGTCCGCCCCCACAGAGAACGGCTGTGGGACTACTACGAGGGCCAGCAGCCCGTGCCCAAGGGCGAGGCCGTCCGGGGACGGCCCAACAATCTGCTGCGGGTGCCCTTCCCCCGCTACATCACGGAGGTGCAGACCGGGTATTTCCTCGGCGTGCCCCCTACCCTTTCCTATGAGCGCCCGGAGGAGGGGCGGATCTATGCCGGTCTGCCCATGGATCACCTGCTCTTTGACATCGGCCGGGACATGAGCATCTGCGGCGAGGGCTTCGCGCTGGTGTGGCTGGAACAGTCCGGCGTACGGGTATGCCGGTGCGACCCCCTCACCTGCTTCGGCATCCGCGGCGGCGAGGCCGGGGAGCCGCTCCGCGCCGCCGTCCGGCTGTTCAAGCGCCCGGACGACACCGTATGCGGAATGCTCTACGAGGAGGAGCGGGTCACGCCCTTCACGTGGGACGGTCAGCGGGTGGCTCTGGGCGCGCCGGAGGAAAATCTGCCGGGGCATCTGGCACTGGTGCCCTTCAACAACAATTGCCAGACCTGCGGCGATTTCGAGATGGTGACGGGTCTGCTGGACGCATACAACCTGCTGCTCTCCGGGGCCATGGACGATATGCAGTCGGTGGCCAACGCCTTCCTCGCCCTGTATGGGATGCAGGGAACAACGCAAGGTGACATCGACGAGGCCAACCGCACCCGCATCCTCTCTCTGGCAGAGGGAGGCCGTGCGGAATTCGTGGTGAAGAATCTGAACCACGAGGCCCTCGCCCAGCTGGAGAGCAATCTGCGCCGCAGTATTCTGGAACTGAGCATGACGCCGGATCTCTCCGACGAGCACTTCGCCGGGAACGCCTCCGGCGTGGCGATGCAGTATAAGCTGTGGGGCATCGAGCAGGTGCGCCTTGCCAAGGAGCGCAGCTTTCTGGACGGTCTGCACCGGCTGCTGACGGCGCTTTCCGGCGGCTTTGCCCTGCTTGGAACGCCGGTGGCGCTGGAACAGGGGCGGGTCACGTTTTACAAGAATCTGCCGCAGGATCATACGGCGCTGGCGAGCACGCTGCTGTCCCTCTCTCCCCTGCTGTCCAAGCGCACCATTCTGGAACAGCTGCCGTGGGTGAAGGATGCGGAGGAGGAACTGCGGCGCAAGGCCGAGGAGACCATGGAGACGGAGGAGTAATATATGAACGAAGAAGAAAAGCAGGAACTGGAAACTCTGCGGGCGGAAAAGCTCCGCCGGGAGCAGGTGGAGCGGGCCAGAGCCGCCCTGGAGCGGGGCGGCGTGCCCCAGTCCTTCGCACCGCTGCTGGCGGGGGGCGACGACGGCGACACGGACCGACGGACGGAGGAATTCCGCGCGGCGTATCAGGCGTCTCTGGCGGAGGACGTGAAAAGCCGTCTGCCCGCATCCGCGCCGGTGGTGACGGCTCCCCTGCCCCCGCGTCCCAGACGGGGCATCCGGCGGCTGAGATAGGAGACGGGCTATGAAGATTCAGGGAACATATACGAACAAGGGCCTTGCGCTGACGGCGAAAACCGCTGTGGGCGCCTGCCTGCGGGTGACCCGTGTGGTGGGCGGCAGCGGACATACCACGGACGTCCCCAACGCCGCCCAACTGCCGGAGATCCGGCAGACACTGGCGGTGGGCGAGGCCCGCTGTACCGGGGACACCGCCGTTCTGCCCGTGACGCTGGCTGCGGTGGAAATGGAGGACTCATACACGCTGACGGAGCTTGGCATTTATGCGGAGGATCCCGATGAGGGGGAAATTCTGTACTGCGTCTACCGGCTGGACGAGCCTGTGACCATTCAGGCCGGAAGCGACACGGTGCTGCGGTTTTACCTGCGCCAGACCGTCAGCGAGGACGGCGGCGCAACGGTTCTCTGCTCCCCTGCCGGTCTCATCACCGAAAGCGACTGCGCGCCTGTGCGGAAGATGGTGCTGGCTGTCGGCGCACCCTACCGCTACGTCTCCATATCCGCGGCGGAGCTGCAAGACTACATCAACTCCCTCCCTCGCCTGTTGACTGAGCATCATGTCATCACTCTCAGAGGAACGAATTCAAACATTGTTTCTGTGAAGGACTTCTATGGCTGCGGGAGTCTCACGCTTCGTGCAGACAAGGTCGGTGACTGCGTGTTTACAAAGGATGTCATAGTGGGGAATTGCAGTATTCCGGTGATAATGGAAGGGCTGAAGTGGGAGTTAGATGGAACGGCAAGTCCCGAAACATATTGCATTAGTTGCCGCGATAGCACGATATATGCAAATATATGTTCCTTTAACGGCCATGCCAAGACGGGGAGAGGTGTGGTCTCTTGGGGCAACTCATCTGCTGTGCTGGCGGGATGCGCACTTCATAATTTGGAGATCGCAATTGAGGCCAGCTGGGGCGGTCGCATTGGAGTTTATGGAGAAGATCCGAAAACGGAATGCAGCGGCAACGCGATTGGAATCTACCTTCGTCAAGGTGGACTTGTGCTGCTGGGAGATCTCGTCCCGGATCTATTGGGCGGCACATATAACGAAAGAAACGGAATGAACGCCATTATTAAGGGCGGGAAATTCGTCTGAGGTGAACTGAAATGACGCTATACTTATATAAAATCGGGATAGCGAAGCCGGTACTGACCGTTGAGAACGCACAAAGTTACACGGCGGACAGCGTGACGGCTGCAGATGGGACGGTTTACGGGCCTCTGGCGGAGGACTGCGAACTGTCCGGTAAGGCGGACTGCTCGGAAACGCTACGGGCGGACTACCGGGCGGCACATCCCACGCAGGAGACCCGTTTGGAAGAACTGGAGGAACTGGTGGCGGCACTGATGTTCGGAGGTGAGGAAGCATGACGCTGAAGCTGAAGCTGCTGTGCCGTGTGGTGCGGCGCAGAGTGGAGCGGGGCGAGGATTTGTCCGAGGTCTTGAAGGACTATCCCCGTTTGACGGAGGAACAGAGAGACGAGATTATCGAGAATGTGAACGGCAGATAAAAGAATGGACACAAAGCAGGAGCGGCACACCTCTTTTTGGGAGGTGTGCCGCAGTTTTTGAGCGAAAATCATAAAACAAGGCGAGTTTATGGAATTTGCGCTTCATTTTTTGAAAAAATGTGCTACACTGGATAAAATGGAGCACGGCTCCGCTGACAGATAGATGAAAAATCGCATCGGCTTCCATGGGGAAGCAGTATGGAGCACAGGATTCGGATGAGGGAGAGCAATATGGTACTGAGTAAAGTGGAAAAGCCTGCCATTGAAGCGGTGCTGGCGGAAGCAAGCGCGGCGAAGCTGAAGGAACTGGCAAAGAATTACTATGTCAAGGGCTATTCCAAAATGAACAAGCCCGCGCTGATACAGGCGGTGAGCGCCGCCCTCCGGGAGCCGGGGCGCATGGAGGAGCTTCTCTACATCATCGACCAGCCGACTTTCCTGCTGTTTAGGCGGGCGGCAAGGAGCCGGGAGCCGGTGAAGGTGAAGAAGGCCCTGCCCGAGCAGTGCAGCCTGCTGGAGGATCTCGGCTACCTTGTTTGCGATGCTTCTCAGGAGGATCTGATCGTGACGGTTCCCACCGAGATCAGCAAGGTGTTTCATCAGCTGGAGCGGGAAGGCTACACGGAGAGGAAGACGCGCTACGATCTGCTGGACGGTTATGCCATGGCCGCGGTCCATCTGTACGGCGCGATCAGCCAGCCGGATCTTGTGGACATCTTCAACCGTCAGAACAGTCAGCCCACCTCAGAGGAGGAACTGTTCCCAGCTTTGCTCCGCCATGTGGCCGTGGGCGCACCCTACTGCTTCTGGGAGGAGTGTATCGTCTGCGGAGAGTTCGAAGAGAATGGCTTCGAAGATGTGCGGGATCTGATGCGCCAATGCGGCGGCAAGCCCCGGTATATTCCGGAAAAGGACGAACTGCTGCGCTATGCCGACTGGAACTACTATGAGCGCACACCGCAGATGGATGCCCTGACCGCCTTTTTGATGAACGAGGGGCATCAGCCCCGCCGGGACGCGGAGGAGATCGCCGGGGAGATCCAATACGCCTGCGTCATTGAAGCCGACATGGAGCAGATCTACGATATTCTGGGCGACTATGACATGGAGCTTGACGGCAGTGCCGTCGAAGCCTTCGTGAAGGTGATGATGTCCGTCAAGAACAACACCCGGCTCTGGGCCAACAAGGGCTACACGCCCAACGAACTGGCCGCGCTCTACTACCGGGGCGCGCCAGCAGCGGACGGGACCGGCAGAAAGAAAATCGGCCGGAACGATCCCTGTCCCTGCGGCAGCGGAAAGAAGTTCAAAAAGTGCTGCGGACGATAACGGAAGCATCCTCCTTCCCTTTTGACAGCAAAAGATGTAAAGGCATTACACTATACAAACAACAGCAGAGGACGTATGTCCTCTGCTGTTGTTTTTTTGATAGCGGATGAGATGAACGATTGGGTAGCCGTAAAGCACCTCAGCCCGTCCAGTCGGAACGGGTCTCCCGCACGTCGATATGGGTAAAACCCTGCCCGGCGTACACGCCCACGCCGCCCCAGTCGGGCATCAGCGTCCGGGCGTAGGCCGCCACCGCTGCCGGAGTCTGGCCCTTCACGGAAATGTCAGCCGCCGTGCCGTAGCAGTGCTGGCTGTGGGCCGCGCCGCCCACCTTGGCGTTGTACTGGGGCGTCCGGTAGGCGCTGTGGATCACCACCGGGGCGGCAAAGTGGCTGCGGATGCTCTGCAAGACCATCACCAGCCGGGGGGCGGTCAGAACGGCGTCGGAGCCGTCCTTGCAGGCAAATTCTTTCACGGTAAAGTTGGCGGACAGCTTCTTGCCGCCGTCCTTCGCCTTGGAATAACCGTTGATCTCGACCATAGGCTTTTCTCCTTTCGGTTCGCCGGTTTGTTCGTTTTTCAGCTTCCAGACGAGGAAGAACGGGATCACCCGCCCGTCCCCGGCGAAGCCCTCCCCTGCCGCATCCATGAAGCAGGTGCTCCCGCCTCCGTCCATCATGATGGCGTTGTCCCAGCCGGAGGACGCCAGCAGATCCCGGAGCTGCTCCGGCGTGTGCCGGTCCTTGCTCACATAGTAGGCGAACCGTCCGCCCTTGGTGCCGATGGCTGTTCGGGGGGCGCGGTAGCGCATATCCGCTCCGCAGGTGACGAGACTGATCTTCTTCCCGCCGATGATGAGGTGGACGCACTCCATGTAATTTGCGTCCCCGTTGGGCACGGCCTTTACGCCGAAGTCCGCCGGGGTGTTCCAGCTGACGGCCCACGTCCGGTAGTCCGGGGACTTGCAGACCGTCCCGTCCGCTTTCAGGTGACAGGCCGGGGTCTGGTTCCGCAAGAAAATGGAACCGTTGCAGATAGCGTCCCCGCCCGTCTCCACCAGCATTTTTCGCAGGTTGGCCGGGGTGGAGCGGAGACGCTTCCGGTTGAAATAGATCTTGATGAATTGGAGGTCGGAGAGCGGGACGGTGCCCGCTCTCGTGCTCATGTGCGGGCCTCCGTGCCCTTGCCCTGATCGCCGGTCTGGTGCAGCGCGTCCAGCATATTTTTCACAAAGGCCGGGTACGGAACGCCCATCACCGCCGTGTTTTCCAATACGGAAAGGCCCTCATTGGCGATGAAGAACAGGCACACCGCGTCCCGGACGAAATCGCTGTGGGTGGCCTGATCCAGCAGCGCCGCCATCCACACCAGCGCCAGCATGACGCCCTTTTTCACCAGACCCTTGTAGCTGGCCTTGGAGTCCAGCGCCCCGGTCTTGCTCTTTGCCGACTTGTGCCAGACGGCCGCCACCAGCCAGCCGGTGACATAGTCCAGCGCCATAAAGCAGATCAGAACTTTGAGCGCCACATCCCAGCCTCCCAGCGCCTGAGCGACGGCGGAGCCGGCCACGGCCAGCGCCGCCAGCATCGTGTTTTTCATTTGTGTCAGATTCATCGGATTCCCCCTTTTGTTGATTCGGACGCTGAACGTCCTCTCTGAACAGTGTACCTGCCGCCGTGGGCGGCCCGCTGGGTAAGCGGTTCAGTTTTTGGGTTCAATTCGGGGGAGAGTACGTCAAAAATGGGTCTCTGCAAAAGTAGGAATCCCAGACCATCAAGGATGATTTGGGATTCCTGTTTTTCAATATTGATGCAGGTGGGATAAATTGCTCTATTATGCCTTTTTACATGGTACGGATGTTATCATTTTCCCAAACTCACATCGATAATCAAGATATTTTTCCATCCGGGTCAAGTCAATTTTCTCGTCAAGGTAATCTTTTGGATTTACAGAAATAATTAACTTGCTCGCTAATTTTTCATCGTACTGGATAAAGAAATCAACTGTCTGTTGAAACACATTTTCCTTTGTTGCCCCTTGGATTGCAGCACGTCCAGAACCAAGGAGCGGAATACACAGATTATCATAGTGTCCCATCCGCTTGATCGCATCAGCTACAGCTGTCAGCGCAATGCTGACATGTTCAATCGACTGACCGATGGGCTTACCATATTTGTTTACATCATTTATTGCAACGAAATAGAAGTGTTTCCCCTTTCGGTCGATTTTTGCAACTGTACCGATTGGATATTTTTTGACTGGGCCGAAACAATCAGAAGTGAGGAGCCCTTTAATTTCCTGACTGTCAAGGCTCTTGCTTATCAACACGTCAAGATCATGTAATTTCCCATTAAAATACTTGAGTTGGAACCGTCCTTGGACACTGTTTGGACTGATATACTCGTTATCCATCTGGGTGCGGAAAAAAGTATTTGTGGGGATAACATAGCTGTTGGCAGTTCGATTTTGGAAAATGTCTCTAACACTAATTGCAATTTGCATATCGCGGTTAGCTACCTTTTTGCAACAATTGACTTTCTTGCGATTGTGCAAGCATGAAATAAGCAGACTGGCGATTAGTACAGTTTTCCAATTCCCTTTTACAAAACGCTCCAGTATATCACATCTCGTGAGATTCTTAAGCAAAACGGCCACTGCGAAAAAAGATGACACATAGCCAATAGCAGTATAGGCTAACTTTCCTATGGCTTTTGGTGTGCATACTTCTCCGGTAACTGATTTGAGTAGGACTTTTATTTGATCAATCATATCCCAATGCTTTCTTGATATGAGCATAATTTCCAACCTTGGCTCCAAGTGCGTTTCGCGTCCAGAAAGGGTAGGCTTCTGATTCGTAACCGTTCATATAAGAAGGAAGCCAACCCGGCTGCTTGTTTAGAGAATTGTAAACTATGATGATTGGTTTACCTTTCCGCTTAGCTTGACGAAACTCGTGTTCAAGGTAAGAGTATGTATTAATGTTGCCTATATCACCTTCCGGGCGGGGAGTTGAAATGGTGCTACATTTACAACTTTTAATTCCATTGGGGTTTTGCTTATAGGGCGTGCAATCACAATCAGCTCCATCGCGTAAACGTTTACATATGCTTCCAGCAGTTCGGGATGCTGTTTTATCACCAATAATGATAATCACCGCTGAAGACACATTGATCTGAGAATTGAATTCTTTTTTTAAATCACAAGGCCTGCAATCTGGATCTTCTGAAACACTCCCTGAAACAACTTCGGCTGTGTCAATGTAATCGACTTTGTGAAGAGCGTCATTTCCCCATTTGTGGAGTTCATCCACAACCTCACGATCTCCGTTTGATTCAGAATAATCTGCGCTGATGTAAACCCTCTTGCTCATATTTTTCTCCTTTCTAAGTGTTTATCTTTAATAATTGCCTTTGTGAGGGATACACTATGTATACAATGCAAACTATGGTGGCAACTTGTGCCCCTGCAAATATTACTCGAGCGATTCCGGGAATTTCTGATGGAGGCTGTTGGACTCGGTCCAGTGGCCGCATACGTGTGCAGCGTTGCCAAGCAGTACAAATAAGTGAATCGTTTTTTGCACTGGTTTGCGGCTTTGGCAAACGGATCACGATCTCTGCTGATTCGAATCCCAGCGGGGCGGTTTATCTGCACCCTCTTTGGGCGTTCAAAAGGCACTCGGCGAACAGGAAGTCGGTGGGGCTGTCAATATCCACGGAGCGTTCCGTGGACATGATGTAGGCGTAGCAGCCATCGCCGTACAGACTGCCGGTGCGGAGGAAGTGCTCCGTTTTCACAAGATAGATGGCGCCGTTCATGCGGTAGTAGGTCTCCAGCTCCTGCCGGCGCTTATTGCCGTCGGCACGGATGAACGCCCGCATACTGCCGTCCGGCGGGAGGGTGTTGCACCAGAGCGGAGAGTGCTCCATCTCACAGACGGAAATGACGCTTTCGGCCTGCTTTTCCTCCATCACGCCGAAGGCCGCCCGAATATCGTCGGCGGTACGCAGGGGCGAGGTGGGCTGAAGGAGCATGAAGGCGTCAAAGAGCTGCCCCATTTCCTCGTAGCGGCGCAGTACCTCCCGGATGGCGTCCTCGGAGGAGGCGGTATCGGAAGAGGTCTCAGCGCTGCGGAGGAACGGCTCGTCCGCGCCGTACCGCCGGGCGATGCCGGCGTAGCGCTCCGAATCGGTGGAGACGTGAACGGTGTCGAACAGCCCGGAAGCGAGGGCGGCTTCGATGGAATACGCCAGCAGGGGCTTACCGTTCAGCGGCTTGATGTTTTTGTCCGGCAGGCCCTTGGAGCCGCTGCGGGCGGGAATGATGGCGATGGAACGCATGGGGCCTCCTTACTCCATGACCGGGAGGTCATAGAAGGTTTTTTTCGTGTTATGAGGGGCGCTGCGGAGGAAACGCAGCAGCTCCGATAGAATTTTTTCCGAGGTGCGGCCGTCGCCAAAGGGGGAAACGGTATTGGCGGCGACGGTCTTAAATTCTGGCGACATGGCCTTCCTCATAGCCATTGTGATCGCCTCCCGCTCCGGCGGGCAGTCGATGACGCTTTCAGCGCGCATCCGCCCCTTTTGACGGTCGCCGATGTTGACCGTGGGGATGAGCATGGCGGGAGCCTCCACGATGCCGCTGGAGGAATTCCCAAGCGCCATTTCCGCACCCTTGAGGGCGGAAAGATAGCGCCGCATCCCGAGAGACGGCACAACCAGCCAGTTTTTCCGGCTGGCGCCCTCGGACTGCCAGATGCCGTTGATGGCCCGCCCGCCCGCGTCGGCGTTGGCCAGCGTGACAATATAAGACATGGCGGGGAACGCATCCATGGCGGCGATCAGCTCATGGAGCTGTCGCTCAGCGGTGTTGTCCTCCAGCGTGACGGGGTGGAAGGTGACCACGCTGTAAGGCCCGGCGGTCAGGTCAAATTGCAGGTTTTCCGACAGTTCCTCCACGGAGAGGAGCGGCGTGCGCAGGCAGTTTTCAACGCCCGGCTCCCCCACGTTGAACACCCGCTCCGGGTGCTCCCCCATTTGAATGATACGCTGGCGGGATCGCTCACAGCCGGGAAAATGCAGGGTGCTCATTTTGGTGACGCTGTGCCGGATAGCATCGTCTACCGCGCCCTCCGTCACATCGCCGCCGGAAATATGCGCGATGGGGATACCGGAAAAGTGAGCGGCGATGGCTGCGGCGAGGATCTCATAACGGTCCCCCAGCACCACCAGAAGATCGGGACGGCGGGCGGAGAAATAGTCGGCAAAGGCGCTCAAGGCCGCGCCGGTGGCGCGGGCCATACCGGCCTTGCTGTCATCGTCCAGCGGAAAGGGCACGCTGTCATAGGCAAAGCCGTCGTGCGTCAGCTCCTCCCCCGTGCCGCCAAAGGCGGCGCTGAGGTGGCTGCCGGTGGCGGCAATCGTCAATTCGATTTCCGGGCAGTCCCGCAGGCGGATCAGCAGAGGCCGCAGCAGACCGTAATCCGCCCGGGTGCCGGACACAACACAGACTTGATGCTTCATCTCGTTCCTCACAATTCAATGGCATCGTCCGCCGCGTAATCCCGGCGGGCGGGCGTTCCGATGACGAGGTCCCAATAACGGGCGGAAAGGCCCCGGTCATTCCGCTTCACGGTTAGATCGTCGACGGTCAGAAGTTTGCCCGCCGGAATGGGCCGCGCCGCAACAACGCGCTTGAGCACGACCTCGGAGATCGAACGCTCCTCCGGGGATGGGGTCTTGCGGCCGCTGCCAAGCCCCGCTTCCACCTGCCGGATAGCGGACACCATCTGCCGGAACGCCTCCGGCTCTGTACTGGCAAGGTGGTCCGGGCCTTCCATGTGCCGGTCCAAGGTGAAGTGCTTTTCGATGACCACCGCGCCCCGGGCTGCGGCGGCTGTGGGAATGGCGATGCCTTCCGTATGGTCGGAATATCCCACGGGCAGGCCGAAGGCGGCGCGAAGCGTGTCCATGGCCCGGAGATTGACACGGTCATAGGGGCAGGGATAGCTGGTGGTGCAGTGGAGCAGGGTGATGTCCTCTGCCCCGCCCTGCCGCAGGGCTTCCAGAGACAGCTCCACATCCGCCAGAGAACTCATGCCGGTGCTCAGAAGCACCGGTTTTTTCTTGCTGCCCATGTAGCGCAGGTACGGGATATTTCCGATCTCGCCGGAGCCGATCTTGATGAAGGGGATGCCCAGCGTCAGCAGAAAGTCCAGACTGTCCGGCTCATCTGCTGTGGAGGCGAACTGAATACCGATCTCGTCACAATACGCTTTGACGGCGCGGAAATCGTCATAGGAAAGCTCCAGCCGCTTGAGCATATCGAACTGGGACTCGGTGTGTCCCGTGTTGTCCGCCTGATAGTCCGCCTGCGCCACGCTGCGGGTGATGATCTTCTCCGTTTGCCAGGTCTGGAACTTCACGCAGTCCGCCCCGGCGTTTTTTGCCGCGAGGCAAAGCTCCTTGGCGAGATCGAGCCGCCCGTTGTGGTTGACGCCGGCCTCGGCGATGATATAAGCGCCCATGGGGTCACCTCCTGTACTGGATCATAAACCCGTTATCCGGATCAAAGGCCGGGTCCGCGGATTTGCGGAGGGCCAGAAGCTCCTGATACGCCGCCGGGTCAAAAATGCTGCGGCCCACCCAGAATTCCCGGCGGCCGTATTTGTTGAACTGCTTTTTAAAGCCGAACAGACTGTCGTCCGGCGCCATGCCGCCGCCCAGATGCAGCCTGCTCATGCCGTGAGCCGCGCCCCAGAGCGCCGCTTCGTAGAGCAGCAGGTTTCCCGCCGCCAGATTGCGGTAAGCGGCGTCCGAGCCTGCCAAATGATAGTGCATACTGCCGTTGGTATGGAAGAAGATGGCCCCGCTGATGGGCGCTTCCTCCAGCTCCGCGTACAGCAGAAAGGCGTGGTCGGAAAGCTGCTCGCTCAGATAGTCAAAGTAGGACGTGCCGAAGGTGTAGTAGTCCTCCGCGCTGTGCTTGTCCATGGTCTGACGGTACAGCTCCAGAAACGGCGCGTATTCCGACATGGGCGCTTTCCGCACCGTGACGCCGCTCCGCTGCGCCTTGCGTACCATGTTGCGGTTCTTGCTGTCCATATTGGCGAGGATCAGCTCCGGCGAGGCGGTGTCCATATAGATGGTGTCACGCAGATAGCGGGTGTCCGTCATAGGCGAGACCGCGCCGTGATTATCCAGCAGCGGATGGTAGCGCAGAAATTGCGTGACGATGCGCTGCTCCAGACAATAGGCCCGCAGTTCCTCCATGAAGATCTGCTGGGCCACCGGTGAGAGCGGGGCGTCGGTCAACGGGCCGCCGTAGCCGTAGGGCGTTTCCAGATCGTAAAGGCGGCCTGCCGGGAGCAGACCGTGAAAGCGGGGATCGTCCGCGATATCGCTGCGCATGACCACATAGCACATCCGCTCCGCGCCGTGCTCAAAGCAGAGCAGCAACGGATCGCCGTCTCCGTGGAGCTTTAGGGAGACGGCGTATTCACAAAGATAATAAATGTCCCACCCGGCGAAGGAGCGGACATAGGCGTTCCATGCTTCCGGCGTCTGCGGGGTCAAAACGTTCATAACAACAGTCCTTTGCAAGTATCGAGCGTGTCAATGAGATAGTCTATGTGCGCCGTGTCATACCGCTGGTCGATGGGCAGAGAGAGCATCTGTGCGGCCAATTTTCTCGCCAGAGGCCGCTCGTCAGCCTGTACACCGTCGAAGGGCCAGTGTACCGCACAGTAGATCCGATGCTCCATCAGACGGCGGCGCAGGGCGTCTCGGTCCTTCACCCGGATCGGCAGGACCAGCGGACATGCATCCTCCGCAATACGGCAGATGGGAGACACGCCCAGTTGAGCGAGCGCGTCCTTCAGCCGCGCGTAATTGCGCCTGCGCTGGATGGCCAGCGCGTCCGCATCGACCGTGCGGAGCAGAAAACGGGAAAAATCGGAGATCTGATACAGCTCCGTCTGCGCGTCCAGCGCATCCTCCGTTTCACGGAAAATATTCAGGTATTCCGCATTGCAGTCCAATGTTCCATCGAGAAACAGGGACTTGCAGACCATGCCGCAGGCACGGCGGTCATCCGTTTTGCGAGGGAGAAGAGAAAAGCTATCTCGGTCCGCAAGCGCGGGGCCGTATAACGCGCCGCCGCCCGGCAGGGCGAACCACTTGCGCAGGCTGCAAACGCAGAGATCGCCGATGGTGCGCCGCGCGGAAAATACGCTGTGAGTGGTGTCCTCCACGATGGAAAAGCCGTATCGCAGGCGGGCGGCCTCCAACTGCTCCAATATAGCCTGCGGTTGTACCGCGCCGAAGTAGTGCATCAGAAAAACGGCGGAGACTTCCACTTTCAGCTTGGAGAGAAGGTCGTCCATGTCGATCTCCAGCGAGGGCGTCAGCCGGTAAAAGCGCAGCGCGTGGCCGGAAAAGGCGGTGATGACGGAATCGCAGATGTACTCCGGCAGAAGGATCGTTCCGGAACGTAGGCTCCGCGCGGCAAAGCGCAGCGCGCTGCGGCCGCTGTCGAAGTACAGCGGGTGCTCACCGGACAGACAGGCGTCTACGCTGTGGTTTTTTTCAGAAAGCGTATTGAGATCTAAGAAAAACTCGCCGCCTAATTCCATCGTGTGCGCTCCTTTCCAAGAGGATATATCAGAGGTCTTTGTATAGATGCAGCATCTTTACTTCTTTATTCAGCTTTGGAATATAGTGCATTTCATAGTCCCCGGAAAAGGTAATGCCGAGGCTTGCGTAAGCGTGGAGAGATGCAGTATTATCTTCACGGATTTTTCCAACGAAGCGTCGAAAACCAAGAGAGCGGGCTTCTTCTAACGCCAAGCGTGCCGCAGCCTTCCCGTAACCATGTCCCCAGTATTTTTCCGAAATAGCCATTGGAATATCAAAAACATCAGAACCTGATGGCTCGATATAAATATGACCGACGGGCGTATCGTTGTCCATAATAATGTAGATTTTTCTATTGGTTTTTTCGCCTTGATTTTGAATTATGCGCTCATACCATTTCTGGAATGACGTGCGCTCGGGCGGCGTGTCGAAGCCAGTCCAGAAAATGTTGGACGGCTCGCATTTGAGCTGATAAAAAAATTCAAAATCCTCCGGTGCCGCCAAACGAATACTGACCATATTGGTGCAACCTCCTCTTATTTCGGGCGCAGGTATACAGCTTCTCTCGTGCTTTGGATTCATTGCACTGTCCCATGTCCGTCCTTTTTCGGAAGGAGCCGCTGGACCGCGTTACATTTTGCTGTCCAGACCCTTTCCGGTCTCGATGTGTTCAAAATTCGGCAGATACGCCGCCATGATGGCGATGATCTCGTCCTTTGTGGGGTGCGGCCCGGCGAAGGCGGCGGTCAGCTCACGGAAAAGCGTTTCCACCCGTTCCTTGTTGGGAACGGCTTTCCCGGTGATGACACCCAGAGATTGGAAACGCTCCATATCCGCTGTTTCCTCGTCTGTCACGAACTCCTCAAATGCCTTTTCGCCGGAGGTGTCCGACACCGCGTAATGGACGGGATACAAGGTCCCGCCGTGCTTCAGTTCCTCGGCGCGGTCGATGGCCTCCTCGTCCGAGGCACATTCCAGCACCTCGTAGCCGTGGGCCTTCAAAAGCGCGGTGCCGATGGCGTCAAAGGTCATCATCTGGGCCTCGGCCAGCTTCGGGAAGAAGATGGCCCGGTTTTCGCCCAGCATGCAGGACAGCAGGCAGATCTGCCCGGATTCCTCGGGACTGACGAAGTAGCGTCTCACGTCGGAGGGGGCGGACAGCGGCTGGAGCTTGGAGAGCCGCGCCAGAAAACCGGCGGGCAGAGAGCCGTTGGAAAAGGCCACGTTGGCGAACCGGGCCGTTTTCACCGGGAACTTGTCCGAATAGCTGAAGATCACGTCCTCCATGATGCGCTTGGAAGCGCCCATGATGTTCACGGGGTTCGCGGCCTTATCCGTGGATACGCAGAAGTATTCCTCCGGTGGGAACGCCGTCAGCAGGTCGAGGAGACGCTTGGCGTGGAGGACGTTGTTCTGGAGCAGGGCCTCCACGCTGTAAATGTCCTTCTCGGAGCGGACGTGCTTATGGGCAGAGAAATTTCCCACGATGTCGAAGCCGCCACGGTCGCGGAACATCTTCTCAAAGACCGGCGACGCGAAATCCATGGGATAGGGGATGTAATCCTCCGGCACATACATGCCCTTGGTGGAGCGAAGATCCCGGGTCAGCTCCGCCAGAGCGTTTTCATTGTAATCCACCGCCACCAGGGACGCGGGCTTAAAGGGCAGCAGCGCCTTGATGAAGCTGGAGCCGATGGAACCGGCTCCGCCGATGACGAGCACCGACTTTCCGGCGATTTTTTTGCTGAGGGCGTCCCGGTTGGCCTCGATGTCGGCGCTGAACATGGACACCGGACGCTTGGTGACGTATTGACTGATGAATTGATCTAAATGAAACATATTTTTCCGCACCTTTTCAAACTTCACCGGGGCGGCAGCCTCCGGCGGCATGGTTCACTCATTTATCCTTTATCATACCACAGCTTTCAATCAAAAACAACGCTCCCGTTTCCTGCCTATCTAAATAAACTCCGTAGGGAGCCGAGCGGCGCGTTCAAAGCTGCGCTTCTGTCCCCACGGAGTTCATTTTTTGCTAATTGCGCTCAAGGACCTCCTTCGCTGCGTGAGGCAGGTAAGCCTGGGCACTCACACCCTGTACGCCCTTAAGAACTGCGGCGGGCAGGAAGGAGGGGGCTGGAAATGCATGGGATTCACTTATTTTCAGGGGAAAGTTCAGTGATCCGCGCGCAAATCTCGCCCAGGAGTAGCCAGAGGAAGATATATGGCAGACCGCGCCAGAGAACAAAGCAGCCGTTGACCAGATCGGCGGCAAGGATCGCGCCGCAGGAGGCAATCAGAACGGAGAGCAGCAGGCGTTTTTCTTCATCATGGCAGATAAAGAGGCCGCGCAGCGCTTTGATGAAAAACCAGACGCCGAACACGAGAACGAGAGCAAAGCCGATGATACCCGAGGCGGCAAGAAGCGTCAGATACCCGTTGTGCAGGTTTCGATATTCATAATCCGGAACGCCGTAGAAGACCTTTACGCTGATGGCGTTATTGGTCACGCCCAACGGGTGGGCGAGAAAAAGCTTGATACCCTCTCTCCAGATCGAGCTGCGAACACCGTTGGCAGAGGTTTTGATATCTCGGCTGATCGTCACTTCCTTCGGCGGCTCTGGCAACTGCTCGGGAGTCGAGGGTTCTCCATCGGGAATCTCGGGATCATTAGGGCATTCCTGGTCCTCATCCTCCGGCGGCTGTCCAGGAATCGCAGACTGATCAGGCTGGTTTTTCTCCGCCTCTTTAAGCTCATGCTGATAGACAGTCTGCGATATGCCGTTGACCGCAGCGGTTTCCATCCGCTGTGTACCGTAAAAGGCACCAGTGACAAGCAGGCACAGCGCAAGCATCTGTGCGGTGGCTTCCATGCCGCGGCGGGCGATTTTTTTCCCAGTGGTATTGCCTATGCCGCGGCAAAGCGGAAACAACACCGAGAACGCGAGCATGGAAATGAGCGCCGAGTATGCGTTTGCGGCGCCGATGGTGAACAGGTAGATCACACAGCTGACAACGCACGGTCCCAGACGGCGGACTTCCTTTCTCCCAAATAAGTACCATGTCGAAAAAGTACCGAGGAGACATAACTCACTGAGCGTAGAGGGGCCGGCGGCGATGCCACTCAGCTGCATACTTGTATTACGCGGATTAAAACCAATCAGGATAGTGGTTCCCCGATAGGGGACCTCCGCACTGTAACTTGCCAGCATCATGCCGAGAGAGATGAGTGCAACGGCCATGGAAAAGACGAAAACCATCCGGCAGATCAGTTTGAGCGTAGCGGAGCGCGCCTCACTCCCAAAGGAGGAAAAGACGCAGAAAAAAACAAAGAAGTAAATACCGGTATATACCAATTGACCGCAGTTTGAGAAAAAGCCGCTTTGCCGGTTCAACAGGATCGTAACAAAATAGCTGACACAAAAAAGAAGGAATATCGGGAAGAACGGGCGGCGGTAAACGCGGCGGTCCACCAGAAAGAGCCACAGCAGCAGACCTGCGCCGAAGAGCACGGACAGCATCAGCAACAGCTGGTAGAGAAAAAAAGTGAAAGGGACAGAAGCAACCAGCAGAGATGCCGTACATAGAGCGGCAAACCACTTCACGCAGCTTTCCAGCGTGATTTTTTTTCGAATCTTCATAGTAAATACAATTCCTTTTACAATTCTTCATGGAAGGAAGCCGGACTTCCTTCCGACCGTACAGGCTATAACATATTTCAGCCCTACGGGCCGCTATGCGGAAAGTGCGGGCGGCAACGGTCGAATATTCGGCCAACGACGGTCACGGTTTTCCGTACAACCGTTCCCTCATTTTTTCCAGCTCGTCCAGCTGGCCCATGTCCAGCCAATCCTCCTCGCCCACCGTGTAGGCGCTCACACGGCGGCCCCTGCACCGCTGCCGCTCGATGATGTCCGGAAAGCCGATGACCTCGTCCTCTCCGATATCGTCCAGCACCTCAGGCTCCACGAGATACAGTCCTGTATTGGTCAGGAACTGAAACGCCGGCTTCTCCTGCATGGCGGTGATGACACCGCCCTCTCCCGTTTCAACAACGCCGTAGGGGATGGTGACGTGCTTTTCCGCGCAGACCATCGTGACGGCGCTGCCGCTTTCCCGATGGAAGCGCAGCAGCTTTTCATAGTCGGTGAAAATGAGCAGGTCGCAGTTCGTGAGGAAGAAGGTGCCGGAGAGTTTCCCCTTCAGCAGGTTCAGCCCGCCGCCTGTGCCTAAAGGCTTGTCCTCATCGTACCAGACCGTGTTGAAATGCTCCTCATTTTCGCTGAAATACGCCTTGATCAGCTGCTTTTTATAGTTCACGATGCCGTGGAACTCCGTGCAGCCGTACTGCCGGAACTGCCGCATGATGTGCTCCATGATGGGCAGGTCTCCCACGGGGATCAGCGGCTTTGGCAGAATTTTGGTGTACGGCTCAAGGCGCGTGCCCTTGCCGCCCGCCATGATGACCACGGGCAGACCGAGGGCGGCGTGGGGTTCTGCTTGGCGCTCATCCTCCAGCACAATATCCATGATGCGTCCAGCCCCATCCAGCACCGGTACAGCAATGCAGCCGTGCTGGGCCAGCAGACGAATCGCCTCCTCCCTGCCGGTGGCGGTGATGGGGCGATGGTTGCCGGCGTTTGCAGCGCTGTCCTCCAGCGTTCCGCCGGAGAGCAGATAGCGCCGCACGTCGCCGTCTGTCAGCGCGGCGGTGAGCCGCCCGGCGGTATCAGAGAGAAAGAGGATCTTTTTTTCATTTTGATTCAGACGGGCAAGCGCCGTGCGCAGACTTTCCGTTTCTAACATGCAGAATGATTGAAAATCCATGCCGTGATCTCCTTTTGCAGATGATGAGAAGTCCCGCCTGATTACAGATGATGGACAGTGGTCTCACGGCGGTTGAGACAAATCTCTTCCCAAGGACCCTATTAGCGGTTTTTATCCTCCGAAACGGGGAAATAGTCCCGCAAAATTTGCAGCCTCGCCGGAAGATGGGCATGCAGCCAGATCAAAAGATCCGACTTGAGCAGCACGGTGACGAGAACATAGACCATGCCTGCCGCGGCAATGGCGGCAAGCGCGGACAGCTCATCGCTCCATGCGGTGAGCAGAGCGCGGTAGACCGGCAGACTCACTGCGGCGGCGCAGGCTGTGCCGAGGGTGTATTTGACAACGTCCGCTGCCTGCCGCCGGGTAAAGACCGGCAGATTCAAGGTGCGAATGTCGCGGTACATCAGGCTTACCGCCAGCGCGCCGGAAAGACTGGTGGCCAAGGCGAGACCGCGGTAGCCCCAGATCCGCACCAGCAGGAAGTCAAGCGCGATGTTGCTTGCCACAGTGATGACTGTGTTCCGCAGGATCAGCTTCTGCCGCATGTTGGCGGCAAGCGTGTTGGTCAGGATCGTGCGGAAAGCAAAAAACGGGATCCCCAGCGCATACAGCGTCAGGCACACCGACGTAACGGCGGTGGACTCATCGGAAAACGCACCCCGCTGGAAAATCAGGCTGATGATGGGCTGCGCGTACAGCGCGAACATGACCACCAGCGGGATCGAGGTGTAGCAGGCGATCAGCAGCGCCCTTTGCACATAGCCGCTGCCCTTCTCCTTCTCTCCGGCCGCAAAATACAGGTTCATGCGGGGATAGCAGACTTGAATGAAGATGGTGGTGGTCAGCGTCAGCAGAATGGATTGCACACGGTTGGCATAGCTCAGAGCGCTGGTAACGCCTTCTCCTAGTCCGGAGGCAAACATCCGATCCACCACGCCGTTAATTTGATCAGCCATCAGGCTTAAGCCCAGCGGAATGGCGAGGGTACAGAGATGGCGAAAATCGCGGTCATGCAGGTCGAGCACCGGCTCCCATCGAAGGCCGTGCTTACGGCGGGCATAGGCCCAAAGCACCGCCAGCGCCAGTATCATGGACGCAACGTATCCGTAGGCGAGGATCATCGGGCGCTGCGGCGTGGCAATCAGAATCGAGGCAATCAGGACAAGGTTGACGAGAATAAAGTCACAGAAGCCGCCGGGAATAAAGTCCTCCTGCGCCGCAAGATATGCCGTGAGAACATTGAAAATCGTGAAAATGGGGAGATAAAAGGAGATGACGGCAATAAATCGCGCTGTCAGCGCGGCGGGTTCCGCTGAGAAACCCGGAGCAAGGAGACTCACGATATTCTGCCGAAAGGCAATACACACGCTCGTGATGAGCAGCGAGATGAGAAGAAGAACAGAACAGGTATTGGAAAAAAAGTGTGCCCTGTTTTTAGGATCAGTCCGCACATAAGAGGGAATAAACGATTGCGTAAACCCACTGGCAAACAGTGCGAATAAAACGCTTGGCAAACTTGCGGCAATGACATAAGCATCTGCGATATAGGTCGTACCGAAGCAGTCCGCAAGAAAAACCTCGCGGGCAAATCCCAGTATTTTTGAGATGATCAGTAAAAATGCTGTCACCGAAGCGGATCTTGCAAGGTTTTTCAAGGTGATGTTCCCTTTCTTATTCAACGGCTATCCTCAAAAATTCTATTTGGAAATAGACTTACGCATCTGTTCATACAAGTAAATACGGACAGCAGTACGGATTTCTATAGTGGACAAGTCTTCGCACAATAATGGGCGAATCGTTTCTCCAGCAATCATCTTTTCGCTATCTTGTGAAACGAGATATAACTGCCGTATTTCCTTCAGACCTTTTTTGTCACCGCGCAAGATGTAGTACATGTAGCGGCATATGCGATATAGCACAGGATTTTTCACAAATCTTTTGACCTTATCCTTAGCGGAAACAACACCCTGCTTTTCCGTTAATTCGTGGGTTTGCGGATGATAGATTTTTGGCTTGATATGAGAAAAGAATGGGATATCTAACAAAGTCGGATAAAATTTATCAATACACTCCATTTGAAATTTAGAGTTAAATTTGTGCTGATAGGGCACGTGGTTGACATAATCCAACGCGTCCTTATCTCCGAACAGCGGGAAACTATAGAAGAACATGTTTATAAACTGATTCATCATCATATCCCAGCGCAACCGATATACAGAATTCAATTCTTGGAAACTATCCTTTGTAAGTCGTGCGGGATCAATCTCATGAGTCTGACAATAGATAAGATGCTGCTTATAGATAAACTCGCGAAGTGCGGGGAAAAAAGACTTGCTGATCATAGGCTTCCAGCCCGGTAAAAACATTTCGTCAATATACTGTGAAAGCGTATAATTTTCATGGGGATAATCCACAATTGTTTCAACGTCTCGGAATGTCTCACCTAGATAACCGAGCGTAAAAAATTCTCCTTGCATACTTTCCTCAAATTCATGAAAAAAGTTTTTACTCATTCCATAAATCGAGTACATTTCACCATATTTTCCCAAATAGTCGGCGAGGCCATCCATTTCACTATCCGCCCAATTCATCAAGCAAACCGGAAGGTCATTTTGTGCGGCAAGTTTTTGCACACACTGAAGATCTTCGCTTTTGGTATTGGTAATGGTTGAATCACCGATGCCATAATAACAAGAGGGCTTCATCCCAAGTGCAAGCATTAGAGATAATGTAATTCTTGAATCCTGTCCGCCGGTTAAAAAGGTTCCGCTTTGAGAAAATACTGTAGGGAGATCCTTGTATTTTTCCAGTATATATTGACAAAAATCTCCTGTTAAACGATTCTGCGTACTGGAAATTTCACACAGGACCCATTGGTCCTTCTCACAGTGCAGCATTTGTTCGCCGGTAAGCCAGCGAATATCCGGACACATGGTTTTTCCATCAATATTGCACAAAAAAATATCCGCAAGAAAGGCGATGTCATCAACCGCACAGTGCATGCCTTTTGCCAAGTGATATAGTGTAGTTGTCGCGGCAAAGCGGTGCGTATCAGGGTCAAGATAGAAATAGAGCTTGTAGGTGGCACTTTCATCAACAAATAATGAAAAAACGCCGCTCTTATATATGCCAATACAGTAACTTCCAATGATGCTTCTTCGAATACCTATATCATCATTCCAGTTCTGCAAGATATCCTTCAATGCGTCTGCATCTTTCTTCCCATTATAAATAAATGTTCCGACACCTATTGCGAAATCATTCCCACTCTGATAGCGATTCTTAGTGGGGAGGCGCAGTTTTTGATAGGTCGAATACTGTCCGAATTCACCTTTCCCAGAAGAACTGACAGAAAACCCGGTTACAAGAGAGTTTATCTTCTCAAAATCGCTTCCCTCGGAACAGAAAAGAAGTTTTCCCATTTTCATTATCTCCTTGCATCAATGCTTTTTGTAATCTCGCTCAGCAGGGTATGGTGCAGCGAGAGCATCATATACTTTAGCTCCGCAAGCTGCGTGAAGCGCTCCGGATCCGTCAGATCGTCGACCACCACCGGAACGTGATTGATGTGAGCCTGATACAAAACGGTAGAATACAGTCCGACGACATGGCGTGTGCGAAGGATAGATGTTTCGATCCCGATTTCGGTGTTCGCCTCGATCTCAAAATCAGGAAAAAGCCGACGGACGATCTCCATATCCGAATACAGCGGGTGGGGCCGAACAGCAACCTTAGCGCCGTTTTTCCGGAGTTTTTGCAGGCTTTCCGCAATTTTTTCCAGCATCTGTGGCGTTTCCACCTGCAAGTAGTAAGTGTAGTCCACGGTCTTTTCAACGCCCTGAGCGTCCCAGGGCTGCATCGCCGGCGGCAGCTCGATACGGAACTGGGTCGGCTCCGCCCGCAGTTGGCAAAAGAGGTCACGGTAGTATCCGTCCCAGACATAGCAGCGGTCAAAGCAGAAGAAGGTGTCCCGGATAAAATAGAGCTTTTCTCCGTGCATGATATCAATATGCTCCACGCCGAGACGATGGCAGTATTCTGTCAGGAAGGAGGAAGTGTAGGAATACTCCTCATCGACGATCATCGCCTTCGGATGATAAACCTCATATTGATAGCGATACATGGCGAGCTTCACCATGCACTTAAAGCGGAAATAAAATGCCGATGGATAACGGCGGCGTAGCGTGGAAAGCAGTGCCACATCCTCTTTCCGCAGCAGACTGCAGCATTCAAAACCGTGTGCCTGATATAGCGAGGGGAACTCCCTTCGCAATGTGTTTGGCAGGATCGTTTCACAGTCCCCAGACAGAAATACAGCATCCGCCGTCTGCATCTTCTGCGGAGCGGGACGGCGCAGCAGCTGTCTCTGATAGACAGGCAGCAGCAGCATGGCCGCAGCCTGATACATCATGCGGAGGATGGGGCGTTCCAGCATCATTTGACAGCGGTATTGCGCATAGGAACGCTCAACCAGATCCTTTGGCTCCGGCAGACTCTCTAAAAAAGCCTTCTGCCGCGCCACCGGAATATCGAAAAGTGTGTTGCGGTCACTGTTCAGTCGGATGACCGCCGTTTTAAGCGTCTGGAGTAAGCTCATGGCAGAATACTGCCCTCCTCTTGTTACTTGTCAAACCGACCGGTAAAGTCGGTGCTGGCAGTATGCTCCAGCGGCAGTTTCACCGGCTTGCCAGTGGCGGCGGACTGGTAGATGGCTAAGATCATCTCCAGAGCGTTGCGACCCGCCACCGCGTCCACATAGGGCTTACGGTCCTGTTCGATGGCGTCCATCATGTCGGCAAACAGGCTGGTGTGGCCGTTGCCGTAGACATTGCTGGTGGCCTCCTGCAAGCCCTTGTTCTTGGCGTCGGCATCGCTTTCGTCGGCAAAATTCCACACGTCGATGTTGTTGGTGGAGGTGCCGCCCAGCTTCACCGTGCCGGTCTCGCCAAAGAGATAGAGGGTCTCCTCAAGATTTTTCGGATAGACGTTCACGGTGCCCTCGATGGTGCCCACCGCGCCGTTTTTGAACTTCACAACGGCCATGCCGATGTCCTCGCACTGGAGGTAATCGTGGAACTGCTGCTTGGTGACGCCGTAGACCTCGTCCACCTCGTCTCCCATCATCCAGCGCAGCAGGTCGATGCCGTGGATGCACTGGTTCATCAGGCAGCCGCCGTCCTGCGCCCAGGTGCCGCGCCACGGTGCCTGATCGTAGTAGTTCCGGTCACGGTTCCAGCGGACGTGGATGCTGCCGTGGGAGAGCTTTCCGAAGCGCCCCCCCTCTATGGCGTGGCGCAGCTCCTGCACCGCCACGTTGAAGCGGTTCTGGTGGCAGGCGGCCACCTTGACGTGCTTTTCCTCGCTGCGGCGGATGATCTCGTCCGCGTCGTCCATGCGCATGGCCATGGGCTTTTCGATAATGACGTTCACCCCCGCGTCGATGCAGGCGAGGGCGATCTCGGCGTGGATGCCGCTCTCCGTGGCGATGGAGGCAAGCTGTAAGTCAGGATGATCGGCCAACAACTTTTTATAGTCCGTATAGCGGGCGATGGAATCGTCGTTCTGGAGATCATACTTGGCCAGCAGCTCCTCCATCTTCTCCGGCAGAACGTCGCACACGGCGACGATATTCAGCTTGTTGTTCAGCGCGGCCTTGATGTGGTTGACCGCGATGCGGCCGCAGCCGATGAGCGCGTAATTCATTGGAAAGGACTCCCCTTTTGTGTAATTTTTTACTCGATAAATCGGCGGAACTTTCTGGCCAGCGGAGCGATGTGATTCAGAGCGGAGTGCGGTATAGAATATTCCTCCCTGGGAGGAAGTGCTAACCAGGACTCAAAGATGTCGAGAGAGACACCGCAGTAATCTGCCAAAAACTGCTTGTCCGCCTGAAGGAGCTCTTCCGAAGGATAGAGCGGTTTTTCCAACAGTGCCAGCGCTTCTTCCCGAGTCATTTGACCGGAAACAATGAGGCTGGAGTAATGTGATTTCCGTTTATCCTTGCCAAACTTTGTGGGCAGGTAATAGCATTGCAGAAAGCGGGTCAAAATCGACTCATAATGCTTCCCTCCGTAATATTGGAAACCACAGAAGACCTCTAATGCATGGATAGCACTCCGGATATCATAAGGCATATTGTTCAGTGGGCGCAGATGAATGACCCCACTATGACGGCGCTTCAGGTAGCGATCCGTCAGTGTGAGGAATTGCGTATGAACAAGCGGCTGTTCTCCGAATTTCTTTTGAACGGCCTTGATGAATTTTCCGTCATTGAAGTTAATCCCTCGGCCGCGCTCCAAAATACTTTCGTGGGCAATATTATTGCCATCGAGTGAATAGCGGATGCGATTCTCCTTCGCATAGTCCTGCAATGCTTTGACGATTAAGTTATCCTGTGCAATTGCGAGGTTTGGCAGACTTCCCTTCAGCAAGGACCGCAGAACATCCCGGTATTCCGCCATATCCGGCTGAATGGTCACCATTGTCACGCCGGTCTTCTCGACAAGCTTTCTTAGGTTTTCCGTCGCGATAGGATTGTCCAGTCCATCATCAATATGGACCGCCAGCATACGAAGCCCTTGTGTCCACCCCCAATATAAGATGTAAGAACTGTCGATGCCCCCGGAAACGCCAACAATACAGTCATAAGGGTCATTTTTGCAGGTTTCTTTGATTTCAGCAACCATCGCGTCCAGCCGCCGCTTTCCCTCTTCGTTCGGGAAGTACTCTGTGGGCATACGGCGAAGAACATCGGTACAATAGTTGCAACGCCCTTCGGCATCAAAGGTGATGGTTGGGTCAGATGCGTTATCCATAACGCATCTGGTGCAGCGCTGGTAAGTAAACACACTACTACCTCACAGTCAAATCAAATTTGTTTCATCTGGAAAACCGGTTTTATGCGCTCGCCGGACACTTGCTCATACACTTCTCCGCATTCTATGCAGGCCGTTGAACCGTGAGAAAACTCCAACTTGCTGCCACATTTGCAGATCCAACCGCAGAGCTTGGCGGGCACACCGCAAACCAATCCAAAATCAGGCACATCGCGGCTCACAACAGCCCCGGCACCAACAAAAGCATATTCTCCTACCGTATGACCACAAATTAAGGTCGCGTTTGCTCCGATGCTTGCCCCCCTGCGGACGATCGTTTTCCGAAACTCACTTTTACGGGAGACAAACGCACGCGGGTTAATAACATTGGTAAAAACACAGGACGGACCGAGAAATACATCATCCTCGATCACAGCGCCGCAATACAATGCCACATTATTCTTCACCGTGACACGATCGCCAATCGTCACACCGCCTTCAACAAAACAATGCTCGCCAATATTGCAGTCCCGCCCAATTTTCGCACCAACCATCACATGAGCACCCGCCCAAACTCGGGTTCCGGAGCCGATATCGCTGCCTTCATCTACAATGCTTAATGGATGAATATAAGAGATATGCGCAGCACAAGAAGCAGCATTTTTACCCTTGCCGGTCATTTTTTTCATACGTTACAGTGCCTCCAGCACCGTACGGATCACGGCGTCCTGATCTTCCCGCGTCAGGTAGGGAGAAAACGGAACGCCGAAGTTGCAGCGGGCATAGTGCGCGGCGTTCGGAAGTTCCTCCGCAGGATAGGGCGCGAAAGCGTCCAGCACATGCAGCGGCGTGGGATAGTAGATCAGGCTGGGGATGTTCGCCGCGGCCATGGCGTCCAGAATGTTCTGCCGCTGCGCCTCGTCCTTCGCCAGCATGCAGTATTGGGCGTAAGCGGAAACGCAACCGTCCGTAATGACGGGAAGCTGAAGCTTGCCCGCGAAGGCGTCGTGATAGCGTTCCGCGATCTCCTGCCGCATGGCGATCTCCCGCTCCAGCACGGCAAGCTTGGGGAGCATGACGCCGGCCTGCAGGGTATCCAGACGGGAATTGAGTCCGATGCGGACGTTGTCATACTTTCCTTTCGGGCCCTTGCCGTGAACCTTATACGAGCGCAGCAATTCCGCGATCGCGTCATCATCCGTAAAGACAGCGCCGCCATCGCCATAGCAGCCCAACGGCTTTGAGGGGAAGAAAGAGGTGGTGGCAATATCGCCGAAGGAGCCGCACTGTCTTCCCTTATAGGACGCGCCGGTGCCCTGGGCGGCATCCTCGATCAGCAGCAGTCCGTATTTCTTGCAGATGGCGCCGATCTCGTCATATTTGGCGGGGTTTCCGAGGAAGTCCACCGCTACGACCGCCCGGGGGCAGAACTTTCCTTCCGCCAGAACGCTTTGGATATGCGCTTCCAGCGAAATGGGATCCAGATTATAGGTGTCCGGCTCGATGTCGCAGAACACGGGGGCGGCGCCCAGCATACACGCAGGCTCCACCGACGCGATGAAGGTCATATCCGGGCAGAACACCGCGTCCCCCGCCCCGATACCGTACGCCATATAGACAAGCTGGAGGGCGTCGGTGCCGTTGCCGCAGGTGACACAGTGCTTGCGGCCCACATAGGCGGCAAGCTTTTCCTCAAATTCGGCGACTTCCTCGCCCCCGATAAAATGAGCGCCGGCAAGGATCCGCTGAATGTTTGCGTCGATCTCGCCTTGCAGCGCCCGATATTGCGCTTTCAGATCAATAAATTCCATCGTTCCGTCCTCCACGGTCTTTATACGCCGGTTCCGTAGTATTCCAGTCCGGCGGACTCCGCCTCGCTCTTGCGGTACACATTCCGCAGGTCAAAAAGCACCGGCTGCTTCAGGCTGCTGCCCAGCGCCGCCAGATCCATGGAGGCAAATTCGCTCCACTCCGTTGCGATCACCACCGCGTCGGCGTTATCCAAAGCCTCCTTTTTGCTGCAGCACCACACCGCATTGGCCTGCTCGCCCAGCTGCTGCCGCGCGTTTTCCATCGCCTTAGGATCGTACATCCGCACGGTATAGCGCCCATCGGACAGCAGCGCATGGGCGATCTCCACCGCGGGAGATTCCCGGATGTCATCCGTTTCCGGCTTGAAGGAAAGGCCCAGCAGCGCGATCACGCCACCGTCGGGAAAGCGGCGCATGATCTTTTCCGCGGCCAGCTTCTTCTGGCGCTGGTTGGCAAGGACCACGCTCTCCACCACAGTCATCGGCGCGCCGAATTTTTTTCCGGTATCCGCCAGCGCCTTGGTGTCCTTCGGGAAGCAGCTGCCGCCGTAGCCGGGGCCAGGGTGTAGGAACTTGGGGCTGATGCGCCCGTCCTTGCCCATGGCGGCGGCGACCTCAAGGGCGTTGGCCCCCACCTGTTCACAGAGATTCGCGATCTCGTTGATAAAGGTGATTTTCGTGGCAAGGAAGGCGTTGGAGGCGTATTTGATCATCTCCGCCGTCTCCGGCGTAGTGATGACCACCGGTTTATTGGAGCGGGCAAACACCTTGTAAAGCTCCCGCAGCAGCTTCTCCGCCCGCTCGCTGGCAACGCCCAGCACGATGCGGTCAGGGTTGTCGAAATCGCCCACCGCGCGGCCCTCCCGCAGAAATTCGGGGTTGGAGGCCACATCAAAGGGGATATTCTTCCCCATCGCCTTCAAGCGCTCCGCAATGCGCTGGCGCAGGGCGCGGGCGGTACCCACCGGGACGGTGGACTTGTCCACCACCAGCTTATAGCTCTGCATATAGTCGGCGATCTCGTCGGCGGCGCTGTATACATAGCACAGGTCGGCGCTGCCGTCCGCCGCCTCCGGAGTGCCCACCGCAATGAAGATCAGCTCGCCATGCTCCACGGCGGACTTCACATCACAGGTAAAGCGAAGGCGGCCGCTGGAAAGCCCATCGCTGAGCTGCACTTCCGCGCCCGGCTCATAGATGGGGCAGATCCCCTTTTGCAGCTTTTCGATTTTCTCCGGAATCACATCCAGACAGACCACCTCGTTGCCCCACTTGGCAAAGCCGAGGCCCGCGATCAATCCGACGTAGCCCGTTCCGATGACAGTAATTTTCATATCACTCGATCTCCCCGATCACATTCAGTAATTTCTGTGTCAATACACGGAAGTCATAATCCTCAGCGCCCTTACGGGCGTTCTCCCCCAGCCGTGACAACTCCTCTGGCGGAAGCGCCGCCATTTTTTCCAGTTCATGCGCAAGCGGCTCAGGGCGAGGATCCTCCGTATCCCGTCCGCAGTCATATTTCTCCCAGATACTGTAACCGGGGCGCACCGTAGAGAAGATCGGCCGTCCCGCCGCCATATAATCAAACAGCTTATTATAGCTGACACCGTACTGGATCAGATGGACCTCGCCCCAATGGACCAGATTCAGATCTGCCCGGGAAACGATGGAGGGCACATACTTCTTCTCGACCTTTCCCTTAAAAACGATATTGGTGAGACCTTCCTCCACCACGCGGCGTGTCAACTCCTCACGCTCATCTCCCTCTCCCCATACGAGGATCTTGATACGAGGATCACGAATGGCTTTTGCCGCATCCACCAAGATACCGAGACCGTTCGCTTTACGGATGGAACCGGTATAGACCACCTTGAAGGTGTCCGGATCGTCCAAATCGGGGTCATCCACGCGGAAATGCTCCGTATTGTAATCAAACTGCTCCAGATCAACGCCGTTGTTGATATGATAGACCTTAGAACGAGGAATCTCGTTCTCCCATCCCTGCTCCACGATGTAATCGTAAGCGCCCTCCATGGTGAACACCACAGCACCGGCGTTTTTGTAGATCCACTTTTCCAGCCGCCGCAGGGCGATGACGGCAGGGTTATGTGGACCGGCAATTCCGAAGGATACTATGCTCTCCGGCCAGAGGTCTGCGATCTCCGCCACAGTTTTACAGCCCCATTTGCGTCCCATCCGGACGCCCATTGCGCAGGAGGTTGGCGGAACCGAGGTGGCAACAATGGCGTCAGGCCTCGAGAACCACTTGCAGACACCCGGAAGTTTCCACGCGAACTCACAGATATTATAGATGCGCTTCAAACCGCTGCCCTGATAATCACAGCACTTGATATAGACATAGTGAACACCGTCCACCGTTTCCTCCCGCCATTTCCGGCCGTCGGTGATGAGGTTGATGTCCGAATTATGGACGGAGCTTGCGGCAAAAACGGTCACGGTATGTCCCATTGCCATGAGATTTTTTGCAAACAGCGTCGGTCTCGCCAAGGGATAATATTTCGGCGGAACGGCGTAGTGGTTAATGAGCCAGATATTCATGGATCGATTCCTTTATTTCCCGGCAGTAAGGAGCAGCGCTTTGCTCTCTGCCTGTAATTCCTGATATGCTTCCTCGCTCACCTGCGCCGTTCGGAGCAGATAATCGCCCAGATCCTCGGCGGTGTCCATGCCTTCAGCGGAGATGTCCTCCCGGCAAAAGACCTTTTTCACCGTGAGCAGAACGATCTTCACATCGCCCAGAAAGGTGATGCGGCGGATATAGCGCAAGTCTGTGGCCAGTTTATCCTCCCAGGAGATCGCGTTGCGTCCGCTGACCTGCGCAAGTCCCGTCAGTCCTGGCATCACGGTATGGCGGAGACGCTGCTCCGGCGTCATGAACACCATATCCCGCACCAGCTGCGGACGGGGACCGACGATGGACATATCGCCCTTGAAGATGTTCCAAAGCTCCGGCAGCTCGTCAAGACTGGTGGAGCGGAGGGCGCGGCCAAACCTCGTCAGGCGCACCTCGTCGGGCAGCAGTTCGCCGTTTTCGTCCCGCTGGTCCGTCATGGAGCGAAACTTATACATTTTGAAGATCTTTTCGTCCTTGCCAGGACGCTCCTGACAGAAAATAACGGGGCTGCCCAGCTTTGTCCGCACCAAAACGGCCACGATCAGCAGCACCGGCGACAGCGCCACAAGGGCACAGCCGGAAAGAAAGACGTCCAATATTCGCTTGATATAACGGGCATAGATGCCCTGCTTAGCCTGTTTCACAAAAATAACTTCCTATTTTTCCTTTTCTCACGCAAAGCAGGCGTGGATCAGCGCGATGATGCCGTCCACCTGCTCCTCCGTCAGCTTGTTGTCGCTGGGCAGGCACAGACCCCGCCGGAAAATGTCCGCGCCCACGTCGGGCACACCGCCGGCGATATAGGCGTTAGTGCGGCAGCGGAGGCTGCCTTCCCGGCCCACGCACTCGTGCAGACGGTACATGGGCTGCATGTGCATGGGCTTCCAGATAGGGCGGCCCTCGGCGTTGTACCGTGTCAAAACTTCCAAAATTTCCGTGGGGCAGGACTTCCCCGTTTCAGGACGGTAAAGGGATTCGTTATCACTCCGCACCTGGTGGCACATGGCGTCCTTGTCGATGATGAGGGCGGAGAGCCAGTAGTTCGGTTCCGTGCTAGCCACGATGGGGTTCATCGTCACTGGCAGGTCCCGCAGCCCCTCGCAATAGCGCTCATAGACCGCCTTTTTCTGGGCGATATGCTCCTCCAAATGGGGGTACTGGCCTCGGACCACGCCTGCTACCACATTGCTCATGCGGTAGTTGTAGCCGACCTCCTCGTGCTGATACCACGCGGCATTCTCCCGGGCCTGCGTCGCCCATTTGCGAGCGCGGTTGGCGTCCTCAAGGGAGTTAGTCAGGAGACACCCGCCGGCAGAGCCGGTGATGATCTTGTTGCCATTGTAGGAGATGGCGGCGTAGTCTCCGAAGCTGCCGCACTGCTTGCCGTTCACTGTCGCGCCCATGGCCTCGGCCGCGTCCTCAATGAGCAGCGCGCCGTGTTTTTCACAGATGCGCTTGATCTCGTCCACCTTGGCGGGGAAGCCATAGAGATGAGCCATGACCACCAGCTTCACCTCCGGATACAGGGTGAACGCCTTTTCCAGCGCGATGGGGTCCATGTTCCAGCTGTCCGCCTCGGTGTCGATAAAGACGGGGATGCCGCCCTCGTAGACTACAGGGTTCAGCGTAGCGTCAAAGGTCATGTCTGAGCAGAACACACGCCGTCCCTCAAGCGCGCCGTGGCTGATAGCGGGCTTGCCGTAGAGCCGCTCTCCCGCCAGCTTTACACATAGGTGCAGCGCGGCGGTGCAGCAGGCGAGGCCGACCGCATAACCGACCTCCGCTTTTTCGGCGGCAATGCGCTCGACCTCGTTGATGTTCTCGCCCACGGTGCTCATCCAGTTGGTATCGTAGGCAAGACGGATATAATCCAACTCCTCGCCGTGCATGGTGGGGGTGGCGAGAAAGGCCTTCTGCGCGAAGGGCTTAAAGGATATCTTTTCGGGAGAAAACATACGGGCACTTCCTTTTTTCAAATCATTCGGACTTCAGGCGGTTAGGAGACCGCAGGGGCAGGCGCTTCTACTTCCTCACCCTGCGTCCGGTTGACCTCCTCCGGCTCGTGGAAGGTGGGCACGACCCGGTGCAGCACCTCCCGGATGCAGGAAATATCTTCCGTCCGCATGGTTTTTTCCAGCGCATCGTTCAACAGCGTCAGCTTTCGTTCCAGTTCCTCCGGCGTCACCGGGGGCTGGTGCTCCACGAAGATCATGCCGTTGCCGGTTTTTTCCAGATCCCGGCTGGCGATCAGCAGCTCTTCGTAGAGCTTCTCGCCGGGACGCAGACCGGTCTCCACGATCTCGATGTCCCGGTACGGCTCGTAGCCGGACAGACGGATCATATTCTCCGCCAACTCCAGAATTTTGACCGGACGGCCCATATCCAGCACAAACAGCTCGTTCTGCTTGGCCATGGCTCCCGCTTCCAGCACCAGCTGGGCGGCCTCTGGGATGGTCATGAAGTAGCGGATGATGCGCTTATCCGTCACGGTGACGGGGCCGCCCGCCGCGATCTGGCGGCGGAACAACGGAACCACGGAGCCGTTGGAACCCAGCACATTGCCGAAGCGCACAGCGGCAAAGGTGGTGGCGGAGCACCCGGCCATGGACTGCACCACCATTTCGCACAGGCGCTTGCTGGCGCCCATGACGGAGGTGGGGTTCACGGCCTTATCCGTGGAGATCAGGATGAACTTTTTGACGCCGTGAGCGTCTGCCGCCCGGACGGTGTTCAGCGTGCCGAACACGTTGTTGCGGATGGCTTCCTGCGGACTGGTCTCCATCAAGGGAACGTGCTTATGGGCGGCGGCGTGGAACACCACGTCGGGTTTGTAGGTATCAAACAGCAGTTCCAGCCGCCGGGGGTCCCGGACGGAGCCGATCTCCACGCTGAGGGGCAGGTCCCTGCCGTACTGGTACAGCAGCTCCTGCTGGATGTCGTAGGCGTTATTCTCGTAAATATCGAAGATGACAAGCCGCTTGGGATGATGCTTGACGATCTGACGGCATAACTCGCTGCCGATGGAGCCGCCGCCACCGGTGACCAGCACGGTGCGTCCGAACAGCAACCCCTCCACGGCGGAAATATCCAGCTCGATGGTATCCCGTCCCAGCAGATCCTCGATCTTCACCTCTCGCAGCTGCTGGCGGATAGGCTTCTGGTCGATCAGCTCCAGCGTGCTGGGCAGGGTGGAAACACGAATGCTCCGGTCCGCCAACTGCCGCAGAATTTCCTTCCGGTGCATCTCATCCATGGAGGGAATGGCGAAAATAGCCTCGTGAATATCCATGGCCCGCATCCGGGGTAATGCCTGACTAATAAATCCGCTGATGGGCACGCCCCGGATGCGTTTATTGACCTTAGCAGGGTCATCGTCAAAAAAGCACTGAACGTGGTAGCGGCTGTTAGGGTTGTGCTGGATCTCGTTGAGCAGCTGTACGCCGGCCGAACCTGCGCCGATAATAGCCACAGGCACCGCTCCCGGCTGATCCCGTTGGATGCTGAACGTCCGGTACATTCGGTAGCCGAACCGCACGGCCAGCATTTCCAGCACCCACAGGCTGGCGATGGCCGCCAGCAGGACGAAGGAAATGGTCTCATGGAGCAGCGCCCGGCTGAAAATCTCATAGGCGCCGAATCCACAGACGGCTGCACACATCAGCACCAGATACTCCCGGCTCTCGGCGTAGCGCCACAGACTGTCATAGGTCTTGAACAAAAGCTGAGCAATGACGGTGCACCCATACAGCAGCAGCACATTTTTCGGGAAGCTGCCTTTGGCGCCGACCTCGGTATAGGGAAGCAACACCGTGATGAACTTGTAACCTGCCACTGCCACCGCGAACAAAAAAGCGTCGCAGAGGAACAGCAGCTGTTTCCGAAATCGGCTCATATAGGTACTCCTTCACCGGCGAACCGGTGTCTCTTTTTATTGGGCGGCTTCCTCCGCCTCCCCTTCTTCGCTCCGGGCCAACAGGGACAGCACGGTGTAAGCGTCCTGACCAGATAGCTCTTGCTCCTTCACGGAGCGGCACAGCGTCAAAAACGACTGATTCGTTTCATTCAGCTCCACCGTTTCCAGACGGCCCTCGGCGTTCATGGCGTCCAGCGCGTCGCCGAGCTCCAGAACGCCGTCCACAAAGACGTCCGCATTGTCCGCTCCCATGGCGGGGAGAACTTCCTCGCGGTAGAAATCCATTTGCAGATTCCAGCCGTCCGGGCTGGAGCGCACCTGATAGATGCCCTTCAGAGAGCAGTCAAACAGCTCACTCCACTCCTGCCGGGGCAGGTAGTAATACCGGGCTAGCGCACTGTCATTCTCATAGGTGCCGGAGGCACGCAGCTGCTTCACATATTTCAGCATATCGCCGTTGTACTTCCAGTCATCCATCTGCACGGCAGTGGCCACATAATTCCGCTGATAGCTGTCATGGTCGAACACATCGCCCCGGACACAGCCCCGGAGGAAATCCAGATATTCATACACGTCGCTGGTCTCAAACCGCTCCGCCTTCCGGTCCGTCATGCGGGCGCTTTCCAGCAGGCCGCCGAACACGGCCAGATACACGGCAAAGCTGGCCAACAGGACAACTCCTGCTGTTCTCGTCTGCTTCCGTGCCTTGACAGTCCCCCCTGCTGCCAACGGTTTGGCATAAAGCAGGATCGGCAGGGCAAGCAGCCCATAGGCGAAGCACTTGAAGCCCCGAACGGAGAAATTGATCTCCATCAGGCTGTGGAGGTTCATCATGACCCACGCCGCCAGCAGTGCGGCGGCCAGGCTGTCCTTCTCCTTCCGGACGGCGCACAGGCACAGCCACGCCGCCCCCAGCACAAAGGCCAGCGCGAATACCGTCCCAACCAAGCCGGTGTCGGCCATGGTTTGCAGCAGGTGGTTATGGGTGTACCTGGACTCATACTGGAAGGACTGGACGGAGCGGGTCACGTTTTCCGTAGAACCCAGTCCCCGGCCCAGCAGCGGCGCTGTGGAGAAGATCTTCCATGCGTCCTTATCATACTCCGCCCGCAGCGTGAAGCTTTTGCTTCTCAGCAGGCTGTCCCGCAATAAACGAGTGGAAATGACCTCCGGCAGCCAAGGATAGCTGAGGGTGATGGAGTCTCCACCGTTGACCGAAAGGCTCCGGATGGTCTCCCCCGCCTGTCCGCCGATCGTGACATAAACATTTACAGCATCCTCCGGCACGGTAAAGGTGCACTTGGAAAAGGGCCCTTCATACAGATATGTTATATTGCCGTAAATACCATCCAATTTCGATTGCGAATATATTTCGGTTCTGGGGTCGGCATCCAGATCACCGGTGATCGTCACTTCGCCCGTAGTGCCCTCCGGAAGAAGATACGTAACGTAAGAATCATCCGTTTTAAAGGTGTAGGGGCCGGTATGGAGAAACACAGCGGCGCAGCCGACTACGAGCACGGCACAGAGTGCGCCCACAGATACCAGCGCCGCCTTTTTGTGGGTGGACAGCACCGAATCCAGCCGCCGTCCGGCCACCGCGTCCAGCGCAAAGAGTATCAAGCCGCTGAACAGGCACAGCAAGACCACCGTTTCATCGGCGCTGCTGACCATGGAGGAAGCAGGAATACCGGCTGCCAGCATGGTCACCGCCGTTTCCAGCAGCAGAAGCAGCAAGCCAACCCGATCCGCCCGCTCCAACAGCAGCCACACAAGGCAGGCGACGGCGAAGCAGAGCAGAGCGCCGCGGCTGCCAGTGAGCAGCAGACTCACAGCGTTGACGCCCGCCAGCAGGGACGCGGCCAAGCGACGCCAGATGCAGGTGGAATTTTTCAGCAGGTACAGCGCCATGAACAGCGCCAGAGAAAACAGGCAGGCCGTTACGTTGGCATCGCTATACAGGCCGCCGACACGGGCGGCGACACTTTCCTGCAAAGCACCGGTATAATCCGTGCCCAAGGCGTTCATCAGAGCGTTGAAAGGCCCGAACAGCCCCTGACCGCAGCTCATGTCCAGAGAAATCAGGGCAATGACGGTGGAAACGGACGCGCCGCCCCACAGCAGGCCGGGAACGTGCTTCCGGTCAAAGCGGGCCAGCAGAATAACTGCCAGAGAGAAGGCGGCGATGAATTTATAGAACTCGGACTGGGCGTTGGCTCCGAAGGGAGAATAGATGGCCGACGCGCCGTAGACGATGGCGAAGGCCAAAAGGCCCAATACAGGCACGGACAGCCGCTGCTCAAAGCGTGACAGCGGCTTTTTGCCAAGTAAACTCAGGAGGGCCAGAACACAGAGGATCATGCTCACGGTGCTGGTCTGGACGGTCATGGAGAGCAAGAGCAGAACGGAATAGAGCACCACCATGAGGGTATCCTTCCGGGAGAACACGCCCTCTCCGCAGCAGCCCTGCCAGGGAGCGGCGGGAACGGGGGTCTTTTCCGTATGTTCAGCCGGGGCGGAGGGTTGGGCCGCCGGGACGGAAATGTTGTCTCTTCTTGATTTTTTCGCGCTCAAAGCAAAAGCCTCCTATATGAGAGTTCACGGTCAATAGCGGGGCACAGCCGCTAAAAAAGCGGTCTGTTACAACCGCCACAGTGTTCTCAAGTTGTTATCCCGGGGCAGGTGGGGAATTTTCAAAATCAGGCGGGGCGCTCCCCCGCGGATGGAAACGGACACAGGCGCAAGGCCCGTCTGGTCATAGATATTTTTCATTATAGTCCTATATGACTGATAATACAAGGGTTTTCAACGTTTTTCCCGTGTTTTTTCGGGGAAAGAAGGGTGGTTTTCAGGGGGACAAGGGCGAGGGGCATACTCTCTGGACGGAGCGGGACGGCCCCAATCAACACAAGAACCCCGCACCGTTCGGTGCGGGGTTTGTTAGTTGTACAACGAAGGGGCTTGTTGTTTGTACAACGCAGCGGGATCTGACACTCGTACAACGCAAAGGGCGAGACATAAAAAGTCCCCCCGGACCGAAGTCCGGGGGGAACAGACGTAACGTAAACCTTAGGGTCTATATACGTTTAGCGGGAGATATCAGACAGTCGCGGTGTAGGTCGCAAACTGGTCACCGCAGGTAGCAGTGTAGGTCACACCCGCACCCCAAGCGATGGGCAGGGTCACAACAGTGTTACCGTCAGCACCGGTGAACTCATAAGTCCCGATTGCCTTCTCCACACCGCTAACGATCATGGAAACCTTGATCTCGTACTCCTTGCCCTCGGTGGTGCCAGTCACGGTAGCCTTCAGCTTGCTGCCGTCCTTGCCCAGAACCAGGCTGGTGACGGGAGTAGCGGCCGCGCCAGCGTCTTCCTTCTTGCCGTTGTCAGTCTCCTGAACGAACAGGTAAGCGATGTCACCGTCGGCCTTATCCAGCAGAGCGATGACCTTAGCGGTGGCGTCAGACTTGAAGTCCTTCACGTCGTCGACCTTGGTGATGACACCGTCGGTGTTGATCAGGTACATCTTAGCGTCGGAAGCCACGGTGTAACGAGTGGAGGCAGAAGCGGTGGTGCTGCTGTGCAGACCGATGGTGTACTCACCGCTGAGCTTCCAGATACCGGTGGTGTTGTTCTCAACAACATCATAGCCAGTGACCTCGGCGCCGCCAGTGGCGATGGTGCCCTTGTTGTTGTACTTCACGTTCTGGTACACGCGGTTGGTCTCAACGCCAGCGTCCAGAGTGGTGGCGTCATAGCTGACCTTCACAGTGGTGATCTTGCCGTCCACCACAGCGTTGTACACGTAGTAGCTGTTGTTGTCGGAGTCGGTCTTCAGCTTGCTCATGCCTTCCTTACCAGCCAGGAAGGTGATGTCGTTGCGGCCATTGACCACATCGCAGCCAGTGGCGTCGACGAAGACGAAGCCCAGCAGGTTGTTGCCGCGGACATAGTAGACCATCTCAGCCACAGCGGTGTTCTTGGGATCGATGGAGGGAGCGTTCTTGATGCCGGTGTAGGAAGTGTAAGTGGTGCCGGTTCTGTCGGACTCAGCAACCACGAACACGGTCTCGCTGTTGGCATACAGGGTCTTATCGTTACCGGGGTAGACCTTGGCGTTGCCGTTCTGCATGAAGAAATCAGAGGTGGTGGCGTTGGTCCGCACGGGAGTCTTGCCGCCGGTCAGAACGCCCTGGGTCGGGATATTGCTATCGGCGTTGAACATAGAATCGCTGATGGTACCGCCGTTGAAGGTGGTGTTGGGAGCCTTGCGCAGGACATACTCGTTGTCACCGTTGGCGCGATAGGTCACAATGTAACCCTTGTAACCGGCGTAGTTGTCGTCGGTGTAGACGGTCTTGACAGAGCCGTCAGCCAGAACCAGCTTCGCACGGTCGAACTTGAAGCCAGTCTGAGAAGAGGCCTCGGCATCCAGAACGAAGGCATAGTCGGTGGGCTTGAACTCAGCCTCAGTGACAAAGATCACCAGACCGTTGGCGTCGGTATAGATGGTGTAGGTGTTCTTGGTTCTCATCGTGTTCTCGGCACCGAAATCAAACACGATGTTCTTGGCGTACTTGTACTCCTTGTCAGCCAGGGTCAGGCTCTTGGTGAGGGTGTACTCAGAGACAATGCCCTCGGTGGACTCAGCCTTGACAACAGTCTGGATGGACTTTTCAGCCTGAGAATAGGTGAACAGAACGATGTCGTCCTCAGCGAAAGCGGAGGTGTCGCACTCGAAGTGAGTGGCGTTGCCAGTGTAGCCAGTGTAGTTGGTGCCGTCAACCGTCTTCATCTGAAGCTTGCTATCAACCACAACATAGGGATCGGCAGCCTTGGTCTCCTTAGAGGTGATCTCGCCGACATACACGTCAGCAACAACGATGGTGACATGGTTGTCATCCTCGTCATAGTAGACCTCAACGATGGAGCCATCGCCCACCAGCCCGTCATTAGCAGAGGAAGAGGAGATCTTACGATCGTTGTTCTTGGAAACAACAACGTCGGTCGCCTCGACACCGTTGACGATCACGGTGGCGTGCTCGTCCTTCTGGGTCATGCCCAGATCGGAGTAGATGTTGCCCAGCTTGACGTTCTTGTAGTAGGTCTGGTTGGCCTTATCAGCATAGGTGCCGATCTTGTCGCCCTTGTTGGTCCACTTGGTAGCGGGACGGCCCATATCATCGGTGGTCTCGGACTTGACCAGCTTGTTGAAGTACTCCTCAGCGAACTGGACATAGCCGTCGCCGCCCTTCTTGCCGTCGATGTTGCCATCGTTGATGGCAGAACTGCCCCAACGCTTGGACTTAGCGTCGGAGGTGTCCTTGATGGTGATGTTGCCGACGATGACGGTGGAGTTCTTCTCGTACTCGACCATGTCAGCCTGCAGCATGTTGAAGGCATACAGGCAGGCCTCTTCACGGGTGACAGCCTTGACGCCGTTGAAGTCGCCGGACAGGCCGTCAGCCAGGCCAGCGTTCAGAGCGCGCTTGCCGACAGCGATGGACCAGTTGGGGCCGGTGTAACCCTCGCGGGAAGCATCATAGCCCAGAGCGCCCAGCAGCATCTTCATGAACGCATAGCCGGTCAGGGAGTTGGCGGGCTTGAAGGTGCCGTCAGCATAGCCGGAGATGATGCCGGCCTTCTGGCAGTAAGCGATGTAGCCAGCGAAAGTGTTGTTGGTGGGAACGTCCTTGTAGGGAGCGGCGTCAGCCACCAGAGCGCCAGCGGTGGTGGGGCCAAGGATCAGGTTGCAGATGATCTTGGCGGCAGCGCCACGGGTCAGGGTGGCGGTGGGACGGAAGTCACCTTCGGCATAACCGGAGATGACATTCACGGCGGACATCACGTCGACAGCTTCTTTGTACTGGATCTTGGTGCTGTCGCTGAAGTCCTTAGCACCGGCAGAGACGGTGACCAGAGACATGGTCATCACCAGAGCCAGTACCAGAGAAAGGAACTTCTTCATGGGGTTTCCTCCTTTTGAAATTCTCCCTTTGCGGGAGTGGTAAATTTTGCAAGTCAGGCTTTCGCGTTCCGCCCCGATTTACATATCGTGGCTAGCCTACCCAATATCTGAATCGGGACTTGGGGCTATAACCCTTCTTGCAGGATATACTTTAGCACGGCCTTTTTCGACTGTAAATAGGTTTTGGGGTTCTGTAACAAAACCGTAATGAGAATGGCTGTTTTGCGAAAAGATAGCGGTGAATTGTGGCAGAAGCGTGACGTTATGGGGTGTTTTCCGGCAGTCTGTAACGTTTACCGGTCAGCACCAGCTCTCCCCTGTCCACCATTCCTTTTAATATATGTGTAGCCTGCTTGGGGTCGATCCGCAGCTGCTCCGCAAGGGCCTGACGGCCCGCCGTGCCCTCCTTTTGGAGGTAGGCCCGGAGAATTGGCAGGTAATCCGCCTCCGCCACGGTGTTTCCGGCGGGGTAGTAGCGCACGCCCACGCGGGTGAGCCGCCCAGCCTTGCTCAGGCGGTTCAGGTGCTCCCACACCGTTCCGGGAGAGACATGGAGCAAGGCGGCCGCCGTGTCCCGGAGGAGATAGCCCTGTTCTTCCGCGCCCCGGAGGAGGACGTCCTCCATCTGCTTATTATGCGCCCAGACGGAGAGAGAACGGAGGCTGAAGCCCTCCAGTCCGCCCCGGATCATGGCGGTGCGGCACAGGACGGACAGGCGGGACTGGTCGATGGGGTTGCCGGTGGCGGGGGCGATGAACACGCGGTTGGTGGGGGCGTCCTTCTGCCGGGCCAGGACGTCGGACAACAGGCGCTGTGTCCGGGCGCCCATGTCGATGTCGTGGTCGGGAAAGCGGATCAGGCCGGTTTGCAGGTCGATCTGATCCCACGTCAGGGAGAGGATCTCCCCCGGCTGCATTTGGAGCTTCCAGCACATCCAGATGGCAAGGCCCGCGGTGGAGCTGCCCTCCTGCTGGACGATGCGCCAAAGGCTGTATTCCGTATCATCGCCGCCGGTTTGCGGAACGTCCGGCTGGGGGGCGTCCTCCCAGAGGGCGGCGGGGAAAATGCCCCGGAGACTGCCCACCGCCATGCCGCTGACACGGGCGGCGCAGGCCCAGCCGTTGGCCTTGATCTGGCGGACGATCCAATCCCGGCGGAGATCTTTCAGGGACACGTCCTGCCCCTCGCTGTCCAATGCGTTCTTCGCCAGACGGGAGACGTTTTCCGGCGTCATGGGCTTTTTGCCCCGGTCCGCGATGAGGACCCGGTTGGACAGCTTGCGATACCGGGCGTAGCGCTCCCGGAGGCAGTCCGCCACGGAGGGCTCCAAGGGGACGGTGCGGTCCGGGAGCAGGATGTTGCCGCCGTCCAAGTCCACCTGATCCCAGGTGAGTTCGTTCAGCTCCTTGCGGCTCAGGCCCTCCTGCCACGCAAGGCGGAGGATGACGCCCTCGGGGCTGTATGGGTGACGGGCGAGGATGCGGAACATAGCCGCTTCGTCCGGTTTTTTCAGTTCTTCTGCTGGCATGGATACCTCCTGTTGCGCCGAGGGAAAGTCGGCGTGAGTCTCACGTGAGTTTTGTCCGAAATCAGCCTTCCATAAAGCAGGAGAAGGCCGGATAGTAGCGGAGGGAAATGGGCTGGCCCAAGGCGGCGGAGCGGTTTTTGAGGATCTTCAGCTCCAGTTCCCGGGGGTCCTTCCGCTTTTCCTCGTCGATCTGGAAACCGGGTCGGCCCGCGCCACGGGCTTGCAGACCCAGCAGCACGTCGGCGGAGTAGTCGATGCCGCCGGATTCCTTGAAGGCGTTCATGGAGACCTCAAGGTTGTAGTTCTCCCGGTTGAAGGAGGAGATGGCGAAGACCGTCAGCTCATACTGCCGGGACATTTTTTTCAGGGCGCAGACGATCCGGTCGAGGTTCTGCTTGTCGGTGAAGTGGACGTCCACCGGGGCGATGATCTGGAGGTAGTCGATGAGGACCACCGGCTTTTCGCCGGTCTCCGCGATGTGGCGGGCCACTTCGCTCTGGATGTAGTCAAGGCCGGTCTCGTGGTCGCCCTCCCGGAAGTAGATGTGTCTGGCGTAGGCGGCGTAGGCGTCCCGGGCGGCGTCCAGATGGGCCTTTTCCTGGGCGGTGTACTGGCTCCAGCGCCGGCCGTCAAGCACGCCGCGAGCGGTCTTTGCCATGCGCCGCCGGGCGGAGGTGTCCAAAAGGAAGCTTTCCCGGGAGATGGAGCGGGCCATCAGCTCCCACGCCATCATTTCAAGGGAAAACACCAGCACGTCCCTCCCCTGCTGGGCCAGCTGGTCCGCCATCTGCATACAGAAGGCGGTCTTGCCCAGAGAACTGACCGCGCCGATGACGTAAAGGCCGTCGTACAAGCCGCCGTCCAGAGCCTCGTCGATCTTGGGAAAGCCGGTTTTCAGGGGCGGGCGGGCGGCCTGCTTCTGGATGTAGGCGAGAAAATCGTCCATCCGGCCTGCCGCCGAGGTCTCATTGTAGGGGGGCGGCTGGCTGGCCGCCCAGTCGGCGGCGCACCGGGCGAGGAAGCGGGCGGTCTCGTCCCGGTCATGGCAGAGGGATTCGTTGAGATCCTTGCCGTAGGGCACGGGAGGACAGCGGTAGAGCCACGGAAATTCCGCCGTCAGCGCGGAGGCCCACGTCTCCCCTGCCGGATCGTTGTCCGTCAGCAAGAGGATGGGGGCGGGTTTGGGCAGGGTTCGCAGGAGGGCGGCGGCCTTCTCCCGGTTGCCGGAGCCGTTGAGGGCGGCGGCATGATACCCCAGTTCCTCGGCGGAGAGGGCGTCGAAGGTGCCCTCAAGGAGGAAGACGAGGTCCCTCTCCCCTGCTCCGGTCAGCAGCTCCGGCTGAAACAGCGGCGAAGGGCGGCCCTTTTCGTTGAGGTATCGCTTTTCGGAGACGGCACGGCGGACGCAGCGGCCATCCTCGCAGGGAAGCACCACGCAGTCATGCTTGGGATCGTATCCTAAGCGGAAGCGGGTGACGGTGTCCGCCGACAGGCCCCGCTGGATGAAGTAGGGGGTCTCGTCCCGGTGAGTGAAGCAGGCAGAGAGATAGGAGGAAGAAAGAGTTTCTTCGCTGAAAAAAGACGGGGCGTAGCCCCCAACTCCCACCTCTCCCCCGTGAGGAGCGGGCCGCTCCGCGGGACGGTTCGTTATGTGGGAGGGTTCGGTAGCGCTGAAGGAAACGGAACGCCGTGCGGAGCCGTCCCCGTACCGTTCGCTGGCAAGGGAAAGGGCATCCGCCGGAGAGGTGAGGTTGTTGTCGAGGGCGAGGAGGTCAAAGAGGTCGTAGTCCGCGCCGCAGGCAAAGCAGTGGACCTTGTTGCGCTTGGGATCGAAACCCATAGAGGGATCCCGGTCAAGGTGGGACGGGTTCAGACAGCGGAACCGCTTGCGGGGGTCGATGCCCCGGTCGTAGAGGTAGTCGATGATCCGGGGACGGAGAGAGTCGAAGGTGTCGGGCATGGAACGTCTCCTTTCTGGGTCTGATCAGGAGTATTGTAGCATACCGCCCCGGAGACCAGCGAAGCGGTCCGGGGCAGTAATATATCTTAATATATCAATAAGGGGAAAACGGGAGAAAAAGGTGTTTTTTGAAAAAGTTAGGAGATTTGGGAATAAAAAGTTAATTGTCACAAAAAATGTGGGTATAGAAGTGAACGAAAATGGGAAAAATAGGAGGAGCGGAGGGAGCGAGTTTGCACGGGGGCAGGTTGGGAATTGCACGGGGAGAGGTCGGAACTGCACGGGGGGAAGTAGGAGTTGGACTGGGAGATTTGGGGGATTGTGGACGGTTTTCTCCACGGGGAGGGCATTTTGCGGCTGTTTTTCAGGGAAATCGGCCCGAAAAGAGGTTCCCTGTGGAGAAGTGGGCGGCGGTTTCTGCACAACGGCCCGGAACGGGCGGTTTTTCGGAGGGGAGTTCAGACGTGGTTTCGTGCAGACCGTCCCGGTCAATCTTCGGCCTTCGGCGCTTTTTTGTGGGAGGTCTTCCCTTTCAGCTGCTTGGCCGCCCGGGTCTTGTCCAGCTTCTGGATGTAGTCCCAGAGGGTCTGGTCGATGCCCACGTTCATGCGGCCCGCCAGAAAGGTGTTGATGTCGTCGTAGTCGAAGTCCATATGGATGGAGCCGTTGGAGATGCTCTCAATCTCCTCTACCGCCTTATTGAAGGGGCGGATGATGGCTTCATCGTAGTTGCGGTTTTTGACCTCCTCCTTGGTGGGCAGGCCGATGTAGTGGATGATGTCGTCGATCTTGATGCGGAAGGAGCCGTTTTCGTCGATGGGGGCTTTTCTGGCCCGGTAGAACAGGTAGAAGGCCAGACGGTAGCTGTTTTCCGAAAGGTGGCCCATCCAGTCCGGGATCAGCTGGTAATACTGGGTCAGGAAGTGGCGCACGTTCTCCGCGAAGGAGATATGGACCTCGCCGGTGTACTTTTTGATGTAGGCTTCCGTGGCGAGGTGGGTGATGTAGAAGGACTCAAAGTACTTTTTGAAGGATTCGGCGGTGATCTTCATGCCGGTGATGGCCTGCATGTCTTTTTTCAGCTGGCGGTAGGCGGCGTCCCGGCTTTTCAGGCCCGCCCACGCCATGTATTCCTCGATGGAGAAGGTGGCGGTGTTGTTCCGCCAGTTGTCGGCGTTGCCCCGCATCAGGGTGTAGATCAGCAGGCGGTGGGCCGTCCAGCTGAGGTTTTTCGTGTAGGCCTCCACCGCTTCGAAGATGAGGGTCATCTCGTAATCCTTGTTGCGGTAGCGGATGTTCTGGTTGCCGTAGGCGTCCGGCTGATCGTAGGTGACGGTGATGCCGTTGGACGCCGGGTGGAACTCCCTCCCCCGCTTCATGTTGGCCCACACGCCGCAGATGAAGTAGGTGGCGGGGCTGTTGCCCAGAACGTCGTATTCCTGCACCCGCTCCGCCACCGTGGTCTCGAAGATGTCCAGCAGCGTGGAGGCGAAGGCCACGCTCTCCGGCGCGCCCTCCGCGATGACGGCGGACACGGCTTCCGGGTCGGAGAGGGCGCGGGTTTGCAGGTAGGTGTCCATAATGGGGTAGATGTCGGAGAAGTCGTAGGTGTTCAGCTGGTTGCGGAATTTGCGGGGGTTTTCCTGCTCAAGCGGCTTGAGCTTGCGGTAGACGGACAGCATTTCCTGAAACTGCTCCGTTTCCAGAAAACGCAGCGGCTCGTCCCGGAGCTGGTCCATGGGGACAGGGTTCTGGGGCATGGCAAGGCCCTCCTTTGAAAAAGAGTGTTTTTTCGAGAATAGTTTAGCATAAAAGGGGGAAAAAGCAAAGAAAAAGTTCGTTTGTTACAAAAATGTAAAGAAAAGGAAGGACGGCGGCCGCTCCCCTGCTCCGCGCGGGGCGAAAGGACGGGGCGATGCGTGGACAAAACTCACGTGAGTTTTGTCCAATATTAAGTGCGGGTGCCGTTGATGATCTTGCGGATCTGCCGCTCGCTGAGACGGAACTGAGCCGCCAAAGCCCGGTAGTTGTAGCCGTTGAACCGAGCCCGGATGTCCCGGTCACGGGCGTTGCGCTCTAAGGATTCCCGCTTGGGGATGTACAGGCTCTGTCCGCCGCACAGCAGCGTCAGCCGGGTGAAGGCTTCAAGGCCGATGGCCTCGGCAATGTCCCGGTATTCCTCGGGAATGTCGCTCATGGGGACGGGCCGGGCGGTATTTAAGTAAGGAATGGTCATAGATGGACTCCTTTCGTTCGTAAAAAAATTGGACAAATCTCACGTGAGTTTTTGCCGTGGTAAGCCGGATGGTGCGCCGCTGGGGGCGCTCCCCTGTTTGCGGACAGACCGGACAAGTCTCACGTGAGTTTTTTACAGGTGCAGGCCGGACAGGTTCGCCGTCCGGGACTGCTTGCGGGCCAGCGTGCGAGCGCCCTCCAGCGCATCGGGGCCGTCGTCGTGGGCGCCCAGGGGAAACTGGGAAAGCTGCTGTAAAAGCAGCGTCTGATCCCGGCGAAAGAGGATGTAGCCGTTTTTCACGTCCGGCTGCAGGGTCTCCACCCGCATGGTCTTATCCTCCGTGGAGCGGACGCCCTGAATGGGCAGATACAGGCCCTGACGGGCGGATTCCCGGGCAAGCTGCTCCTTTAAGAACCACTGGAACTGGTTGGTCTCCGCACCGAAAAGGGCGTAGCCCCGGCCGGTCTCCCGGCGGAGCAGGCGCTCCTTTTCCAGAATGTCGGCGATGATCTTGTCCGGGTGGCGGCGCTGGATGTCCGCGTCCCAGACGTAGGAAAGACCCGTGTTCCGGTCCACCGCCAAGGTGACGATGGCGGAATAGTCGCTGGAGGCGGTGCGGCCCAGAGAGGGGTCGCAATAGCCGTAAAATCGGAAATCAGCGGCGCGGAAGTCCACCTCGGCGGCGTTGTAGTACCGGAACCACTGGGCGGAGAACAGACAGGCGGCTGGGTCGATGGGCTGGTTCTGCATTTCCGAATTGAAGGCGGCGTCTCCCTCCGTCAGCCGCATGAGCCGCAGATCGTAGTAGCTGAGTTTTTCCGGCCAGAGGACCTTGGAGCCTGCCAGCATTTCCTTGCGATGCTTGAAATAGAAGGCGTGGGCGGTTTTTTCCCGGTCGGGGTCGGTGAGGTCTGAGGCGAGGCGCTCCCAGTCCGTCCACAAGGGGGAGAGCGCGTCGGACAGAACGGCCCGGTATTTTCGGCTCTGGAAGCCGGGGTTTTCCAACAGGCCCGCCAAAAGGGAATCGTGGTGCAGGATGGTGCCGATGACGAGGATGTCCGTGTAGCTGTCGCCGGACTTGCAGACCGCCTTCCAGAACCAGTCGGCGGTCTTCTGCCGCTGCTCCGCCGTGCGGACGCCCTCGTCGTTTTCGATGTCGTCGCAGAGGATGAGATCCGGGCGGCGCTCGTAGTTGCGCCGTCCCCGCAGCTTCTGGCCGCTGCCCACGGCGTCGATCCGACAGCCGTTGGTCAGGAGGATGGAGCCGGTCTTCCACGTTTTGCCCGGCTGCTCGCCGAAGTCCGCTAAGATGCGCTCGTTGGTCTCCAGCTCGTTTTTGATGGCGTCTAAAAAGCTGACCGCCTGGGCTTCGGTGTCCGAGATCAGCAGAATGTAGCGCTTGTAGCCGAACAGGGCGGCGTGGAGGACGTTTTGCAGGCTCATGACGGTGCTTTTGGCGTGGCCCCGTGGGGCGGCGATGGCGCTGCGGGTGCCCTTTTCCGTCAGCATGGCGGCGCAGTCCGAGACCGGGTCACGGTTTTTCATTACCCGCCGGCGCCACAGGGCCGACAGCTGCCGGTGAAAGGGGGGCGAGCGGCGGGTGAAGTAGTGCGAGAGGTAGTAGCTGCCGAACTCCGCCGGGTCACGGGCCGCTTTCCGAAATGTTTCCGTGGTCAACAAGAGAACAGGACTCCTTTCATAAAGATAGGAGCACCGTATCACCGGAGGGGGATGGGCGCTTGTGAAGGAGTTCCTTGGAAAAGCCGTTCTGCCCATGGCGGCTCAGGGCGGTTTGTTGCACGGGGCCGTGCAGCAGACGGAGAAAAACTTTTTTCAGCGGAGGGTGAGACGTGGGGGCGAATGGGCGAAAACCCTGTCATTGCAAGCGATACAGGGTTTTTCGGTGCAGAGGTGGGCGGTCCAGAATGGCGGCGGCGCGTTGGTGCGGGCAGATTGCAGTTGCGAAGCGGATGGATTTATGTTAACCTAAGAAACAAGACTTTCCGAGCGAACGCTGATGGGGGTGGCGCTCCGGCGGTGTCGTGGGCTTTTTTGAGGGCGGCATGGCCGGGTTCGTGAGGAAGGGTCGTAAAATAAAAAAACGCGCCGAATGGCGCGACGGTTTGTCGATAAAGTGATAAAGTTTCCGTGACGGTAAGGAAGGGTGTGTGCGGGAAACCCAAGAAGGGTGTCCCGCACCAGTGGAATCAAGCATTTTCAGAACTTTTGTAAGTTCTGAAAATGGGGTCAGCGGGGCGAAAAGAACTTTTCGACACGCTGACGCGCCGAAAATCGGCGCGGGATGGGACATACATGATTTTTGGCGAGAGCGTATTGGGTAAGCTGGCGATGACCTTTTTCATGGCTATGGTTCCGGTGGTGGAGCTGCGGGGGGCCATACCGCTGGGGGTGGCCGCCGGACTGCCGCCCGCCGTGGCCGCCGTCACGGCGATGGCGGGAAATCTGACGCCGGTGCCCTGCATTTTGCTGCTGCTGCGGCGGGTATTCGCCCTGATGCGGAAAAGCGCGTGGCTGGGGCCGAAGGTGGATCGTCTGGAACGGCGGGCGCATTTGAAGGGGCGGACGGTGCGGAAGTACCGGACGCGGGGACTGGTGCTGCTGGTGGCCATCCCCCTGCCGGGGACCGGTGCGTGGACCGGGGCGCTGGTGGCGGACGTGCTGGACATTCGTATGCGGACCGCTCTGCCGGCCATCGCCGCCGGGGTCATCATCGCCGGGTGCATCACCACGGCGGTGACCTGCGGCGTGTCGGGGCTGATGTGAGGGGCGGAAACGCGCAAAAGCCGCATGCGATAGATTCCTGATACAAATGGAGAATAGCAATGGAAAAGTTGACCGAACTTGAGAAAGTCTTGATCGGGTATTTGAAAATATCAAAAGCGAGAGCAGGTGTGCAGGCAACAGCGTTTCTGCTTCTGAGAGAGGAATCGCAGCAAATGGAAATGTGCGAATTTCTTTCAAAAAACGAGACGGCAACGGAACAGCAAATTCTGGACATGGCCCGGAGAATTGCGGGGTAAACATCTTGTGTTCACTGGAAGTCGTTGGGTGACGCAAGAGGGAATTATCAGGAACTGTTACCATTAAAATTGATTACGGTAAAGAGGGATCTTCTTCCGGGGACGGAGGGGGATTCTTTTTTTGCGGGTGAATGGGGCGTCGCGCTTTTGGGAAACGGTTCCCAAGGCGGGGCGTTTTTTTTGCGCTATTGTGGGGTTATAGGGTTTGAAAGCCCCAGAATTTGAATACCGGAGGTATAATTATGGCATTTGATTACGCAAAGGCATACCAGCAGTTCATCGACGAGGAGTTTGCGGCGGCCTCCGCTACCGCGTGGATGATCCCCGAGGCGGGGAAGGTCCGCTTCACGGGCGGCCGGGACATTGAGATCTCCACCCTGTCCACCACGGGTCTCGGCAACTATGACGCGGGCAAGGCCGACGGCTCCGCTTACCCTCAGGGCACCGTGACCAACAGCTGGAAAAGCTACACCCTGTCCATGGACCGCGGCGTGAAGTTCTCTCTGGACCGCACCGACCCCAACGACACCGGTTTTCTGGTCACCGCCGAGAACGTCATCCGTGAGTTCGCCCGCAACGCCCTGGTGAAGGAGCAGGACACTTACCGCATCCACCGCCTGTACGAGCTGGCCAACGGCGACGCGGCCCACAATACCACTCACATCGTCTCCGCCGCCCTGACCAAGACCAACGCCATCGCCACCGTCAGCGGCCTGTTGCAGACCGTCCGTGACGACGCGGAGGAGATGGACGGCTATGTGGCTCTCATCAGCCACAAGCACAAGACCGCCTTTTTGGAGGCCGCCAACGGCACCTATCACGACATTTCCTTCGGCAACGCCGTGTCCATCAACGGCGTGACCTATGAGAACGTGATGATGCTGGACGATCTGCCCTGCGTATTCGTGCCCCAGAGCCGCATGAAAACCGTCATCACCGTCCAGAGCGGCGACAGCGATCAGGGCGGCATCGTGGCGGGGGAGAACGCCAAGGACATCGCCTGTCTCATCACCCACTGCGAGACGCCGCTGGCCGTGAGCAAGCTGGACGCCATCAAGCAGTTCGGCCCCCAGGAGAACCAGCTGTTTGACGGCACTTCCATTCAGGCCCGCTATCTCTACGATCTGTTTGTGCCCGGCAAGCGTCTGGCCTCCATCGGCGCTGTGGTGGCTCCCTGATGAGCGGCGCGGACAAGGCGGCCGCCATTCGGGAGAAGGCGGAGCGTCTGGCGGGCCGCAGTCTCGGTGAGAACGGGGATGCGCTGACGGAGATGGCCATGGAGCGGGCCTGCGCGTGGTGCGGACGGGAGGACATCCCGGAGGCCATGGAGCAGGCCGTGGCGGCGCTGCTCCTCGACATGGAGGGCCGGGAGGCCGCCGTGAAGAGTGTCACCCGGGGCGACACCGCCGTGACCTACGCCGTCTCCGACGGGCAGTCCGCCGCGCTGGCGGGACTGGCCCCGTGGCGCAGGCTGGGGCGGCTGAAGGAGGGGTGAGCGGTGACGGACAAAGCCTTGGCGGACATTCTCGCCCGGACATATGCCCACCGTGTCACGGCGTTCCGTCCGCTGGCGGAGGGGGAGGAGCGGCTCTGCGAGGCCGCTCCCTGCGCCCTGAGCCGCTCTGAGCACACCAGCGCCCCCACGCCGCCGTCCCTTTCCGCCGCTTGGCCGGAGGCGCTGTACCGGCTGACCCTGTACACCCGCCCGGAGCTGGCCTTTCGGCTGGGCGACCGGGTGGAGGTGACGGACGAGGGGGGAAGCGTCTGGATGGGGCGCACCTCCGACAGCTTCCGGTATGACAGCCATTGCGTGACGGTGGTGGAGATCAGCCATGTGGAGGCCCCCGGCGGAACCCGGCAAAGCGGTTCCGCCGGGGAGAGGGGGAGCAGCGAAATGCGTGCGCTTTCGACGGCAGCCGGAAGCGAGGGATATGCGGCTTGCTCCGACGATGGACAAGTCTCACGTGAGACAGGAAAGGAGGGGCAGGCGTGAAGGCCATTCAGGACAGCGTGGCGGCGTATTTGCAGGCGTGCACGGGCGTCCGCACCGTGGCGGACCGGACGAGAGCGCGGGGGGAATACCCCCTGCTGGCGGTGTCCGTCCGGGAGGATGGGACGGTATTGGTGGACGGCGGACGGCAGGCGGAGCACACCTACCGGGTGACGGTCTCCGCCGCATCCGACCGGGAGCGGGACGGCAACACCGCCCTGCTTTCCTCCCTGACGCCGGTTTTGCTCCGGGGCGTTCCCATGGGGGAGCGGACGCTGCATCCATTGGAACTGAAAACCGAGGGCGAGACGCTGACGTTCACAGTGGAACTGTGCGTGCCGCTGCCCCAGCCGGAGAGATCCGGCATGGAGCCGCCGGGACGCATGGCGACCCTCAATCTGGACATTTGACAAGGAAATCTTTGAAATTTGGAGGTATTTATGGGTCTTCCTGAAATTTTTATCAGCTTTCAGACGGCGGCTGTGTCCGCCATCACCCGTTCCGCCCGGGGCGTGCTGGCGGTGGCGGTGAAGGACGCCACCGAGGGCGGCGCGACAGAGGCCGCGTACAAAAGTCTGGCGGAGGTGCCGGAGGACAAGTTCTCCCCTGAGAACTACCGTCTGCTGAAGCTGGCATTTTTAGCCGCCCCCACCAAGGTCTGGGTGCTGCGCGTGGGCGAGGACGCGGAGAAAACCTATCAGGCGCTGGAGCGTCTGCGCTTTGACTGGCTGGCCGCCCCCGGTTTGGAGGACGCGAAGGTGATGTCCTTCATCAAGACCCTCCGAAACGGCGGGCGGGGCGTGAAGGCCGTGGTCGCCAACGCCACGGCCCCAGACTGCGAGGGCATCGTGAACCTGTGCGTGTCCGGCCTGACGCTGGAGGACGGCGCAATGGAGGCAAAGGATTACGCCGTCCGTGTGGCGGCGCTGCTGGCGGCGCTGCCCCTGACCCGCTCCGCCACCTACGTCAACCTGCCGGAGGTGGTGGGTTGCGACGCGCTGGCCGAGCCGGACGCGGACGTGGACGCGGGCAAGCTCATCATCGTCCCCGGCCGGGATGGTTACCGGCTGGGCCGCGCGGTGAACTCCCTGACCACGCTGACCCCGGACAAGGCCGCACCCTTCCAGAAGATCAAAATCGTGGAGGGCATCGACCTGATCCGGGGGGACATCGCCAAGGCCTTCGAGAGCGGCTACGTGGGCAAGGTGCTCAACGATTACGACAACAAGCTGCTGCTGGTGACGGCCATCAACGCCTATCTCAAGGGGTTGGAGGGGGATGTGCTGGACAAGACCGCCGACAACCGGTGCTTTGTGTCTCTGTCCGGGCAGAGAAGCTATCTGGAAAGCAGAGGGACCGACACCTCCGAGATGAAGGACACCGACATTCTGAAGGCCAACACCGGCAGTCAGGTGTTTTTAGAGGCCAAGCTGACCTTCTGCGACGCCATGGAGGATCTGGCGCTGGTCATCTCCATGTAACCACCGGACGAACGTGAAATGAGGAGGAACGTATGAGTAATTTACAGGCAAACCGCACCCTCTCCGGCTCCTTTGCCGAGGTCTGGGTGGACGGCGCACGCATCGCCGAGCTATCCCAGCTGACGCTGACTGTCAAGGTCCAGCGGGAGAAAGTCCAGTTCGGCATGGACGTGGATTCCAAGATCACCGGCTACGCCGGAGAGGGCACCATGACCCTCAAGCAGGTCTACACCCGGTTCTACGAGGTGCTGGAACAGGCCAAGCGGGGCCTTGACAAGCGGTGTACCATCACCACCGCCCTGAAAGACCCGGACGCCGCCGACGGCGGCGAGGAGCGGTACAGCATCGACAACGTGGCGTTTACCGAGCTGCCCTTCATGAATTACAAGATGGGCGAGGTGAACCAGCAGAAGCTGCCCTTTACCTTCCGGCCCTCCGATCTGGTGTGCCTGGACAGCATCCGGGCCGCTGACTGATGGCGCTGGCGGACGTCCTGCGGGAGCGCGTCTCCCGCAGGGGCCGCACCGCTGAGGTGGCATGCGGCCTGCTGGGGACGGTGACGGTGGAGGCCCTGCCGCCCAGAGAGTGCGCCGCCCTCGGACTGCGGGACGGCGGACGGGCGCTGCTTTACGCCGCCTGCCGGGACTTGCAGACCGCCGGGGAGACACTGCGCCGGGAGGGGCGGCTGTTCACCCCTGCCGAGGTGACGGCCTATGTGTCCGACGAAGAGGCGGCAGCCGCCGCACGGACCGTTCTGGCGCTCAGCGGCGTGACAGCGGACGGAGACGGCGCATCGACAAAAAGCGCGGAAGTCCGACTTGGTGACGTGCAGAAGGACGGGGCGCATTTGGCGGTCGAAGCGCCGTCCGAGGAGGAAATCCGACTTGACGGCGTGCAGGAAAACGAGGAAGTCCGACTTAGTGACGTGCGGAAAAAAGCGGTTCAAAAGGCGGAAATCCGACTTGAGGACGTGCGGAACAATGGGCCTCATTTTGCAGTAAAAGCGCCGGTTGCGGGGGAATTCCGACTTGCTGGCGTGCAGGAAAACACGGAAGTCCGACATGAGGACGTGCGGAAAAAGGCGGGTCAAAAGGCGGAAATCCGACTTGGCGGCGTGCGGAAACCGGACGGCACGGCAGAAGATGGACAAGTCTCACATGAGTTTTTCGGCGGGGACGGTTCAGACCGGACAGACCCTATCTTGGGTGGTGTTTCCGATTTTGTACCACAAAATCTTGCGTTGTCCGAGGAAAATGACCGGTTTTCAGCACCTTTGGAACTGTCCGGGAACACTGAGGAAGTGTCCGGGCAAGGGTCGAATCCGCACGAAAAGAGGTCGGAAGTCGGAGAAGCGGTGCACGAAACGAAGTCGGAATTGACGGCAGAGAGACGGCGTGGTCTGCACGAAAACAAGTCGGAAGCCGGAGAACTGGTGCACGAAACGAAGTCGGAATCTGCGGCGGAGAGACGGGATGGCTTGCACGAAAGCAGGTCGGAAGTCGAGGAAACGGTGCACGAAACGAAGTCGGATTTGACGGCAGAAAGACGGCGTGGTCTGCACGAAACTGAGTCGGAAGCCGGGGAAACGGTGCACGAAACGAAGTCGGAATTGACGGCGATGAGACGGGAGGACTTGCACGAAAACAAGTCGGAAGCCGGAGAAGCGCTGCACGAAACGAAGTCGGAATCGGTGGAGCGGTTCGCCGAGGGACTGCTGGAGGGCCTGCGCCGTGCCGCCGCTGTGAGATAGGGGGTTTTCTATGAACACCAGAACCGTTTTGCTTTGGCACAACAACGGTGAGGAGCGTATCTACTTTACAGTCAATCCCGCCCGGCTCACCGTCACCCGGCCCAATGAGAACCGGGTGCGGAGCCTTGCCATGGGTGGGACTGTGAATATCTGGGGCGGCCGGGGTCTGCGGGAGGTCAGGCTGACCACGTTCCTCCCCAGCGCCTACTCGCCTTTTTTTGACGGAAAGGAGCCGGAGAGCATTCTCGCCATGCTGAAAAGCTGGCAGGATTCCGGAGATCCGGTGCGGCTCATCATCTCCGGCAGCGACATCAACGACGCGTTCCTCATCGAGGACGTGTCCGAGACGCTGGCGGAGGGGGACAGGGACGTGGGGCTGACTGTGACACTGCGGGAGTATAAATTCAAGTCGGCGCTGGCGGCTCTGGCCGGGGGGAGCGGCGGGAGCGGCTCCGCCCCTGTCCGCAAGCGGACGGATGAGCGGGTCACGCCTCAGACCTACACCGTCAAAAAGGGGGACACCCTTTGGGACATCGCCTGCCGCTTTTACGGCGACGGGACGAAGTGGGGGCGCATCGCCGCCAAAAACGGCGTGACGAACCCTCGGAAACTGCAAATCGGAAAGGTGCTGACGCTGTGAAACTGCTGATCGGACAACAGATGGTCATGCCCGCGCTGGAATCGGTACGGCTGGGCAAGACCCGGAACGAGGCGGCGGCGTGTCTCACCGCCACGGTGCTCATCGCCCCGGCGGATACCTACTTTTTGAAGCTGTCCGTGGCGGTGGGGGACGTGGTGCGGCTGCTGGATGACGGCGGGAAGGAGATCTTCCTCGGCAGCGTCCATGAACTTGACCGAACGCCGGAGGCCGTGACCCTGACGGCCTATGACCGGGGGGTATATCTGACCCGGAACGAGCTGTACGGCGTGTACGTCGGGACGGGACGGCGGATCGCCGGGAAGATCGCCGGGGAACTGGGCGTTCCGCTGGGGGCCGTGGAGGACGACGGCCTTTACCGCACCATCGTCACCGGGCCGGGGGAGTCCGCGTTCTCCATCCTGCGCAGAGCCGTGGGGGAGGGGCGGGAGATCGCCGTCCGGGACGGGGCGCTGACCGTGACGAAGGGGGGCGGCGGGGCCGTTCCCCTGCCGCCGGAGCGGGTGCTGGAGGTTTCCGGGCGGGCGTCCATGGGAAACATGGTGAACCGGGCCGTGGTGACGGGCCGGAACGGGCGCGTTCTCGCCGCCGCCCAGAATACCGGGGACATCACCGCCTGCGGGCGGTTCCAGCGGGTGATGGGAAAGAGCGGCGACCCGCAGGCGCAGGCTAAGGCCGCGCTGCGGCGGCGCAGCCTGTCCGCAAGGGTGACGGTGCTGGGGGATCTGTCCCTTCGGTGCGGCGGGCGGGTGGAGGCCCACCGGCCCCAATGGGGGTTGGAGGGGGTCTATGACATCACCGCCCACGAGCATCGCTGGGAAAAGGGCGTGTTTACCACGTCGCTGAGTTTGGAGGGAGTTGAGGCATGAACGTTTACAGTGAACTGCTGGAACTGCTGACGCCGGAGCGGAAGGACGCCCCGGCGGGGCTGTTCGGCACGCTGACGGCGGTTTCGCCGCTGACCGTTACCGTCCGGGGGACGGCGCTGACCGAGGGGCTGTTTTATCTCCAAGGGACGGTGTTCCTTGAGGAGGACATCGGTAAGGAACTGGCGCTGCTGTCCTGCGAGGAGGGCTTTTGGATCCTCGGCTTTGTGGGAGGTGGGGGCGCATGATCTTTCCCGATTGGGGCACAGCCCCCGACACCGCGCCGGAGGAGGCGCTGCCGCTGTTCCGGGAGTGGGCCGTGGACTGGGAGAACGAGAGCTTTGCCCTGCGCCGGGGAGAGCCGTATTTAGTCAGCGGGGACGAGGCGCTGAAGATCTGGGCGGCACGGGCGCTGCGGCCGGAAAGCCAGCGGTTCCGCTATACCGCGTGGTCGGCGGACTACGGCAACGAATTGACGCTGCTGCTGGGCGGCTGCGTGGATCAGGGCATTCTGGAAAGTCAGGTGCGGCAGTATGTGCGGGACGCGCTGCTGGCGTGTCCCTACATCCGGGAGGTGGACGGGTTCTCCTTCTCGAAGAAGGGGAGCCGGGTGGAGGCCCGGTTCACCGTGCACACCGTCTATGAGGAGTTTACCCAGAAAACGGAGGTTTCGATCAGATGACCAAGGAAGAAATGCTGCGGCTGCTGACAGCCGCCTACACCGGCCCCGGCAGCGCCGCCGAGGGCACCTTTGCCGGAGACGTGCTCCGCTCCTGCGCCGACGGAATGGCACAGCTTTGGAGCATGGAGATCGACGGACTGGAACGGCGGGCCTTTGTGTCCTCCGCTGTGGGGGAGTGGCTCACCGCCGTGTGCGCCGACCGGGGGTGCGTCCGCAAGGAGGGGGAGACGGACGAAGAACTGCGCGCCCGGACGCTGGCGGCGCTGGCCGCCACCCCCGCCTCCGGCAACGCCGACCACTACGCCGCGTGGTGCGGACAGGCGGCGGACATCCTGCGGGTGAAGGTGCTGCCGCTGGCAAGAGGAAACGGCACCGTGGACATCGTGGCGGTGGGCCGGGAGGGGAAAGCCCCCGGCGGGGCCGCCATCCGGGAGGCCCAGGCCGTTGTGGACCGGGAGCGGCCCGTGGGCGCGGACGCGAGGGTCATTGCCGCCGCTGAGACGGCGGTGAATGTGGCGGCGTCTGTGACGCTGATGGACGGCGGAAGCTTGGAGGGCGTGAAAACCGCCTTTTCTCAGGGCTTGACCGCCTTTTTCCGGGACAACGCCCTGCGGACGCGGGTGGTCAGCCACGGCAAGGCCCTGCGGCTGCTGCTGGACTGCCCGGGCGTGGCGGATGTGTCCGGCTTCACCATGAACGGCAGCGGCGACAGCCTGACGCTGGCGGAGGGCGCTGTGCCTGTGGTGGGCACGCTGGCGCTGACGGAGGTGAAGGCATGAGACTGCCGGAGTTTTTGACGGAGCTTTCCCCCGTCCGGGAGACGCTGGCGGCGCTGGAGCAGGGGGAGAACGCCATGGCGGAGGCCGTGGCGGAGAAGAACGGGCAGGTGTGCGTGGCGACCGCCACCGGAGGGCTGACCCTGTGGGAGCGGGACTACGGCCTGCCCGTCCGGGAGGGGGCCGCGTTGGAGGATCGCCGTGCCGCCGTCCGGGCCGCCATGGCTGGGGGGCGCACCCTGACCCCTGCCTTTTTGAAGGAGCTGTGCGTCACGCTGGGCGGCGGCGACCGGGGCGAGGTGGAGGAGGACTTCGCCCATTGGAACGTCACGGCGCTGGCGGTAGGCAAGGGCCGTGTTCCGGCGGACATTCCGGCCCTGAAACGGGCGGTGGAGCGGCTGAAACCCGCCCACCTGTCGGTGACGGTGCTGCCCACGGCGGACCTGACGGCGCAGCGCTGGGAGGCGGTCACCGGCGGCGTGATGATGGAGGTCTGGGGGTAAAAGAACGAGGGGAAACAGGCGAAGCGCCGCCGGGGGCGGATGAAGCGAGCCTGTTTCGAGGATGGCCCCCAAACAGCGGATATTGCGTATCCGCTGTTTGGCTTGGGCCGACGGTGGAGGGCGAAGCGCCGCCGGGGGAGATTTGCGCGACGGTAGGGTAGGGCAGCCGTTAATGGCTCTGCCGCTTTACGGATGCCGCATAGAAAAACCTTCTATTGCAGCTTTATGCTGCAATAGAAGGTTTTGTCTATTTTTAGTGAGTAGGCCAATCCAATGGACATGTCCTATTCGGTTCATTTTTCAGAAGCTTCTCTTATTACGGTTGGCTGGCGACTGCGAAAGCTCTCAACATTTGACAGATGGAGCTGCATCATATGAGCGGCAAGCACCGGATCGTGGTCAGCAATAGCATCCACGATGGCCAAATGCTCGTTCATCGTCGTTGGAAGGCATCCCATAGCAAATATGCTTTCAGTGAGGCTCTTATATGCTTTCCGGATAGAATTGAACATGACAATAAGAAGCTCGTTATGAGTCATCTTCATCAAATAGGCGTGAAATTCAAAGTCATACTGCGAAAGAGCGACTGAGTCATCAGGGACTTCCTCCATCTTCTTTAAAATTTCCCTTAGGCATGTGACATTCTTTTCTGTTGCACATTTTGCAGCCAATTGGATGGCGCCTATTTCAAATATCTGGCGATACTCAGCAAGGTTTTTTACATCGGTCTGCTTCGCAATTGCCTCAAAGTTCATCGCATTTTGGTAAATATCCAAGTCATTTACATATGTCCCGGATTTGCTGCGGGTGATTAGTTTCAAGGTTTCCAGAGGCGAATAGGCTTCCCGGAGACTGCTTCGGCCGATATTTAACTTTTTGCAGAGTTCGTTTTCATTCGGGAATACATAACCCGGAGGAAGTTCACCGCTGATGATAGCATCTCGGATTCGCCGAAAAATCACATCGGAAATATTACGGCGCTCACTGGCTACCAGATCATCCAAAAAAGTTAACTGTTGCAGTGCGGATGTACTTTTATCATTAGAAAGTGACATTTAAAAAAAGTCTCCTTTAGATTAAATAATTTGTAAGTTTACAGCATTAGCTTCGATTTAAGAGGGCGCTGCCAATTTGTCTGAAACTTTTAGGAGCTGATGATCTTTATGAAAAGATTAGAAAAAAATAACTTTTCTTTATTTTATTTAATTTTGTGATAGAAGTCAATGCTTTCTCACTAAAAAATATGACATCAGACAACGAGAATCAAGAAGAGCAAGCTTGCGGTTTGATTGGCTTTGAGATTTTATGAAGCATATACTTACTGCTTTTACGCATTTTTAGCGAAATCTGAACTATAATATCGGAAAATGTTTGATCAACCAAATTTTGGAGCCTATTTTGTGCAAGTTCGCACAATTGACAAACGTGTATAGCTTTGCTATGATTTCTGTAGGATGTAGGACAACATATATGATGTGTGATCCTAAATTATTACACTACCATACAAGGAGGATAAGACAATGACGAATCAAGTGCCTAAGACTGATGGACGCGGCTTCCCTTCCGGTGCCTACTTAAACCAGAACCACCCAATGGATCGGACTCAGTGGCTGGAGGACACCTTTCCTGAGTGGGGCAGTTTCTTAAATCAGGAGATTGAGAACTACGAAGTACCCAAGGGGCAGGTCAGCCTTTGGTGGTGCGGCGGCCCCTCCTGGGTTTTGAAGACCGATGAGGGCGGCGTCTTTATGATTGACCAGTACTGCGGTCCCTCTATGTATACAGAACTGTACTACTGTGGTGTGTGCAAGCAGGCCGGCGCTGACAGCATCAACTGGATCCGCCTGAATCCTCAGGTAATTGATCCTTGGAAGTTCAACCATATCGATGGTATTTTCTGCACCCATGCCCACCAGGATCACTGTGACCTGTATGCTGTGAAGGCTATGACGGCCACTACTGACGCTCCGTTTTATGCGCCTCCTGTGGCTGTGAAGAAGTTGCAGGGCTTCGGCGTCCCCGATGACCGCATCGTGGTCGCCAAGGTTGGCGAATCTGTCAAGGTGAAGGGAGCTGAGGTGGATTTCCTGATCTGCTACGATCAGACCGCCATTAAGACCGGTGAAGGCGATGTGCTGCTGCCCTTCGAGGAAGCTGCCTGCTGCTATCTGTTCAAGACCAGCGCCGGCAACATCCTCTTTATGGGCGATACCTGGTATCATGACGGCTATGTGGCAATTGCGCAGAAGTATGACATCGATGTGGCGATTTTCGATATGGGCTGCAACGCTCCCGGCGCCACCGATAAGATGACGCCGTATGACTGCGCCCGTGTTGGACAGACTCTGAAAGCCAAGCTGCTGATCCCCGATCACTATGACAACTGGGCAAACACTGCCGGTGACCCTGAGCTGCTGGTGAATCAGTTCACTCGCATCGTCAGTGAGAACACCCCTGAGATTAAGACCATGATTATGCGCTGCGGCGGCCGCTTCAACTATCCCGCAGACAAGGATAAGGGACGTTACCGCTATCCTGATGGGAGCGAGAATTACGATTTCAGCAAGTCCACTTTTGCCAAGAAATGATTTCCGCTTTGGCGGTCAAAAAAGAAAGGGAGAAAGAACATGAAAAAAATTACAGCTCTTGCTCTGGCACTGATCCTTGCGCTTTCCCTCTCCTCCTGCGGCAACAACGGCACGTCTTCCAACGATAATTCCGGCAGCAACTCCGGTGACTCTGCCGGTAAAAAACAGACCATCAAGCTTGTCATCGGCGCGGGTCATACGGTAGGCTCCATGGAATATCTGGATAGCTTGGAAAACTTCTTCAAGCCTGAGGTTGCCAAGCGCGTCTCCGAGAACACCGATTATGAGATCGAATGGACGGATGCGTACGGAACTGTGGCCGGCCTGTCCGAAACAGTGACCGCCACACAGGATGGCCTGCTGGATTTGTGCGTCATCACTGCCTCCCCGGTTTCCGGCCAGCTTCCCTATCATCAGTATAGCATTTACCTCCCCTTCTGCACGGGTGACAACGCCCTGCTCCAGAAAGTATCTGATCAGCTGTATGAGGAGTTCTCCGATGAACTGGTGACTTCCTTCGAGACCAAGTACAACCAGAAGCTGCTGGCTAAGATGGTTCTGGACTCCTATGAGATTTTCTCCTCTGCGCCTATTGAGAAGTTTTCTGACTTGAGCGGCAAGAAGATTGGCGGCTCCGGACGTAACCTGCTGTGGCTGGAGAATACCGGCGCTGTTGGTATTCAGTCCAACATGGGCGATGGCTACACCTCTCTGCAGACCGGCCTGATCAGCGGCCAGTTCGCCGCTCCCCATTGGGCTGTGAAGGCAAACTATCAGGACATCTGCAAATATGCGACCGACATTGGTCTGGATTCCACTATGGGCGAGCTGCTGACTGTGAACCTGACGAAGTGGAACTCTCTTCCCACTGAGGTGCAGGATATCATCCTGGAAGTCAGCAAAGAGCTGGAGCAGTATCACTTGGAGTACACCAACGAGTGCCGTTCCAAGGCATACGATGCTTTCAAGGAAGCTGGCGGCACCATCGTGAAAATGAGCGATGAAGAGAAGGCTGCTTGGCTGAACGCTCTGCCCAATATTCCCGATACCGCTACCGAACTTGGTCCCACTGGCTTAAAGATCCTGGAGCGCTATGTAGAGCTGCTGAAGGAGAACGGTGTTAATATTCCTCGCGACTGGCAGTTCAAGCATTGATTCCGGAACAGCTGCATTTAACTGACAGACCCGCGCATATAGCGGGGAATTCCTAAAAGTGCCGCAGGCTTGGCTCGTTGAACATAGGTCAAGTCTGCGGCCTTTTTCCTCTCTGTGTAGAAAAGAAAGGAATGAGAAAATTTACCATGAAAGTGCTGAAGTCTATCAATAACACCCTGATACTTATTTCAAAATTTCTATGTTTGCTGGGCGGTATCATGCTGATTGCCATGATGCTGATTACCTCTGTGGATGTAGGGCTGCGCACCTTTGTCCACTCCGCTTTTAATGGCGCTTCCGTAATCGTTCGCAACTTGCTGGTAGTCGCCATGTTCCTTGGATTGCCCTATGTGACGTTTGTAGCAGGCCACACCCGGTCTGAATTCTTATATGCGCGGGCTTCCTCCAAAGCGAAACTTATCTTGGATCTGATTGCTGAGGGCATCGGTACAGTTCTGTTTCTGCTCATGGCTTACGCTATGATTAAGCCGACACTCCAATCCTTTGCAACCAATCAGTTTGACTCCGAGGGTACATTTCTGATGTCTATGGGCCCCTTCTATGTCTTAACACTGTTCGGCGCATGGTTTACATTCTATGCGGCTATTTACAACTTTATTAAATTGATCGTGAAAGCTCTGAAAAAGGAGGGGAAGGCGGAATGAATACGAGCATTGCCATTGCCCTGGTTACTGTTGCATTGCTGTTTGTCTTTGTGTTTGCCGGTGTCCATATTTCGTTTACCCTGATGTCCCTAAGTTTTGTAGGACTGTTTCTGGTCACCAGTAATTTCTCTACGGCACTGAGTGTGCTTTCTACCACGGCATTTAACGCGATTCGAACATATACATACTGCGTGATCCCCCTTTTCATGCTCATGGGCACTATCATGGCGGTCTCTGGCTCGGCAGGCGACCTGTTCAAGTGGGCGCACAAGATGTTAGAAAAGGTTCCCGGTGGCTTGGCTGCCGCCACCGTTATCGGCAACGCTGTGTTTGCGGCTGTAACCGGTGTCAGCGTGGCATCTGCTACCGTGTTTAGCCAGGTGGCTATCCCCGAGATGCGCAAGTATAAATATGACCCGAATTTTGCGACCGGCATCGTTTGCGGCTCATCCAATCTGGGGATGATCATCCCGCCCAGCCTGTTCTTTATCGTCTACGGTACTGTGGCACAGGTGTCCATTGGACAACTGTTCGTTGGCGGTGTTCTGCCTGGCATTCTGATGTCTGCCATCTTCATCATCTATACATCGATCTATGGCACCAGACATCCTGCCGCCATTGGCTTGGATCCTGTGACTCGCAAGCCACTCTATGAGGATCCTGATCCCAAGGGCAAGCTGGAGTCTACCCTGCATGCACTGCCCATCGTGCTCTTGATTGTCGTAGTGCTGGGCGGTATCTGGGGAGGCTATGTCACCCCCACGGAAGCCAGTGCTATTGGCTGCTTGGGTGCATTTATCATTGCCCTGTGCAAGCGTTCCCTGACTTGGAAGAGTACGGGTTCCATCCTGCTGGATACCAGCAAGGGTAGCGCCGGCATCCTCCTGCTGTTGGTTTCTGCCCAGATGTATAGCCGCTTGCTGAGCGTCAGCGGTGCTGTCAAGTGGGTTTCCGCTAGCATCCTCAGTGCAAATCTCCCCGGCTGGGCGCTCATCGGTGTGTTTTTGCTGCTGGTCCTGGCACTAGGCTGCGTTATCGACGGCAACTCCATTATTCTGCTGACAACTCCCGTTATTCAGCCAGTGATTCAGGCCATGGGCTACAATCAGGTCTGGTGGGGCGTTATTCTGGTGATGGCTGTCTGCATTGGTCAGATTACACCGCCCTTTGGCACGATCGTATTCGCCTGCAAAGGTGTTCTGGGCGACATCGTGGATGTGGCTACCATCTTCAAACATGCGGTTCCCTACATCTTCCTGATGCTGCTGACCATTGCCATCTGCATGGCTTTCCCGCAGATTGTCCTGTTCCTGCCCAATATGATGATGTCTTAAGGCGATTTACAGCGTTTCATATTCAAGTGTCAGAGAATGAAAGGAGTTATCGACGATGCAGAAAGAGTACTATGTGGGTGATCATGTGGTAACCCCCCATCACACGGCTTTTTTTGTGGCAAATCTCGAAGAGAGCGTGCAGTTTTATCAGGAGGTCTTTGGCTTTGAGGTGATGTATTACGGTGTGGTAGAAGTGGCCCATGAGCGGCTGGCCATGCTGAGACTTGGCAATTTCACATTGGAGCTTCTGTGGGTACCCACGCACACGCTCGAAGAGCTCCGGGAGAAGTATCTTCAGGTGGATCATCATTTTGCCATCCTGGTGGATGATATCCATGCGGTGAAAGAGAAGCTGTTAAAGCACCCCAAGGTGACCTGTGAGGAAGCCGAAATTCGTAATGTGCCAAATCTGGGCGATATGGACCTGTTGGTAACCTTCTTCCGGGGAATCAACGGCGAGCGGTTTGAGATTATGCAGAATATCAAGGAACAAAACTAAGGCCTGGAGTTATAGAAAGGACAGGTAATGATGCTACATCAAAAAGACATCCACAAGGTATTGCTAGCTGGCGCTGGTGTAATGGGCTCGTCTTTCGTTCAAATCTTTGCCAAGCATGGCTATGAGGTCATCCTTTACGATATTGCCGAAAAGAGCCTTGAAAAGGCACGGGGCGTGATTTCCGTCAACCAGGAGGCAGAGGTAGCGAGTGGCGAACTGACCGCAGAGGAATCTGCCGCTTTGGTGGACCGCATTACTATGACGACCTCTAAAGAATATTTTTCTCAGGCGGATTTTGTCTTGGAATCCACCGTGGAGAATATGGAGCTGCGCCACGCTTTTTGGCGCGAGGCATCTGAGTTGGTGCGGCCGGAGATTGTAGTATGCACCAATACCTCCGGAATGTCCATCACGGAAATTGCCAAGGCGGTGAAGGATCCCACCAGATTTACAGGGATGCATTGGGTCAATCCGCCCCACTTGATCCCTTTGGTCGAAGTCATCGCCGGAGAGAAAAGCTCTGATGAGGCGCTGCAGATCGTGTACGATGTTGCGCTCAGTTTGGATCAGAAGCCCGTTCGGGTGTATAAGGATCCCACCGGCTTCATCCTAAACCGCCTGCAGTATGCCATCGTTCGTGAGGCGTGCCACTGTGTCGAAGAAGGGTATGCCAGCCTTGAGGACGTGGATAATGTTGTGAAATATGGTTTGGGGATGCGGTACGCAGTTGTGGGTCCTTTTGAAACAATGGACTTTGGCGGTATCGATATTTTCAACCATGTGGGAAGCTATATGTTTGACAGTCTCTGTAATGATGGCGGAGTTCCTCTTATTCTGAAGAAAGCCTATGAAGAAGGAAAATACGGCCTAAAAAACGGAAAGGGCTTCTATGATTACAGCGGTGATAAGGCTGAGAAAGCATTCCTCCACCGCGACCAGGGATTCATCGCTGTGGCACATAGCTTGAAGGCACTGGAAAAGAGTGAGTAACTGACCAAACGAAACAGCTCAGGAAGCAGCGAAGATTCGATACGCTCTGGCTGCTTCCTTGACTAAAACAAGCATACAAGGAGGAGATCACTATGCAACGGATCATAAACGATCCTGACAATATTGTGGACGAGATGTTGGAAGGCTTTTTGAAAACGCATTCCGACCTTGTGGAGAGGAGCGAGAATGGCCGTGTAGTGAAATCCATACATATGGAGCCAGGGCGTACCGGCGTTGTGACGGGCGGCGGCAGCGGTCATAAGCCAGCTTTCATTGGCTATGTGGGCGAAGGAATGTGCGATGCGGTCGCCGTGGGCGAGATATGCTCTTCTCCAACTGCCGCTGCGTTTTTGAGTGCCTTCCGTGCGGCAGACCGCGGGCAGGGCGTTGCTTGTCTATACGGAAATTATTCTGGGGACAACATGAATGTCAAAATGGCTGTAAAGATGGCTGCTAAGGAGGGACTGGAGGTAAAGACCGTTGTCGCCAACGATGATGTAGCCAGTGCCCCCAAGGAGCAGGCTGAAAAACGTCGGGGCGTAGCAGGTGAGATCTTCATGTGGAAAATTGGCGGTGCTCGGGCGGCGGCTGGCGGAAGTCTGGACGAGGTGATTGCCAGCGCGCAGAAAGCAATTGACCATTGCCGCAGTGTGGGTATTGGGCTCTCTCCTTGCACTCTGCCGGCTGTAGGTCATCCTAATTTTGAAATTAAGCCGGGGACCATGGAGGTCGGTATTGGCCATCATGGAGAACCGGGTGTGGAAGTGTGTCCCATAGAATCTGCAGAGCAGATGGCAAAGCGCATGACAGATATCGTACTCCCGGACTATCCTTTTGCCGCCGGAGACGAGGTTGCGGTGTTGGTATCTGGTTTAGGTGCAACTCCTGTGATGGAACTGTATGTACTCTACAATGAAGTCGAAAAGATTTTCTCTGCCAAAAACATGAAAGTACACCGCTCCTATGTGGGGAACTATTTTACTTCCCTGGATATGATGGGTGCAACACTGACGGTGATGAAGTTGGACGAGGAGCTCAAGAACCTGCTAGACGCCCCAGCCTGGACTGTTGGTCTGCAGCAGAAGTGAGAGGAGGCAGAAATGGAAACATTTAAAAATGCAGCGGGAAAGCCTATCCTCTTACACATGGTAAAAGCCATCCAAGAGAACAAGGCATTTTTAGGTGAGGTAGATGGCCTCATCGGTGACGGCGATCATGGGATGAATATGGCGAAGGGGTTCACCCTGTTTGAAAAGCGAATTCCGGAAGAAGTCTCTTTCTCTGACGGTTTAGACCAGTTAGGAACCATTCTGTTTTCGGAGATCGGCGGCTCTATGGGGCCTATTTACGGTACAATTTTTATGGATATGGCCGCTGCGGCAGAGGAGGCGGAAGATATCAGTCTTCCTTTGCTGGCAGACATGATGGAATCAGGACTGACTGGCCTGCAGGAGATTGTAGAGGCCAGGGTTGGTGATAAAACTCTGGTAGATACACTCTCACCTGCGGTAGATGCATTGAAGCATGGGGCTGAAGGTGCTGCCCCGTTCGCGGATACACTGAAAATTATGAAGACCGCTGCGGAATGCGGTCGGGATTCTACAAAGGATATGGTTGCGAAATTCGGACGTTCCAGCCGCTTGGGCGAACGCTCCAGGGGTGTTTTGGATGCCGGAGCTGCATCCTGCTGCATCCTGCTGCAGGCTATGGCGGATGGAATGCTAGGATTGTTGGAGGGAGAAAGCGCATGAAACTGGCAATCGGATGCGATGAGGCAGCATATCGCCTGAAGACAATTATCATGGAGCATCTGGAAGAAAAGCATCCGGAAATTGAAGTCGCGGACTTTGGCGCTGCCCAAGGAGATACGGTGCTCTACCCGGATGTGGCATACACTGTGGCAGATGCTGTGGCATCCGGTGAGTTCCAGCGGGGCATTCTGCTGTGCGGCACAGGCATTGGTATGTGCATTTGTGCAAACAAGGTGCCGGGGATCCGTGCGGCAGTGTGCCATGATCCCTATTCTGCGGAACGAAGCCGCAAGAGTAATAACGCTCAGATTATGTGCATGGGTGAGAGAGTTATTGGCGCAGAGCTGGCGAAAACTCTGGTGGATACCTGGCTCCCATGCGAGTTTGCCGGTGGCGGCAGTGCCCCCAAGGTGGCGGAAATCGACCGCTTGGAACAAGAGCACATCCGGAATGCTGCGGCACAGTGAGACAATATCAGATGCTCTGTACGAGGTGAAGAGTTTGATGCTTGATGTAAAGAAAACAGTCCTGGCAAGCGGAATTCCGTTTTTGTACGCTGCTGCACAGGTTACCATAGATGGCAAACGCTACTATGCAGCTTCTTCTGAGAACCCCGGAGGAAAAGCAATTTTGATTGACGCGGAAACAGAAGAGCGTTTTCCGCTGCCGGATGGCCCCGGCGGCGTGATGACCTTTATCCCCGTGCCTGGAGAAAGTGCTATGCTTTCTATCGAGGAATTCTATCCTGTCTTTTCTTCCGCTTCGGCGAAAATCATCAAAACAGAGCTTCACCGACAGGATGGGGTTATAAATGCGAAAAGAAGCGTTTTGGCAGAGGTACCCTATGTGCACCGCATCTCCTTGCTGCAGGAAGCGGATGGACTCTATCTGGCGGCAGGTATTCTTTGCCGCCGGAAAACCTGTAGCGATGACTGGTCAACACCTGGCAGCCTGAGGATCGGTAAGTATGAACCCGATGCCAGACATATCGAATTCGAGACTGTGCAGGATGGAATTTTCAAACACCATGCTATGCAGGTTAAGCCTGGAGCGGATGGCTTTGATGAATTGTACTTCGGTGGAACAGAAGGCTGTTTCCGCACAGTACGGCAAAATGGACAGTGGATCACGGAACGGCTGCTGGATATCAACACCAGTGACATTGCGCTATGGGATCTGGATGGTGACGGTCAGGGAGAATTGGCGATCATCGAAGGATTCCACGGCAACAATGTAGCTGTTTTTAAAAAAGAAACAGGACGCTACGTCCGAGCTTTGGATCTCCCTGCTTCGTTTGGTCACGTCCTCTGGACAGGCTCTATTCTTGGGGGACCTGCGTTGATTGCAGGCAGCCGAGCAGAGCGAAAAGAGCTCACTTTATACCGTCTGCGGGCGGTAGGCGACAAAAAGCTGTCTGTAGAGCAGCGGGTAGAGTTGGATCAGGGGCAAGCCCCGGCTCAGATTGTCGTGCTGGGAGATGGGCGGACACTGCTGACTACGAATCACGATGCGGGAGAACTGGCAAAGTATACTCTTTCTTACAAAAACTCACCTGCAGATGCGACAAAAGGAGAGCGGTAAAGATGGAACGCAGTGAAAAGATTTTAAAAGGACTGGGCAACCAGTATTACAGGGCCACTTTAAAGTCTATGGGGTTTACCACGGATGATCTGAAGCGGCCGGTTATCGGCATCGCCAATGCGTGGAGCGAATGTGTACCCGGCCACTATAATCTCCGTCAGGTGGCGCAGCGAGTAAAAGATGGTATCTACCGGGCCGGCGGCACGCCCATCGAGTTTGGTGTCATCGGCGGCTGCGACGGCATGGCCAACGGCCACGGAGGCATGCATTATATCCTGCCATCCCGGGAGCTGATCGCCAGTTCTATCGAAACAATGGCCCAGATCAACCTGTTCGATGGCCTGGTGTTGCTGGGTTCCTGCGACAAGATCGTTCCCGGCATGCTGATGGCGGCGGCCCGGCTGGACATCCCCTGCATTCTGCTGCCCGGCGGACCCATGGAGGGCGGTGTAGAGTTCGACGGCCGCCAGTCCGACCAGACCTCCGCCACGGAGGCCTACGGCATGCTCTCTGCCGGCAAGATCACGGAGGCGGAATATGTGGCCCTGGAGGACACCGCATGCCCCGGCTGCGGCTCCTGCTCCTATCTGGGTACGGCCAATACTATGTGCGCCCTGTCTGAAGCGCTGGGCATGACCCTGCCGGACGGCGGCACGGCACCGGCAGTTTCCGCCGCCCGGCTGGCCAAGGGCGAAGAGACCGGCATCAAGATTATGGAACTGGTGGAAAAGCGGATCACCGCCCGGAAGGTCATCACCGAGGGCTCCATCCGCAACGCCATCAAGGCCTGCCTTGCCATGAGCGGCTCCACCAACGCAGTCATGCACCTGACGGCCATTGCCCACGAGGCCCAGATCGACATGGACGTGCTCAGCGAGTTCGACAGCCTCTCCCGCACCACCCCCCAGCTGGCCAAGATGAACCCCGCCTGCAAGTATAACATCGTGGACTTCTACAAGGACGGCGGCGTTCCCCGGCTGATGGAGAACCTGCAGACCCTGCTGGATACCGGCGTCATGACCGTGACCGGCCAAACGCTGGAGGAGAATATCAAGACCCATCACTACCTCTATCCCGCCACGGGCCTGGTGAACCACACCCTGGATGATCCATTCGGCTATTCCGGCGGCGTGGCGGTGCTGCGGGGCAATTTGGCGCCGGATACCGGCGTGACGAAGCCCGGCGCCTTTGACAAGAGCCTGCACCACTTTGAGGGCGAGGCCATCTGCTTCGACTCCGAGGAGGAGGCCGAGGAGGCCATTTTGGCCGGTAAGATCCACGAGGGACATGTGGTGGTCATCCGCTACGAGGGCCCCAAAGGCGGCCCCGGCATGCGAGAGATGTACAAGGCCATGAAGTACCTCTATGGCAGAGGCCTCTCCAAGAGCACCGCCCTCATCACCGACGGCCGTTTCTCCGGCACCAACAACGGCTGCTTTGTGGGCCATATCTCTCCCGAAGCCGCCGAGGGCGGCCCCATTGCCATCGTAAGGGACGGAGATCGGATTTGTATTGATGTCGAGAAACGCCAGCTGGACCTGCTGGTCTCTCAGGAAGAAATTGAAGCCCGCTTGAAAGACTGGAAGCGCCCCGCACCGAAGTTTACCAGCGGCTGGCTAGGCCTGTACTGCAAGCTGGCGGCCTCCGGCTCCAAGGGTGCCATTATGGATCTGAATAAACTGAAGGATCTGTAACCTGCCGGAAATCAAAAAACGGAGAAGGAAAGAACATGAGCAAGAAAATCGAAATCATGGACGGCAATCAGGCGGCGGCATATATCTCTTACGCCTTTACGGAAGTTGCGGGTATTTTTCCCATCACGCCGTCCTCTCCTATGGCAGAGCATGTAGACGAATGGGCTGCCAACGGTAAAAAGAATCTGTTCGGTCAGCCGGTACAGGTCGTGGAGATGCAGTCTGAGGGCGGTGCTGCCGGTACAGTCCACGGCGCCCTGCAGTCCGGCGCCCTGACCACCACCTATACAGCTTCTCAGGGTCTGCTGCTGATGATCCCCAATATGTATAAGATCGCAGGCGAAATGCTCCCCGGCGTATTCCACGTCTCTGCGCGGACACTCAGCGTTCACGCACTGAGCATCTTCGGCGACCACAGCGACGTCATGGGCGTCCGACAGACCGGCTTCGCCCTGCTGGCATCCTCCTCTCCCCAGGAGGCTATGGATCTGGGTGCCGTGGCACACCTGACCGCCATTCACAGCCGTATGCCTTTCCTGCACTTCTTCGACGGCTTCCGTACCTCTCATGAGATCCAGAAGATCGAAGCACTGGACTATGAAGATCTCCGGCCTCTGGTGGACATGGATGCCCTGCGGGCCTTCCGCGCCAACTCTCTGAACCCTGAGCATCCCGCTACCCGCGGTACCACGGTGAATCCCGACATCTTCTTCCAGTGCCGCGAGGCCTGCAACCAGAAGGTGGATGCCATCCCCGAAGCTACGGAGAAATACATGGCCGAGATCAGCAAGCTCACCGGCCGGGAGTATCATCTCTTCAATTATTACGGTGCTCCCGACGCGGAACGCGTCATCATCTTGATGGGTTCTGCTGCCGAGACTGCCAAGGAGACCGTAGATTACCTCACCGCAAAAGGTGAAAAGGTCGGTCTCATTAATGTCCATCTGTATCGGCCCTTCTCTGTGGAGCATTTCCTGGCAGCCGTGCCTGCTGCCTGCAAGCGTCTGGCCGTGCTGGACCGCACTAAGGAACCCGGCTCCGCAGGTGAACCCCTGTATCAGGATATTTGCACCGTTTACCAGGAAAAGGGTATCCCCATGGAGATCGTGAGCGGCCGTTATGGCCTGTCCTCCAAAGACACTACCCCCGGCCAGATTTTGGCTGTGTTTGAGAATCTGAAGCAAGAGACCCCCAAGAACCACTTTACGGTGGGTATTGTGGATGACGTGACCTTCACCTCTCTGCCGGTGCTTCAGGAGATCAACACCACTCCCGCCGGTCAGACCGATGCGGAGATCTGGGGCATGGGCTCCGACGGTACTGTGGGCGCTAATAAGAACTCCATTAAGATCATCGGTCATGCCACGGATCTGTACTGTCAGGCATACTTTGTGTATGACTCCAAAAAATCCGGCGGTCTGACCCAAAGCCACCTGCGCTTCGGCAAATCTCCCATCCGTGCGCCCTATCTGGTGACTGCCGCGGACTTTGTGGCCTGCCACACGCCGTCCTATGTTCACAAGTATGACATGGTCAAGGATCTGAAGGACGGCGGCACCTTCCTGCTGAACTGCCCCTGGGACTTGGAGGGCCTGGAGAAGAACCTGCCCGCCTCCATGAAGCGGGCCCTGGCGGAAAAGCACGCCAAGCTCTACACCATCGACGCCATCTCCATCGCCCGGAAGCTGGGCCTGGGCAGCCGCACGAATACGATTCTGCAGGCCGCCTTCTTCAAGCTCTCTGCGGTGATCCCCATTGACCAGGCCGTCACGGAGATGAAGGACGCCATCTACAAGACCTACTTCAAGAAGAAGGGGCAGGCCGTTGTGGACATGAACAACGCCTCCATCGAGTACGGCATCAACGAGCTGGTGGCCGTGGAGATCCCGGACAGCTGGCTCACCGCCCAGGACGCCCCCGTCCGGAAGGACGAGCCGGACTTCATCCGGGACGTGGTGGACGCGATGAACCGCCAGGAGGGCAACAGCCTGCCTGTATCCACCATGGTGAAGTACGGTCTGGCTGACGGCACCTGGCCCGCAGGCACCTCCAAGTTTGAAAAGCGCGGCGCAGCCGTGGAAGTCCCCGCATGGGACTCCTCCAAGTGCCTGCAGTGCAACCAGTGCGCACTGGTCTGCCCCCATGCCGCTATCCGTCCCATTTTGCTGGACGAGGCTGAGGAATCTGCCAAGCCCGCCGAATTTGAGACTGTTGCCGCTAAGGGCATGAACGGCAAGTACACCTACCGGCTTCAGGTCTCTCCCTATGACTGCACCGGCTGCGGCAGCTGCGTGAATGTCTGTCTGGCCAAGGATACTGCCATCACCATGCAGAGCTTGGAAAGCCAGGTCAAAGAAGCGGAGAACTGGACCTATGCCGTGGAAGAAGTCACTATCAAGAAGGATGCTGTCAGTGATAAGAATGTGAAATCTTCCCAGTTTGCCAAGCCCTACTTTGAATTCTCCGGTGCCTGCGCCGGCTGCGGCGAGACCCCTTATATCAAGCTGGTGAGCCAACTGTTTGGTGACCGTATGTACATCACCAATGCCTCCGGCTGTTCCTCCGCTTACGGCGGCTCTACGCCTTCCTCCCCCTACTGCACAGATAAGAAGGGCCACGGTCCCGCATGGGCTATGAGTCTGTTTGAGGACAACGCTGAATACGCCTACGGTTATCTGCTGGGTCAGGATGCCATCCAGAAGCAGTTGATTGCCGCTGTGTCCGCTTTGGCAGCAGATGGCGTCGCTCAGGAAGCCTGCGAAGCTTATCTGGAAAACGGTAATGATGCCGCACAGTCCCGGGCAGTCAGCGATGCCCTGCTGTCCGCTATCGAAAATGACAGCAGTGACAATGCCGTATTTATTCGCAACAACAAGGAATTCCTGACCAAGAAGTCCGTCTGGGCCTTCGGCGGTGACGGCTGGGCCTATGATATCGGCTATGGCGGCCTGGATCACGTTTTGGCCTCCGGCAAGGATATCAATGTTCTCGTGCTGGATACCGAAGTGTACTCCAACACCGGCGGTCAGGCTTCCAAGTCCACGGCGGCCGGCGCCATCGCCAAGTTTGCTGCCGGCGGCAAAAACACCAAGAAGAAAGATCTGGGCATGATGGCCATGAGCTATGGCTATGTGTATGTGGCACAGGTGGCCATGGGTGCCGATCCCGCTCAGACTCTGAAGGCTATCCGTGAAGCAGAAGCCTATCCCGGCCCCTCCCTGGTCATCGCATATTGTCCCTGCATTGAGCATGGTATGAAGTGCGGCATGGGCCTGAGCCAGTTGGAAGAGAAAAAAGCTGTGGAGTGCGGTTACTGGCACCTCTACCGCTATGATCCCCGTCTGAAGCAGGATGGGAAGAATCCCTTCACGCTGGATTCCAAAGAACCCAACGGTGACTTCCAGCAATTCCTCATGGGACAGAACCGTTACGCCTCTTTGAAGCTCTCCTTCCCCGAAAAGGCACAGGAGCTCTATGACAAGGCCACTCAGGATGCACAGGAGCGTTACAGCGGTTACCGCCGTCTGGCCGATCAGCATTGATCGCATCAAAAGAGCGTGGGGGAGGAGATCCCCCAAGTGGGATGTTCCGAAGGGTGATATGCTCTCTATTGGGAATAGCTCCATTGTACTCTGCAGATGTTTAGCATTGACTATTTTATAAACCAGAGCAAGCGCCCGGTGCGGTTCAAGAACGCACCGGGCGCGGTTTGATTTGCGGAGAAGGGGAGGGCTTTGTGTTCGGTTGCGTTCCTCCAGAAGAAGATGACGGGGCGGCATGGGCGATTTTACTAAGAAAGAACTGCTTTTCGCCGGGTTTCGTAAAATTTCTTCCGAAGTTCAAAAAAGTTCTTGCATCGTACACCGGTGTACGGTGTATGATCTTATCGCGAAAAAAGAGGCCGGATACAGAAGAAATGTTGGCCGGGGCCGCTCCGGTGACATTTCGTGTCGAAAAAAGGACGTTTCGTGCAGACGGCCCCGCAAGGCGCGGAAAATATGCTACACTGAACATCGAAAACTGAAAAACTGTCCGGGGGCGCCCCCGGACCCGTAGGGAGGACTCCCTACGGGAAGCTCTCTGTCCGCGGGAGATCAATTCGGACAGAGAAAGAAACGAACAGGAGGAAACCTATGAAGAAGCGTATCTTGAGCTGTCTCATGGCGCTGGCCCTGTGCCTGACGCTGCTGCCCACGGCGGCGCTGGCGGCGGAGCCGGAGGGGACGGCGCAGACGCCCCCGGCCGTGGAGGAATCGACAGACCCGGCAAACGGGGAAGCGAAGCAGGAAAACCAGCCTGCGGCCCCTGAGCAGGAGGGCCAGTCTGCGGAAGCGAAGCAGGAGAGCCAGCCTGCGGAGCAGGAAGAACAGCAGGAGGACTCTGCCGCAAAGCAGGCCGTGGCCAACCTGCAGGCGATGATCGACGCTCTGCCTGACGCGAAGGCGCTGGACGGCATGGACGATGCGGATGCCATGGCGGTCTACGAGGCGTTTCAGACCGCCTGCGACGCGTATTATGAAACCCTGACCGAGGGACAGCAGGCACAGCTGAAAAACACGGAGAAGCTGGAGGCACTGTCCGCCTGGTTCAGCCAGTCTGCGGCACTGGCGGCGGGCGGACACCAGCACCCCATCTGCGGCGCAAGCTGTACGGATGACGAGAATCACGATAATGTGACTTGGACAGGTGCCATGGGTGTAACCGGTCTGCGGGCGGGCGGCCACTACTACCTCATGAAAGATGTCAAAGTGAGTGAAACCTGGCATCCGGAGGACGGCGTGGTGCTCTGCCTCAACGGCCACAGCATCACGGCGACTACAACAAGTATTAATGTTATTGAGGTGGACAAGGGCAAAACCTTCACCCTCACCGACTGCGGCACGGCCGGTACGGTCACGCACGAAGCCGAGAAGAGAGGCCGCGGCGTGATGGTGTTCGGCACCTTCAATCTGTACGGCGGCAACATCACCGGCAACCAAACCGATGGTAATTATAACGACAGAGGTACGTTCGGCGCGGGTGTCTATGTCGCGACGTACTCCGTTTTCAATATGTACGGTGGCAAGATCACTGATAACATGGGCTATTCCGGCGGAGGCAGTGTGTACGTTGCCCCTACCTATGCCGACTCATCCCGCGCCGTATTTAATATGTCCGGCGGCGAGATCTCGGGCAACAGCAGCCTTTACGGTAACAGCAGCGGTGTGTATGTGAACGGCGGCGAGTTCATCATGTCCGGCGGCTCCATTACCGGCAACGCTGGCTACGGTGTGGATCTGTGCGATTACAAAAACAATGTCGGCGCCACCTACCCCGGCGCCTTCACCGTCAGCGGTAAGGTAAGCGTCACCGGCAACTATAAAAACGTCTATAACAACGGCATACTTGTTGGCACCCTCGATTACAATGTGTTCCTGTCCACGGGCAAGACCATCACCGTCGAAGGAACCCTGGACGCCGCGTCCAAAATCGGCATCACCACCCAGGGTGAAGCCAGCGCGGACATCGCCACCGGCGGGGTGGGGGAGGATTATGAGAGCATCTTCTCCTCCGACGTGAAGGACAAGGGGTACTCGTTCACAAAAAAGGACGACGGAACGCTCCATTTCAACGGCCACGACCATGACTGGCGGTTCAACAAAAAGACCGATACGAGTGAAACGATCAATGCCAAATGCGCCACTCCCAACTGCCCGGTGACCACCAACGACGGCGATGGCAATAACGGCGGTTTTGTGTGGCTTAAGGTCCGAGACACAACGTACGGCTATAATGGTAAGAATGCATGGGTAGACGCCAGCCAACAGACCGCCTGGCGCGGCCCGAAGGTCTCGACGATCAAAATCTATTATCAGAACAGCAAGACCGGCGAGGATCTCGGCACGACCGCGCCCACCCTGCCTGGCTCCTACACGGCCAGCATCACGGTAGAGGGCCTGACCGTAACCCGCGGCTTTAAGATCACCAAGGCGACGCCGACGATCCGAAGCTGGCAAGGTTATCCGTATGGCAAAACATTCGACGGCACCCAGCTTGCCAACCCGGTTTCTGACCGTTTGACGATTTCCGGCGGTACATACAGTGATATTGCAGAGTTTAACTGGTATACTGCCACAAAAAACGAGGGTAATACCTATATCAAGGGTGAAAAGCTGAACGAAAACCCAACTGATGCGGGCAACTACATCATCGAAGCGGTATTTAATGATACGGATACCACCAATGCGGCTACCAGCGAATGGGGCTTGACTATCCAGCAGGCAACTCAATACAACGGAACGGTTCCCGTAGCGGTAAACAATATGCATCCTTCTTCTGTTTCCCAAACCTTTACAGTGGATTTGAATCAGGAACTGACGAAGAATAAAGTTCGCCACGGCGACTCTCTGGCACTCGCTGCTTTCGGCATTACTTCTCAATCCGACTATGTGGATTTGACTAATACTGCGTTAAACGGTGATATTTTAACGATCACCATGAAGCCGATGGCCAGCAATCTCGTAGGTATGCGAGCATATGTAACCGTTAATGTGACCAGTCGAAACTACAAAGTTATTCCGGTAGAGATCACGCTGACTCTGCAAGAAAAGCCCACAGCCAATGATATTACCGTTACCATGGACGGCTGGACCTTCGGAGAAGCCGCGAAGGAATTGCAGGTAAACGGTCTGCCGACCGGCGTGGAACTTACCGATCCCGCCGTGACCGTCACCTACACGAACACGAAGGACGGCACCACGTCAAGCAAGCGGCCTACCGACGCGGGCAGCTATACCGTGACCGTGTCCTACGAGACGGACACCGTGATCCACACCGGCACGAAGGATTTCACCATCAGCAAGCGTGAGATCGCCGTCCCGACCGCAGATTCCAGGCAGTTTGAATACACGGGTCAGGAGCAGACCTATGTTTTGGGCAATTTCGCCGATGCGGCCTACTATACCGTATCGGGCGCTATGACGCGGACGGACGCAGGCAGCCAGAATGTGACTGTCCAGCTGAAGGACAAGAACAACACCGTTTGGAAGGGCGGCACGGACGCGGACAAGACCTATGTGTTCACCATCGCACCGAAGCCACTGTCCAAGGTCACGATCGGCGATTTCTTCGACCGGACCTATACCGGGCTGCCTATCCGGCCGGCGGTTACTCCGGCGGACGGCAATACGGCGCTGACCGAGGACACGGATTACACCGTTTCCTACGGCGCGAACACCAATGTGGGCAAGGCAACGATCACGGTCACCGGCACCGGCAACTACACCGGGACGGTATCCAAGGAATGGAACATCACTCCTGCGGTACTGACCATCTCCGGCGTGACCGTGGCTGACAAGACCTATAACGGCAGCGCCGATGCGACCGTTACTGCCGTGGCATTTGACGGACTGAAAAACGGCGAAAAGCTGAAGATCGGCACAGATTACGAGGTCATTGGCGCGGCATTCAACGATGAGAATGTGAATACCGCCAATAAGGTCACCGGTACCGTTGCTTTGAAGGGCACCGAAAAAGCGAAAAATTATACGCTGTCCTCCGCGGCCTTTGAACAAGCGGCTACCATCGGTCGGGCGGACTATAACGGAACGGCGTCCAAGACCGTAAACATCGTCAAGGGCCGTAGCACTGTGCAGACCGGCACCCTGACGGCAGCAGACTTTTTCCCGGAAGGGCAGATGCCTGGCGGGGCGAAGATCACGGCTTGGTCTTTGACGAGCCCCACCACCGCGATATTAAGCGCCGTGAGCGTGGGTGGCGGCAAACTCAGCTACCTCAGCGCGAAGAACATCGCGACTGCATCGGAGGAGAGCGGCAGCGTCACCATTGCCACCACGAACTACAAGGACATCACCGCCACGCTGACCTTCCATCCCACGGATAAGCTGGTTCAAGACGGCTTCAAGTTTGAGAACGGCAGCGTGACCAAGACCTACGGTGACGAGGACTTTACCCTCACCACTACCGGTAAGGTTGAGGGCAGCACCGTGACCTACGAGAGCAGTAAGCCTGCGGTTGCCACCGTGGACGGCACCGGCAAGGTCACCATCAAGGGCGCGGGCACGGCGGTCATCACCGCCAAGGCGTCCGCCACGGAGGATTATGACGAGGCGGCGGCGACCTGCACCCTGACGGTGGAGAAGAAGCCGATCGCCATTCCCACGGCGGATGCCACGGTCTTCACCTATAACGGCACGGAGCAGACCTACGCTCTGGCGGAGGATGGCGCTTACACCATCACCGGCAACAAGCAGACCAACGCCAACGAGACGGGCTATTCCGCCACAGTGGCCTTGAAGGACACCGCCAATACCCAGTGGGCGGACGGAACGACCGCAAATAAGACTTATACGTTTGTCATCGGCAAGGCGGTCATCACCGTCAAGGCCAAGGATCAGACCGCCTATGTGGGCGACAAGGCCCCCACGCTGGGGGCGGACAGCTGCACCGTTTCCGGTCTGGTGGGCGAGGAGAAACTGACGACCCAGCCGACGGTGAAGTACGTCGGCGCGGACGGCAGCGAAATTGCCCCCGACATGACCAAGACCGGCGAGGTTAAGATCCTTGCCAGCGGCGCGGCGGCTTCCGACAACTACACCATCCGCTATGAGGACGGTAAGCTGACCGTCAGCACCCGCCCCTCCGGCGGTGGCGGCGGCTCCAGACCCTCCACCAACCCCGTTCAGACGGAGGTGAGCAAGGACCCTGACGGCTCCGTTTCCCTCTTCAAGACCAGCGCGGCCAAGGGCGACAAGGTGACCATCACCGTGAAGCCGGAGCGCCATTACGAGGTGGACGAGGTGATCGTCCGGGATTCCAAGGGCAAGCAGCTGGCCGTCAAGGACAACGGCGACGGCACCTACACCTTTGAGATGCCCGCCGATAAGGTGACGGTGGAGCCTACCTTCACCTGGGTGAATCCCTTTGCGGACGTGGCAAACAGCGCCTACTACGTGGACGCGGTGGAGTGGATGCTCAAGCGTGAGGTCACCCAGGGCACGACGGAGACCACGTTTAGTCCCAACCTGAACTGCACCCGGGCCCAGATCGTCACCTTCCTGTGGCGTGCGGCCGGTTCTCCCGAGCCGAAGGGTACGGTCAGCTTTGCGGACGTTTCCGCAGGCAGCTACTACGCCAAGGCGGTGGCGTGGGCCATTGAAAACGGCATCACCGGCGGCACGGGCAATGGCCTGTTCAGCCCTGACGCCGCCTGCACCCGCGCTCAGTCCGCGGCGTTCCTGTACCGCGCGGCGGGCAGCCCCGCTGTGAACGGCAGCGCCGGGTTCAGCGACGTAGCGGCGGACGCTTACTATGCGCAGGCTGTGGCGTGGGCCAAGGAGCACGGCATCACCGACGGCATCGGTGGTGGGCTGTTCGGCTCCGCCAACGACTGCACGAGAGCGCAGATCGCCGCGTTCCTGTGGCGGCTGTACGCGGAAAAGTGAGATCAAGACCTCTTATAAGGATCTTCCCCGGCCGAAAGGCCGGGGAAGATAAGTGTAACGGAACGTTGTGAAACGTTCCGTTACTGTCATGTTGGGGCAGTGCGCGTCAAACCGGGCCGCGTATGAAACAGGGGGCTGGCGGGTTATAACTGGCCCGCCGCAGGGGGCAATGGGCATCCGCATTTCCAAGGTCAAGTAAGTATGAGGACATAACACGCGGACAACAAAAACTGCGTGTAAGGTTTTGAATGCGGCGTCAAACACAGCGGCGGATGGAAGATTTTCTGTGAAAATGGGAGAATAC
>OLGL01000168.1_pt1 | contig 85032 bp, 79 predicted proteins | sample 1605041 | NCBI WGS metagenome assembly OLGL01 (sample SAMEA3888905, study PRJEB22519) | human gut metagenome | biome: human gut; feature: human-associated habitat; material: faeces | place: Denmark | collected 2010 | reverse complement strand
TTAGGCGCTGGCCGGTAACAAAGGCTTATAGCCGCTGAGCAAACCACCCGTTTGACGGGTGGTACTGATTATGGGTGCAAAGATTGGATTGTTACGCAATAGGACGGCATTTTCGGGGGTAAAAGTATAAATCCCTTACTGTTTCATTTTCCCGCCCGGAAAGCCGCATAAATCAAGGCTTATTTTGCCCCTATCGCGTCACATTCGCCCGCATTTTTCTCATGCGCTCGGCGGTCTGTCTGCGGGTGATATGCTTCCGGCAGTCCGGGCAGTAAATCGCCCGGTTGGAGCTGGACGCAAAAGGCGCACCGCACACACTACAACAGCGCATATCCTCCGCATGGTAAAGCTCGGCGTACAGCTCCTTATCTGCGGACAGTACGGCAATACGGAACCATTTACAGAGCAGGGAATAGGAAATAAGCTGCGGGCATACGCACTCGTCCCCGTCGTCAAGCAAGATACAGTTTCCGCTATCATAATTGCAGCACGTCCGGCGTACAAGGGAGTTGACTTTCCGGCTTTGGGGCGGCGTGAGCCGCTTAATGTCGCTCATACCTCGTCGGCGGGGTAAACGGCCAGCCCCGCAAACTCCGCTTCGGTCATGCGTCCCACTTTGGCAAGGGTGCGGGCGGCAAAGTCCCGCATTTCCCCCTCCATAAAGGGCAGCGCGGCGTTCATAGCCACGACAAGCCCCTCCTTGCTGCCTGTCATGTAGATACTCAAAAGATTGGTTTCCTCTACCGTGAAATTGTTATATTTGTTCATGCTCATACCTCCAATCCGTGATTTTTTGTTTTCGCCGCCGTTTTTTTCGGGGCGTTTCTCTTTTTATCCTGTGCAAGCTGCGCCCGGACAGAGGGGCGGGGCTTCCTTATCCGCCTGTCCCGGTTCTCGTCCTTGCCGATCAGCGCATATGTGCCGTGCCTGTCCTTGATCTGTGAAAATGAAAGGGTCTTATAGGGTAGCATAGAAAAAAGGCGGTCGGTGTCCTTTGTGGTAACGATCTGCGTAAAGTAAGGGGACAGCTCCACCATGAAATGAGATTTATCCGGGCTGTTCGAGTCGCTTAATTCTTTCATTTTCCCTACAATGCGCCGTGCTTCCGTTTCGATCAGCCCGTTGCGTAGTACTGCGATATGCGTTTCCAAGTCCCCCGGAACCGCCGACTGTTCCCGGCTGTGCCTTTCCTCCCGTAACAGGGATTGCAGGGCTTCCGGGTCATTGGGGATTGCTTCAAAGCGTTCAAACTTCCCAAGCTGTGGGTTGGGGGAAGCGTCAAAGGGTCGCGCCGCTGGCTGCTCCCGTTCCCCATGCTCATAGATAAGCATATAGTTATCAGCGGGTAATGCCTGTTCGGTGACGTGCTTATAATGCTGCTGGTAGTCCAGCTCATAGAGATTGCCCGTGATCTTCCCGTCCTGTATGCCTGTAAGCTCCACGGCATAGGCAAGTACCCTGTTGCGAGTCTGTTCCCCGTAAAATTTCCATGTTATTAAAAATCACTGAAAAGCAGGAAAAATAAGTTTTACCTATCTTTTACAAAAAATTTAAATATTGTTGATAGAAAGCAAATTTCATCAGGCAGATAATAATACTAAAGAAAACAAAAAAATGTTTTAAAATTTAAAGAATGTCTGGTGATTTGTTTATGATGAGATTATGGAAGTATGTAGATGCAAAAAAATTAGATAACAAAAGCAAAGCAAATATTTTTTTGATCATGAATATTATATTGTGGTCAGGTATCGCTTTTCTGCTCAGCTTTGTCGCAGGTGTATTCTGTGGATACAGTGCTGAATGGGTGGAGTGGACAGTGATCATTACAGGCTATGCAGGAATCGGGATCGGATTCTTTGGAGGAGTTATTTATTATATGCGTCAGGCATAAGGATATTTGTCCGGTTACACAAGAATGCCCAGTCAGGTTTGCAATACAAAATCAGTATTGACAAATCAGGCTGGGCATATTAATTCATTTATCTACGGTTCACGAAGCTTCACATATTTCGCAGCACTTCTGCGGCGGTCATCATCAATAGCAGCATAGTGCTTTCGTGTGGTATTTACATCCTTATGGCCTAACACATCAGCGACAAGATAAATATCGCCTGTTTCGCGGTAAAGCGATGTGCCATAGGTACTGCGCAATTTATGCGGGGTAATATGTTTTAGGTTTGTTACGAGTTTTGAATACTTATTTACCATTTTCTCAACAGAGCGCACGCTGATCCGCTTGTTTTGCAAAGACAGGAAAAGTGCATTTACACTGCCATCTGCGGCAGTGATTTTCTGTCGTTCGACCATATATTCCATCAGGGCAGATCTTACTTCTTCACCAAAGTAAACAACAACTTCTGCGCCTCCTTTACGGTGAATTTTGATTCCATTATTTTTAAAATCAACATCATCCATATCAAGACCGACACATTCTGAAACACGGATTCCGGTTCCAAGCAGTAATGTCATCATAGCAAGATCTCTTTTCTTTGTTTTTTCATGGAATTTCTGCTGTTTTTCTGTGAGACTTTCCCCTGATTCCACCTCATCCAGCAGGTTTGCAACTTCATCAATATCTAAGCGGGTGATGGTTTTTTCATGGATTTTTGGCATATCTACCTTCACAGCCGGGTCCTGTCCGATCATCTCATTTTTATATAAATACCGGTAAAAGGAGCGGAGAGAAGCAAGCTTCCGTTTTAGTCCGCGCTCATCATTTGTATGTTCCACACCATCTTTTTCATAATATTTCAGATAGGAGAGATATTCCTCAATGTCCATAGGGGCTAAATTCCCCAAAACAGATAGTGGTATTTCTGTGATGTCCTTTTTGGTACATAATGGATTATTTTCATGTAGGTATTCAAAAAAACAATTCAGATCATATGCATACGCAATCCGGGTACGGGAAGAAGTAGTAGGTTCAATACCAATAAAAAATTGTTTGCAATACGGCGGCATTTTCTGGAGCAGATTGCGAAGCAATGTCTCATTTTTCACATTTACTTTTTCATAATAGGCCTTTTCTTTCATTGATGTCCCTTTCTTTCATGTTTTGTTTTTCCTGGCCAGCCTGGAATATTTCCATCCAAAATAGCGGTAAACATCCGCTTTTTAGCACCCGGGTGATCCAGATTGATCTGTCGTACCAGATCTTTTGCATATTGACGTTTTGTGACTCCATCGACAGGACACGGATTTTCCACTACTGGAAGATTATATTTATTACGAAAACCTTTGACCTCAGCCTCCGATACATACATCATTGGCCGGATCACAGTCAATTCCATACGGTCTAAAAAAGTGACCGGGGAAAAAGAATAAAATCTGCCCTCAAAAATCATGGATAAAACCATCGTCTCGATCATATCATCCATATGATGCGCATAGGCAACCTTATTACATCCCAATTCCTTAATTTTCTGGTTCAATGCACCTTTGCGGAGTTTTGCACAGAGAGAGCAGGGTGATGCTTCATTTTTATCACTGAAAATGATTTTTGCGATTTCAGTGGAAACGATATGATATTCAACCTGTAAATGTTCGCATAATAGTTTTACCGGTGTCAGATCAAAGCCTTCATAGCCCAGGTCTACCGTAATTGCGATCAGGGAAAATTTTTTCGGATAAAACTGCCTCAAATTTGCCATTGCATACAAAAGAGTGAGAGAGTCTTTTCCACCAGAAATTCCCACTGCAATTTTATCGCCTTCCTGGATCATCTGATAATCGTCCATGGCTTTTCTTGTTAAACTCAGTAATCGTTGTAATTCCATTTCTAATTGCCTTCCCAAATAAAAGACTGTATTTCAACACTGAAATCTATTATAATAAATTTGTATGCAAATTACAAATGAATCACTCATTTGGCTTTCAAAACCTGTAGGATTCAATTCCCACAACATTTATATGTAAATAAATTGCGTACAATTCATTGTCAAAGGAGATTTAATACACATGAAATTTGTAATACAGCGTGTTTCAAACGCATCCTGCACCGTAAAAGGAAACATCACCGGAAGCATTCAAAAGGGTTTTCTTGTCCTTATCGGAATATCAGATCAGGATACCATACAGATTGCTGATAAAATGATCAAAAAACTGCTTGGAATGCGTATTTTTGAAGATTCTGATGGAAAAACAAATCTGTCCCTGCATGATGTAAACGGAGAATTGCTGTTAATTTCCCAATTTACATTATATGCAGACTGCAGGAAAGGAAACCGTCCATCCTTTACAAACGCAGGAAAACCTGATATGGCAAAGCAAATGTACGAATATATCATTGATCAGTGTAAAAAAGAAATTCCGGTTGTTGAACAGGGAATCTTTGGCGCTGATATGAAAATTTCGCTTTTAAACGATGGACCATTTACAATCATATTAGATTCCGCTGAAATATGTTAACCCCTTGAAAACAAGCCGATGCAAAGCATTTTGTGATATTTATTTTATCATCCGCTGGTGGCAGCATTGTGGTGGCTCTGTAAATCAATTTATTCGCAAAACACAAGTTTAACGAATAGTTGGCTTGCTCAATGTGTTTTCCCGGGATTACATTCCCAGATTCAGACAACGTTCCGCAACGGCTTTTTATCAAAAATCCCTCATGGAAAACTCCATGAGGGATTACACATTTCAATTCAGATTATAAACTTCATGATTCATTTTATTTCATTGCATCCATCAATTCTCTGAACTTCAGGATCATTTCCACGCAGTTATCAGTGCCAAGCTTACCAGCATCAAGAGAAAGATTATAACTCTTAGAATCTCCCCATTTCTTGCTTGTATAATAGTTATAGTAGCTTGCACGCTGTTTATCCGTCTTATTGATGATATCTCTGGCTTTATTCTCTGTAATATTCAGATTCCTGCTGACATTTTTGATACGTACATCCAAGTCTGCATGAATAAAAATATTGATACAATCAGGGTTATCAGATAATGCATAATCTGCACAGCGTCCGACAATCACGCAGGATTCTTTTTCTGCAATTTTCTTGATCGTTTCAAACTGCGCCAGAAAAACTTTGTGATTTAATGGCATATCCAAAAACGGTGCTGCAGAATAACCACTGACAGAATATGTATCCATAACTAAAGAATATAAAAAACTGTTTGTCGGTTTTTCGTCATGGTTCTCAAAGATCTCTTCACAAAATCCGCTGTCTTTTGCAGCCTGCTGTAAAAGTTCTTTATCGTAAAGCTTAATACCAAGCTTTGCAGCAAGTTTTTCACCTACTTCTCTTCCGCCGCTACCAAATTCTCTACCGATCGTATATATTTTATTTGCCATATCAATCCCACCTTTACGTAAGTTTTTTATTTATCTTTATTATAGCGTATTTAACAAAAATTGGAAAGATTTATTTTGAATTTTCTAACATTTTTCCATAATATTGTAACTGTAAAAACTTCTTGTCCATTTATATCAAGATAATGCGTAGTATTTTAACGTAAGTCATGTAGTATTTTTTCAAAATATTCCGGCAATGGTGCAGAGATTTCCATGTATTCTCTGGTTCTTGGATGAATAAATCCAATGGTCATGGCGTGTAATGTCTGTCCCTGCAATTTATAGGGACTTTTTCCATTGGAATAAAGCGTATCTCCTAATAATGGGTGCCCAATACTTGCCATGTGAACACGGATCTGGTGCGTTCTTCCGGTTTCTAACTTAAATTCCATGTAAGTATATTTATCAAAACGCTCTAAGACTTTATAGTGTGTGATTGCATCTTTTCCATTTTTTTCATTGATGGCCATTTTCTTGCGGTCAACCGGATGTCTTCCAATCGGAGCATGGATCGTTCCCTCATCATCCCTGACAACGCCATAGACGATTCCCCGGTATCTGCGGTTTACACTGTGTTCTTTGATCTGTTCTGCAATAAAAACATGACTCTCATCATTTTTGCAGACAATCAGAGAGCCTGTGGTATCCATATCAATACGGTGTACGATTCCCGGACGTATTTCTCCGTTGATACCGGAAAGACTATCCTTGCAGTGATACATAATCGCATTGACCAGTGTGCCACTGTAATGACCTGCTGATGGGTGCACGACCATTCCCTTCGGTTTATTGACCACTAAAAGATCATCATCCTCGTAAAGAATGTCCAGTGGGATATCTTCCGGAAGAATCTGTGTCTCTACAGCATCCGGGATTTCTACCGTCACCAGATCTTCGGTTTTTAGCCGGTAATTTGCCTTCTGGATTTTGTCATTGACAGAGACATTACCATCTTTAATTAATTTCTGAAAAAAAGAGCGCGATTGCTCTGGAAAAAGGATACTTACATATTTATCCAGACGCTCGCCCTCATATTCGTATTCTACTTCAAATGTTTCTTTTTGCATATCACTGATCCTTATTTTCAGCTGGTCTGCATATTTACTGTGCAGAACGTTAATCATGAAAAATTTTATTATAGTCCTCTTCTTTATAATAAAACAATCCCAGAATGATCATTGCAAATGCTGCGACTGTCACATATATATCCGCCACATTAAAAACCGGAAAATCGATCAGTTTAAAATAAAAGAAATCGACCACGTAATTGCGGAAAACACGGTCAATAAAATTGCCCAATGCTCCGGCAAAAAACAGGATACAGATACCGTCCATCGGACGGAACTTTTTCTCGTCTGGAATACGTTTCAGGTAAAGATACGCGATCAGACAGAGTACAATCAGCGTAAAAACCACAAAAAAGATCTTCTTTCCCTGTAAAATTCCAAATGCAGCTCCACGGTTTTCCAGGTAGTGTAATTCAAATACTCCATCCCAGATCACAAAGGGCTGTTGATTCATTAATCCATGGATTGCCATTAATTTTGTGACCTGATCAATCACGATCAGAATGACCGACAGGATGATTCCTGTCAGTGCTTTTTTTAAAGTATTAGTTTTCTTTTCCATAAATATAAAATATTCCTTCCAAAATCTGTTCATCGGTCAGATTTTTTTCAATATAGGCATCTCCCGGTGTCTTTAACAGGATAAACTTAATCTGGTTTCCAACCATTTTTTTATCCAGCTTCGTTGTTCTTAATACATCATCCGGATTCTGTCCGGATACACGGATCAGAAGTCCAAAATGCTTTAATGTCTCCTCGATAAAGGATAGCTGCTCTTTCGTGAGATTTCCCTGTTGACAGGAAATATAAGAGGCTGCAATCATGCCAAGTCCCACACAGACACCATGTGACAATCCAAAATCTGAAAGCTTCTCCACAGCATGGCCGATGGTATGTCCGAAATTAAGCAGCGCACGTTCCCCCTTTTCCTTTGGATCACGCTCAACCACATCCCGTTTGATCAGGCAGCTCTGATAGACCATTTCCTCGAGAGTGTTATAATCTAATGCGAGAATTTCTTTCTCATGTTCATTCATCCACAGAAAATAATCGTGGTTTCTGATCAGACCATGTTTTAAAATCTCTCCAAAACCAGAGATAAGCTGGTCTTTTGGCAATGTTTTTAAAACATTTAAGTTCATATATACAAGTTTCGGCTGATAGAAGGCCCCGACCATATTCTTATACTGCATAAAATCAACACCGGTCTTGCCGCCAATGCTGCTGTCAACCTGGGAAAGAAGTGAAGTCGGTACCTGGATAAAATCAATGCCGCGCAGGTAGGTTGCTGCTGTAAATCCGGTGAGATCACCTACAACGCCTCCGCCTAATGCAATCATAAGATCATGCCGGTCAAAATGATTCTGTATTAAAAATTCATAAACACCATTGACGGTATCTGTATTTTTGCTCGCTTCCCCCGCCTGAAATTCATAACAGAAAACGTGTAAAAAGTTTTCTGTTAAAATATTTTTCACCGTCTCTGCGTAAAGTTTTGCAACATTGGAATCTGTAACAATACAGATTTTCTGGTCTGTCTGATATCCAAGCTGTTTTAAATCCTCTGCCAGCCCCTGAAAGGAATCTGTCAGTTTGATGTGATAGATCACTTTTCCATCTAAAGTTACCGGTAAATCTTTTGCCATAACGATAGCCCTCACTTATCCATATAATTTATAGCGAACTTTCATTCTTCCTTTGTTTGTTTCGCCCATCTCCCGCTCAAAAACAAAACGGCCATAACCACGCACCGAGATAATATCTGCTTCCTTACAGCGATAGGATGGATTCTGAACACATTTGCCATTCACAAATACTTTTTCCGCCTTGAAAAATTCCAATGCCTGGCTTCTGGAAAATTTGTAGACACATGCGATCATGCTGTCTAAACGGTTCGAAGTGATGATTCCATCTTTTTCTTCAAATTTCTGCTGCTGTTCTAACGCATCTGCTGACACAGGAGATAGCTTTACAACTGTATGACGTATTTTATCAAGATTCTCCATAAAATAAGGCGCCATGCTCTCCTCACAGATTAAAAAATATTTGTCCTCACAGATTACAATATCGCCTAATTTTGAGCGGTCAACGCCAAGATTCATCATAGAACCTAAAATATCCCTGTGTCCTAATTTTTCTGCAAACTTTGGATAAGATGGAACAATCTCAAGATATGCAATTGGAAACTGCCACTCATAATAAAGAGCATCAGGTATAAATGCAACTATCTGACGCTCTGCAAAAGGAACACCTCCAGAAGCTTCTGTCTTTGTCTCAAAAAACTTTTCGTTCTGGTGGTAAATATTCAGTTCATTTAAATTAAGGAAATCGCTGAATAAAACGATTCCCTTTCTATTTGCCTGTCTGGATAAATCTATTAACTTCTTTTTGCAAAGTTCCTGCTCATTCATAATGTCGTTCTCTACAGTCCTCTGGTCGTATCAAAAGAGTCTACAATATTCAGGAAATCACCTGAAATATCAACCGCTGCCGGAGTGATAATGAAAATGTAATTCGAAATCTTCTGAAGATTTCCGCTGATTGCAAAGCAGGAACCAGAGGTAAAGTCAATGATACGCTGCGCAATCTCTACATCTAATCCCTCCACATTCAAAACAACTGTGCGGTTGTTTAACAATGTCTCCGTGATCTCTCTTGCATCCTCAACAGATGTCGGTTTGATCACACATACTTCCATACCAGCGAGATTCTGCTGTTTTTTGGACGGACGGATCGGTGTGACTTTTGGAGTGGTCTTTACCGGTTTTTCTTTGTAATCATCGGTAAAAGTATCCTCTTTTTCACGTTTCTTAAAAGAAGATTTTGGTTTTACTTCTTCCTCTTCGTCATCATAATCATAGTCTTCATTGTAAAAATCGTCATCGTCATCCGGATTCAAACGCATCACATTTAAAAATTTATCAAGAAAACTCATTTTTTGCTGCTCCTATTAAACTGATTTTAAATTCTGCTTCTTTCTCTTACTGGTATCCGGTGCATTATTGTTTGTTGTAATTGCGTGCTCCAAAAATTCCAGTTCCGACACGAACCATGGTAGCTCCCTCTTCGATTGCCACCTCGTAATCGCCTGTCATACCCATAGACAGAATTTCCATAGATACATTATCTATGTTTTTCGCAGCGATGTCAACAGATAAATCTTTTATTTTACGGAAATACAACCGGTTATCCTCTGCATTTTCCACGTATGGCGCGATGGTCATAAGTCCTTTAATGCGGACATTTTCCAGTTCTGCGATTTCTTCCACTAACTGGATCGCATCTTCCTCGGAGATACCGAACTTGGATTCCTCATGCGCAATATTTACCTCCACAAGGATCGGAACAATGATATTTTTCTTCTTTGCCTGAATATTGATCTCCTCTGCCAGACGGTAGGAATCAACAGAATGGATCAGTGCAACCTGTCCGACAATGTATTTTACTTTGTTTCTCTGCAGATGTCCGATCATATGCCATTTGATATCCTTTGGCATTTTCTCGATTTTATCGCAGAGCTCCTGCACTTTATTTTCGCCGAAATCCCTGATATTTTCATCATAAATTTCCTGAAGCATCTCAATTGGTTTTGTTTTACTGACAGCGATCAGCGTCACTTCTTCTCTCTTTCTTCCTGCGCGGTCACACGCTTCCTGTACACGTTCTTCTACATTTTTTAAATTATCTTTTAACATTTGATTTTATCTCCTTCGCCGTTGTCTTTATTTGATCAGCTGATTTTCATCAATCTTTGTCCCATCTAACGCAATATGGTCGTATAATGCGATGCCATAAGTTGTACCTGTCTTTACGATCGTATATTCCTCGTTCTGATATAAAACATCAATCTGCTTGAATACAGCATAACCCTTGTTAATGTTGTAAACACCCTGTAACGATGCAGTGTCTGCACCAACACGATACGTCTCACTGGAATCCGGTTTCTGCAGGATATCCCCGGAGGACACATACTCACTGTCGATATAATAGGTATCGTCTGTCTCATAATAAATGGTTGGTGTCACAAATTCCGTGGTACTTTTTCCGTCCTTGTCCGTGCGTTCCACCAGAATTCCCTCATCACTGGAATCCCCGCCCTTTAAGAAAAAGCTGATCGGAACGGTATAAAATTCCTTCCCGGTGATCGCGGAATTTGGAATTTTAAGACCGGTTTCTTCGGACAGTAAAAGTTCAATCTCCACATAACGCTCTGACGCATATCTGACCATAGCACTTTTCAGCGAGAGGATCAGATACTGCTGTCCATCGCGCCCGACAATGGAATAAGCTGCGTAGGCTTCTTTTGCATCTTTTAAAAAGCGGATCTTAATCGTATCGTCATCTTTTAAAGATTCTGCCGTTGCATCCGGGACTGGAACAATAATATTCCAATATTCGCTGTCGATCAGCTTGTACTCAGGTGAACCGGCCCGGATAGCCGGGTTTGTTTTCAAATCGTTTTTGGAATAATTGGATTCGTCAAACATTGCGGCCGTAAAATTATCAACCGTAACATTTTCAAATCCGTCCGTATAATAAGTTACGATTCCTGGCACATCTGTGATCACTTTATGAAATGTATTATTGTTCTCCGCAGAAGCAACATAATCCGAGATATCATTTAAGGCGTTTACACTCAATGCCTCACTCAGAGATGCATTGACATTGTCCTTAAAGCTGTATACCTGATAATAGTTTTTTCCATCATAGGCATATAAAAAGTCATTGATGGTTTTCTCAATTTCTGCAAGGTTCTCACTGTCGATGGTGCTTCCATCCTGACTGGCCTCGTTGATCATGTTTGAAACGTCTCCATTTTCATCAACAGAGCAGACCAGATCGCCGTAGGCGACTTTGGAACCCTCTTTTACATAATAATTCACTGCACCGGAATAATCTGAATTAATGATTTTTTCATCGCGCAGGATCAGACCATTGTATACATTATTGACCGCAATGGTTCCCTGCTCCACCTCATAAACAGAAATATGTGTCTCTGTCAGATAACTGAACACATTAAATACCAGATAAATAAAGATGATGACAAATATAATGACACCAATATTAAAATTCATTGGTTTTCTATATTTCACAACATTTTTGTTTTTTTTCAATTGCATAACCTGCCTTGTTTTTCTCACTTCCGCTCATTATAGCATTTTTTACAGGGCAAAACAATGTGATTCATGTATAAAAAACAGTTTCACAGGAAAAAATAAACAAAAAGATGATATCAAAGGAGATATACTCATGAAAACAAATTGGTTGGATTATACTTTACTGACATTGGTGATCATTGGCGCCATTAACTGGGGACTGATCGGATTCTTCCGCTTTGACCTTGTTGCCTTTCTGTTTGGAAATCTTTCATGGCTTTCCCGCATTGTCTATGCGCTGGTAGGTATCGGTGGTCTTTACACGATCAGTCTTTATGGAAGAATTAAAAGTGGAGACGAAGCTTAGAAAAAGGTTGAGCTGTTTTGTATGCAAAAAAGGTTGTTGCACTAAATCAAGTTAGTGCAGCAACCTTTTAACAGCAAAGTAATTATAGGGAAATGACAATCTTTGCTTTTGCACACTCAGGTAATTTGGACTCATCTCTTGAAACACTTAAGATAAACTTCACATTGTATTTCTCACTGATGATGTCGAGTTTTTCAATTGCATGCTGGATCTCGTCATCTGTCTCGGTAAATGCAATTGTAAGGAAACTATCAAGATACATCTCTTCAAGATCGTGATCCTGTGAAACAATTCCGCATAAGAATCCAAGGAACTCATCACAATTATCGATTGGATAATCCATCACGTTGATGAGACGAACCTTGTTATTCAGTTCGTACATATGCTTCTGGCTTTTGTCCAGATAAACAATGTTTCCGGATGCGGCTGCAACAGAATGATTTACTTTGGCTAATAATTCTTTGGTCTTACCCTTTCCTTTTTCGCCTGCAATAATTTCTATCATTGTCATTTCCTCCTTATATTCCCTGTTTTATGTATTTTGAATAAAAACAGTAGGTTTTATAAAACAATTATAGTACATATGCACATAAAATACAACTGTTAATTCGCAAAACCACTGAGCATTTCATTCATGAGAAGATAAAGGTTTGACTTTCCGTCTGCTTTTAAAACAATGGAGACGATCGGCTGGCCGGAAGCATTATAAGAATACAGTACCAGACAGTATCCGGCAGCTCCTGTTGTTCCGGTCTTTCCACCTACGACAGTGATCCCTTCCGGCGCTTTTTCCTTACCGGTAAGGTACTGATTTGTATTCTCCCATGTTCTCTCTACGCCCGCACCATTCACATCTGTGTATACAACATCATAACTCATCGTACTGATGATATCGAGAAACGTCTGATCCTGCACTGCATTCTGGAAAATAAGGTAGAGATCATAAACGGAGGTATAGTGGTTTTCATCCGGAAGTCCGTTTGGATTGACAAAATGGGATCTTGAAGCACCCATTGCAAGTGCCTCCTGATTCATCATGTCTGCAAAACCTTCCACGCTTCCGCCGATATGCTCTGCTATCGCAATTGCAGCATCGTTTCCACTCTTTAACATCATGCCATATAACAGATCCTTAAGCTGTACCACATCACCTGCTTTCAAACCGCAGACAGAAGAATCGGACGCCTGGTCTGCCGCATTTTCACTGACAGTCACATAATCTTCCAGATTTCCGTATTTTAAGGCGATATATGCGGTCAGAATCTTTGTTGTACTGGCAGGATATAATTTTTCATAAATATTCTGTGCGTAAGTTACGGTATTAGTCGCAAGATTGAAGGTTCCTGCTCCTTCTGCCACCTGCGAATCAGTCGTATCATTTCCAATGTTCACATCATCTGCCACACACAGATTCTGTGAAAAATAAGTTTTTTCTGACCCGGCTCCCTCAGATGCCAATCCATAATCTGCCGAAGTGCTGTAGATATCATAAGGATTATCATAACTTACTACCGTCTGTCCGCACCCGGACATAAAAACAGCTGCTATGCCACACAGACACAGCAGTCTCATTTTATTTATACATTTCACGCCACTCTAAATCTCCTCTGTCTAATGCTCGAATCAAAAGTTCGGCAGTGGCAAGGTTCGTTGCCAAAGGAATATTATGTGTATCACATAATTTCACAACATTATTTACATCCGGTTCATGAGATTTCGGAGTAAGTGGATCTCTTAAGAAAATGACAAGATCGATCTCGTTATGTTCAATCTGTGCACCAAGCTGCTGGGAACCACCCAGATGTCCTGCCAGATACTTATGAACATTGAGATTGGTCACCTCCTCGATCAGTCTTCCGGTTGTTCCGGTTGCATAAAGTTCATTCTTCGAAAGAATCCCTCTATATGCAATGCAGAAGTTCTGCATTAATTTCTTTTTTGAATCATGCGCAATAAGTCCAATGTTCATTATGCGGTTACCTCCTGTCAATATTTTTTCGGCTGTAGTCCAACGTTCAACACAAGCCCCACCCCTATATATAATGATAAAAGCGACGTAAGACCATAGCTGACAAATGGAAGCGGCAAACCGGTATTCGGAAGCACCCCACTTGCAACCCCAATGTTAACCAGGCTCTGAAAGCCCACCAGTGCAGCAAATCCACAGCAGATCATTTTTCCTGCGGTATCTTTTGCTTTTCTAGCAATTAATATACACTCAATCGTGATGAAAAGCAATAAAATTATAATGATAACCGTACCGATAAATCCAAGTTCTTCCCCCGCTACCGCAAAGATAAAATCTGTCTGGGGTTCCGGGATAAAGTTACCGTTTTTTACCGAAGTGGCATCTGTATTATTCAGCCCTTTTCCCCACAGCTGGCCGGAACCGATCGCCATGATGGAATTCTGCTGCTGGTAAGCATCTGCCGGGTAATCATCCGGGTAAAGCCATGCCATAACACGTGTCACCTGATAACTTTTGATAAACGGAAGTTTGTCCTGGATCAGCAACGTAAACATTATCACTGCTGATGGAATACTGACAGCCAAAACACCTGTTACTATTTTATAACTTAATCCCGCAACAAACAAGAGGGCAGCAAAAATTAATGCGGTAACAATTGTCGTTGAGAGATCCGGCTGCTTTAAAATAAGGGCAAGCGGTATGCCTGCGAGTACAAATGACAAGATCAGTACCTTCGGTGTATTGATTTTCTCTTCATGCTTCATAAAAAAGTAGGCGAAAAACAGGATAATTAAAATTTTTGCCAGTTCAGAAGGCTGGAAACGGAATGAGCCGATCTCAAACCAGCGCTGTGCGCCACCGGCATCATCACCGGCAAACATAACGAGCAAAAGCACACCGATCATGAAAAAGTAGATCAGCCAGGAAAACTTCAAAATAAAGTTATAGTCGATCAGGGAGAGCATCACCATGATCGTAAGCCCGGCGATCATACCAAAAATCTGCTTACTCTGCACGGATGGCTTGGCACTTCCGATCAGAAGGATTCCGATCACATTTAAGATGACCACATACATGACCAATATGAACTTATAATTTCTCAGTTTGTACTGTTTAAACATTGCAATTCTCTCTTTTTGTATTCTTTTAAAATGACTTTTATCTCAATATTCTCAGGTTCTACATCCACATACTTCGTGATCACATTTCCGATGTCGCGCCGTATGTATCCCATCGTTTCTTCGTCTAAAATGTTGTTTTCATAATGGATCATACATTTTAAACGTTCTTTTGCGGCAGTTACAGATTGTTCTCTCATTTTTTCTCCATTTCTGCTATTCACAAAAGTCAGCTATGAATTGATGGTCTGCTTTGCAGGCTTGTTCCAGAAGAATCCGCGGAAACGGTGTTTTTCCTGAAGAAAATCCGGGATTGGAATCGCTTCCCCCACAAGGCGTCTGCAGATGTTCTCATAACATGTCTGGGAAGTGCCTTTCTTTCCCATCATGCTCTCACCGTGATTCTGGGAAATGATAATATGTTCATCTTCCAGTACCACACCCAGAAGTTCCGTGTTCAAAAGTTCGCAGATATCGGAAATCTGAAGCATGTTTCCCTCTTTTACCAGCTGTTTCCGAAATGAATTGATCAGCAGATAAGTGGAGATATCTTTTTTCCTTCGGAGCAGGCGCAAGACACAGTCCGCATCATGGACGGCCGCCACCTGTGGCGTTGTCACAACGACTACTTTATCTGCCGCGCAGACGGCAAGGTCAAAGCCGCTGTCAATTCCTGCCGGGCTATCCACAAGGATATAATCATACGACTCCTTTAACTCCTCCATGAGCGTCTGCATCGCCTCTGTCGTGATTGGCGGATGCTCCCGCACACATGCAGATGGAATGACTGAGAGGTTCGGATATCTGCGGTCTCTTATGACAGCCTGTTTCACTCTGCATTTTCCTGTCAGGACATCAACCAGATTGTATACGATCCGGTTTTCAAGTCCCATCACAACATCGAGATTGCGAAGCCCGATGTCCGTGTCGATCAAAATTACTTTTTTCTCTAATAGTGAAAGTCCAACTCCGACGTTCGCTGTGGTAGTTGTTTTGCCAACGCCGCCTTTTCCTGACGTGAAAGTGATCACTTCACTCATGAAGTAAGACCTCCTTTTACTTAGTCATTAAAGCTGTTTGATGACTCACCTACATTTTCTGCCTGACCGTTCAGCAGTTCTTCTGCATCCTGAACACCAAAATAGTAAGAAAATACATTCTTGGCATATTCGGCAGCATTATGTGATGTATAACCGAATGCGATACGTGTTGCGATCGACACCTCAGGATCATTGTACGGCGCATATCCGACGAATAAAGCATGGTTCGGACGGTTTGGACTCTGCTGTGCGGTACCGGTCTTACCTGCAACCTCAATTGAGAAATTATCAAATGTAGACAGATTTTCCACTACCATACGCATTCCGGTATGAATGGCATTCCATTGTGTGGTATCTAATACATCCACCGTATTTCTTACTTTCGGCTCATAGGTTTCCAATGTATTGCCATCGGAATCACATACTTTGCTCAACAATGTGTATTCATATACATTTCCGTCATTTGCAATGGCAGATACATATCTTCCAAGCTGGATGGTCGCATAGTTGTTATTACTCTGTCCGATTGCTGCCATGACCGGGTATTCATCTGCAATCTGCGGATCGTTTTCCTCAATCTCCACGCCTGTTGTCTCATCTAATCCAAGAAGCGATGCGTATTCCTGAATTTTGGAAATACCAGTCGCATCATCGTAGGATGTAGAAAAATTATTCGTTGCAAGACGATAACCAACATCATAAAAGAAGTAGTTACAGGAATCACGGAGTGCCTCAGATACATTGATCAGTCCATGCGTGTAACCGTGATTTAATGCCCAGCATCGCGGATGGTTGCTGATATTTTCATACACACCCTTGTCCATGATCTGTGTCGTCGGTGTAATCACACCTGTGGCAAGACCTGCAACCGAGGATACCATTTTGAAAGTAGATCCTGGTGCGGTGCGTTCCTGCGTTGCATAGTTATAAAGCGGCTTGGACAAATCCGTGTTGAGACTTGCAAAATAATCTGCATCAACCGTATTTGCAAGACGGTTGTTATCATATCCCGGATAACTTACCAATGCCAGCAGTTCTCCGGTTTTTACATCCGTGATCACACAGGAACCGGAGCATGGATCCAAAGCAAGCTGTGCCGGCGTGATCTCAATATTCTTGATCTTATCCTTTAAAAAGCTGACCGGACTGACTGCATTTGACTCCAGCGAACTGATCTCCTCCGCATCGTAGGCAAGTACCCCCTGATCATATAAGATCAGACACAGCTGTCTGCCTGAAACAGATCCTGCCTTAATGAGATACTCATAAATAATTTTGGAAAATCCTGTATCTGTGGTAATGTCATCCATAATATAATCGCACAATGCCTCGTAGATTTCTGTCGAATCTGAGTACTTCTCATCAATTGTAAATTGTGTGATGTCGATCCAGTTCTGTGCGATCGCATGGTTTAGGTATTCCTGCGCACTGATCGTGCCACTCTGCCACTCCTGATATACTTCATCTGTTTTATCAATCGACTTTTGCAGAAGGATTTTTTTCTCCTTCAGCTGATTGATAATGTAAGTAAAATAATCCTGATCTTCTTCTCCAAGTGAACCAAACGCTGTCGGGGATGTACCTTTTAACTCGCTGGTCACTGACGAGAGGACGGTCTGCTGCCTGCCAGAGAATATCTGTAAGACAGCTTTTTCATTTCCGGTTGCATTTTCATCCGAAAAATGTTCAATATCGATCACATTATTATTTACCAGTGCAAAGTAAACGTCAGTGATCGGGATATTCATTTCGGAACCGGAACTTTCGATATTGGAATACACAATACCGGCGATCTCCTGCTCTAACAGGTCATATGCAGCAATCTGTAAGTTTTTATCAATTGACAGATAAACATCATTTCCGGCAGAAGGTTCCTCGCGTTCCAAAACCTCCACAGCTTTTCCAAGATAATCGACATAAAGCTTTTCATAGCCTTTTGTTCCCTGAAGGGACGCATCCATCACCTGTTCAATACCTGCTTTTCCGACCACATCATTTAAAGTGTAATTGCCGTTATCTGCGGACAGGCTCTCATACTCTTCGGTAGAGATTTTTCCGGTATAGCCGATGATCGATGCGAAATATTCAGCATCATTGTATTTGCGGATCGTGTCGTCAATGACTTCCACTCCCTGAAGCTTTGATGCATTCTCACTCACGTAGGCAACAGACTCCTCAGAGACATCGCTTGCGATCGTGGTGGCAATATATTTCTGATAGCTGTTTTCAGACATTGCATAGCGCACCACTGTGATTTTATATGCCATATCTTCAGCATAATCTTCACTGATTCCAAAACGTGTCACTTTCAGATAATCCATAACCTGGTCAGCAGTCGCTTCCGCCTGATTGTAACCAAGTTTTTTGTCATACTTCAGATCAGAATAAGATGCCTGACCGAAAACATCTGCAAGAAAACGTTTCAATGAACTTCCGCTCACAGTGAATTCGTAATTTCCATTATCGTTCACTGTAATTTTAAAATTATTGATAATGTCATCCCCATTTTTTTCCAGGGCAGTAATGATATCAGCAATTTCTGCATTTAAAAGTTTATTTTTTTCTTTGGTAGAATCATAGGAACCATTATCCTCGATCGTAATGGAATATGCGAGTTCATTGTAGGCAAGCACTTCGCCATTGCGGTCTAAAATATTTCCTCTGGTACTGTTTAACGTACGTTCCCGGACAATCTTTAACGTGTAATTGTCCTGGTATTCTGCGCCCTTTATGATCTGAAGCTGGAACATCCGGAAAATCAGCACAGAAAACAAAAGAACCATCACGGTTGCTGCGACAAGCAGTCTCGATTTGAAGATCGTACGGAAAAACTCTTTGATATTATCAAACAAATTTTACAGCGCTCCTTTTTTCTATTGTTTCAAGTTTCTGGTTAATTTTTAAAATAATAAAATATAAAAAAATGGTCACAACCATCGTATATACCAGTTCCGGTATCATGATATTTAACAGATAGTATAAAATATCAAACTTTCCGCGGAATAAAAATAACAGGAAATAAATGATCAGACTACATGAAAAATCGCTGACTGCGATCAGAAGCATCGGCAGTTTGATATCTTCCGGGTAAAACATTTTCCGGAAAAATCCGTTGAAATAGCCCACATACATATAAAGCAATGCGTAGAATCCCAGAATACTTCCTGTAAAAACATCTAAAAGAAGTCCTGTGAAAAAGCCAATCCACAGTCCTTCTTTTTTTCCTCTCATAAAACCAAATGCAGAGACAACAACAATCATCAGATTTGGAGAGATTGATGCAAAAGAAAGTGCCTGAAATACGGTACTCTGCAAAAGGTAACAAACTGCTATAATTAAAAATACAGTTATTTTTCTTCGCATGTCATCCTCCCTGATTTAATTTTCCACCGTCTGTTTCTTGTTCAAAATGACAAGTACTTCTTCGATATGCTCAAAATCAACCGCCGGTGTAATGGTTCCTGATTTTGTCAGATTATTGGAATCTGTCTCGATCGAGCTGATATATCCAATTAAGATTCCCTGCTGATAATTGTAAGAAACCGCGGAAGTGACCACCGGATCATTGATGGAAACTTCATTGTCTTTGTCATTTAAATTATTGAATTCGATCACCATATCTTCATTCATTTTCTGCAGACTTCCGGACACGATCAGGTTATCCGAAGTGGTCGTAACCATTCCGCTGACTTTGCTGGTATCGTTGATGATCGATGTCACCTTGGCATAATTTGGTCCGACATCTGTGACAATTCCAACAAGTCCGCTTCCTGCCATAACATTCATATCCACTTCAATTCCATCATTACTACCCTTATCGATTGTAAAAGTATTAAACCAGTTTCCACTGTTTTTTCCGATTACATTCGCTGCAACTTTCTCATAACTCGGGTATTTCTGATCGAGATTGTAAAGTTCCCTTAAGTTGTCTAACTCGTACTGCTCCAGTTTAATTGTATTCAGTTCTGTTGTCAGTTCATCTACCTGATTCTGCAGATCCTCATTCTCTGCCATGACATCACTTAAGTTTTTCAGATTTACCGCCTTGTCGGAGATCCAGGTGCCAACTTTATTGATTCCCTCCTGCATTGGCACAAAAACATAACCGGCTGCCGCATTCAGCGGACCACCGGATATATTTAAAGTAAAACTTAATAACATGATGATAATACATACCCCTGACATGATCAGAAGAAGGTATCTTGCAGGAAGAAAAAATTTTGATTTTCGTCTCATTCCATTCCTCAATTTCTAACAACGTATGCAGGCGTATCCTGCATTACATTCTATTTTAAGATTTTATTTTTCATGCTGAACGCCAGATGTTTGTACTTCTGGTCACTTACAATCTTCACCAGTCCACGGACAACGCACTCTTCCGGCTCCTCACAGGTGTTGATCTCAATGCCTGTGATATCTTTGAACAACTGGCTCAGATTATGTATCTGGGAGCTTCCACCGGTAATGTAAATACCGGAATGGATAATATCTTTTGCAAGCTCCGGTGGAGTTTTCTCTAAGATCATCTTGATGGAATTACAGATGCTGTTTAAGTTATCCTTGATTGCCTCGTAGACAACTTCCCCTGTGATCTCCATCTCAATCGGAAGTCCACTTACCACATCACGTCCTACAATGACCATGGTTTCTGTATTTCCAGGAATACCGGAACCAAGCTTCTCTTTTAATGCCTGTGCGGTCTTCTGACCAATCACAAGATTATAGGTTCTCTTCACATAAGTAATGATCGATTCATCAATCCGGTTGCCTCCGAAATGCAACAGATCACTCAATACCAGTCCGCCGAGGGAGATGACAGAAATTTCTGTTGTATCTGCACCGATGTCCACAACCATGATACCGGTCGGCTCATTGACATCCAGTCCAAGGCCAACGGCATCCGCAATTGGTTTTTCACATAAAAGGACACTCTTTGGTTTTAATTTACTCTTGTAGAACATCTCAAAGAACGCTCTCTTTTCTACATCTGTAATATCAGTTGGAACCGCAACGATAAATTCAGCGCCCCGGATTTTTCCCTTCATATGCTCTTCTAAGTACATCTGGAGCATGGTCTGAAGATTATTAAAATCAGCGATTACTCCACTGATCACCGGGAATGTGACATTGATCGTCTCCGGTGCTTTTTCATACATTGCATAAGCAGCATCACCATAAGCATAAATCTGGTCTTTTTTTACCAGAGCTATGGTATTCTTCTCATTTAATATTTTATTGGAAGTCTTGCAGTAAATCTTCATATTGCAGGTTCCAAGATCAATTCCATATACGTTGCTGTTCATTTTCTTCTCCCTTGTGTTGTTTTCCATAATCAAAGAATCCGTTGTAGTTTCACGGAGTATTTCATAACGGTAACTTCCCATTATGTGAGATACCCGGCTTCCCGGTAACTGAAGTAAGTACGGTCACCTATAATAATATGATCTGACAGCGCAATGCCTAATAATTTTCCGGCTTCTGCGATCCTTGCAGTCACTGTATTATCCTCTCCGGAGGGAACTGCCCTGCCGCTTGGATGATTGTGTACCATCACAATGTGTACTGCCTTTTTCTCCAATGCACAGATAAAAATCTCTCTCGGCGGAACAATCGAGGAACTGACACTTCCTGTTGTGACAACAGAGTCTCCCAGCCATTTACATTTGCTGTCAAACATGCAGACGATCAGCTTCTCCTGCTGCTCGTGCCTTAGCTGTTCCATATAATACTCTGCAACCGTTGCTGCGCTCCTCATCTGAATACCCTCAAAATGTCTGGTATTGGCAATCCGCGTGGAAAGTTCCGCAATGCATTTTAACTGCATCGCGATCACATCTCCGATTCCGTGGATCTTTTTCATTTCATCGTAAGACATCTCATAAAGATTCATGAGGTTTCTGTCTTTCTGTGATAAAAAACTTCTTGCCACATCCACGGCAGTCATTTTACTGCTTCCTGATTTGATCACGATCGCTAAAAGTTCTGCATCGCTTAACGCTGTTGCACCGTATTTCCAGAACTTCTCATATGGTCTTTCGGATTCCGGTAATTCTTTTGTTGTGAATGAGTGATTCATAAATTCCTTTCACTCTCCCTGAAAGTGTTTTATGTCAACTCAAAAAACTCTTTTTTCATTTTAGCATAACAAATCTGTATTAACAAGATTCCGTTCCTTAAGTTTTTGTAAAGACATCAAAATTCCAAGCTTTGCATGATACCAGGTCAGGCCACCCTGAAAATAAACGGCGTATGGAGGCTTGATCGGTCCATCTGCACTGAGTTCAATGGAAGATCCCTGCACAAAAGCTCCGGCAGCCATGATGACATCACTGTCATATCCCGGCATTGCCCAAGGCTCCGGTGTTACATAACTGTCTACCGGTGCAGCTGCCTGGATTCCCTCACAGAATGCAATCATCGCATCCGGGTTGTTGAAGGTAACTGCCTGAATGATATCGTGGCGGCTCTCTGTACCGTTTGGAATGACGGAAAAGCCTAATTTTTCATATATATTAGCAGCAAAAACAGCTCCTTTTAACGCACCGCTCACCACAGTCGGTGCCATGAAAAATCCCTGATAAAAAGACTGGATCACACCGAGAGATGCTCCAACTTCTTTTCCAAGTCCCGGAGAAGTCAGACGATATGCTGCATTTTCCACGCACTCTTTTTTGCCGACGATATAGCCGCCGATCGGAGCAAGTCCGCCGCCCGGATTTTTGATGAGGGAACCAACGATCATATCCGCGCCGACCTCTAACGGCTCTTTTTCTTCCACAAATTCGCCGTAGCAGTTATCTACCATGCAGATTACATCCGGTTTGATATTTTTGATAAAGGAGATCAGCTCACCGATTCTTGTTACGGATAACGTAGGTCTTGTGGCATATCCTTTGGAACGTTGGATTGTCACCAGTTTCGTGCGGTCATTGATTGCTTTTTTGATATTCTCATAATCAAAACTTCCGTCCGGCAATAAATCAACCTGGCTGTAAGTGACACCATATTCTGCCAGAGAGCCCTTGGATGGACGGATTCCGATCACTTCCTCTAAGGTGTCGTATGGTTTTCCAACCGGAGACATAAGCTCATCCCCCGGTCTTAAGTTCGACATTAAAGCGAGTGCAAGCGCGTGGGTTCCACAGGTAATCTGTGGTCTGACCAGTGCATCCTCTCCCTTAAAACAGGAAGCGTACACTTTTTCCAGCGTATCCCTTCCAAGATCATTATATCCATATCCCGAACTCATATTAAAACATTCTGCGCTGACGCGGTTCTCCTGCATCGCTTTTATGACTTTCATCTGGTTGTATTCTGCTCTTGCGTCGATCTCTGCAAAACGCTCCTTTAAAGATTCCTCGATTTTTTCTCCAAATTCGTATACTTCCCTGGAAATTCCAAGATTTTTGTATTGTTCTTCTAAAAACTGGTTCATTGCTATCTATTTATCCTCTCTTCGTTATTGAGCGAAACTCTTTTTTTTGCTGTTATAAGTTGCTCAAAATTATAATTGTTAATTTATGATAGTCTTTTCTTTTAAGATATTTATCATACTGTCTAAGATTTTTGCATCCTGATAATCATAAACCTGTTTATCAAGCCAGATGACGTCACGCTCACGGCGGAACCAGGTGAGTTGTCGTTTGGCAAAATGTCTGGTCTCACGCTTGATGATGTAGATGGCTTCTTCTAAAGTGGTTTTTCCATCCAGGTAATCTAAGATTTCCTTGTAGCCAAGTCCCTGCATGGAAACCATATCACGGTGAAAGCCCATATTTTTTAATTTCTGCACTTCATCCACAAGTCCCTGTTCTATCATAAGATCAACCCGTTTGTCAATATTCGCATAAAGATGTGGTCTCTCATCGGTGAGCACAAAATATGCAAAATGATAAGGGGATGTTTTCTCCCGCTCTTTTTCATTGTGTTCTGAAATCCGCTTACCGGAAAGATGATAAAATTCCAATGCACGGATCACGCGCTTGATATTATTGGCATGAATAGCATCTGCGGACGCCGGATCGACTTCACGCAGCATGTTGTGCAGATAGTCTGCTCCTTTTTCTGCTGCAAGCTGTTCTAATTCTGCCCGGTATGCCTCGTCACACTCCTGCTCGGTAAAGTCAATATCATAGAGAAGTGCCTGAATATAAAATCCTGTGCCGCCTGCAATGATCGGGATTTTTCCCTCTGCATAAATTTCCTCTAAATGCTCTTTCGCACGCTCCACAAATTTTACCACATGGAATTCTTCATCCGGTTCAAATTCATCGATCAGATAGTGTCTGATGCCATCCATCTCCTCCGGCATCACCTTCGCAGAACCGATATCCATATGCCGGTATACCTGCATGGAGTCTGCGGAGATGATCGATCCGTTGATTTTTTTTGCCAGCTCGATGGACAAGGCTGTTTTCCCAACGGCTGTCGGTCCGGTCAAAATGACCATCGGTCTTTTTTCTGTCATATTTTTTATACGATTCTCCTGAATTTCTTTTCAATTTCATATTTTGTCATGGAAATGATCGTTGGTCTTCCATGAGGACAATTGTATGGATTATCTAACTCTAAAAGCTCATCAATCAGCGCTTCAATCTCCGGTCTGGAAAGATGATTGTTTCCTTTGACTGCAGCTTTACAGGACATAGACGCCACTTTTTCCATAATCAGATTCGGTGCGTCTTTGCCGGAAATATTGGCAAAATCATCCAGCATTTCAATAAACATGGTTTTCATGTCGATATCTGTAAAATCTGCCGGAATTGCAGTAATTGCATATTCTTTCCCACCAAAAGGTTCAATTTCATATCCAAACATCGAGAGCTGCGCTTCATAAGTTTCCAGTGCCTGCACCTCATCCTGATTCAATGTCAGGATGATTGGCGGACTGATTGTCTGCGATGTAAATGTTTTCTCTGAAATCTTTTTCATCGTGCGCTCGTAAAGTACTTTTTCATGTGCGGCATGCTGGTCGATGATAAAGAGTTTATCCTCGTATTCAATCAGCCAGTAGGTATCGAATAACTGACCGATGATTTTATGTTTTTTTCTTGCATCTTTCGTCAGAAAATGAGAGTCAAGCTGTTCTAAATTCTGCTGCTCATAGATTGGAGCGGTTTCCTGCGGTGTAGATTCTATGTCATGTATTTCTGATACGATTTCTTTAAAATTATTTTCTAATGTAGGTTGTTCAGAATTTATCTCTGCTATTGGCTCTTTGGAAGTATTTGTTTCCGCTTCTGCTGCAAGCGGCTTTGCAAATAAGTTTTCTTCCTGCACAGTCAATGGACTGGCACTGGTCTGTTTCATTTTTTCAAAAAAAGCATCCTGACCGCGCCGCCTGATCTCGAAAGGCTCCGGTGTATGTTTTGGAACTGGTGGAATCATTTCTTTCTTTTCTTCTGTCACCGGAACTTCCGGGATAAAATCCCGATGAGAGATTGTATTTCGGATAATCTCAAATAAAGAACGATAAATTTCCTCATTCTGACTGAACCGCAATTCCATCTTAGTCGGATGTACATTGACATCTAAAAGTTCCGAGTTCATCTCAAAGTAAAGCACACAGAACGGATACTGGTGCTGCATCATAAAACCTTTGTATGCCTCCTCAATGGATTTGGCGATCAGTGCACTTTTGATGTAGCGGCCGTTGATAAAATAATTCTCATAGTTACGGTTTCCTCTGGAAATTATTGGTTTTCCAATAAAACCACGAAGCTTAAACAGTTCGGTCTCATGTTCTACTTTCAGAACCGCGGCCGTAATATCTCTTCCATAAATATGGTAAATGAGGTCTTTTTCATTTCCATTTCCTGATGTGTGTAGTTTTGTCTGACCATTGTTAATAAATTTAAAGGAGACATCCGGGTGGGACAAGGCCATGCGCTCCATCAGGTCACTGATATATCCAGCCTCTGTCTGGGCGGTCTTTAGGAATTTTCTTCTGGCAGGAACATTGTAAAAAAGGTTCCTTACGATAAAAGTCGTTCCTTCCGGTGCCCCGATTTCTTCATTTTCAATTTCTTTGGAACCTTCGATCACATATCTTGTTCCTGTCAGTTCCTCATAGGTCTTTGTGATCAGCTCGACCTGTGCAACTGCTGCAATGCTCGAAAGCGCTTCACCGCGGAATCCAAGGGAATGAATACTGAGCAGATCTTCCACACTTCGGATTTTACTTGTAGAATGGCGCAGAAAAGCAATCGGAACCTGCTTCTTCTCGATGCCGCACCCATTGTCTGTAATACGGATAAAAGAGATACCGCCTTCTTTGATTTCGACGGTCACTGCAGTCGCTTTCGCGTCAATCGCATTTTCAACTAATTCCTTTACAACAGAAGAAGGACGCTCTACCACTTCGCCCGCTGCGATTTTATCGATTGTCTCCTGATTCAGTAACATGATTTCCGGCATTTTCAGACACTCCCTTTCTTTCCATCAAAAAACTGCTCTTTACCAGCGGTTTTTGATCTTATTCTGCAATTCGTATAATTTGTTCAAAGCATCGATTGGCGTCATATTGCTCAGATCGACATTCTTCAATTCCTCTAAAATATCATCATCTTTTACCGTGTCAAATAAGGACATCTGTGCGAGATCGACCTCGTCTAATTTTTCTTTTTTCTTTTTCGTTCCAGTCTCGACGGCCAGATTTTTTGTGACAGCGGTGATGTCATTCGCACTTAATTCTTCCACGATCTGTTTTGCACGCTCAATGACGGAATCCGGCACACCTGCCAGTTTTGCCACCTGGATACCATAACTCTTGTCGGCGCCGCCCCGGACGATTTTGCGTAAGAACACGATATCATCGCCCTTTTCTTTGACCGCGATACAGTAATTGTTCACATTGTGCAGTTTGCCCTCTAACTCGGTCAGTTCGTGGTAATGTGTTGCAAACAGTGTCTTGGCTCCGAGCAGCTTCGGATTGCTGATGTGCTCAACTACCGCCCATGCGATACTCAGGCCATCAAATGTGCTTGTGCCCCGTCCGATCTCATCTAAGACGAGCAGCGAGTTGCTGGTGGCGTTTCGCAGGATGTTTGCAACTTCATTCATCTCTACCATAAACGTACTCTGTCCGCTTGCAAGATCATCGGACGCTCCAACCCTTGTAAAAATACGGTCAACAATTCCGATTTTTGCAGAAGATGCCGGAACAAAGCTTCCGATCTGTGCCATCAGCACTATGATCGCCGTCTGACGCATGTAAGTGGACTTACCTGCCATGTTCGGTCCTGTGATGATGGAAATGCGGTTGTTGCCGTTGTCTAAATATGTATCATTTGCGATAAACATATCGTTGTTCATCATCTTTTCAACAACCGGATGTCTGCCGTCTTTAATGTCGATCACACCATTTTCGTTAATTTTTGGGCGGCAGTAATTATTCTGGTCTGCCACCACGGCAAGAGAAACGAAGGTATCAAGCTTTGCTACCGCTTTTGCTGTTTTCTGGATGCGGACCACTTCCGCTGCGATCCTGTTGCGCACTTCACAGAACAGATCGTATTCCAAATTGATCAGCTTGTCCTCTGCTCCTAAGATCATATCCTCGAGCTCTTTTAACTCCGGTGTGATATAACGTTCTGCATTCGCGAGTGTCTGCTTTCTCGTAAAGTAATCCGGCACAAGATCCCGATAGGAATTTGTCACTTCCAGATAATATCCGAATACTTTGTTAAACTTAATTTTGAGGTTTTTAATACCGGTCTTTTCACGCTCTTTTGCCTCTAACTCTGCAAGCCATGTTTTTCCTTCGGTCTTTGCATGACGGTACTTGTCTACATTTTCGTTATAACCGTCTTTGATAAGACCTCCCTCGCGCACAGAAATCGGAGGTTCTTCCATGATCGATGCATCAATTAACTGATAAAGTTCTTCTAACGAATCCATATCCGTCTGAATTTCTTTTAAAAGTTCCGTATCAAAATCTTCCAGCAATGTTTTGATCGGTGGGAGCATTCCAATGGAATTCTTAAATGCGATCAGGTCCCTCGGATTTGCGGACATATAAGTCACACGGGTGATGAGACGCTCAAGATCGTAGATTGGATTTAAGTACTCACGCAGTTCCTCCCTGGTGATCATATGTCTGTTGATGTCTGCGATCGCATCCTGTCTTTTTTCTATCTCTGCCTTATCGATCAGCGGCTGTTCGACATAAGAACGAAGAAGCCTTGCGCCCATGGCAGTTTTGGTCTTGTCCAATACCCAGAGCAGTGAACCCCGTTTCTGTTTTTCTCGCATTGTCTCTACCAGCTCCAGATTTCGTCTTGTGGAACTGTCTATGATCATAAATTTGCCGGTAGAATATGGATGGATGGCAGAAATATGATCCAGATTGTTTTTCTGTGTCTCATAGAGATATTTTAACAATGCCCCTGCTGCGATCGTTCCATAGGCATAATCATTTAAGCCAAGCCCCTCTAGACTGTTGACGTGAAAATGTCCTTTTAAGGTTGTCTCCGCCGTCTCATCGCTGAAGTACCATGCATCCAGAGAATAAATGGTAATTCCGAGACGATGACGCATGTCTTCCAGATCCACGCCACTCATATAAAAGCTCTCATTGCAGACAATCTCGGAAGGCGCAAATTTATTGATCTCATCGATCAGCTTGCGCTCGGAGTCCACTTCCGTGACATAATAGTCGCCGGTGGAAACATCCGCAAGGGAAATCCCATATTTATCTGCCAGGTAGACAATACACATAATGTAATTGTTTTTGGATTCATCCAGTGCCTGGATATCCATATTTGTTCCGGGCGTTACAACACGGATGACCTCTCTTTTTACAATTCCTTTTGCAAGCTTTGGATCTTCCACCTGCTCACAGATTGCCACTTTATGTCCATTGGCTACCAGACGGTTTAAATATCCTTCCACTGCATGATATGGGATACCGCACATCGGCGCACGTTCCTCCATACCGCAGCTTTTTCCGGTTAATGTCAGCTCTAACTCTTTTGACACTAACACGGCATCATCAAAAAACATCTCATAAAAATCACCGAGACGGTAAAATAAAATACAATCTTTATATTCTTCTTTGGTCTGCAGATAATGCTGCATCATTGGTGTAAATTCTGCCACTTATGTTACTTCCTTCCATTGCGCCTGTTTATCATGCGCAATTATCTGATTCTTCTGACTGCGATTTTCTTATTTGAAAGGCTGATATTTTCGAATGACCGCCTCCGCCACTTTCATGCCGTCCATTGCCGCAGAAGTGATTCCTCCTGCATATCCGGCTCCCTCTCCGCATGGATAAATGCCTCTGATATTTGCCTCAAACACCTCATCCCTGCGGATGCGTACCGGTGAGGACGTCCGGCTCTCCACACCGGAGATGATTGCATCTTTCCGGTCAAAGTCCGGGATGTGTTTTGCAAAGGAATGCATTCCCTCGATAAAAGACTGCTCCATCTCATCTGAAAACAGGCCTCTTAAATTTGCAAAAGCAGTTTCGCCTCTTGTCTCCGAAGAAAAGATTCCATATGCTGTACTTTTTTTATTTTCACAGTAATCGCCAAAAAGCTGCTGCGGGATTTTCCCGTTTCCAAGTGCAAACGCTTTTTCTTCGAGTCTGCGCTGGAATTCTACACCGGAAAGTGCGTCCGTTCCGTCAAAATCGTCCGGTGTCACAGAGACGATGATCGCGCTGTTTGCATTCTTGCTTCCACGGTCGGAATAACTCATTCCGTTGACTGCAAGACGTTTTTCCTCCGAGGAGGCATTCACAACATAGCCACCCGGACACATACAGAAGGAGTAAACACCCCTTCCATTTGCAAGGTTTGCGGTCACTTTATAAGGTGCTGCCTCAAGCAGTTCTGCATATTTTTCTCCATACTGGCTGCGGTTGATGTCCCTCTGTGGGTGCTCCACACGAAAACCGACTGCAAAGGCCTTTGGCTCCATAAAAAGCCCGGTCTTATGAAGCATCTCAAACGTATCGCGCGCGCTATGCCCAAGTGCGAGCACACAGACTTCCGTTTCCATCCAGGTATTGTGATTGATCTCAACGGCTTTGATTTTCTGGTTTTCCACCCGAATATCTGTTACACAGCTCTCAAACTCGAATGTGCCACCCAGATGAAGGATCTCTTCGCGCATTGCCGCAATCACTTTCGATAAAATATCCGTTCCAATATGCGGCTTGTTCTCATAGGTGATTTTCTCCGGTGCTCCAAAGGAGACAAACGTATCTAATACGAACCGGTTGCGCCCAAGAGGATCTTTCACCAGAGTATTCAATTTTCCGTCTGAAAACGTTCCTGCACCGCCTTCGCCAAACTGCACGTTGGATGCCGGATTCAGTACGCCTGTTTTCCAGAAGTGTAAAACATCTTCTGTCCGCTCCCCGACTTTTTTTCCGCGTTCGAATACGAGAGGTCTGTATCCTTCCCTTGCAAGCAGATACGCACAGAAAAGTCCTGCAGGGCCTGCCCCGATCACCACCGGCCGGTGGTTGAAACGCTCTGTGCCATGTTTCGGCACTTTATATTTTTTCTCTTTGACGCAGACTGCATTCTTATTTCCAGAGTGTTTTAAAATCTTCTCTTCCTTATCCACCCATACATCTACGGAATAGACAATGGAAACCTCCGGTTTCTTCCTTGCGTCGATTGATTTTTTTACAATCTGTAACTTTTTGATCTGATCTCTTTTTATTTTTAAACTTCTTTCAATTTTCTGATAGAACTGCTCCTCACTATGTTCTACGGGCAGTTTTAACTGACTAACTCGTATCATTCTTTTTTCCTGATTTTCCTGTGTTTTATTATAAATCCTTTACGCATCCGTTGTTTTGTACACCGCACAGAGAAATGTGTCCGGTATCATTCTGCCGCATGCCTGCCGGCAACATAACCACTCGACCATGCCCACTGTAAATTGTAACCGCCACACATACCGTCAATGTCAACGACTTCTCCCGCAAAGTAAATGTTTGGAACAAGTCTCGACTCCATTGTCTTTGGATCGATCTCATCCGTATGTACACCGCCCGCGCAGACCTGTGCCTGTTCAAAAGACTTACTTCCTGTCACGCACACTTCCATGTGCTTACACTGTTTTACAAGCTGCAGCAATTCCTTTTTCGTGATCTCCTCTGCCGGCTTTTTCAGCGAAATGTGCGCTTCCTTTAATAGCACACCGCTCAATTTATGATTCAGCAGCCCGACCATTGCCTCGTCTGCGATCTTGCCATGCGCATATTCCCGGAAACGCTGTTCGAACAGTTGTTCTGTTTCCTGTTCATTCAGCCTTGGGAGAAAATCGATCTGTGCTGTAACCGCCTGCTTTTTCTTTAATGCTTTTGTTGCAAAACGACTGACCTGAAAAACCGGAATGCCGGAAATTCCATAATCCGTCAATTGAAGTTCGCCACGCTCAGAAATGATGTTCTCTCCAGATATAAAAAGAGAAACTTCTGCCTCTGTGCGGATTCCTGCGAGCTGTTTAAAAAAGGATTCCCTGCACTGTAATGCAGTTAACGCCGGAACAATATCTGAAAAACGATGCCCAAACGCCTTGATTAGAGGAATTGCGCTTCCATCACTCCCGGTTTTGGGTGCAGCCAGAAGACCCGTGGCAAAAATGATTTTTTTTCCAGAAAATCTTCCTTTGTCAGTCTCTAACAGAAAACCGTTTTTTTTCTCTAAAATATTGCGAAGCTCACACTCGGTTACCACAGAGACATGGCGGAATGTCAATTCCATCCGGAGCACATCTAATACAGATGCCGCCTGCTCGCTCGCCGGATAATAGTAACCATTCCTGTTTTTTGGATATATCCCAAGTTTTTCAAAAAAGGAAACTGTCTCGTCAAAACCAAATTGTTCCATGACCGGTAGCACAAATGCAGGGTCATCTCCGCGATAATACGTGACACCCTGCAATTCGTTCGTATAATTACATTTTCCGTTTCCGGTGGATAAAATCTTCTTCCCCACACGGTCTTTATGCTCTAAGATCATCGTGTCCGCCCCATTGGACGCAGCCGTGATGGCCGCCATCATTCCTGCAGCTCCACCGCCGATCACTATGACATCAAAGCTTTTTTTCTCATTTATATTCATGATTCCTCACATTGTATTTCTCTAGGCACTTGCAAAACTTTAACGATTTTTCCTCACATGGTTTAAAGTTATTGAAAACCTTTTTTATATTACCATAAGTAAAAGTAACAATCAAATCATTACGGCGAATAATTCGCAAGAAATTATGATGAATAATTCTCAAGAAATTCATATAATTCCTCATCCGAACAAAGTGCAATTCCCTCTTTTAGACCGCTTTGAAGTTCCTCCGGGAGATGTTCCACCCGGATAGAAGTCTCACAGTAAACCGTCTCATGATCCGCCTGACAGATGACCACATAGCCTTCTGAAGCATGGACATAATATTTTGTATAAGAGAGATGTGACATGCTCTCTGTCATTTTTTCCGTATCAGTAACCATTTCTTGTGCCACCTCTTCTGGCTTTGGTTTCTCAGAAGAAAGCATTGTCTGGTCTATCCATAAAGAACCGGCCAAAAGCAATACAAATAAAAGGCAAACACTTATCATTTTTTTCAATTTCATCACCCCTGATAAGTATTTGCCATTTTTTACATTCTTAAACGAAAAATTTTCATGCCAGTAAATTCGTTTTACTATTTATCGCAGCAGATGCATTTTTCTTGCCAGCCTTACAAGCGCAGCACCTTTCGGAAATTTTAAAATCTCCTCTTCTTTCAGACCTTTCAGCAGCAAAAGAACCACTGCATAGACGATCACACCGATGAAAATGCTAAATACGGTTGCAATCGCATTCACACGAAGGAGATATAATGCAAGCTGATACGACAGATAAACTGCAACCCCCATAATGAGTGCAGAAATGCCCGGTATCACAAAGGTACGTCTGATCTCCTGCCGGTAGCCGCTGTATTTTTTCACAGAGTATGCATTTAAGACACACATTAACAAACCAAAAAATGCATTTGCGTAAACAACTGCGTAAATATTTAATTTAAAGACATACATGAGTACAACGAGTAATCCGATATGAAGCACCAGCGCGATCAATGCATTTTTTACAGGTTCCCGCATACGGTTAATTCCCTGTAACAAACCATTTGAGAGCGTCGACAGCGAGAAAAATACAATAGAAACAGCACCAAGCTGCAACATACTCGCTGCAAGTTCCGAGGAATCACGGAACAAAAGCTGTAAGATCGGAGATGCAAGAACACCCATTCCCACTGCACAAGGGAACGCAACCACCATGATAAAACGGATTGCTGTGTTGATCTGTGAGCGGACTGCCTCTTTCTTACCATTTGTGTAAGCCGCGGTCAACGCAGGCACGGAAGATGCTGCCAGGGCAGATGCGATCGAGATTGGCACATTGATCAATGTCTTATATTTACCGGTATAAATACCATTCCACTCACTGATATCATTTGCAGAGTATCCCTGTAAGTTTGCAATGTTTTTAAAAATTGCCTGGTCTAAAATTGCATTACAATTGTAGATTGTAGTACTCATCAGAACCGGTATGATGGTGATAAATAAAATTTTAAAAATATACGAATAGCTGTCAACCTTTGCCCGGCGTTCCCGCTTCATCTGACGCTTAAACACACTTAAATATGCGAGCAGAACAAAGGCTGCGAACAGAAGTCCTACCACAGCCCCGGTTCCCGTACCAAGCGTTCCTCCTGCAGCACCGTAGGCAGCGGCATAGTTTTCTGCATTTCCAAGCACCGCACCCACTTTGGTTCCGTAGTTATAAAGCACATAGGCTGCCCACACACTCACGATTGCATTTGCGATCTGCTCTAAGATCTGCGAGACTGCGCTTGGCATCATCGTTCCGAGTCCCTGAAAAAATCCTCTCATAACACCGAGCACTGCAACTACGATCAGTGTTGGCACAAGCACCTTCACTGCAAAAATACTGTAAGGCGTCTTCATGATCGTTCCTGTAATAAACTCAGCTCCAAAGAATAGGATCAATGCGGCGATCGTACCGGACACCAGACCGAAGATCAGAGCACATTTCAAAATACGGTATACATTCTTCTTTCTTCCAAGCGACATATCTGCGGACACAAGCTTTGATACTGCAAGCGGCAGACTGTAGGAAGAAATGATCAGCAATATATTATAAATCTCAAAGGCACATCCATAATAGTCATTTCCTTTATTTCCGATGATAGCAGTCAGCGGGATACGGTATACAAGACCGATGATCCTGCTGATGATCGATGCCATTGCAAGAATGGAACCCTGCACTAAAAAACTGGTGCTACTCTTTTTATTACTCATATTATTCCTCAAAATTTCTTTATCTTGTGATGTTCATCTCATCAAGAATCTGTTTTTGTTTTGCTTCCATCACCGCAGCTTCCTCCGGTGTCATGTGGTCATAGCCAAACAGGTGCAACATGCTATGTACGATCAGAAATGCATACTCTCTTTTTGTGGTATGCCCGTAACTCTCTGCCTGTTCTAAAACCTTGTCCACCGAGATCACAATGTCTCCAAGCATGATTTCTCCGGTATCCGGGTTAAAATTATCATCATAATCATCTTCCAGTTTTGAAAAATCTCCTGCGCTTTCATAGGAAAGCATTGGAAATGATAAAACATCCGTAGGACGGTCAATCTCACGAAATTCTTTGTTAATGGCATGAATCCCCTCATTGTCTACTAATGTGAGATTTACCTCAGGTTCATATGGAAAATCTTCGTGTTCCAAAGTAAAGTTGATCACTTCCCCTGCTAAAGCTTCCACATCAAAATCAAATGGTACGTTTACTTCCGCTTCAAAGTTCAATGTCATAACAGTAAAGCCTCCTCTTTTACCAGATATTCTCTGATTTTTAAAAACATATTCATACTAAGTCCGGACTGGTCGTAAAGTCCCTGGGCAGAGAACTCATTCAAGGTCTGATAGATCACCATTTCCTTGTTCCAGCCACCGGCGATTTTGCTTGTCTTCTCAAGTGCTTCTAACTTCTTGATCATCCCGTCTACAATCTGTACAATCGCAGATTCAATGGTGGACGGCATCTTTTCGATTCCATAATACTCAGAGAGGATTTCCGTCACTTTTTCCGGAAAGCAATGATTCTGCGCTCTTGCAACCCCGTTTTCCACCATAGGATCGCCATCTAAAATTCCAATACGATAATAAAGACCAGCCGCTTTACAGACAGCAGCATCTGCCCCTACAATATATGCACATTTTTCGGCGATTCCCGACACACGAAGGGCATGTCTGTATTCCTGCCTCGAAAACTTCTTCAGTTCACGCAAAAGACCGTAATCCTCTTCTGTGATATCTGTTAAGAAATTATCAATCTCAGACTCTTTCTGCTTTGTGAGAAACGGATAAACGAACGCAGCTGCAAGATCCGTCACAGCAGCTCCAATTGCTGCTTTGCCCAGAATATCATAGTGCGGTTCCTGATAAAAAAAGTACGAAAAAAGCACCGGAGCCAAAACAGCCACTGCAAATATAAGAATCAGATACCACACTTTATTTTTGGTATCCTCCAACATATGTGCAATCACGAATCCAAACAGAAGCAACATCGTGCAGCACAGGATCTCATAGGACTGACAGCCCTTTGCCATCTCCAATACGGTACAAAAGAAAAAGGAACTGCACACAGCAAGCTCATACGTTCCGACCGCCGACATTAAGATTGGCAGAATCATGACCGGACTTGTAAACTCCGGCAGGAAAAGAAAGATCACTGCAAGAATTGCAGTCAGCAAAAATCCCTTAAAAATCTTACCATAATCCGTCTCGCGATTATGCGATATTCTTTTCCGGTTTCTCTCATAAATCAAAAGAAACGCAAACAAAACCATAAACAGAACCGTCAATGCTCCAATTCCAAGAAGCTGGTCTAAATACATCCCGCTCATCCTGCCGGCAATGACAGAAACCCCAATTGCAACAAGAAAAATCAATCCTATATTCACGATCCTCTTTGCCACAAACTGTTCCTTCATCTATCGTTTCTCCCACTTTTTCTTCTGCTCTGCCGGTTTCTTTTTATTGCGATTTTCATAATCTTCGTATGCTTTTACAATTTTCTGTACGACCGGGTGGCGCACAACGTCCTGGCTGGTCAGTTCACAGATACCGATCTCGTCTACCTTTTTTAATACTTTCAGTGCAACATCCAGACCTGAAGTTGTTCCGGGTGAGAGATCTTTCTGTGTTGCATCACCTGTGATGACTGCTTTAGAACCAAATCCGATGCGGGTTAAAAACATCTTCATCTGGGCAGGCGTTGTGTTCTGTGCCTCGTCTAAAATAATAAACGCATTATCTAAAGTCCGGCCTCTCATGTAAGCAAGAGGGGCAACCTCGATCAATCCTTTTTCCATATTCTTCTGGAAACTCTCAGCTCCCATGATCTGATAAAGCGCATCATATAACGGGCGCAGATACGGATCGACCTTGCTCTGTAAGTCTCCCGGCAGAAATCCAAGTTTCTCGCCTGCCTCGATCGCCGGTCTGGTCAGAATGATCCTTCCGACCTCCTCATTTTTGAACGCTGTGATCGCCATTGCCATTGCAAGGTATGTTTTACCGGTACCTGCCGGTCCCATTCCGAAGACGATCATCTTCTGGCGGATGGCATCCACATAATTCTTCTGTCCAAGCGTCTTTGGCTTGACCGGTTTTCCGTTGATTGTATGACAGATACAGTCCTTATCGATCTCGACGATCGCAGATTCTTTCGCCTCCGCCGCTAAAGACAATGCATAATTCACATTCTGCTCCGTGATGACATTTCCCCTTTTGGACAACTCCAAAAGCTGCATAAACACATTAGAAGCACTCTTGATCTGACGTTCATTTCCAATCAGTTTCATGGAATCTCCACGAACGACTACCGTCACATTAAGAGTGCGCTCAATTTTCTTTATATAGGCATCAAACTGTCCAAAGACATTTGCCACATGTTCGGTTGGTATATTTAAAGATATTTCAGTCAGACTCATTCGGTTGCTGCCTCTCTTCACTCGTTATTTCCAGAATCTCTGTCGGCTGATATGAAACGATGGATTCATAGGCATCCACCGTCCCTGTTACCACATATTTCTGATCTGCTTTTTCTATCATAACATTTTTTTCCAGAATTTGAATACCTTTTTCCTCTAAATTTGCAAGATATTGCTCAAAACGGCTCTGTGCAATTGCTGCTGCCTCTGTTTTACTATACGTTTTTTCCTCTGTCTGACATTCTTCATACAAATAGGTTTCAAAATAAACCGGAAGATAAAAATTGTCGGTAAAATGCAGCTGGCTGGCATGCTCCGTCAGATCAAACTGCTCATAGTCCTGCCGGAAAAATGGATTTTTCAGGTGATAATCAAAGAACCTGATCCCATAATCTTTTTTTGCCCTGCCTGTTTTTATTTTATCCTGATACGAAATATTTATTTCATCCTCATAATAAAAATTTACTTCTGCAATAATATCTGCGTCCGCTCCCGGATAAATATATTCCGCCACTTCACCGTCGTCATTCAAGATTTCTGCCCTGCCGCTGACAAGGATATCTCCCTTTTTCACTTCCATATCTGCGGTCACAAGCGGTGTTCCTGTCCTCGTCACCATGAAAGCAATGACACCGTCTTTTTTTGCAACGATATCTTCCGGCGTGTCATCCTTTGCCTCGTATTCCTCCTCCGGCAGCAGATTTTCCTGAAGTTCCACCGTCATTTTCGTGCCGTAGACTTTTACCGAAGTCCAGATGACTTCACTGTATGCAGAACGCAGTTTTTCTTCCAGTTCTTCGCAGTTGATATTTCTTTTTGGCACACCGAAGCCTGCATTTTCGTTCTGTAAAAACGTGAGGATTGTCTCCTCTGACAGATAAGAATTGCCTTTTACTTCAATATTCCAGACAAAACCGGAACAGTAAAAGAGCAAAACAGCGGAAACGGCGATTCCTGCCGCAAATACTTTATGTTTCCGGTAGCGGAACAGTTGAAACGGCACACCGTATTTTTTTAAAATGCGCGCCTTTGTCTTTGTTTTTTTTAAGATTGGCTTTAAACTGCGGTAACCATCCACGCTGATATAAAAATAGTACCCATCTTCCGTTGGTTTTAAATTCCAGATTAAAATGTTGCGGCTGCCACATAAATTCAGGAAACGCTCTGTGGCATATCCGGTAAGATGCACATACACATATCCACGAAAAAATTTGATCCATGATAAGACAAACATTAATACTCGTAAGAAACGGAGTCGATCAGACCGACAATTTTCATTTCCTCATTCGTGTAATACTCCACCGTCAGATGAGCTCCTAAAATCTGAAGTCTGCAGTTCTTTGTCTGAATTTTCACAAGTGAATCCTCCAGTTCAATGATTCCTTTATAATTCTCGACCAGAACCTCTTTCCGCCCGGTAATTGTGACAATTGCCGCTCCAAGCATAAGGTCTTTGGGGAGTTCTAACTGACTTATCATTTTTTCATGGATTGGTTTTTTACTGTTTTTACTCATATATAAGCTTATGAAAAAAGCTTATCTGATATGCGCAATAAATCCTCTCTCGTATCAATATCCAAAAACTGTGTTTCTTTTTCTGTGTGAAAACAAAACACATCCTCTGCGTGCTGTTTCATCACAGCTTTTCCGCCTTTGTCCGCCGAAAGCTGTAATAATTTTGAACGATAGCATGCATCAAATACGTTTGGACTGCGCCAGATATTTTTACATTCCATCGTACCGATTTTTTTGTTCTGCGATGCATATTGGTTCAAAAACATCCATACCTCATTTTCGTCAAGTCCAGGCTGGTCTGCTGTAAAGAAAACATCTGCCTTTCGACTGCCCTCCACGGCACACTCCTGTGTCTCCAGATATTTCACCGCTTTTTGAATAGAGGACGCAATTCCGGTATTATCTGTTCCGTCATTTTTTATCACGGTAACGCTCTGTTTTCTGCAATATGCTTCAATCTCCGGGTAAGATGTCACGACAAGAATGGTCGTATCTCCAAGTTTTTCCGAGAGCTTTCTTATTTTATCCAGTGAAAAGCGATAAAGCGGTGTTCCATTTATCTCTGCCAACAGCTTTCTGTCTCCAAAACGTCTGGAATATCCGGCTGCCAGCAGAATCAGATTCCATCTCAAATCACATGCATCCCTTTTAAAATCTTCTCCGGGGTGATTGGCAATTCATTCACCCATACACCCGTTGCATTGTATACTGCCTGTGCGATTGCAGGAGCCGGCGTGTTGATTACAATCTCACCGATTGATTTTGCACCGAAAGGTCCGGTCGGCTCGTAACTGCTCTCAAATTCCACGCAGATTTTATCAAAGTCAAGACGGGTCGGAATCTTGTACTGCATAAGGGAGTTTGAGAGATTCACACCCTTCTCGTTGTACCATACATCCTCATACAGTGTCATACCGATTCCCTGCAGTAAGCCGCCTTCTGTCTGTACTCTTGCAAGATTCGTATTCACAACCGTTCCACAGTCCACACATGCCGTGTAGTCCAAAAGTTCGATGGCTCCGGTTTCCGGATCGACTTCCACTTCTGCACAGGCAGCCATAAACGGTGGCGGCGAAACCGGGGAACTGTGACTGTAGGTAACTTCCAATGCAATCTCATTGTTGACCATGGATGCAGTTGCAAGATCAAACAGCGATACTTCTTTTCCGGTTTCTTCACAAAATACACGTTTGCCGTCAAACTCCAGTTTTGTGATATCTTCCTCCAGAATTTTTGCCGCAAGCTGCAGCAGTTTTTCACGCATCTGTTCTGCCGCTTTCACTGCAGCCATACCGGTCAGATACGTGGTACTCGAAGCGTAGGAACCGGAATCGTAAGGTGAGGTATCAGTATCTACTCCAAATACTGCAATGTTGTCAATGTCCGTGTCCAGACTGTCTGCCACAAACTGCGCAATGATCGTGTCACAGCCGGTTCCCATATCAGTACATCCGACGATCACATTGTAAAATCCCTCATCACTCAGTTTGATTGTGACAGAGCCGACATCACAGTTTGAAATTGCAGAACCCTGCATTGCCATTGCCGTTCCAAGTCCACGGATCTTTCCATCCGGCATAACCTGACGCAGCGGTTTTTTCTCCCATCCGATCATATCCGACGCTTTTCTCAGACAGTCTTCAAGCTTGCAGCTATTTGTGGTCTCTCCGTAATAAGCCGGCATGACATCACCTTCATGTGTCATGTTTTTATAACGGATTTCCAATGGATCCATGCCAAGTTTGTCTGCCAGCCGGTTTACCATGGATTCCACTGCAAAAATTCCCTGTGTTGCCCCATAACCGCGGTAAGCGCCTGCTGACATATGATTCGTGTATACAACATCATACTGAAAACGAAATGCCTCCGTCTGGTACATCGGGATGGATTTGTGACCACTCAGACCTACAGTTGTCGGTCCATGCTCTCCGAAAGCACCTGTATTCGACAGAGTATACAAGTCTAATGCGCGGATCGTACCATCTTTCGTTGCGCCCAGTTTCACGGTCACTTCCATCTCATGCCGCGGAGACGATGCAATTAGGGATTCTTCCCTGGTATAAATGATTTTGGCAGGTTTTCCGGTTTTCATTGTCACAATTGCCGGATATACCTCGGCTACCACGGTCTGTTTTGCTCCAAAACCTCCTCCGATTCTGGGCTTTATGACGCGGACTTTTGATTTTGGAATGTCCAGGGCATTCGCAAGGATTCTTCTCACATGAAATGGGATCTGTGTAGAAGATAAAATGTTGATTCTTCCATAAGTATCCAGATAAGTAGCTGTGCGGAAGGTTTCCATCATACTCTGCTGCATTGCCTTTACATGATAGGTTCCTTCCATGACAATGTCACAGTCTTTCATGACACCATCCACATCTCCGTCACTGTCCATGCCTGACGCACAAAGGTTCCGTTTATTGTCTGCGCCAACCGGACAGAGTGCCTTCCAGTCCTCCTCCGGATGGACAAGAACCGGGTTATCTTTCGCTGTATGATAGTCAAGCACCGGTTCTAACACCTGATACTTCACTTTGATAAGCTTTAATGCACGGTCAACTGCCGCCTCGTCCTCCCCGGCGACAATCGCAACCGCATCTCCGACAAAACGGACACGCTGGTCTAAGATATAACGGTCGTAAGGACTCGGTTCCGGAAAGGTCTGTCCTGCCATCGTAAATCGACGGTGTGGAACATCTTTATAAGTTAAAATGCATTCAATTCCTTTTTGTTTTAATGCATTGGTGATATTGATCTCTTCGATCAGGGCATGTGCATGAGGACTTCTGAGTACTTTTACGATCAGACAGTCTTTCGGTGCCACATCGTCCATATACACTGGTTTTCCCGTCACAAGCGCCATGGCATCTTTTTTCATCACGGGAGCATTTACATATTTCATATCCGTTTCTCCTTGTATTTCTTCTACTCTTTATCCCGGTTACGGTTCAGGTAATTTTTGATCGCACGCAGCTGGCTCTCATAGCCGCTGCAGCGGCAGAGATTTCCGGAAAGATATGCTTTGATCTCCTCCTCGGTCGGATTGTTCAGTTCATCCTCCATCGCCAGAACGTTCATGATAAATCCCGGATTACAGAAGCCACACTGCTCACCGCCCTGGTTTGCAAGATAAGTTCCAAATTCTGCCGCGCGTTCCTGCACACCCTCTAAAGTTACAATCTCTTTTCCATCTGCCCTTGCTGCGAGTACCGAACAGGAAAGAACCGGTTTTTTGTTCATCCACACGGTACAAAGTCCACAGTTAGATGTCTCACAGCCACGTTTTACGCTGTAACATCCCTTTGTTCTGACATATTCCAATAAAGGCATATCCGGTGAGATTTCATCAGAGATTTCTTTATCGTTCAGCCATAAATGTATCTTCATTTTCTATCCTCCTGCTGTTCATTTGCCGCACAGGCTCTCTTTACAAGCACTCCTGCAATATGGCGTCTGTAATCTGCACTGCCGCGCCGGTTGCTTCCAAACGAAAACTGTTCCTGCACTTTTTTTACCAGATGTTCCATATCTGCTTTTTCTGAAAGGTCAAGTGTCAGTGTCTCTGCCCTTACCGGTCTTGCACCAATGCTGACATGCAGTTTTTCGTTATATTCTGAAACAGCAACTGCAATTACCGGAAAATCCGTTGCTGTGTTTCTCTGTGAAAGATAAGTGATCTTCACAGGTGTTTTTACAATATGTACTGCCACAAGAATATCATTATCATAATTCATATGGATAAATTCCTGAATTGGAACATTTCCACCCTTATATAATTCCACATAGCAATCCAGTGCCGCAAATAAAGTCAGTACATCTGAAAAACCAAATCTTCCATAAATGCTTCCACCAACGGTTGCACAGTTGCGGAACTGCACTCCGACGATATGACAGACACTCTGTTTTACCGCGCCATCTGTGTATGCATTCAATCCCGGATGCACTTCTAAATCGCGGAGTGTTGCCATGCAGCCGATCACAAACTCATCCTCTGTCTCACTGATCTGATCTAATCCAAGACCGCTTAAATCTATGGCAGTCATAAGATTCCGATCTCCTATTTTCATCCAGAGTCCGCCACCTATGATACGGTTCGTTTTCTTCTGATTGAGTTCGTAGGCTTCCTCTAAGCTTTCCACCCTGCGATACTCTCTGATTCGTAACATAAAATACAATTCCTCCTCTATGTTTGTTATGATTATAATTTTTTGTTTTTATCGTCTACTTATGATATGGCTCATGATTGATAATGCGGTAGCTGCGGTAAATCTGTTCTGATAAGATAACACGCATAAGCTGATGCGGAAACGTCATCTTTGAGAAACTGAGCTTATAGTCTGCCCGTTTTAAAATGCGTTCCGCAAGTCCCAGCGAACCGCCAATCACAAAAATAATATGGCTTGTACCGGATGTTCCCAGAGAATCAATTTTCTGCGACAGTTCCACAGAATCTAACTGTTTTCCCTCAATTGCAAGGGCGATCACATAGGCACCTTCCTTCAGATACTTCTCCATGCGCTCCGCTTCTTTCTCCTTGATGAGAAGCTCCATATTCTCGCTTGCATGATCCGGTGTCTTCTCATCCGCCACCTCAGTCACTTCAAATCTGCAATAGCGGCTCAGACGTTTTTCATATTCAGCGACCGCATCCCTGTAAAATTTTTCTTTAATTTTTCCCACACATAAAATTGTTATTTTCATACAGAAAAATTATATCATATAACCGTTGCCCCGGTCTAGTAAATCAAATATAATTATAACAAAGTAAAAAACGAAAGTGAGAATCATTATGAAAGTTTATGTTTCAAAGGAATCAAAAAAAGAAGAGACGAAATCCACTGCCTATTCATTCCTGTTGGTGAGTGTTTTCGGTTTTATTGCACTTATTTTATTTGCCACCGGAGTACTTCCTGTCCATGTCGCTGATTATATGAAGATTATGCTCTGTATCGTTATGGGTGTCATGCTCCTCATCTTCTTCGTGATCGGCATTGTGTCGTTGCGGCAGTTGAAAACACTTGGCACGCAGGCAGAAAAAGAAAATGATTTATCTTCTGAAATCATTTCATGGTTTACTTCCACTTACAGCGCAAAAGATATTGATGAGAGCATGGACGAGGAAGTTTTTGATCAGGATCTTTACTTTAAACGCTATGAGATCATGACCCGTTTCCTCTCAAAACAGTACCCGGATTTAGAGGAAACCTTTCTGGATCATCTGGTGGAAGAACTTTACGGGAAATTATTCGAAGAAAACACGAAATAGTCTTTTTTTCACACTGTAATTGTGCTACAATATGCAAAATAAAGAACGAACAGAAAGATCCGGAATCTATATTTTATCGTTCTAAAAATATAACAATACATATTTATGAGGTGACATAGTGAAAGAACTTGAAGAAAAAATCTTAAAAGAAGGTCATGCTTTATCTGAGAATATTCTCAAAGTAGATAGCTTTATCAATCATCAGGTAGATCCTGTTTTAATGCAGCAGATTGGCGATGCATTTGCAGGACATTTCGGAAACAAGGGGATTACCAAAGTTGTTACCATCGAAAGCTCCGGGATTGCTCCGGCACTAATGACGGCTATCTCTTTGAACGTTCCAATGATCATTTTAAAGAAACAGCCTTCTAAGGTTTTAAATGATAATCTGCTTCAGACCGTTGTAACTTCCTTCACAAAAGGCACAAGCTATGAACTGACATTATCCCATCAGTTCATTGAAGAAAATGATAACGTTCTGATCATTGATGACTTCCTTGCAAACGGAGAAGCTGCTAGCGGTGCCATCCGCTTACTGTCTGAGGCCGGTGCTTCCATCGCAGGTGTTGGTATTCTGATCGAGAAATCCTTCCAGCCGGGACGCGACAAGTTAATTGCGCAGGGTGTGGATGTATACTCATTAGCGCGTGTATCCAGGCTTGCCAAGGGTGTGATCGAGTTCATTCCGGAGGAATGTTAAATATATCATTGATTATGTTTCATTTATAAAAATGAATCTCGCTTGCGAGATTCTCCGCCTGCGGCGGGTCGCAATATGCGACATACTTCTTATCCGCCGCAGTGCGATCCTTGCGGAGCTTTTTTATGTAATGGAAACGAAGTTTCCTATTACATAAAAAATGCCATTGAGTTTTAAATTCAATGGCATTTTCTTTATTCACTTCGTACATAATAAAAGTTACAACGTTCCGCTACTCTTCAATCTCAACTTCAGGCTTGGCATGATAAATAAAGTTTGTCCGGTAGATCTCACTTGTAAGTTTTGTCTTATCATTCACAACAATAATAGATAAGATATTGTTACCTTCCGGTACTTCGATTGGTTCTGTGTAACGTGCAGATGTATCTGTAGGATCTGTTCCATCCCACGTGTAATAAATACTGCATCCCTCATCTGCAGTAATCACTACAAACGTAATATCATCCATAGTACCGCCATCCGGTGTTACTTCCGGATAATCCGGGGCTTTCGCTTCGGTCTTATATTTACAGGTAACGACATCACTGTAAATTCCCTTATCGTTTTTGCAGACTGCCTTGATAGTATACTTTCCAACATCGTCTAATTCAATTCCGGCATCGGTATAAAGAATACCATTTTTTTTCGGATCTGATTCATCTAATGTATAATAGATATCACATTCTTCAATGGAAAAAATGGTAACTTCCGTATACACATCATATGTTCCCTCATCCGGATAAAAGACCGGTTCAGCGACAATATACCCGGAAAACAGTTCTAATAAATCTGTATCTGTCACAGTAGACGCCAGCTCTGTAATTTTATCGTACTGACCTTTTGCCTCATAAATCGTGATCAATCCCTGATAAGCCTCTTTGTTCTTTTTATCGAGGTTGATGATCTCCATCTCAAGCACTAATGCAGAATCATATTCTTTTCTTGCAAGATAGATTTCCGCCATGGCAGCCCTGGCATTGATGTCATTTGGTGATAATGTCAGCGCATTTTTATAGTAAGAAAGCGCCTTCTCATAGTTTAAATCCACCAGTTCCTTTTCTGCCATCTCAATCTGGTAATCGTACGAATTGTTATTCTGATAGCGCACGTAAGCAATTGCTCCGATTGCAATGACGACAACCACTGCAGCAACGCAGCCTAAAACAATCCACGGAGTCTGTTTTTTCTTTTTATGGTGTCCCTCTGCTTTTTTGTTCTGGTTTTCTGTTTCTTCTGACGATGTATCTTTGGATGCTTCATCTGTCAAAAGAGCTTTCAGATAATCTTCCTCCAAAACAGAATAACCATTTACCATTTGTGCTTCATGGCCGCATACCGAACAATATAAACAGCCTTCTTTTAACTCAGCTCCACACTTTGCACATTTCATATGAAACCCTTTCTATCTCTACCAATCTTATTCTCTGTCCAGACTTTCCACGCAATTGCTCATAAGCATGGCAATTGTCATTGGACCTACTCCACCCGGAACCGGTGTAATCGCAGAAGCTTTTTCTGCAACTTCCTCATATCGTACATCTCCGCAGAGTTTATTATTTTCATCTCTGTGGATTCCAACATCAATCACAACAGCTCCCTCTTTCACATAATCTGCTGTAATAAATTGTGGTTTTCCAATGGCAACGATCAAAATATCTGCTGTCTGGCATAATTCTTTCAGATTTTTTGTTTTTGAATGGGCGATCGTGACCGTAGCATTCTCACGAAGCATCAGAAGCGCCATTGGCTTTCCGACAATATTGCTTCTGCCAACTACAACACAGTTTTTTCCGGAAATTTCAATTCCAGAACGTTTCAGAAGCTGAATGACTCCGGCCGGAGTACAAGATACAAAGCCCTCTTCACCGATCACTAATTTTCCAACATTCTGTGGATGAAAGCCGTCTACGTCCTTTTCCGGCGAGATTGTGCGGATGATTTTATCCGGATCAATATGCTTTGGAACTGGAAGCTGAACTAAAATACCGTTTACAGTTTCATCTTTGTTCAGTTTTTCAATCAGCTCGATCAATGCATCTTCGGTTGTCTCCTCCGGGAGTTCATAGGATAAGGACCGGATACCAATATACTCGCAAGCCTTCTTTTTGTTTCTTACATAGACAGAGGATGCCGGGTCATTTCCGACCTGGATCACTGCAAGTGCAACCTCCGTTCCTGTATCTTTTAATGCTGTCACTTTCTCTTTCAATTCATCTTTGATGTCCTGTGAAATTTTCTTTCCGTCAATAATCTGTGCCATAATTCCTCTCACTCTGTTCTTTCTACTGCATTTCTTTTTTAGAATAAACCGGTGATCACACCTTCGTCATTTACGTCAATTCCATATGCAGCAGGTTTTTTTGGCAGACCAGGCATTGTCATGATCGCACCTGTTACAGCAACCACAAAGCCTGCTCCTGCTGATACATATACTTCTCTTACGTTAATGGTAAATCCCTCCGGACGGCCAAGTTTTGTCTGGTCATCGGAAAGAGAATACTGTGTTTTTGCCATGCAGACAGGGAAATTGGAAAGCCCCATATCTGTAATTCTCTTTAATTCTTTCTTTGCTGCCGGTGCGTAAGTCACGCCGTCTGCACCGTAAATCTCTTTTGCGATAGTCTCAATCTTTTCTTCCAGAGAAAGATCATTCTCATATAATACCTTGAAATGGCTTTCTTTTTTCTCTAAGGTCTCAAGCACTTTGTTTGCAAGTGCAATACCACCTTCGCCACCTTTTTCCCAGACTTCGGAAAGTGCGAACTCGCAGTCTCTCTCATGGCAGAACTGCTCTACATAGTCTGTCTCTGCCTTGGTATCTGTCACAAAGGAGTTTAAAGTAACAACCACCGGTACTCCGTATTTCTGAAGATTTTCGATATGTTTCTCCAGATTTACAATGCCCTTTTTCAAAGCTTCCAAGTTTTCCTCAGCAAGATCAGCTTTCGCAACTCCTCCATTATATTTCAAAGCGCGGATTGTTGCAACTAAAACCACTGCATCCGGTTTCAGATCTGCCTTTCTGCACTTGATATCAAAGAACTTCTCTGCGCCGAGGTCTGCACCAAATCCTGCCTCTGTGATCACATAATCTGCAAGTTTTAATGCTGTCTTTGTAGCACGGACAGAGTTGCATCCATGTGCAATGTTGGCAAACGGACCACCATGTACAATTGCCGGTGTGTGCTCTAAGGTCTGGATGAGGTTTGGTTTCAACGCATCTTTTAATAATGCAGCCATTGCTCCGGTTGCCTGAAGATCATCTGCTGTCACCGGCTTTCCATCATAAGTATAGGCAACAATAATGCGTCCTAATCTTCTTTTTAAATCGTGCATATCAGTTGCAAGGCAGAGAATTGCCATAATCTCGGAGGCAACGGTAATGACAAAGTGATCTTCTCTCACAACACCATCCATTTTGCTTCCAAGTCCAACGACAGTATTGCGGAGCACACGATCGTTCATATCAAGACAGCGTTTCCATACGATCTGTCTTGTATCAATGCCAAGTTCATTTCCCTGCTGGATATGGTTATCAAGTAAAGCAGCCAGCAGATTATTTGCAGAAGTAATGGCATGGAAATCTCCTGTAAAATGAAGATTTAAGTCTTCCATCGGAACCACCTGGGCATAGCCGCCTCCTGCGGCACCTCCCTTGATTCCAAAACATGGTCCTAAAGATGGTTCACGCAATGCGATCACTGCCTTTTTTCCCAAACGTCCAAATGCCTGTCCAAGTCCCACACTTGTCGTTGTTTTTCCCTCTCCAGCCGGAGTTGGATTGATTGCTGTCACAAGAATCAGCTTTCCATCCGGCTGATCTTTTACCCGTTCGATCAGTTCATCGGATAATTTAGCTTTGTATTTTCCGTATAATTCGAGGTCATCCTCTCCGATTCCAAGCTTTTCTGCTACTTCTTTGATCGGGAGCATTTCTGCTTCCTGTGCAATCTGAATATCACTTTTCATTCCAAAACTCCATTCCTGCGATTCTCTTTCGCATATTGTATTTGTCCATACAGGACTTATAAGTTAATATTATAATACAAGTCTTATTGATAAGCAAATATCAATTACAGATATTCCTCTTCATATTGCTCAAATTGTTCCGGCGACATCAGTACTTTTCTCGGTTTTGTACCTTCCTCCGGTCCGACAATTCCGGCCTCCTCCAACTGATCCATGATCCTTGCTGCGCGGTTAAAGCCGACCTTAAAATACCGCTGCAGCATTCCGATCGAACCCTTTTCTTTATCGATCAGAAGTTTTGCTGCATCTGCAAAATAAGGATCTCTGCCGTCCCCTGTCTGTCCGGAATCAATGCTTACAGTCGTATTCCCGGATTCAATGCTGTTCATCTGCTCTTCCACAGATGAATTGTAGCTCACCTGTCCGTTTTCTTCTTTTATGTAAGCGACGACATCCGCTACTTCTTTATCCGATACAAATGCGCCCTGAACACGCAGTGGTTTCGGTACTCCCTGTGGATCAAATAACATGTCACCTTTTCCGAGCAGTTTTTCTGCACCGTTCATATCAAGGATGGTTCTCGAATCAATTCCGGATGTCACCGCAAAGGCGATCCGGCTTGGCATATTCGCCTTGATCAGTCCGGTAATGACATTGACGGACGGACGCTGTGTTGCGATGATCAGATGGATTCCACAGGCTCTTGCAAGCTGTGCCAGACGACAGATGGATTCCTCCACATCACTCGCCGCAACCATCATTAAATCCGCCAACTCGTCTACAATGATCACGATCTGCGGTAGTTTTTCCGGCTTGTCCTCTCCGTCCGGAAGCTCATCAATTTTGGCGTTGTAGCCTTTTAAGTCACGGACATTTGCCTCTGCAAACTTCTGATAACGGTCAGTCATCTCTGCGACTGCCCAGTGAAGCGCACCTGCCGCTTTTTTCGGATCTGTCACAACCGGAATCAGTAAGTGTGGAATTCCGTTATAAATACTAAGTTCGACCACCTTTGGATCGACCATGATCAGTTTTACATCTTTCGGATCTGCTTTATATAAAATACTCATGATAATCGTGTTGATACAGACAGATTTACCGGAACCTGTCGCACCAGCAATCAGTAAATGAGGCATTTTTGCAATATCTGCAACCGTTACATTTCCTCCAATATCTTTTCCGACGCAGAAAGAAATGTTGGATGGATGATTTTTAAATTCCGGCGAATCCACAAGTTCACGGAAAGAAACCATCAGTGTCTCTTTATTTGGAACCTCGATTCCAACTGCCGCCTTTCCCGGGATTGGTGCCTCGATTCGGATGTCAGCAGCTGCGAGATTCAGTTTGATATCATCTGCCAGATTCACGATTTTACTTACTTTAACACCCATTTCCGGCTGAATCTCATAACGTGTGACCGATGGTCCACAACTGATATTCGTGATCGTAACGTTAACGCCGAAATTCTTTAATGTCTGCTGTAATTTCTGTGCCGTCTCCTGAAGATGCTGTTTGGAATCTCCCTGCTTATTGCCTGGCGGTTTTAACAATGATACTGGTGGGAACACATACTTTCTTTCCTTCTGTGCCTCCAGATGGATCTCTTCCTCGATGGATGAGACATCATTTTGAATATCTTCCTCCGTAGCCTTAACATTTTTCTTCGGTTTTTCTGCGGCATCATACGGAATAGATTCTTCTACTGGATGATGTTCTTCATAAGCCGGCTCTGTATGGATACTCTCCTGATATGCCGGCTCTGAGTGAAAGATTGATGCATCCTCTTCCAGCTCTTTTGCCTCAAACGCTTCCTCAGAAAATGCGGACGGAGCAACATACGGTTCCGTTTCCGGTTCCATAGCAGGAAGTTTTTGATATTCTGCGCCTCCGGCTGTGAGTGTCACATGCTTCTCCTCCTTGATTTCCGGCAGATTGGCGTTCGACTGCTCCAAAAGTTTGTCAATATTAATTTCACTGACTTCATCCGAACCCATAGGCTCTGCCTTCCTGTCCGGAAGAACTCTTGTGTCGACTGCCACGCCTTCCACCTTGCGGTCCATGCGGCGCAGCTCACGTTCCTCACGTCGCTGTTCTGCAAGTTCACGATGACGTTCATTGCTCTCTTTTGCCGTTTCATAAACTTTACGGCTGCCTTTCTGCACACCCTTCAATGCGGAACGTTCTGTGATCAGCACCAGACAGATAATCATTGCCACAACATCGATCACATAAGAACCGAGGAGTCCAAAATTTGGACAAAAAATCCCGGCAAGAAGACCACCTAAAAATCCTCCGCCAATTTTATGTACCGAACAATACTGATAGGCACCTGCCGCTCCGGCAACTTCCGCGCCACAGCGCACAATCTCGATAAACATACATAAAAACAGAACAAAAAATACGGCTGCAACAATTTTTACCGTTGCGATCCGATTGCCTTTATTGGATGCTGCAAAAAAAGTACCAATCACCAAAACAATTGGAAAAATATATGCAATTAAACCAAATACGCCAAAAAAGAAACTGCTGACAGCATTTCCAATTGCCCCGCCGATTCCAAAATTACTGATAAAAAGTAAAATGGAGATTGCAAGGATCACCCACAGAATCACCTCTTCTGTAAAATTCTCCTGCTGTATATCTTTCTTCTTACGTCCTGAATTCGTTTTTCTGCCAGAAGTTTTTCCGCCAGAGGAACTCTTTCTTTTCCCTGTTGCCAAAGTATTACCTCCAAAAAATATCTCCTATAATGTATAGAAAAATCCGCCGATTGAGATCAGTCCGACAATCAGACAATAAATTGCAAAAATACGGAATTTTCGATTACGCACAATGACAAGCATTGTTTTAATACAGATATATCCGATCACTGCAGCAATCACCATACCAACAATATAGCAGGTGATATCCATGCCGCTCATAGACAGGTCTGCAAAATCTTTTAACTCTAACACCATGGCACCTAAAATCGCCGGTATCGACATAATAAACGAATATTTCACTGCAAACTTGCGGTTAAATCCGCTGAGCAGACATGCTGTGATCGTTGTTCCGCTGCGGGATAGTCCAGGCAAAGTTGCCACGCCCTGAGCAATACCAACGACAAACGCATTGGTGTATGTAATGTCCTTCGGAAGCTTGTCTCCGCCCTTGCAGCGGTCTGCGATAAAGAGCAGAATTGCGGTTGCGATCAGACAGATGCCCGGCACGATCAGAAGTTCTGATGCCTGCTCTACCACGTCTTTTCCAACAAAACCAATGATTCCGGTCGGAATGGTTGATACCAGGATCAGCACCACAAACTTGCGGTAACTGCTGTTTACAATTCTGCGGTACGGACTGTAATCAACATGATCTTTTCCTCTGTCACGGATCGATAGACAAAGGTTTTTTATAAGTGCTGCAAAATTGATCAGCACATCTCTCACGATACAGATTCCCTCCACAAAAAGCCTGACGATATCTTTATAATAAACTGCGCAGATCGCGATCAGAGTTCCAACATGCAGCAAAACATCAAATAACATTCCTGTATCCGTCTCAACATGGAATAGGATTTTAAAAAGTGCAAGATGTCCGGAACTGCTGACCGGAAGGAACTCTGTCAATCCCTGTATGATCCCCATCAAGACCGCCTGTAATAAAGTCATAAGCTTTTTCCTCCGCTGTATCGTATCTCATATTTTCTAAAAAATATCAGTTTTTTCCATAAGTCACCGATTTTCATACTTTTTAAGTATACCATATTTCATTTTGATTGTCATTAAAAGCTTTTTTTGCCGCCGGATTTTGTCTCTTGTATGAGCTGGTGTAATTTTGCAAATGCCTCATGGATTCCACCGATAGAATCAATGAGTCCTTCCTCGACCGCCTGTCCTCCAACCAGGATCGTCCCAAGGTCTTTTGTGAGGATTCCCGTATTCATCATAAGCTCCTCCAGCCGGTTCTGTTCTGCTTTGGAATGCTGCACAACAAATTTTAAAATACGATCCTGCATCTGCTTAAAATAATCATACGTTGGCTGCGCCCCGATCACAGTTCCATTCATCCGCACCGGGTGGATCACCATCGTGCCGGATGGCACGATAAAAGAATAGTCCGTGGAGACTGCCAGCGGCACGCCGATGGAATGGCTGCCACCGAGTACCAGTGAAACCGTTGGCTTATCAATGGATGCTACCATCTCAGCAATGGCAAGCCCGCTCTCCACATCCCCGCCTACCGTGTTTAACAAAAGCAGTAATCCATCCACATTTTTATTTTCTTCCACCTCTGCGAGTTTTGGAAGCACATGCTCATACTTTGTCGTCTTTGTCGCCGCCGGAAGGCACTCATGCCCCTCAATCTCTCCTATGATCGTCAACATGGAGATCCTGTCTTCCCCATGCTCTAACTCCACCTGACCAAAATCCCTGATCTGCTCATTCACAGCCTTCTCTTTCTCATTTTTTTCTGCCATACAATCTCCCTTCCCTCATAAGACTGAAAAAACAGGATAGATTTTTCTACCCTGTTCTTTAGTATTGGAGATTCTTTTTATTTTATACAGTATATCCAAGCAGATAATTATAAAGCCCTTCGTATTTTCCTTTGGAAGACTTCCATGAATAATCGTTTGCCATGCCCCGTTCAACAATCTGATTCCACTGTTTTTTCTTATCAAAATAAATATGCTTTGCATAATTGACAACACCGAGCATCTCTTCCCCATTATAATTTGCAAAAGAGAATCCATCACCGGTATTTTCGTATTCGTTATATGGTCTGACTGTATCCTTAAGTCCTCCGGTCTCACGGACGATTGGAACCGTACCGTAACGGAAAGAGATCAGCTGCGTCAGTCCACATGGTTCAAAGCGGGATGGCATTAAAAATGCATCCGCAGCGGCGTAAAGTTTGTGAGCCAGGTCATCAGAATAACAGATATTGGCAGAAACTCTGTCTCCGTATTTCCATGCATAATGGCGGAACATGTTCTCATACTGTGGATCGCCGGTTCCAATCACAACAATCTGTGTGAAATCATCCACCAGGCGGTCAATCACATAATTGATCAGATCCAGACCTTTCTGATCGGTGAGTCTTGAGATCAGTCCGATCATGAACTTCTTCTTATCGACAGTCAGATCCAGTTCCTCCTGTAATTTTAATTTATTATTGACCTTCTTCTTACGGAAGTTTGATGCGTTATAGTTGGTATAAATTTTCGGGTCTGTCTCCGGATCATATGTTTTGTAATCAATACCGTTTACAATGCCCTGCATATCAAAGTGTCTGGCGGCAAGCAGTCCATCCAGCCCCTCGCCATAGTAATCAGTCTGGATCTCCTGTGCATAAGAATCGCTTACAGTTGTAATATAATCTGCATATACCAAACCACCCTTTAACATGTTGGCATCCTTATGAAATTCCAGTTTATCCGGTGCAAACAAATCTGCTGAAAATCCTGTCAGCCCCTTCATCGTCTTCACATCCCATACACCCTGGAACTTCAAATTATGTATGGTAATGATTGATTTCATCCCCCAGTAAAAAGAGTCTGCCTGAAATTCATTTTTCAGATATACCGGGATCAGACCTGTCTCCCAGTCGTGACAGTGGATCAGATCCGGACGGAAATCGATCTGTTTTAACATGGATAAAACAGCTTTATCGAAGAAAACAAACTTCTCAATGTCATAACGGATATCCCCATATGGTGTATCACAGGTAAAATATTCCTGATTATCAATAAAATAGTAGGTAACCCCATCCAGTTCATATTTTAAAATTCCAACATATTTGTTCTGGATATAATTTCCTGCACACATATAAAAATGTGTTACATACTGAAACTGGTTTCTGAATTTTTCCGGAATACAGCTATAATTTGGAATCACGACCCTGACATCCCATTCCTCTTTTGAAAATTCCTTAGGTAATGCACCACACACGTCCGCAAGTCCCCCAGTTTTTATAAACGGAACGCACTCTGACGCTGCAAAAAGAATCCTCTTCATGAATTATACCTCCTCATCATCCTTGTACTATTTATGATATAACATTTTCCCCCGGATTTCTACCACTTTATTGTAAAAAAGTGTCCATATGAAAAAACTCTGTTCTTGGATTGCGCCAAAAACAGAGTCTGTCTCATATTATTTATTCATCCCAGTTGTGGTAAACCTGCTGAACATCATCATCATCATCCAAAAGATCTAAGATACGGTTGATGTTTGTGATATCTTCGTCTGCAGATAACTCTACATAGTTCTGAGGAATCATGGTTACTTCTGCTTCTGCCATTGGAATGTTCTCAGCTTCCAATGCGCTTCTTACAGCTTCAAAATCATCTGGAGATGTCAATACTTCAAAGCAGTCCTCCTCCTCATTAAAATCTTCTGCGCCTGCATCTAAAGCGATCATCATAAGATCGTCTGCATCCATCTCACAGTCTTCTTTTGCGATGATGATCTGTCCTTTTTCATCGAACATGTAAGATACACAACCCTGTGTACCGATGCTTCCATGACCTTTTGTGAATGCATTTCTGACATTTGCAGCAGTACGGTTTTTGTTATCTGTTAAACATTTTACAATGATAGCTGTTCCGCTTGGTCCATATCCTTCATATGTACAGAATTCGTAGTTGACGGAGTTTCCATCACCGGCAGCTTTCTTAATACCGCGATCGATCGTATCGTTTGGCATATTGTTGCTCTTTGCCTTTGCGATCACCTGTGCAAGTTTGAAGTTATTGGATGGATCCGGGCCACCCTCTTTTACTGCAACTGCGATTTCTCTACCGATAATCGTAAAGATTTTACCTTTTGCAGCATCATTTTTTTCTTTCTTATGTTTAATATTGGCAAACTTTGAATGTCCTGACATAACTTTATCCTCTCTTTTTCTTGTATTTTCGTCTGTCAAACTTTTTATATGTTTTGTGTGTTTCTCACACAATTACAAAATCTCTCAGAAATATTATTCTAGCACCGTTTCTTCTTTCTGACAAGAGTTCTCTTCCTTATCTGTGGAAACGCCCTCGGCAAGTTTTGTGATCTTCACTTTTTTGATCATCTTATTTTCCACCTGTAAAACTTCGAAATGATACCCGAAAGCATCTGTCTCAAACTTCTCATCATCATTTGGAATACGGTCTAACAGAGAGATCAGTATACCATTTAACGTTTCAAATTCATCTTCCTCCGGAATATGAATTTTCAAAATTTCAAGTGCCTCCTCAGCAGAAGTCATACCATCCATCAGATAACTGCCATCCGGCAGTTTCTCAATCATCTTTTCTTCCTGGTCGTGTTCATCCTCGATGTTTCCTACGATCTCCTCAAGGATATCTTCCATTGCAACAATCCCGGAAGTCTGTCCATACTCATCCACCACGATGACCATATGCGTCTTAGCATTCTGCATCATCGTAAATAAGGTATTAATATTTCTCGTTTCCGGAATAAAATCAACCTCACGGATCAATCCCTTAATATCTTTGATCGCCGTGTGATAAATCTCCTGTTTCTGGCACAGTGCAAGTACCTCCTTAATATGAAGCACTCCGATTATATTATCAATATCATCTATGTATACCGGATATCGCGAATAGTTATTTTCAATCGTGAAATCCAGCATTTCAAGGAACGTCATCGTTCCATCAATGGCAATGATATTCTTGCGGTGCACCATAATATCCTTTGCATCTTTGTCTCCAAATTCAAAAATATTATGGATCATCTCCGCTTCATTCGCCTGCAGGACACCCTGCTCATGTCCTTCATTTACCATTGAGATAATCTCTTCTTCTGTCACATCATCGGTGTCTACTCCGAACAGCTTCATAAGCCTGTTACTCAACTTTTTCATCCCGGTAGTGGGACTGCCACCATCGTCCATAAATCCTCCTAATTTATATCGAAATTGTATTAAAACATTTGAAATAATACCATTTTGCTCCAGAATAGTCAAGTTATGTAAGAAGCTCTAAGCTTATTTCCAATGCCTTATCAATTTTGATCAGTATCTGATTGTCAAGATGACATACTTTATCTTTCAGCCGCGTCTTGTCGATTGTGCGCAACTGTTCCAGTAAAACAACGGAATCCTTCACCAGTGCATACTTGGTGCAGTCTAACTCCACATGGGTTGGAAGTTTTGCCTTGTTCATCTGGGAAGTGATTGCTGCACAAATGACCGTAGGACTGTGTCTGTTTCCAACATCATTCTGTATAATAAGAACCGGGCGGACTCCACCCTGCTCAGAACCGACCACTGGTCTTAAATCTGCATAAAAAATATCTCCACGCCGAATTAACATATGCTTTACACTCCATAATCTTACTCAGTATTCTCTCTACTGTTGTTTCTTACGGATAGTATTTCCATATTTAACGGTCGTATTCTGTTTTCAAAAATATTTTTCCAGCCTATTCCTCGTCAAAATATTCCTGGCTTGCAATTCTTTTTCCATCTCGATAAAAAACACGCGGAATACGTTTTCCAAGCACGCAGACAAACTCATAATTAAATCTGCCGGAAAGGCTGCCGACTTCTTCCATGGTGATCACTTCGTCACCATCCCTGCCGATCAGTGTCACTTCATCCCCAATCTTCACATTCGGAATATCAGTCACATCTACCATGAACTGATCCATACAGACTCTTCCGCAGATTGGCGCACGTTTTCCGTGGATCAGGACACTTCCTGTATTGGAAAGTCCCCTGCAATATCCATCTGCATAACCAACCGGGATCGTTGCGATGCGGCTGTCGCGCTTTGTGATGAAAGTTCCACCGTAACTGATCGCTCTTCCAGCCTCTAAATCCTTAACGTAAGCCACATGTGTTTTCAATTCCATCACCGGTTTTAAATCAAGGGAATTCTGGTCGACTTCTTCCGATGGCCATAATCCATACAACGTGATTCCCGCTCTTACCATATCCATATTTGCCTCGCGGATTTCTGCGATTCCTGCGCTGTTGGAACAGTGCTTGACGGGAATCGAAACACCTCTGTCTTCCATCATGGCAATCATTTTTCTGAATTTTTGAATCTGTTCTTTTGTGAAAGTTTTATCATACTCATCTGCTTTTGCAAAATGAGTAAAAATCCCCTCCACTATCATATGCGGAAGCTTTGCAATCTGCGCCATCTCATCTGCGGCTTCTTCTGTCACCTGATACCCGATACGGCTCATTCCGGTATCCACTGCAAAATGCATCCGGCAGTCTTTTCCAACTTTTTCGGCAGCAGCAGAAAGCTCTTCTGCCATCTCAAGTGTAAAAACACTTGGACAGATTTCTGCCTGGATCACTTCCTCATACTGATCCGGGAAGATATAGCCAAGAATCAAAATCGGTTTTTGGATTCCATTATTTCGAAGGATCATCCCTTCCTCAACCGTTGCAGCTGCATACCCATAAACATAATCTAAATGTTCAATCTCCTTTGCAATAGGAACAGCCCCATGACCATACCCATCTGCTTTGATCACCGCCATAATTTTCGTGTCCGGATCGATGTTCTGATGCATGGCTTCCATATTGTGCATGACCGCACTCAAATCTATATTTGCACACACTCTGCTGTGTTTATTCATGTTATATCCATACCTTTCTATCGTAATGAATCTTTTTTATAATTGATTTTCTGCCAGAAAATCTCTCAAACCATTTACAATGTCGCCTGCCATCATACCACGAAAACCACATTTTTTCAATGCAGTATCTCCGGAAAGTCCGTGAAGGTAAACACCAAGCGCGGCCGCAGTCTCTGTGTCTGCCCTCTGGGTCAGAAGTGATCCTATGATTCCGGTCAGCACATCCCCACTTCCCGCCGTTGCCATTCCATGATTTCCGGAGAGGTTCAGATAAGTCCTTCCATGTGGAGTGGCAACGACCGTGTGTTCATCTTTCAGAACACAGGTGACATGAAATTTTCCTGCAAACTTATCCGCAGTATCAATCAGCCGTGTCTGGATAAAGGCAATGGAATCCCCGGTCAGACGGCTCATCTCACCAAGATGCGGCGTGATCACAAGTTCTGTGTGCGCCAAAAGTAAAACACTTGTGTCCTCTGCAATGATATTTAATGCATCTGCATCAAGGACGACCGGAACAGATGCTTTTTGCAGCACTGTTTTAACAATCTGATGTGCTGCATCCCCGGTTCCGATTCCCGGTCCACACACAATCACATCTGCCCATTTCATTGCTTCTGAAAGTTTTGAAGCATCTAATTTTTCAGGGTGATAAGTAGTCAGAACTGCCTCTGGAATACTTGTCTGCAATGGAATGCGGTTTTCCTCAGGCGTAAACACACGCACCAGACCACAGCCTGCCGTATACGCTGCCTTTGCACTTAAAACAGCTGCGCCAGCCATATCCACACTTCCAGCGATCAGCAGTAATTTACCGAAGCTTCCCTTATTAGAATGTGAAGCTCTCTTTGGAAGGAATCTCAGATCTTCCATCTCGAACGCCATAACACCGGGCATTTGTGTCAGAAAACTCTCATCCGTGATTCCAATCTGCTTTGTCACGATCTCCCCGACATATTCATTTCCCGGGAAAAGATGCATGCCGATTTTTTCATAGGCAAATGTGATCGTGCAGTCTGCACGAAACGCACATTTTAAAACAGCCCCTGTGTCCGATGAAATTCCGGATGGCATATCAAGTGCGATCTTTTTTCCTGGTATTTCGTTCATTTTCCGAATTGTATCAGCAAAAATGCCTTCAACATTTCTCGAAAGCCCGACTCCAAAAATGGCATCCACTATTACATCATATGCGGTGTTCTCCGGAATGGCTTCCAATACCGGACATCCATAGGCAAAAAGGATCTCCAGCTGCTTTTTGCACTGGTCTGTCTCCTTCTTCCGGTCACCGATCAACACCGTATGCACCTCTGCTCCGTCCAAAAGTAACAGCCGGGTGAGTGCAAAACCATCTGCGCCATTGTTTCCCGTTCCGCAAACGATCAGAAATTTTTTGCTGCATGGGTACTGCCTTTTGATTTCATCAAAAACTGCAAGTGCGGCCCGCTCCATCAAAAGCAGGGATGGCACTTTAAAATGTTCTGTCGTGTTCGTATCATATTGTTTCATCTCTCTGCTGTTTACCAGATACTTCATAACCTTCTCATCCCCTCAGGCATATGGATAAGATAGAGCTGTCGTGCATTAAAAAATGCATGCGGCAGCTCTATCGATTTCATCCATTATTTATTCTGCTTATTTTTTACGATATTATAGGACAACTGCATCAGACTGTCAGAAAGATGTACATTCTCAACAACCACATCTTTGTCGATCAGATCAAGGTCCACATGGGCAAAATTCCAGATTGCCTGAATTCCAAGATTGACCAGACGGTTTGCAATGGCATCAGCCTTCTCCTTCGGCATGGTAAGGGCTGCAATATCAACAACATGATCCTTGCAGTAATCATCCAGTTCATCTAACATGTGGATCTTAATTCCGCGGACTGTCACACCCTCTAACGCCGGATTGACATCAAAAAGTGCTGTGATCACAAAACCAAGTTTTTCAAACTTCACATAATTTGCCAGTGCCTGACCTAAATTACCGGCACCGATGACAATAATATTATGTTTCTGGTTTAAGCCTAAAATCTTACCAATCTCTTCATATAAAAACTTTACATTATATCCATATCCCTGCTGTCCGAAACCGCCAAAGTTATTCAGATCCTGACGGATCTGCGAAGCAGTGACATTCATTCTTTTGCTTAGATCATTGGATGAAATACGTTCCACTCCATCCTCCAGCAATTCACCTAAATACCGGTAATATCTCGGCATACGACGGATTACTGCCTGGGAAATTTCTTTTTCCTGCATTTTTTGCCCCTCCCGAAGTATCTCTCTTTCACGGCTCTTTTCTTCTTATGCCGCGATGCATCATTTTTATTATAGTAATTTCAACTGCATCTGTCAATCTGTTAAACTTTTAACAGAGTAAATTTATCTGCCGTATCACCACATTTTCCAGATTTTTACGCGTCCAGCTCCATGGAAAGTTCTTCCCACACTTCATACTGCTTTTCTAATTCTTCCTGATACTCACTCTGCTGTTTCGTCAGTTCTCCTAACTTTGCAGAGTTCACAGCCACTTCCGGCTTTGCACATTCCGCATCGATCGAAGCAATTTTCTCTTCCAGCTCCGCAATCTTTTCCTCTGCCTTTTTCAGGGCATTCTCTATCTTGCGGATCCGTGCCTGTTCTGCCTTCTGTGTCTGCCAGTCCACCTTCTGGGCAGTCTCTTTCACAGAAGCCTCTGTCTGTGCCTCATCCTCCGGCTTTTTGACATATAACGCAACCATCTGGTCATGTTTTTCCAGATAATAATCATAGTTGCCGATATAATTCACAACCGTCTCTCCGGTCAGTTCCAGAATACGTGTTGCAGTCTGATTAATAAAATAACGGTCATGCGATACGAAAAATACTGTTCCAGTATAACTTTTTAGTGCTTCCTCTAAAATTTCTTTTGAGGTGATGTCCAGATGGTTGGTCGGCTCATCGAGGATCAGAAAATTCGCATCGGAAAGCATTAATTTTGCCAGTGCAACACGTCCTCTCTCACCACCGCTCAAATCCTCAATCCGCTTATAGACATCATCATCTGTAAATAAAAAAGCTGCCAGAACGTTGCGCACTTTCGTGTTATTCAGATTTGGATAATCATCCGCAATCTCATCAAAAATGGTTTTCTCCATGTGAAGCTGCTGATGTTCCTGGTCATAGTAACCAATATGTACATTGCTTCCAAGTGTTACCGTTCCCGCATCCGGGGAGATCAGCTCGTTGATAATCTTAAGGATCGTTGTTTTACCAGTTCCGTTATTTCCAATTAATGCTACACGCTCCCCGCGTTTCACTTCGAAATTAATTCCCGAAAAAAGCTGTAATGGCGGGAATGCCTTGGCAAGCCCTTCCACTTTTAAAACATCATTTCCACTGACCACATTCGGCTCTAACACAATCCGGATATCTGTGTTATCCTCGGTCGGCTTCTCAATGCGTTCGATCTTATCCAGCAGTTTTTCACGGCTCTCTGCCCGCTTAATTGACTTCTCGCGGTTAAAAGATTTCAGTTTTGCGATCACTTCTTCCTGATGCCTGATCTCACGCTGCTGATTATAGTACTGCTTGATCATGGCTGCACGGATTGCTGCCTTTTTCTTTGCATAATCCGAATAGTTCCCCTGATAAACATAACCCTTGTGCTGAAAAATCTCCACCACTTTACTCACGACGCGGTCTAAGAAATACCGGTCATGCGATACGATTAAAACAGCTCCCTTGTAATTCATCAGAAAAGTTTCCAGCCATCGGATTGACTCGATATCCAGATGGTTGGTCGGCTCGTCTAAAAGCAGGATGTCCGGCTTTGTCACAAGCAGTTTTCCAAGAGATACACGGGTTTTCTGTCCGCCGGAGAGTTCGCTCATTTTCTTGTCGAACTCCTCCTCAGTAAATCCAAGCCCCTTTAAAATACCGGTCACTTCACTGCGGTATGCATATCCGTTCACCTGTTCAAATTCATGGCTTAATTTATGGTAAGTATCTAAAAGCTGCTCTAATGCTTCCCCGGAGAGTGTGTTCATCTGCGTTTCCATATCACGCAGCCGTTCCTCCATCTCGATAATGTCGCGTTTAGAATCTAATACTTCCTCATAGATCGTATGGTGGCCGGAAACATCCTGATATTGGGCAAGATAACCGATCGTTTTATCTTTTGCGAGCGTCACTTCCCCCTCGTCCGGATTTTCCTGTTTCATAATTATTTTAAGCAGCGTAGATTTGCCGGCACCATTGATGCCGACAACCGCTGCTTTTTCATTTTCTTCAATATGAAAACTTACATTTTTTAAAATTTCGTCAGTCCCGAATGACTTTGAGATATTCTGACAAGATAAAATCATAATGATAACATTCCTTCTAATGTGGTTCGGATTGCCTTGATGAAATCCTCACTGTTTAACACAGTCGGATGCTCTAATGTTGTAATGAGCGCAAGGTCTTTTGTCATTTTACCACTCTCAATGGTAGATATACAAGCTTTTTCTAATTTATCTGCAAAATCCTGCAATTCTTTGATGCCATCGATCTCGCCACGTTTTCTCAAGGCTCCTGTCCATGCAAAAATCGTTGCGACAGAGTTTGTGGATGTCTCCTCACCCTTTAAATGTTTGTAATAATGGCGCTGTACGGTTCCATGTGCAGCCTCATACTCATAATATCCCTGTGGAGAGACAAGCACGGAAGTCATCATTGCAAGGGAACCAAATGCACTCGATACCATATCGCTCATGACATCCCCATCATAGTTTTTGCATGCCCAGATGTAACCGCCTTCGGATTTCATGACACGTGCAACTGCATCATCGATCAATGTATAGAAATAGGTAATTCCGGCTTCTTCAAATTTTTCCTTATACTCTGCGTCAAAGATTTCCTGGAAAATGTCTTTAAATGTATGGTCATATTTTTTGGAAATAGTGTCTTTGGTTGCAAACCACAGATCCTGCTTTGTATCCAAAGCATAATTGAAGCAGCTTTTTGCAAAACTTTCAATGGAATTGCACAGATTGTGCTGTCCCTGTACCACACCTGCACCTGTGAAATTATGGATCAGTTCTCTTGTCTCTGTTCCATCCTCATCAGTGTATACAAGCTCACATTTACCAGGTCCCGGAATCTTCATCTCAGATGCTTTGTAAACATCACCATAAGCATGACGTGCGATTGTGATCGGTTTTTTCCAGTTTTTCACACATGGTTCAATTCCTTTTACAACGATCGGTGCACGGAAAACTGTTCCATCTAAGATTGCACGGATCGTTCCGTTCGGACTCTTCCACATTTCTTTTAAATTGTACTCTTTGACACGTGCTGCATTTGGAGTGATCGTTGCACATTTTACGGCAACACCGTATTTCTTTGTTGCATTTGCAGAATCAATCGTCACCTGATCGTCTGTCTCGTTACGATACTCTAATCCCAGATCATAATAATCGGTTTTAAGGTCGATAAAAGGGGTTAATAATTCATCTTTGATCATCTTCCAGAGAATTCTGGTCATCTCATCTCCGTCCATCTCTACTAATGGAGTTGTCATTTTAATTTTTTCCATCGCTTATTTTTCCTTTCTGCCTTGTTTTCATGAATCTCACAAATGTTACTTTTTTAACAAATTATCCCAGCCATAGTGATCCATATTCTCAATGGTCTTCATAATATGCTGGTTTGCAAGCGTTTCTGCCAGTTGTGCATCATGCTGTTTCAATGCCTCCACAATCCTGCGGTGTTCATTATTTGAATCCACTGCCCTGTTCTTATCGGAAAGAGTGATCTTTCTGACACGCTGGGCATAGTGATGAAAATCGGAAAGCACATGCCGTAATTCCCGGCTGCCACTTGCGGTATATAAAATCTCGTGGAACTTATTGTCCAGCTCAACCATCTGTTCTGCGTTGCCCTTTGCTGCATGAAAGTCCGACAAAAAAATATTTTCCTCCAACTCATCCAACTGTTCTTTCGTAATATTCTCCGCAGCCCACTTAGCACACAATCCTTCCAGACGGCTTCTGATCTCATAAATGTCTTTGATATCTTTCTGGGATATGCCAACCACATAAGCGCCTTTATTGGGAATGATCGTGACCAGACCTTCGAGTTCCAGCTGACGCAGTGCCTCCCTCACAGGGGTTCTGCTGACGCCGAGTTCCTCACCGATTGATTTCTCCTTCAGTTCCTCGTCTCTCTCATATTTGCCGGAAAGAATGTTCTCCCTTATCATATGAAAGACTCTCGAACCCAAGGAGTAATTGTCTTCTCCCATAATTATCTCTCCAAAGTATCTATCTTTAATTTCTTACAGCACTTACCGATCTCTTCTACCAACTCATTGTCTGTCAAAACGGTCACACGGCCTTCCTCATACTGCTTGTCTACCCATACTTTTACCATCTTAACAAGTTCTGAATTCTTATCGACGCCTTTTTCCTTTGGCAGATGATAATAAGAATTGATCCATAATGCAATTCCTGCCAGACCGGATGTATTGGATACGGATACAAGTGGTGGTCTGTTTAAAAATTTTCCCGTATCAAAAATGTTGTAAATTTCCTCATTTTTCAACAGACCGTCTGCATGGATACCGGCTCTTGTGACATTAAAGTTACTTCCGACAAACGGTGTGCGGCTTGGCTGTACATAACCTAATTCTTTTTCAAAATACTCTGCAAGCTCTGTGATCACCGTTGTGTCCATGCCGTCTAAGGTGCCTTTTAACTGTGCATACTCAAATACCATTGCCTCCAGAGGGGTATTTCCGGTTCTCTCTCCGATGCCAAATAAGGAACAATTGACACCGCTTGCACCGTAAAGCCATGCAGTAGTAGAGTTGTTGACTGCCTTATAAAAGTCATTGTGTCCATGCCATTCGATCAATTCAGACGGGACACCTGCATGTGTGGTAAGTCCATAAATGATTCCCGGTACGCTTCGCGGAATTACGGCACCAGGGAAATTGACACCATAACCCATCGTATCACAGGCACGGATCTTGATCGGTATCTTATATTCATCCATCAGTTTCATCAGCTCGACACAGAATGGGATCACAAATCCATAAATATCGGATCTTGTGATATCTTCGAGATGACATCTTGGACTGATGCCTGTCTCTAAACATTCACGGATCACACTTAAGTAGAGGTTCATAACCTCACGCCTTGTCATTTTCATTTTATAGAAAATATGATAATCGGAACAGCTTACCAGAATACCTGTCTCACGAAGTCCGATATCTTTGACTAACTGGAAGTCCTGTTTGCTCGCACGGATCCAGCTTGTAACTTCCGGAAATTTATAACCGCGTTCCAGACATTTGTATACGGCATCGCGGTCTTTTTTACTGTATAAGAAAAATTCGCTCTGGCGGATCAGACCTTTTGGTCCGCCTAATTTATGTAAATAATCGTAAATGGTCACGATCTGTTCCGTTGTATAAGGAGCCCTTGACTGCTGTCCATCACGGAATGTCGTATCTGTGATCCAGATATTTTCCGGCATATTATGCGGCACGATACGGTCATTAAACGCAATCTTTGGAATTTCATCATAAGGAAACAGATTATGGAATACATTTGGTTCTTCCACATCCACTAACTGGTAGAAATGTTCTTCTAACTGCAATAGATTTGTCTTTTGATTCATTACAACTTCTCTCATAACATCCTCCTTATAGTAAACGAATATATATGCAAAATATTTGACTATTTTCACATGCATAATTGTATACAATTATACCTTCTTTATTTTAGGCACTCTTGCTGCTATTTGTCAATGCATAATATCTTATATTTATTATAACAATTAGTTATGGTTCGCTTTTGGGTTATGAATCCACTCTATGATTTCTGCGCTCAATCGCACAGTTTAAGATATATCTGTTTTCTTTTTCCAGGGAAACCGTACGATATACGATACTGTCCGTAATTTTTTCTGTCAGATCCATAATATCTTTGTGACATTCCTGATTCTCTCCGGTGTAAATGATCTGTCCATTTTTATCGAGATTCTGCGAATAGTCACAACTGAAACGTACCACAAAAAACTTTTCAGATGCCGTCTCCATGGTAACCGAAACAGCATATTTACCCAGAATCTGCCTGCATGCTTTTGTGAGTATCATCAGGAGGAAAAGAATCTTCCGGAAAATCTCCGGTGGGATCTCGCAGTCTTCTTTCTTTATCATATGGAAACTTTGTCCGGCATCCTCATGATGAAATTCATTTTTTAACCGGTTATACCCCATCAGATAATTACCATTTTCATGGATCATTGTCTCCAGATAATATCCGAGCAGATCCCTCAGATAATGTTCCATCATGTATTCTCCCACGGAATCCATCTGCCCTATCGTCAAATGCTGCTTCAGCATCGTCATGACAACCTCTGCTGCCTGCTTATAGAGCATGACATTCTCCTTTTGTCTCTCCTCAATTCTCTCAAAATCCTTCTCCGAGAAAAAGAGATTCATATTTGCCTGCTCAAGATCTGATTCTGCCTGTTTTTTCAGGCGGTGATACTCCAATGCCGCATTCACCGGTTCGATAAAATCAGCAAATGACGCACACGGTTTCATGATCAATTTGTAGATATCACATTCATTCAGAAAAGAGAGGATGTCTTTTACATGCTCTGCACTCGTCATTGCCACACGGACCGTATCCGGCGAGATCATTTTTGCCATGGTGAAAAATTCTCTTCCACTGAGTACGGAAAGACTCGTCTCACATACTAAAACATCTGTTTTCTGATGTTCTAATATATCCAGTGCCTCCTCCGGTCTCCCTGTAATCTGATAAGAAAAAGAAGGCTTTTCTGTCTGGAAAACTGCCTCAAGTCTTTTTCTCCCCACCTCATCCGGCTCTACGATCATTACAAATTCCATCCTCATCCTCCTGTGTACGTTGTGATTCTATATCATTATTTTATACTTTTATTGTTATGATTAACTTAACTATAGCAAACCCATTTTTATATCTCAATAGCAAAAAAAATTTATTTTTCAAAAACTGTAACACATTCTCCTCTGTTCCATAAGATACAGTGTAAGAAAAATTTGGAGGATTTAACATGAGTGATTTAGCTGCAACAAACTGTGGTGGATGTGGATGTAATGAGGGAGGATGCAACTCTATTCTCTGGATCATCATTTTATTGAGCTGCTGCTGTGGTAATAACGGCGGATTCTGTGGCAACAACGGATGTGGCGGTGGAAATGACTGCTTATGGATCATCTTACTTCTTCTCTGCTGTGGCGGATGTGGTAACGGAAACGGCTTCTGCTAATCGCAGGCAGACATCAATGGGGAATCTAAAGTTCCCCTGACCGGTAAACCACCCAGACTTCACGGTCTGGGTGGTTTTTTGTCGTTTACTTTGGTTTTTCCGTTTTCTCTTTGTTCTTTGCCACTTCCCGCTCTCTGACAATCTTCTTGTATACCTCACATTCCTCTGGCACACTTCTTCTTTTGAGACACTCTTCATCTATCTCATAAACACTGTTATTTTCCACCACTAACATGACATTTTTCCTCCTCTCTCTATCCTATGCTTTGAAAATTCGTTTGCGACATATCTGGCATATTGTTTCTTTTCGCACATAAAATAAAAGAAAAAGGCAATTCTTATGGACGAAGCTACACCACTTACCCCTTTCGATACTATGACGCAGACGAGAGAGATCCAGATGTTAAAAACCGTAATTCCATACATGAAAAGTTCACAAAAAAAACAATTTGCCATATTAATAAAGTATATGGAACTTCAAAATACGCTTCATATCTTTTCACAGGAAGAGCAGGTCTTATCCATGTGCTCCCTGCCGGAAGAGGAAAACAACCCACAGTCACTTTTAAACAGCCTCCGCCCTTTCTGTACCCCAAAAGAGCTTGAGACGATCGATATGCTGACCAATATGTTTTCCATGCTTGAAACCTATGAAACAATTTTTGCAGGATAACACCATCAGCCTTTATTTGTTGTAAAAAAAATCAGAGAGGATTTTCTATGGAAAATGATGTTTTTAAAACCAATCCGGTATTTCAGAATCTGTCACCGGAAAAGCTTTCTTTTTTAATGAATTTTGCAAACAGTAAAAAACCTACCGAAATGAAAGACATGATGCCATTTCTGCTCGGAACGCTCTCCTCCGCCAAAAAGCAGAATATCCAGTTCACAAAACCTGAAACAGAACTTATGATTTCGATATTAAAACAGAGCATGTCACCTGAGGAAGCAGAAAAAGCAGATAAAATCATCCGGCTCATGAAAGAAAGAAGCGGACAGTCTCAATAGAGGCCGCCCGCTTCTTTCTCATACACTTTATGATGCATGTTTCCATCTGGCAATTTCTTACCAGATAGTTGCAACATTCACTTTTAGTACTTTATCAATTGGTGCTACACTGGTTCCCTTGCCATCTGTACCTTCAAAATACTTTGAGCTTGCAGACTCAAACAAAACATAAAGGTTATTGTCCACAATTGCGATTTCCTCGGAGCACGGAGGCATCTCCACCTTAACCGATGGTGTTGACGGGCTCTGGTTCAATGCAATCAGAGAAGAATATACTTTCAGGTAAGAAGAATTGCTTCTTCCAAGCGATGTACTTAAGTATACGGCACCCTGTGAATCAAATGCAATTCCCTGCACTTTGCATGGAATATTGTAATTACTCAATGCAACCAATTTGTCTAACTGTGTGTCATAGGTGTATGCATACATTTTGGAGCGGAACATCTTATTGTAAGTTGCGACCCAGATACGGCCACCATAACAGGTAATGCAGGAAGGTGTATTTCTCAGATAATATTCGTCTGAAATTGCAGATGCATCAATACAATAACCAGGTGCATCTTCCGCGATCAGCCTGATATATTCATAGGAGATACGCTCTAGTGTATTGGAATTAGAGTGACATACCCATAAATTTTCTCCGTCAAAAGCAACACCACCAAGGTGACTGTCTTTTTTCATTCCAAGTGTCACAAGATAATCTCCGGTTTCCCGGTCAAATACCATCAGGGCTCCCGGTTCATTTTTATCCTCAGTGTATGCTGTCATGATCACGTAATCCGGTGTAAAACAAAGTCCCTGCATGCACATATCTGCTGTGTTGATATAGTTGTTTACATAATCTTTTTCTCTGGTGGAAGGCATTCCCGGAATGGATAATTCATCCATAAAATTATAACTGCACTGTCTTAATTCTTTCTGGTTCATCGCAAGCAGATTTCCGGTGTGATAAGAATACATCTCAACGTTCAGATAACTGTCGATTGTCTTTGTCCATTTTGCAAAAAGAACAAGTTCAGAAGGACTTTTCTTTGTGATCTCTGTCACCTTCTTTGTATAACTGCTGTCTGTATACCATCCGGCAAAATTATAACCTTCCTTCACCGGGACATCCAGTGTCACCGGAAGTTCCTTTTCGTGATAGACCTCACGGTTGGAAATGCTGTTCTCTCCTCCATTCAGAATATAGGTAATATGATATGCCTTCTGACCGGTTTCTTCATACGGATCAACATAAACAGGTTTGTTTTCAATGATACCCGCCTGAGAGATTCCGATTCCTTCGATCGTATGGGCACGTGCGACCTGTGGATCGTTGATCACAAGAAGTATTGCATATAAAATTATGAAAATATTTCTTGTGATCTTCATAAATCCACATCTCCTCCTTTACTCGTCGAGTTTCTCTACTTTGCTTGCTCTTGCAGCAATCTCTTTCTCCTGTATATCAGACGGAGCCTGCTCATATCTTGAAAACTCATAAGAATATGTACCGCTTCCACCTGTCATGGAACGAAGATCCGTGTTATAGCCAAATAATTCCATATACGGAATATCTGCAACGATCTCCTGATAACCATGATCTGTCGGGTTCATTCCAAGCACACGTCCACGCCGCTTGTTCAGATCTCCCATAATATCTCCGGTATACTTATCCGGCACGACCACTTTCAATGATGCGATCGGTTCTAAGAGAACCGGGGAAGCCTCTAAGAAGCCTTTCTTAAATGCCTGCTTTGCAGCGGTTTTAAATGCCATCTCTGAGGAATCTACCGGATGATAAGAACCATCGTATAAAACTGCCTTCACACCGACAACCGGATATGCAGCGACAGGACCTTTCAGACAGGATTCCTGAATTCCCTTTTCTACTGCCGGGAAATAGTTCTTTGGAACTGCTCCGCCAACAACCGTCTGTTCAAATACATATGGCTGTTCCAGATCGCCGGATGGTTCAAATGTCATCTTGACGTGTCCATATTGTCCGTGACCGCCGGACTGCTTTTTATACTTGTACTCCACATCTGCTTTCTTGCGGATCGTTTCCCGGAATGCAATCTTAGGCTTCTTCAGTTCGACTTCCACTTTGTAGCGGTTTAAAAGTTTGCTGACTGCAACTTCCAAATGCTGGTCTCCCATTCCATAGAGGAGTGTCTGGCCATTCTCACTGTCATTGACTGCTTTCAGTGTAAGGTCTTCCATCATGAGTTTCTGGAGAGCCTGTGAGATTTTATCCTCATCGCCCTTATTCACTGCCTTATATCTCATGTAAGTATATGGTGTGGAGATTGAGGTCCGAATATACAAAATCGGATTTGCTTTTGTGGAAAGGGAATCCGTGGTTGCCGGGCTTGCTAATTTTGCCAAAGCACCGATATCACCTGCATGAAGTTCTTTTACTTCCTCCGGTTTGTTTCCACAGAGCACATACAGTTTTCCGATTTTTTCTTCCACATCTTTGTGATGGTTATATAACACATCATCCGTTTTCAAAACGCCTGAATTCACTTTGATCAGGGAGTATTTTCCAATAAATGGATCTACGATCGTCTTCCATACATAAGCTGACTTTGGTTTTGCAAAATCATAATCTGCACTGTACACTTCATTCGTCTTTGCATTGATACCGGTACAGGAACGTTTTTCCGGACTTGGCAGATACTTCACAATATCGACCAGCAATGTATACATTCCTCTTGCCAGTGTGTTGGAACCCATCAGAACCGGAACAATGCTGCCGTCTGCCACATTCACGCGGAGTGCCTGACGGATCTCATCCTCCGAGAACTCTTCGCCGTTAAAATAGCGTTCCATAAACTCTTCACTCGTCTCAGCGACAGCTTCCATCAATGCTTCCCTGCAGATATTTAAGTTGTCTTTGGAGTAATCCGGAACATCAGACTTTTCTACGGTTCCATCTTCTTTCCATCTCTTGGCTCTCTGCTGCAGCACATTGACATATCCGACAAACTGTCCATTCTCTCTGACCGGAAGATGGAACGGTGCGATGCGCTTGCCGTACATCTGCTGAAGATCTTCCACAACCTGCCGGTAGCTTGCCTCGTCAATATCCATATCCGTTACGAATACCATTCTCGGAAGTTTGTATTTCTCGCACATCTCCCATGCTTTCTTCGTTCCGACCTCGATCCCTGCCTTACCGGAAACTACAATGATCGCCGCATCTGCCACGCTCACTGCCTCTTCTGCTTCCCCTACAAAATCAAAATATCCGGGTGTATCAAGGATGTTGATCTTCGTATCGCCCCAGACAACCGGGATCACGGAAGTGTTGATGGAGAAAAGACGTTTTGTCTCTTCCTTGTCGTAATCACTGATCGTGTTGCCGTCTGCAACTTTTCCCATACGGGTTGTCATTCCTGCAAGATAAGCCATTGCCTCGACAAGACTTGTCTTGCCGGATCCCCCATGGCCTAAGAGAACCACATTGCGAATTTTGTCAGTTGTGTAAACGTTCATAGCAAATCCTCCCATACATTTTTCATTGATGATTTTGTTTCGTTGTCATCGAATGTTTTTAATGGTTATATTTTACTAAATTTTTCAATTTTTTACAATATATTTATTCATATTTACTAACTATTATTATATTATCATTGGATTGTTTATATATTATGTATGCATTTTGAACATTTTTAGCAATTTCCATTTGATTGTTTACACAATATTCATAATTTGTACATATTCGTAGGAAATGTTCTGTTTTTCTTTTTCATGATAATCTTTTGGCAGTGCCGTGCCACGGAATTTAATAACTAATCACTTTAATACTTTAACCAATCACTTTTATACTTTAACGTGTTGACTTTTTCATAAAATGTGGATATGATGTATAAGACTTTCTAAATATACAAAATGACTTATGGGGGAACATGATTTGTTTCAGAAAATAGGATTTATCGGACTTGGTTTGATCGGAGGGTCCATTGCAAAAAAAATTCATACACTTTACCCTGATGTAACCATTATCGCAACTGCCGGTCATCAGAAAACCATTACAGAAGCTTACGGAGAACATCTGATCTCTAATCAGAATTTATGTGAAATCAAAGATTTTTATGACTGCGATTATATTTTTCTGTGCACACCGGTAAAAAGAAATATCGAATACCTGCGCCAGTTAAAAGGAAATATCAAAAACGGATGTATCATCACAGATGTCGGAAGTGTCAAAACAGATATTCACGAAGAAGTGACTGCCCTCGCAATGGAGGACTGCTTTATCGGCGGGCATCCGATGGCCGGCTCTGAAAAAACAGGCTTAAAAAATGCAAATGAATATTTGCTGGAAAATGCATATTATATTCTGACACCCACAACGAAGACATCACCGGAACGCTTAGAAGAATTTCGTTCCCTGGTGACCCAGTTAGGTGCTGTCGCCCTGGTATTAGACTATCATTTACACGATTATGCCACAGCTGCCATCAGCCATCTGCCGCACATCATCGCATACAGTCTCGTCAATCTTGTCAAAAAATCCGATGACGCAGACGAGACGATGAAGACGATCGCTGCGGGGGGATTTAAAGATCTGACCAGAATCGCTTCCTCCTCTCCTGTTATGTGGCAGAATATCTGCCAGTCCAACAGTGAACAGATCGTGCGGCTGATCGATGCCTATGAGGAAATGTTAGAGAAAACCAAACACGATATTTTATCTTCTGATGCAGATGCACTGCTTCAGGATTTTCAGTCCGCCAAAGATTACAGGGATTCAATTGCGATCACGAACAAAGGTCCGATCAAAGAAATATATGAACTGTATTTAGATCTTTTAGATGAGGCTGGTGGTATTGCGACAGTTGCTACAATACTTGCAAGTAATCATCTGAGTATTAAAAATATCGGCATCATTCACAACCGTGAGTTTGAAGATGGAGTATTACGTCTGGAAATGTATGACAGAATATCATTAGATGCAGCAGTACAGTTGCTTAGAAAACATCATTATACAATATATGAGCGGTAATCTGCCGCTCATATATTGTATACACAGTATCAATTGAAACAGGATAACAATTTCTCAACCTCTTCCCGCTCCGGCATTACGCGGAGTGCACCTTTGCGTGTAGTGATAATGGATGCCGCTGCATTTGCAAAAGTCAGCATCTCTTTCAGACCGTTCTCTGTAAGATCGGTAAGTCCATGCTCTAAAACATAATGGAGAACACATGCACAGAAGGTATCTCCGGCTCCGGTTGTCTCAATCGTATTCTTCTGTATAAAAGGCTTCGCTTCTACAATAAGATCTTTATAGTAAGCACGGCTTCCTTCTTTGCCCATGGATACAAGGATCAGTGGAATATGATATCTCTCAAGAATCCAATGTACACCCTTTGTGAAATCTTCTTCTCCGGTCAGCCACTGGATCTCATTGTCAGAAATCTTTAAAATATCACACAGTCCCAATCCGTAAAGCACCTGTTCTTTTGCTTCGTCTAAGGAGTTCCAGAGCGGCTCGCGCAGATTCGGATCAAAGGAAATGACAGCACCGGCTTCTTTTGCAGCACGAAGTGCTTTTTTTGTAGCATTTCGTACACCTTCGTGTGTCATGGACAGTGTGCCAAAATGAAAGATTCGTGTTCCTTTTATTAACTCTTCCGGGACTTCCTCTTCTTTAAGCATCATATCTGCACCGGGATTTCTGTAAAACGAAAAATCCCTGTCTCCATCCGGATAAGTATGTACCAGTGCTAACGTTGTATGCACGTCATCATCTTTCTGTAAACCTGATGCATCAATCCCGACTTCCATAATCGTCTGTTCCAGCTGTTTTCCAAAAAAATCATTTCCTACTTTTCCGATAAAAGCTGTCTTATGTCCGAGCTTTGTTAACATTGCCAGTACGTTGCATGGAGCACCGCCCGGATTTGCCTCAAATAATGGATTTCCCTGACTGCTGATCCCATTTTCGGTAAAATCAATGAGTAATTCGCCTAAAGCTACAACATCCATACCTTTTCCTCCGTGTCTGATAGTAGTTTTTGTTTTATAATTTTACTATATCGTGATTTCATCACTCAATAATTTCGTCGTTCGCCGAATGCATAAATGCATTCTTCTCACTTGCACTCATTATATCATACTTTTCAACATTAATATGTATTTTTTTGTCACTGTAAAAATAGATTTTCTGCGCTTCCAACGGCGTACAGATGGCTGTTGTCGCAACCTGCTCCCCATTGTTCAGGAATAGTTCGATTGACTGACGATCCAAAATAAATCTCATTTTCTTAAGCCCTTCCGGATTTGAAATCTTCAGTTTCCGCACGCAGACAACATCTTTTGTCACACCGCAATAAGTGCGATCGATCTCAAGCATATTTTCAGCCTTATGATAAGTAAAGCTTGTTTCATATTCCTTATTTGCGGCAAGTTTCATGGAAAATGTTTGAAATTCATCCTCTTCCAGTAAAACGGTAAGGTCGATCGTCCGACCTTCAATTCCGCACAGTGTTGTTTCCTGATTTATTTCTGCATGATCATATCGACATGGATTTTTATGATACTTTTCAATTTCACGCACCGGTGTCTGCCAGATTTTACCATCTTTTAATTCCAATTCCCTCGGCAGTGTCATCATTCCCTGCCAATCCTGTGAATTTGGAATCACACATGCATCCCAGGATTTCATCCATGCAATCATAATACGTCTGCCGTCCGGCAGTTCAGTTGTCTGCGGTGCATAAAAATCCATTCCATAATCTAGTGCATGCGGCAATTCTTTTACAAATGTATGTGTTTTTTCATCATAGTCCCCAAGAAAATAAACACTGTTATGTCCATTATGAAACTCATATTTCTGCGCTTTCATATCCTGCGGTGAACAGATCAGCACTCTTTTACTGCCCAGCTGAAAGAAGTCCGGACATTCCCACATTGTACCAATTTTTCCGCTTTCGTTTGAAGCAAGAATTGTTTCAAATTTCCAGTCAGTCAGATTTTTGCTTGAACATAACACAACCTGTCCGATCTGATTTTCATTTTTATTGCCAACGATCATATAATAGGTATCATTTTCTTTCCAGATCTTCGGATCACGGAAATCTACCCTGTTGCATCCCTCTGGAAGCATTTCTCCGGTCATGACTGGATTTTTGTCATATTTCTGATAATCTTTTCCATCACCAAATGCAATACACTGATTCTGACGATCCTGCTCACTTCCGTCAGGCTGTTTTATTCTAGTTACTCCTGTATATACAAGTACATGTTTACCATCTGCTTCGATCGCACTTCCTGAAAAGCATCCGGCTTTATCATATTCTTCATCCGGAGCAAGTGCCGCTGGAAGCTGTTCCCATTGGATCATATCGCACGTAACGCTATGTCCCCAGTGCATTGGTCCCCATTCCCTGTTATATGGATGATATTGATAAAACAGATGTATCTGCCCATCGTAAAACGAAAATCCATTTGGATCGTTGATCCATCCGGTTGGAGCAGAAACATGAAATAAAGGTTTTGTCTGCGGATCTGTAGCAGCAATTTTTTCTGTCTCGTATTTTCTGGCTTTTTCTAACATATTGCTCATATTATTTCTCTCCTGATTATTCTGATAATGATTTCTGATAGTTGTCAAAGTATTTCTGTTTAATGGAAAGATAATCTGATAATCCATATTTTTCCATTTTTTCAAGATAGGAATCCCATTCCTTTTCTATGCCGCCGTTTAAAATCCAGTCGGCTTTTTTCTGTTCGGCATATTTTTTAATATCTGTGTCATATTGCGACACCTTATTCGTGTCTTCTATACTCATAAATACATTCGGATATACATATTTAGAATTCATATTATCCAGATACGTTTCATGCATGTTATCCAAGCGCCATTTCGCATCATCTGGCATGGTTACATAAGTACCGTAATACTCATTCAGCACTGCCAGCGGACCGTTAACCGACTGGTCTTCTCTGACCTCTACCGGAGAATTATCGCCCAGAGACATATGCTTTAGCATTGGCTCTCCCTGTTCATTGGCGCTCATTTCAAAAATATTTGCCTTTCCTTCTTCCCCATAGGTTCCCCAGTTGTTCTGTGCAGACTGAATCGGTACATACATCTGGTCAATCCATGCCGCTGCCAGAGCTGTATCGCGGCAGCTGATAGTCAGCACACAGCGTCCTCTGTCAAAGCCGCTGGTTTCACTGTTGTTCTGGCGGGTAATGTTCACCAGCCCGTCTGGACCTGCAAGAGCTGGAAGCATTACAAAACCATCATAGTTATCAATGTTTCCAATGTCCCAGGTAAAGCACAGCCCATAGCGGTGATTTTTTCCCTTTGCTACATAGGTAGCCCAGTCCTGGGTAAACAGCTCCGGATCTACCAGATTCTGTTCTACCAGTCCATGAAGCCACTGAATGCCTTCTTTATATCCTTCCTGTACCGCAGTATAAATCACCTTTCCCTCATCCGTTACCGCAAAATGATCCGGCACGTCTCCGTATCCTTCTCCAAATCCATTGATTAAAATCGCCGGATCCTGATCGCCGTTGTTGATAATTCCAGACATGGGAATAATGCTTCCTTCAATGTTAAATTCCTGCTGAATCCTGTCCCCATTATCACGAAACTCAATCAGTACCTGTTCCAGCTCTTCCGTGGTTTCCGGCACCTCCAGTCCCAGAAAATCCAGCCACTTCTTATTGATGTAAGGAATGCTGCCAATAGCCTGAATCGCCTCTTTTCCGGAGCCTAGCTGCTCAATCCATGGAAAAGAATAGATATGTCCATCTGCTGCCGTACACATCACTCGATATTCCGGATATTTTTCAAATACCGCCTGAAGATTGGGCATATACTTGTCAATCAAGTGCTCCAGTGGAATAATAATCCCCTGTTTTGCATATCGCAGAAGATCCGTATCATTCATCTCTGCGGTAAATACTCCGTCCGGCAGATTGCCAAACTGGGCAAGAGCAAGGTTTTTCTTATCGGCATACTGGTCCTTTACAAAACAGGTCCAGTCAATGTGTACGTTGGTCTGCTCTTCCAGACGCTGAAAAATAATTCTGGCGTTGGGATCCTGGGTAGTACGCGCCGGGGCATTGGTAATAAAGGACAGCTCTGCCTTTTCCTTTAATGGAAAGGTTACTGCTTCGATTGGTGTATCCGGGTTACTGTCTGCCGCTGCAATCTCCCTGCCGCCGCATCCTGCAAGGGAAAGGACAGCTGCTGCTGCCATTCCCAGACTCAGCCAATGTTTCCATGTTCTCTTCATAATCTGCCTCCTTTAACCTTTTACAGAACCAACCATTACGCCCTGGTCAAAATACTTCTGGAAGAATGGGTACATAATCAGCAGCGGCAGGCTGGATACCACAATGGTAGCATACTTTAACAGCTCCGCTACCTTTGCCATCTCTGCTGTGCTCTGAATATCTGCGATCATACCAGGCTGCGGGGTATTCTGTACCAGAATGGAACGGAGTACCAGCTGCAGCGGCTGTAAGCTTGCGTCATTAATATAAATCAGAGCATCAAAATAGCTGTTCCACATTCCAACAAAGGTCCACAGAGCCAAAACTGCGATAATCGGTTTGCACACCGGCATCATGATTTTGAAGAAGTGCTGTACCTCGCTGGCTCCATCCAGCTGGGACGCCTCCCGAAGCTCTGCTGGAATAGACTGATAATAGGTTCTTGCAAGAACCATGTGCCATACATTAAAGGCATTGGGAATTAAAATCGCCCAGATTGTGTTGACCATGTGAAGCTTGTTAATCAGAATAAACGTAGGAATCAATCCGCCATTAAAAAACATGGTGATTAAAAACAGAATGTTAAAAAATGGTCTTCCTACCAGTTCCTTTTTGGACATGGGATATGCCGCCAGCAGTACAATAAAAACGGAAATCACTGTAAACGCTGCTGAATAAAAAAAGGAGTTGATAAATCCCCGCCAAATCATTTTATTTTCCAGCACACGGCGATAAGCATCGATGGTCCAGTCTTTCAAATCAAAGCTGATTCCCTGATTGTTTAAGACGTTCGGATCCATAAAAGAAGCTGCCACTACGTAAGCAAGAGGAATCAAAATCAAGATACAGAAAATACCCAAAAGGCCGTAGCCAGTCCCCAGGATTACCCTGTCGGCAACTCCCAGTTTCATTTTTCTCTTATTTTCCATTACCCGTTCCTCCTTAAATGCCTTCGCCGTCATTTAACTTGGCGACTACATAATTGACAAGTATCAGCAAAATCACATTGATGACAGAATTAAACAGGCCTACTGCCGTAGAATAACCGTAATCACCATTTAAAAGACCAATCCGATATACATAGGTTGACAAGATTTCAGCCGCCGGAAGGTTCATATCAGTCTGAAGGGCATAAGCTTTTTCAAATCCAATGCTCATAATATTTCCTGCCTGCAGGATAAACTGAATCACGATAATATTTTTAATAGCCGGAATCTGAACGTAGCGAATCTGCTGGAAAATATTTGCTCCGTCTACGATTGCCGCTTCCTCCAGCTCCTTACTGGAATTTGCCAGGGCTGCCGTATACATAATAGAAGCCCATCCGGCGGTCTGCCAGATTCCGCTTGCAATATAAATCGTTCGGAATGCAGACGGCATGGTCATCCAGTTGGTCTGAATACCAAACAATTGGTTGACCGGTCCCACAGGTGACAAAAACATCCGAATCATACCGCAGAGAACAATTACAGAGATAAAATTAGGGGCATAAATCAAAAGCTGAATGTTTTTCTTAATTCCAGTACTGCGAATCTGGTTCAGCAGCAGCGCTAAAATAATGGGCACCGGAAATCCCCATAAGAGTCCGTAAACACTTAATTTCAGCGTGTTCATCAGATATCTCATAAAATCCGGTGAAGACAGAAACCGTTTAAAATAACTGAGTCCTACCCATTCGCTTCCAAATATTCCCTTGATGACATTAAAATCTTCAAATGCAATCAGCACGCCGCCCATTGGGATATACTTAAAAATTACTGTGATTACAACTGCCGGAAGCAAAAAAAGCAGATAAAGCTGCCAATTTCTTCGGATGTAACCAATTTTTTGTTTCATTCTTCCACTCATGTCCTTCCCCTTTCTTCGCACAGTTCTCTTCTCTTACAAGATTAGTTTTCCCGATTTACTTTTGTATTACCGGTAAAGTTACCGGTTACTTTATGACTCGATTATATACAATGCACAGTCTGCCGTCAATCTTTTTTCTATAAAAATCAGAATTTTAGCATCCTGTACAAAAATTCCATCCTGTCTTTGTATGCTCTACACATAACCGGTTACGTAACCGCTTATTTTATCATTGCTTTCCCATATTAAGTCTGTTATACTAGGTTTAAAGTAACTGTTCAGAACGGTACATCTTCTTGTCCGGCTTTGCCGGTCAAGAAGCATCGGAGATTCCTCCGATGTGAAATCTGGTGGGAAAAGCCGCTTACAAACAAGCTTGACACGGCTTCTCCCACCAGATTTCCCGCCGTCCTGAATAGTTATATTGAAACTACACCGACAGGAGGCCCTATTATCATGGCATCAAATAAAAAAAAGGTAACCTTCCAGGACATTGCAGATTACACTCATTTTTCCAAAACTACCATCTCCAGATATTTTAATAACCCCGATTCTCTGACACTGGAAAATCAGGATATTATTGCCCACGCTCTGGACAAGCTGGGATATCAGGAAAATAAAGTAGGCCGAATCCTGGCAAGCGGAAAAACCGAATTTGTCGGAGTCATTGTACCCAATCTCTATCTTCACTATCATGCCGAGATGCTGAATCAGATTCTGTCCAGCTATGAGCAGTACGGTTATAAATTTATCGTATTTACCGGAAGCAATAAGGAGGAGGTAGAACGGCGCTATATCCGGGAACTGCTGGCCTACAACATTGAAGGCCTCATTGTCCTCAGCCATACCATTCCCTCCAAAGAACTGGCTTCCTACAATATTCCGGTCGTTACCATTGAACGTGAGGATCGGTATACCAGCAGCGTCAATACGGATAACCTGATGGGCGGCGTTCAGGCAACCAGCCTTCTTTATAAGAACCACTGCGACATCCTGATTCACGGCAACAACCACATTTCCCCTGACGTTCCCGCCTATGGACGAATCCAGGGCTTTCTCTCTATCTGTGAGGAACACCATCTTCCTCACGAGCTGGTTCTGCAGCCCTGGGGAGATTCTTATGAAGAAAGCCGTGATATTATCAAAAATTTTATGGAAACCATCGATCGGAAATATCAGGGAAAACGCAAGGGTATTTTCATGCCAAACGATACCTTTGCCAATATCCTCTTAAATCTTCTGGTTCAAAAATACGGCACTCTGCCTGATGACTACCGCATTGTCGGCTTTGACAACTCTCCCATTTCCAGAGAAGCCGTCATTCCCACCAGCACAGTCAGCCAGCAGATTGACATCATTGCCGCTGCTGCCATGGAGATTTTGGTCGAACAAATGAATGAACGAAAAAAAAGACGTCCCTCGCTTCCCGATTCCCCTGTCCATAAAGTAATCACGCCTGTGCTGATTCGCAGAGAAACCACAGATTAATCTGGATTTTCCTATGCTTTCCAGCCGCTTTGTATTACGCTCAATGCAGAGATACCAGAGTTTCTGCAGGAATCTGCATTTTGAAATACTCTGGTATCAGAAGGGAAAGCAGAAAATACTCCTGTTTAAAAACGGTTTTTTCCTCAAAAAGAAGCGGAAGCTCTGTAGATGATGCTTCGCTTCCGTAATTTAAAATCTAATATCTTCCGGCTTGATTTTATCCGATTCACGTATTTTCCGTATCACACGGCAGGGGGTTCCTGCTGCCACTGACATTGGCGGAATGTCTTTATTTACAACGCTGCCTGCGCCAATGACACTGCCCTGACCAATCGTTACGCCTCCGCAAATAACCGCATTGGCGCCAATCCAGACATCCCGTTCTATTACAATAGGTTTGGAAGTGCTGATTCCCTCTGCCCGCTGAGTGGGATCTATTGAGTGGCCAGCACAGGCGATACATACGCCTGGCGCAATAAAAATATTTTCTCCCAGATTCACCGGCGACGTATCTAAAATCACACAGTTATAGTTGATTACCGCCAAACCATGAATAAAAATATTGAAGCCATAGTCACACCGGAAAGAAGGTTCTATAAATGTCAGATCAGTACATTTGCCCAATAATTTCTGCAAAATTTCCTTTCGTTTCTCTGTCTCAAATGGTCCGGTCTGATTATATTCCCAGCACAATTTTTGTGCATTTCTTTTCAATTCTGGAGGTACATGCAAATTGTTGCTGTTATAGCCCTCCTGTCCTCTGATTACGTTCTCCACATCCAAGTATCTGGAACTCATCTGTTCTATCCTCTATTTTGTCTATTTGATGTAATGCTTCGTTGTATTTTGAAATTCTTTTCCAAAATAACGAAGGTACAAACAAAAAACCGCCGTACTGCAAGATTCTCAATAAATCTCAAAGTTATAAAACACCATGCAATCCAACTATTGCCACCTCTGGTCTGTTGTGAAATCTCACCGGAATAATACTGTTTCCAATTCCTCTGCTAACAATCATAATCCTGCCATTCTCAGAATATTTTCCGGCATCATATTTAGGGAACATCCCCTGATTTGGAGCTATCACTCCACCAACAAATGGCAGCCGAAACTGCCCGCCATGCGTGTGTCCGCTTACTGTCAAATCCACATTTTCCGACACATATATATGAAAAAATTCCGGTCTGTGGGACAGCAGTATACAATAATCCTCTGTCAGATTCATCTCTTGAAGTCTGGTTTTTAATCTGTTTTCCTGTACAGACAAATCCCCTCCAGCAAAATACGGATCATCCAGACCTGCAATCTGTATCGTTTCTCCATTCTTTATGACTTTTACTGCCCTGTCATGAAGAATATTCACACCTATATCCAGCAATTTTTCTTCTAATTCCTGATACTGTTCGCCAATCCACGCTTCATGATTTCCCGTCACATAATAACAGGGAGCAAGCTCGACGAGCTGTTTTGTCAGCGTTTTTGCTGCTTCCATATCAGTTTTATTTGCATCCACCAAATCTCCTGTTATGGCAATCATATCCGGATTTTCCTTTTGAATCACAGATATCAGGAGCCTGTTGTTTTCCCCATACTCTGCATTATGCACATCAGAAACAACGGCAATTTTGTAGTTATCAAACGCCTCTGGCAGCTTATCGCTTGAAACAATATAGTTTGTAACGCCGACTGTTCTATTTCCCCAAACCATCCATATGAGCAGTAAGGCTGCGATTCCTGCCATAACCCATCTTCCATGTTTTCCTCTCACACAGATTCCTCCACAACTCGTGCAAATATATTTTTCATTCAATGGGGCTCCATCAATATAGTGGAGCCATTTTTACATCTGTAGCGCAGCAGCCTCTTCAGACCGTACGGATGGAAATGGGATAACATTCTTTGGAAGATGCTGTTCTGCTTCCCAGAGTGTCAGTTTCTGCTGCATATTCATCCAGCTTTCCGGCGATGTGTTCGTCGCTTTTGCAATGCGAATTGCCATATCAGGACTTAACATCGCTTTTTCATTCACAAATTCTGATAATGCTTTCCGGCTTACACCAAGCATTCTGGCTGCATCGGTAATGGTAAGCCCCAGTGGTTTTATAACATCTTCCAAGAGGACAACTCCCGGATGAGTTGGTTTTCTGCTTATCATACATGTTCCTCCTTCTAATGATAGTCCTGGTAATCCACGAGATGCGCATCCTGTCCTTCGAAATAAAATGTTAATCGCCAATTGCCATTAACAGTAACAGACCACATGTCCTGTTTGTCTCCTTTCAGCGGATGTAGCCGGTATCCCGGTAAATTCATATCCTGTGGACTGATACTTGCATCAAGACGATCAAGCATTCTGCCTAATTTTGGCGCATGCTCTGGCTGGATTCCTTTCTTGGAACCGTTCTCAAAAAATTCCTTTAATCCCTTGTGTGCAAATGATCTTATCATATTTATATTATACCGTGCAACGTGACAGGTGTCAATTATGAAATTCCAAGCAGAAAACCCCGGCCGTTCCCGGAACGCCCGTGGGATGAATGCGTCATAGTTTTTTAAACTGCCGTTTCCGGTAGGCTCCTTTTTGATGCGCCTCCGTCTTTTGGCTTTCGATGTATCCCTTGACGGTTTCCATAGAGACCGTTCCCGTTGTTGCAACGAAGTAACTTTCACTCCAGAACGGAGTATCTTTCCCATAAAGATATTTTCCGATCTTGTCAGGATATTTACTGCGCATCTCCCTGGATATCTGTGTTTTGATACTACGGACAAAAACAGACAGGTTCGTGTTAGGAGTCAGGGATACTAACAGGTGCATATGATCCCGATCTGTTTCTGCTGAAACCAGTTCTCCCTGGAACCGTTTTGCAATGTAATCCGCAAAAGCGGCAAAATGAAAGCGCTCCATCCGTATTGTTCCTGCCAGTCCCATCTGGCAAAGAACCTGCAGAATACAGCGAATTTCTATATCCGGAACCTCCGTTCCGGACTGAAAAAGGAACTGGCAGACCGGACAGATAACGAAAACGAGGTTATCCGAATGCATAAAATGGTGGTAAAATCGCTGTATGAATCTCTCCATGTTGGAATGTAAAGTCTTGTGAGAACTGATAGTATTGCGGCAACGGATTTTTTATGTTTTGCACCTGCCGGTTGCATGACTATTTATGAATTGGTTGATAGAATAAAAAGGCAAAAATAGAAGGTAAAAAGAAGGAGGACATACATATGGGCACTTACGCAGGATATCAGGGAAAATCGAGAATAGCCAAGAGAGACCAAACTGCATTTTCAAGGCAGATGGTTAAGATTTTGAATTATGGTGGTATGATGGGCTTCGATGTGGTTTATGCTCTGGATCACGAGATAGGACTCTTGAGACCGGCAAAACTTTATCCGGGAGGGAAAACGATATTTTACTACAATTACTTTGAGGACGAAAGCTGAGAACTGGCAGAATATGACTCAAAAACCTGCTCACTGTGGACGGAAAAAGTGGGGAGCGGGCAATTCGCGGATGTCGTGCTGGCCGCATATATGCTGTACTGTATTTACGACGATTTCAGAGGGACCGTGGGATATACCGGGAGCATTGATGAGGAATGGCTCTGTGGTTGGATTAAACATTTGATTGGAGATGAACTTCCTGTTTCCTTTGCAATAGGAAAAGGTACAATGGAGACCGTTTCAAGTTTTGTGTAAATTCAAAAAACTGATATAAGATATGTCATTAGTTATTCTGGGCAGAGCCGATTTTTTGAGGTTCTGCCCTTGCTTGTATTATAATGCAGTTTCCAGACATGTCAAGCAGGGCTGGCTGGGCCAGCCCTGAAAGGCCAGAAACAGCTTATAATCCGGATAATCGTTCTTCAAAAAATATTTCCAGCTGCGAATGGATCTGTCCCCAATCCTGTCGGTGTCCAGTCCATTTTTTCGTGATATCCACCATGGCCAGATACAGCATTTTCAGGAGACTCTCATCCGAAGGGAATACCGTCTTGGATTTCGTGACCTTCCGCAACTGCCGGTTAAATCCCTCGATGGTATTCGTGGTATAGATTAAGCGGCGGACCGCTTCCGGATACTTGAAATACGTTGAAAGATTCGCCCAGTTATCCTTCCATGATTTTGCGATTTTGGGATATTTCCCGCTCCATT
>OLGL01000149.1_pt1 | contig 89355 bp, 85 predicted proteins | sample 1605041 | NCBI WGS metagenome assembly OLGL01 (sample SAMEA3888905, study PRJEB22519) | human gut metagenome | biome: human gut; feature: human-associated habitat; material: faeces | place: Denmark | collected 2010 | reverse complement strand
ATTGCTGGCCACAGGATTTTAAGTCCGGCGTGTCTACCTATTCCACCATCCGAGCTAATAATTAATAATAAGATTAAAATTAAAAAGTACTATTACTCTAAAAATAATATTAAAGAAAGAAGTGGCAAATAATCTTATAACATATCGAATAACGGAAGATGTAATATTATTTTTATTAGAATGAGTAATAGTACTTGTGGGCCTTGTAGGGCTTGAACCTACAACCTAATGATTATGAGTCATTTGCTCTAACCTTTGAGCTAAAGGCCCAATATTATATTAATTAATACCAAAAATAGTTTTATAACTATTAAGAATAGTTAATTCTTCACTTAATTTATTATATTTTTCAGTAGCATTAGTTAATACTTCTATATCTATAGCATTTTGTTGTAATAGTTCTATAATATGTATTTCTGCAGCACAGATACTCATTTTGATATTAGAAATTCTTCTTAATAAAGCAAGTTGATCACTTTCTTTATATTCTACATTTTTATTAGCAAATGATTCTTTTAATCTATCAAGTAATTCTTTCGTAGAATTTTCAACAAATTTATTAGTTTTCATAATAATATAAATTTAATAATTAATATTAGTTGAACTATCTGGACTCGAACCAGAAATCCAAGAACCAAAATCTTGTGTGTTACCATTACACTATAGTTCAATAAAATAACTATTTCAAATAACTATAATATAATTAGTACAATTGCCTATCGAAACATAACTACTCATAGCTATTTAAAATAGTTAAATTAGAGCTTTTTGATTTTCCCCCGTAGAGGAGAGTTCACGGACTATTACTTTACTTGCTTTTGAATTTTTCCAATTCTAAAAGCTGCAAATGCAGCTACAATACCAAGTGCTACATTAACAATAACTACCCAAATAGGCATAGTTTTAATATCAATAATAGCAACGATTACAATAGCTGCAATCATAATAACTGACCACCAAAACTTATTCATAATATTATTTATTAATTAATAATTATATTTAATAGCAGATTCTTTGTCTTCATCACCTTTAATAGTTTCAGGTTCAAAAGCAAGATCATCAAAATCATTATTTAATAATTCACTATTAATAATTATTTCATTTTCTTCTATATTAGACATAATATATTATTCAATATTAAAATCTGCATTTTCTTCTTTAAGAAAATTAATAATAACTTCTTTAGAATTTGCAGCAAAAGAAGTAAACGAACCAATTAAAGCTGTGATAAAAAACTTTTCAGTATAACGATAATCGCGAGAAAGACCATTACTTTTAACAGTAAATTTATCCCAAAGGAAATTTACATAATTACCTTTACCTTTAGCTTGTTCTTCTGCTGAAATTTTACTAATTTCTCCTTTCTGACAAAGATAATTAATAATAGCAATTGCAGTATATCGACGAATTTGAGCATTGTTTTTAACAATAAGAGCAAGCTCAGTAATGTGATTAGGAATATTTTTAATAGTTCTTCCCTTACTATTTGTAGGAGTATTTTCTTGTTCAGTAGTTATAGTATTTTCTTGTTCAGTAGTTATAGTATTTTTATTAACAGTATTAACTTCTTGTGCTACTTCTTTAACTTTAACAGCTTTTTTATTAATTTTATTTTCCATAATAGTGAAATATTTAAAATTGTTTGTTTATTCATAAGAATATCCAAATATAAATCTATTATTTAATATATGCAAATATATAATAATTTTTTTTCTTCATATACTAATAATAGTATTCTTATTTGAATATAAAAATTGATTAAAATTTGGTAACTTAATTATATAAATAAAGAGAATAGTTTAGCTATAATAATATAACTAAAACTACTCTCTTTATAAATATATTATTCAAGCATCTTATCCATAAGACGAGAAGCACCAATTTGACCAGCTTTACCAAGTTTGAATTTGATAATGTTATTAATAATAACAGCGTGATCGAAAGTAACAGGATCTACATTATCGCGAGTAGAAAATACATTCTTATATTCTTCACCCTCTTTAACTTCCTTTTGAATAATATCAATAGTAGCACCATTGAAAATAATAGGAAGAGCTTTAGGATGTTCAATAAGATAATTAGCCATCCACGATAATTCTTCATCTTCTTTCATAGCTCCAGCAATAGCATAAGTAGAACTAAAAATAATATTAGTGAGACCTTCTTTATAAGTAAGACCATTGTCTTCACTTACAAAACCTTTAATCTTACTTGAAAGAGTAAATGATACCATATCATAATTATCTTTTTCAGTAAAATTAACATTTTTTACTTTAAGGCCAGTGATTTTCTTTGCTCCAGAAGCAAGAAGAGTCTTAATAGCTTCTTGATAAGTACTCTGTTGAACTTCAGGCTGAACAGCACTATCCTGTTCTACACCTTGTAATACATCGGTTTTCATAATAATTTTATAAAATTAATTGGTTAATCTCCTATTAAAGCTGGAGAAATAGCTTATAATTATTTTGTTATTTTTGGATATGTTTTTAATTTTCTTGAAAATAGTGGCCATTTTAATAGTTTATATAGTTGAACTTCTTCTTTTGTATATCCGATAGATAATAATAATTTTATATACCCTTGTGCAGTATTTCTGCAAGTCCATATGGATAGTTCTTTATTATTATATTTTTCAGCAATAATTAAATATTTAGATAATATCATAATATCATAATATTAATAAAGGTAATAAAGGTAATAAAAATAGTTTTATTTTAGATATAATTACATATAATATTAATTGAATAATTATTAGTTATAGCAATATTGATAATAATATTGATAATAATATTGATAATATTAATAATATTAATAATATTTAATGTTAAGTTAAAAGTTCAATTATTGAATTTTAAAGTTTAGATTGAGAATACAATAAAGAATTTATTAAATTATTTGATTTAGAAGTTAAAATATTGAATTTAGAAGTTAAATTATTGAAGTTTTGGATGATTTTGAATTTTTGGATGATTTTGATGATTTGGATGATCTTGGAGATTTTGGATGATTTTGGATTATTTTAGAGGGTTTTGGAGATTTGGATAATTTTAGAGATTTTGATAATTTGGAGGATTTGATTATTTTAGATAATTTTGATAATTTTGATAATTTGGATGATTTTAAAGCTTGATAAGCTTGAGATGCTATTGATTTTAGAGGACTTTTTCTTATTAAAGTATTTTGATGCTCTTCGTTGAAGCTCTAACTTTCTCTTTTCTTATTTAAAATCCTATTGTTATTATTATTGCCTCTATTTAATAGTCTTCATTTTAGCTCTAATTTTCCTTTATCCTACTCAAAATCCTATTGCTAATCCTCCTCCTATTATTTAATAGTCTTAATTATTACTCTTCAGCTTTATTTTATTCCTCAAATAGCTATATAAATAGCTACTCAAAATCCTACTAAAGATAATCTCCCATAGCAAAAAGTCATTATAAAGTACTTATAATCACAATTCTATTGTTCTTGTTACATACAACTTTCCTTTATATCCTCTTGATTTTAGTTCTTCTATTAATTCTCTTGGAGTGAATTTAGCTAACTCATTATTAGTAGAACCTGTTGTTTTTTTAAATAATTTTGTTTTTTTTATTTTTTCACTTACACATTTTTTACAAGTTGCGATACCATTTGTAGTAAATGGTGATTTTTTAAATTCAGATAAAGGTAATTCTTGTCCGCATACTTTACATACTTTTGTTTCCATATTTTCCAATATTTATTATGATAATTATTTTGAGGTTGTTTTAATCTTCAAAAATAGATTTAGTTGATACTATTATTCCATAAAGTATTATTGAATATAATACTATTAAAGCGATAGCTTTTAGTATAATTAATAACATAATTATTTCTTATTAACGGTCTTAAAGATTATCTCTATAATTATAAATATAATAATAGTTATTAAAATGATTATCATTTTTCTTTCTTTATTTGAATATATCCGATTATTGCTAAAATAATTAGAATAGTTATTGCTATTACTTGCCCTAATTCTACAAAAAGGAAATATTCTGTTAATACTCGTTCATTTATCATAAATAATAAAAGGAATAAAATTAATATAAATAAAAGTAGGCTTAATTGGAAATATGATATTTCCCTCGCCAAGTTTCATTTTGACTATTATAAGAGGTTGTTAAGAATAGTGCTTGTAGGATTCCTCCCACAAGCGCTATAATATTAAATGCCGCCAAGCATAATACGATCGATAGCACGATCAACAATGCGTTCAGCATTTGCAGTAACTACTATATCTGTGATAGTAGTAGTATACCCATCAAATTCGTGAGTACGAACTTCTCCATTACTGGTAGTATATTCTTCTCCAGGATGAAATTCAGTTCGTTCGAGTGTAACATCTGCATCAGCAAGATATGCTTGCAACTGTGCAGCATCTATACCAACACGTTTGCCAGTTCCACGCAAATTCTTTTCAACAAGATAAGCGTGGATAATGCCAAGATTAGGCACACAACGAATAGTCTGTGCAATTAAAGCACTTGGAGCAATGTCAATATAGTTGACAGTACTCTTGACTATTTGTCCATTAGTATCTATTTTATAACCAGGAATATCCTGATCAAGAATGACACGATAACGAATGTTATCAATATCACCATAAACACTAATACGCTGGAACTTTACTTTATAAGTTTCCATAATTGTAATACGTGCTCCTTTAGCACGAGCTTCATTATTATTCACAGTAACTTCGCTACGGTTACTGCGATTGGCATAGCCATTATGCCAATATTTATTTTGACAAGTATAAGAGGTTTTGTAATAAAAAGAAAGGGAAGAATATTACTTCTTCCCAAATATCCTTGCAAGTCTTGTACCAAGATAAATTAAATTAATTGTAAGTATAGCTGTTGCTATAACACCAATTATAGCTTGTTCATATTCACTATTGAATATAAACTTAGCTCCGCTATTAATAATAGCAATAAGACTAACTATACTAACTATTATAGCATTAATAAAATTTAAGATACCTACTTTCATAACAATATTAAGATTAGTTATTTGTATTCCAAGATTTGTTCTGATAATTATAAGAGGTTGAGTAGTTTTAATTATATCTTGAATATTATTATTTTTAATAACTATATTTATAATACTTGAAATAATATATTTTCTAATATCATTGACGGGGGACTTCAAGACCGATAATAGTAGCCGGGGGATCATTAGAAATAGTCCCTCTCTCGCATCTATATTATCTAATCTCTCTCTATATATTATCTAATCTCCCTCTCTATAATCTCTCTCTATAATCTCCCTCTATATATATTATCTAATCTCTCTCTATAAACTCCATCTTTAATTTCTTTATCATTAACAATTAATCCTAAAATATTATTTATTACAATTACTTTACTATTATAAACATTTTCTTTTATACAATTTATTATATTACTCATATTTTTATTCCAATATTAATAGTATTTTTATCATATAAACTATATAATATATTATCCATATTATTATTTAACAACTTCACACTTTATTACTATTATCTCAATTTTATCCATCATTATAAATAATTTATCTACAATATTCATTCTTACTATACTAAACATTATTTTGCTTATTGTCAGAAATAGCCTCTCTTTCACATTTATATACTATATAATGTCTACTATAAAATTCAGTACCTTATTTCTATAATTTCTTATATTTAATAAACCCATATTCATTTTTAATATTATTGTCTTTAACAATATTTATAATATTTCCATTATTTTTAATCCAAGTTAAACCTAATTAATAATTACTTATTATTTATCCTAATATCTATAATAGTAGTATTAGGAGAACTTCCTTTATTCTCTTTAACAAAAGTATTAAAATATTCAATATATTTTAAATAACTATTTCGTTCAGAATCTTTTCCTATACTATTAATATATTCTTTACGAATAGCTTTAATTTCTTTATATTTAGTTTCTGAAACTATATATAATTTGTTATTTATATCTACAATTTTCATAAGTAATAAAATTATATTATATTAGAAAAATATTATAGAATTTTAAAAAATTATTATAGAACATTCTATTAATAACTTTAATAGTTATAATATAATTATCTCAATAATTTTGTTCATTAAATTTAATTCCATATTCTCCTTCATTAATCTCTTTAATAGATAAATCAGCAACAGCTGGCTTATTATAATGGATAACTCTATCAATAATCTGTTTAATAGCACCTTTACTTTCTTCTCGAAGTAAATATTTTTCTACTTCTTCTTTTATAAAAGTATAATCTCTATCTGCAATTTTATAAAGCATATCGTTAATTTCAATGACGCGCATATCTTCAAATTTTACTATAACTAAAATTAATACTAATTTTATATGATTTAATAATAAGATAATTAGGATTTTCTCTTTGCATTTCCTTTACGGGGGGAACGGTAAAAGCTCTAATAAATTCATAAATAGCTATTTCATTAGGTTTAACTGGATTAAAATTATAAGCAACAGCTGGATTATCAGCTGAAAATACATTAAAAGAATTAATAAGATCTCTTCCGTGATCCTTCCTTTACGGGCGTGATAGTGAAAATAAGTAATAAAATCTATAAGATTTTCATATATAATATCCAGATTATTATCTTAATTATTAACTGGAAATATAACTGGATGAGTGATATAATTAATTCTCTTCACTCCACCCCCCGTAAAGGAAACAGCAAGAGCGATCTTTTTACCTTATTTTGCATCATAAATAACAGCTGGAAATTCAACTGGAGGAATTTCAATAGTAAAAATAATAAGAAAATCAATAGCATCTCTGCTATGCTTTCCTCTACGGGGGAAAAGTAAAAGCATTAATTGAATTTCTTATATAATTAGCAATAGGTTTAGCTGGAGGTTTAGCAATAATAAAATCTGGATTAAGAGCTGGAACTCCAGCTCAAGTTTCAGCATTAATAAAATCATAAGTAAAAATAGTAAGAAAATCAATAGTAAAAATAGTAAGAAAATCAATAGTAAAAATATTTTTGTAATTTTTCGTGTAAATATCCAACGTTTAGATTATTTTATATATATTATATATAATATATAAATATATTATATATAATATATATAAAATAATCTAAACACAATATAAAAATAACAGGGCATTTTGAGTATTAATATATATATTAATAATATATATTTATATATATTATTAATATATATATTAATACTCAAAATGCGTATGAGTAATAGATATAATATATATAAAATAATTATATATATAAATATATATAATTATATATTAGATATTTATATATTAATAATATATAAATACTTCTTACGCGTGAGCGCGCGCGCGTGCGGTACATTGACGCGTAGCGCGCGCGAAATAAAGCTAAATTTTTCAGCACAAAAATTGTTAGCACGATCTTTAGTTTTTGCGTTAGAAGCACTTCTAACAGCTTTTTCAGAACATTTAACAATTTAAGAAAAATATTTGATATTTCAAAAAAAATACTTACTTTTGAGATATGATCTAAAAGTTATTAATAATATGGTTTGTGAAACTTTTAATGGAAAGATTATTAACGAAAATACATTTGATGTTATAAATAATAATGAAAGTTGTTTTATTCATAAATCTAATGATAAAAATAAAGCTGACATTATTATAAAACTTATAAAAGTTTTTGAAGATTTATCTAAAGGAGAATGTATTGTTTTAAAATATATTATAGAATCTAAAATTAAATTATACGAAGAATATAATAAATTATCATATAGTTTTGATGCTAATAGTGATTTTTATATTGATATAAAACAATCTACCGGTTATGGTTATATTAATGCTAAAGATTCTTTAAATAGTCTTTATAAGAAAAATATTATTATTAAACAATTTATTCCAGATTCTGATAATTTATTTAAAAATAGATATTCTTTAAATTCTCAATATTGTCCTGAAAATATTATTACAAATAAATGTAAAGCTATTGTTATAAATTTATAACTATATAATATCATTAATGCTGATGACGAAAAATAAATTTGGATAGTAAGAATTTTATGATTATAATTAGTGAACAATCTAATTTTAATTATAATTTTATTATGAACAAATTTATTAATTATCTTAAAGCTGGTGATAGCGAAGGCACAACTATTAACAAATCTAAAAATTAAATTATTATGATTAAACTTGAAAGTAATCTTAAAAAGTATTCTTTACTTATTCCAACAAGTATTAATGAATTTACTTCAGAAATATTAAATTCAATGACAAGTAATATAAATCTTGCTCCTAATTATGCAATAGTTGCTATTATTTATAAAACCAAGTTATTTGAATTTAGTGCTTCAATTGATAAGAAATATCCTACAGAAGTAGGAGTTATACCTATTATTGCTAAAATATCTAATGAAGATGCAAATAAAGTAAATACTAAAGTAGGATATAAAGTAAATATAGTTAGGTCTTTAATTGAAAGAGGAGAGCATATTAATCTTCCTAATAACGCAATTAGTATTGATAAAGTTAGATCATTTATTAAAGATGATCCTCAATTAAGTAAAGATATTATGACAGGAGAATATTTTAAACAAGAAGGTAAAACTATATTAGAAAGTAAAAATAATTCTCCTTATTGTTATTTCCCTGAATTTAAAATTATTCCTGTTTGTGATATACACGCTTCTTATGATATTACAACTCCTATTAATGAAGTGTTTGTAGAACAAAATAAAGTTAATTAAAATATTATGAGAATTAGATATTGTTGCAATTCTTCCTTTACGGGCGTGAATGTAATAATATCTAATTCTATTAATTATAATTAATATGGCAGATATTAATGTTGCTAATGACACTGAAGTTTTTAGTGATGATTATCCTATAATATATAAAACAGAAGATGATATTATTAGAGAATTAAATTTTAAAAATCCTGAAGATGAAGCTATAACAAGAGCTATTGTAGAAAGTCTTGAAAGAAATATTGCAAAACATTTACAATTAGGTAAAGCTGTAGCTATTCCTTATGTTGGAGTACTAAGAAAAAATCCTCTCCATAAAGCTATGCGAAAGCATACTAAAGAAATGAAATTTGCAAGACGTACAATGGTTAAAGAAGATTATGCTGAATATTGTTATAGAATATATAAATTAGAAAAAGAAAATATTAGATTAAAAGCAAGTACTAAACAAGCTATTACAACTATTAGAAGAAATAATAGTAAAAAATATTTTTCTTTACTAAATACTTATGGAAAAGGATATGCTGATGCTTATATATTTAGTATTTTCGCTTGTAAACCTATTGATTTTGATCCAGACGTTCAAGAACAATTTGATGAAATTTATAAGACAAACAAATGACCGGACTTATTATAGAAAATCTTATTTCTGTTGATGATACAGGAATACCTAAAGCTCCAAAAATAAATCAAATTATCGATAAAGATGTTTTTCTATTATATTCAAGAGATACATCTAAAGATAAAAAGAAATATTTACAGGAGTGTGGAGTTATATATTATCTTGCTGATCCAAGAAGTCCTGCAAAGCAACAAGGTCTTAATGATTCAGAAGCTCTAAAAGAAGCTATTATTCAATATGATCTTCCTAAAGATTATATACCTGATGTATTAGTTTCTAAACTTATTAAAAGATATTATGATAATGCCGTAGGACCTGCTGGCATTGCTATTGAAAATTTATTAAGAGCATTACATACTACAAGTGTGGTAGCTAATAAATGCAATGAATTACTAAGTAACAAACTTGCTGCTGGAGTTACTGATCAAGATATTCCAGCTATAATAGCAACTATTAATAATTTAAGTTCTCAAATAAAAGAAATACCTAATCTTCAAAAAGCTCTTAATACAGCAAAAGATAATCTTAGATATGAAGAAGAACAAAAAATTGCTCGTGGAGGTATTTCGGTATTAAGTAGTATGAAAGCTGATTAAAATATAATTATTATGGATTTTAAGATACCAGATGAATTTAATTTAGGAGGGTCTAACATTAAAGTTAATGTTGTAGATCGTTGTGACAATAATGCTTTAGGAACTTGTTTACTTGCAGAAGGATGTATAAATATTGCTGATACATTTAATAAAGATAATAAACAAAATAATAATGTTAAAGTAAATACATTTTTTCATGAATTAACTCATGCTATATTAGATACTATGGGTGAAGTAGAATTATCTGGAAATGAAAAATTTGTTTGTTGTTTTTCATCTTTTTTAACTGAAGCTATTAATAGTTTTAAATATAATAATAAATAATATAGTTATGTTACAATTAAGAGATACCAGATATAATGATATTAGACTTATATTTAAAGAAGCTAATCATTCTTATACCGATACATTAGGAAATTCTTATAAATCTGTTACTACTCTTTTACATGAGTATCAACCGAGTTTTAATAAGTCTTATTGGCTTAAAAAGAAAGCTAAAGAACTTGGTATCTCTGAAAGTAAACTTGCCAAACAATGGGATGCTATTAAAGATGAGGCTTGTGATAGAGGAACAAAAACTCATAATAATTTAGAAGACGGTATTAAATATGCTTCTAAATTTAAAGATGCTATAAGATATATTTTACCTAAAGAGGGTGAAATGATTACAGTTGCAGATTTACCTAATATTAATTTAAATGTTAAAGAATTAAATATTGATGAATTTATAGATGTTACTGAAAATAAATATCCTGAAATTTATAATGTATTTAATTATTATAAAAATAATGGATATAAAATTTATTCTGAGATTGGAGCTTTTCTCATAGATTATTTAGTAAGTGGTACAATTGATGTTCTTTGCTTAAGAGATGATCAATTTGTTATTGGTGATTGGAAAACAAATAGAGGAGGACTTAAATTTGAATCTGGATATTATAAAAAAGATAAAACTCAAAAGCCTCATCAAGAAACTGATATATGGGTAGGTACTAATGATAGATTATTGCCTCCTGTAGGAGGACTTCCTAATTGTAATGGAAGTATTTATAATCTTCAACTTTCTCTTTATGCTTTAATGGTTCAGTGTATTTTAGGTTTACCTTGTGCCGGTTTATGGCTTGCTCATATAGATAATGATTTTGTTCTTAATGAATATGGTATGCCTAAGAAATATCCAGATGGAACTTTTAAAGTTAAAACTAATCCAAAAGAAAAAGTTACTTTGCATAAAATGATGTATCGTTTTAATGAAGTTAAATCTATTTTAGAAGATAGACGAAAAAACCTTAAAGCGAAAGAAATTAATGCTCAATTTAATTTAAATTTATAAAATGATAAAAAATATAATTTTATTATTATTTATAGTTCCTATTATAAATACGTCTTGTAATAATACTGTTCCTATTGAAAAAATAGTATATGTACCTGTTAAAGATACTATAAATGAACAAGAAAATATAGCTAAAATAATTAGATTAGAATATGAATTATCTTTATATAAAGATAGTTTAAATTATATTAGAGATAGTCTTGGACAAGATTTATTTATAGCTAATTATAAACTTGCTAAAATTAAAGAATATAATAGATTAGCTGGTAATGGAAATAATATTAAATTTTTAAGAGGTTGGATTAATAGAACTCTCAATGAATAATATTAGTAAAATTAAAATAATAAACATTAAAGATAATGGATATAAGACTATTCGTCTTATATCTAAAAGATTTAAAGTAAAATATTATGATCCTCCTGTTAGTGATACTATTATAGAATTTTGTATTCAAATTAAGTTTCCTTATATGATTTTCTTTAATAAATTTAGAACAATCAAAATATATACTTATTCTAAAAATACAGATAATTATTGTAAAGTAGTTAATAAAGCTGTTAATTATTTTAATAAAATTTGTAAAGATGGCTGATTATAAAAAAGCAATAGAAAAAGCCCTTAAAAATGAGGGTGGATATGTTTTTGATCCTGATGATGCAGGAGGAGAAACATTTGCAGGAATAGCAAGACGTTATCATAAAATTTGGAAAGGTTGGAAAATTATTGATAATTATAAGAAAGAATTTAATCTTCCTAAAGATAAAAAACAATTTAATGATAAATGTTTTTCTGATAAAAAATTAATGGCGCTTGTTCATTCTTTTTATAAAGATAATTTTTGGGATCCTTTTAAATTAGATTTAATTCCTTCTTTTGATATAGCGTTTTTAATATTCGATACTGCTATTAATATGGGTCTTGTTAAAGCTATTAAATTTGCACAACAAGCTGTTGGTTTAAAAGAAACTGGAAAATATGATGATGAGTTATTTAATCGTTTAGTTAAATATGGAAAAAAATAATAATATGTTGAATATAATAGCTGTTATTATAATAGCTATTATATTTTTTATAATAGGATATGTAGTTAAACAAAAAGAAATAAATAATGATAAATATATAATTAATAAACCAGATACTGTATATAATAAAATAGTAATAGATAGCCTTGAATATAATATAATTAAAAAGGATAGTATAATTTATAATATTAAAGAAAATGTTAAAGAAGAAATTAATTTTGCTATTAATGCTGACGATAGTACTACTGTTATGTTGTTTCAAAAGCTGGTGTCAGAATAAAGTTAGTGAACTTTCCTTTACGGGGGAAATCCAATTAGCTCCTGATAGTACTTGTATTGTTCCAATTAAACTTATAAAACAAGCTAATATTAAGCTTATAGAACGAAATTCTTTTACGAAAGTTATGCAAGAACAAGAAGATATTATTAAACTGCAAAAACTTGAACTAAAAGAATATTCTGTTATTGTTGGAGATATGCAAAATAGAATTGTGTCTTATAATACTATTAATAATAATTTAAATAAACAGATTGAACAATATAAAAAAAGAAATAAAATACTTATTGGAACAAGTTGTGGAGTTATTGCTGTTGCAGCACTAATATTAATTATAAAATAGTATGGTAGATAATTTAGATGCTAAAGATTATCCATTTCTTAAGTTTATAGAAGAGGATAAATCTAAACATAAAACTGCTACTGAAGCTGGATATGTCGATCCTGATAATTTGTTTCTTATAGGTGATAGTGGTGGATTTTTAATGAATATTGATTTAAAATATAAGTTTGTTAATACTGAGCTATTTTATGAAGTTGGAAATTATTATAGAAGATATAAACGATATTGTGAATATAAAGTAGATAGTATTCCTCATAGACAATTTAGAAAAAGAGAAGAATATAGACGAACTAAAGGTTTTAGTGCTCCTTGTTTATTATGTCCAGATGGTACTATTAAAGAAGTTAGAATAACAGGTTCTCATTATAATTTTCTTAATTATACTCGAATGGAGCAACTTGACGAAAGTACTATTAAACGAGGTAATACTAATACTGCTAAAAAAGTTTATGATTTTCCTAAATTTATTGATAGCCAATTTTGGATGTTTCACTGTATGGAGTTTGCAGAAAATAATGGATTTCATTTAATTATTGATAAAACTCGTCGTGGTGGATTTTCATATATGATGGCTGCTGATAGTGCTAATAGAGTAAACGCTCAATCAAGAAAAGTTGCTATTCATGTAGCTATTGATAATAAATATCTTATTCAAACAGGAGGTTTAACAGATTTTTCTGTTAATGATCTTAAATTTTATGAAGAAAAAACTCCTTTTGTTAGAGGTATATATTCTCCTGTTAAACAAGATTTTCGTCTTGGATATAAATTACCAAGTGGTATAGAGGCTGATGATTCTTGGAAAAGTTCTTTGATTTCTGTTAGTGCTTTAAATAATCCTGATTGTGCTATTGGTAAAGATGCTGTCTGTATCAAAGTTGAAGAGTTATCTACAATGGATAACTTTGATGAATTTATGAATGTTACTGAACCAGCTATGCGAACTGGTGCATATACTACTGGTATTCTTATGGCTTGGGGTACTGCTACTTCTGGAAATATGCAAGTCTTTGAAGAGAATTTTTATAATCCTCGTGCTTATAATTTTATGCCTTTTGAGAATGTTTGGGACAGAGATAGTAGAAATGAAATTTGTGGATTCTTTAAACCTTATTGTTGGGGGCTACAAGGTGAAATATCTGGTATTTATGGAGTAGATAAGGATGGTAATAGTAATTTAAGTATAGGACTTGCTATTGCTAAAAAAGAACGAATAAAAAAGAAAAATGATTCTAAAACTTATGCAGAATATATTAATTATTTAGGACAGTATGCTAATTATCCTGCTGAAAGTTTTAGTAGCGCAGCTGAAAATATCTTTACTTCTGAAGAATTAACTGCTTGGGAAGAAAGACTTAGAATTGATAAAGATTTTGATTTTTATGTTGATGGAATGCTTGAATTAGACGATACTGGTAGAATACAATTTAAAAGTAATGAACGATTAAGTAAAGAAGGCAAAAAAGTTTATGATTATATTATTGGAGTTCCTCGTAGGGCTAATGAAGATCCTCATGGATGTATTAGACGATGGTTTCCTCCAGAATATGATGAAAACTATACTGAATACGGTTTACGAAAAGAAATTCCTGTAGGACGATATAGTATTTCTTATGACCCTGTAGGTATAGATAAAGATAAGAAAGAAATTACTAATAAACATTCTCATAATAGTATTAAAGTTTGGATGAATCCTTGTATTAAAAATGGATTTAAACAAAAACTTGTTGCATCTTATTATGGTCGTCCAGATTCTCTTGAAGAAGCTGATAGAATTTGTTATTATTTAGCTGTTTATTATAATTGTATTGGAACTACTTGTGTCGAGGTAAACCGAGGAGAAACAGTTAAAAACTTTAGAGATTGGAGAGCTACAAAATATTTAGCTAAAGAACCTTTGTTTGTTTGGGATAATACTATTAAAGGAAAAATTTCTACTACTTATGGATATAACATTGGAGGTGGCAATCAACGAAAATTAGACGCTTTACGATTACTTAAAGAATTTTTATATGATGAAATAGGTAAAGATGAAAATGGCAATCCTATTAGAAATTTTCATAGAATATATGATTATCAAACAATACTTGAATTAAAGAAATGGAGCGCACTTGGAAACTTTGATAGAGTGTCTGAAATGATTATTAGAGGAATAGAATATAAAGCTATGGATATAGCTGCTAAAGATGAAATGGCTCATAGAAAGAAAATAACAACAGAAACAGATGATGATAATAAATCATTCTTTCATAGAGAATGGTATTAATATAAAATTTATATAATTAATAATATGGCAGTAATTGATTATTTTTATGCTAATAATTTTCCTTCTCAACGAGTTTCTAATGCTGAAAAGGAAAAACCTGAATGGTATGCTCAATGTTGTGACTATGTAATAGCTATGGGACAATCTTGTGCAGATAAAGATAATTTAGAAAAAAAATATCTTATATTGAATGGAGAAGTTCCTGATGAATTTTATAGAAAAATACTTAATCCATATAATGCTAATAAAGAAAAATATACTCGATTTCCAGCAACTCTTCGCAATTATGATATTATGAAAGGAATAATTCGAAGATATGTTTCTGAATATATTAAAAATCCTCATGATTTTATTGTAGGTGCTAATAATCCAGATGTTGTAATGGCTAAGGATGCAGCTGTAAGAAAAGAAATTCTTTCTATTTTAGAAGCTCAATTAGCGGCAAGAATTACTCAAAGCTATCAACAATATATTAATGAAGGTAATGATCCTAAACAATTTAACCCTCAAGAAAGTATAGATATTGAAAAATTTACTGAGGATTTTAAAAATAATTATATTGATGATATATCTGTTCAAGGACAAGAATTATTAAATGTTATAGATGATATTACTGAGTCTACATTAATTTATGCTAAAGCCTATTTTGATTTTGTATCATTTGGAGAATGTTATACATATACTGATATAATAGGAAATAAACTTGTAAAAAAAATTATTTCTCCAATAGATGCGTTTCCTATTCCTAATAATAATATGTTTGTTGAAGATTATGATATGTTTGCTGAACGTATGAAAATGACATATCAACAAATAATAGATACTTTTGATGAATATTTAGATGATAAAGATAAAAAGTTTTTAGAAACATATTATGCTCAACATAGTTCTACTGACGCATCATATATTACTTATGCGGACTATTATTCTTATTATCCTGATATATGTAATAAATTTACTGAAACAGAACGTAGTCTCTATAACAAATCTCCATATTTAGTTAGAGATACTAATTCTAATTTATATGATGTTTGGCATGTTGTATGGAGAGGAGAAATTAGAAGAGGCGTTTTAACATATATAGATAATGGTATCATAGCTCAACGAGTCGTTGATGATAATTATACAATTAATCCAGAAATAGGAGATATTTCTATTGAATATTTCTATGAGCCTCAAGTATATGAGTCTGTTCGTATAGGTACTCGTAATACAGCAATCTATCCTTATAAAGCTCGTGCTATTGCATATAATCGTAAAGGTAAACTTCCTTATAATGGTTTATGTGAATTATTACCAGGATTTGGTAAGTTTTCTATTGTAGAGATTGTTAGTCCTTATCAAGTATTTAAAAATATAGTTGCATATCATAGAGAAATGGCTTTAGCAAAGAATAAACTTGCTGTTCTTGTTATAGCTAAATCTTTATTAGGAGAAAATCCTGATGAAACTATTTATAGAATGGCTGCTGATGGAGTTTTATATATTGACGATGAAGAAGATACTAATATGCTAAAGTCACAACAAATACGTATGGTGACTGCTGATATTAGTGCTTATATTAATCAACTTACTCAATTGATGATTGAAATAGATAATGCTGCTAAGGATCAAGTTGATATGACTCCTCAACGATATGGCCAAATAGCTAATAGTGCAGGTAAAGGAGTAACTGATGAAGCTATTATGAGAGGATCTATGGGTTCTGTTATAATAGAATTTATATTTGATTGTATGCGAGAAAGAGATTATGCTCGTGATTTAGATTTTAGTAAACTTGCTTGGATTGATGGATTAGATACATCTTATAGAGATAAAGATAAAAATCTTAAATATATTAGTTTAGACGTTGATTCTCATATTTATGCAGATTATATTATTAAAGCAAAAAATAGTGTACAAGAGAAAGAAAAGTTAGATCAAATAAAACAATTTGCTTTTAGTGCTGCTCAAAATGGAAATATGGATATGGCTATTGCTGCTATTGCTGGAGATAATGTTGCAAGTATTAAAAAGTTAATAATGAAATTTCAAGAATTACAACAACAACACGAACAGTCTATGCAACAATTAGAACAACAAACTAAACAAATGGAAGCTGAATTTGAAATTCAAAAAATTGCTGCAAAAGGAGAAGAAGATCGTAAAACTGTTGAACTTGAAAAATATCTTGATCAGCAAATCGAACTTATTAAAGCTGATGCTAATATGATTAGTTTCAATAATGGAGTTTCTAATCAAGATAAACAAGCTGGTATGGAGCGTCTTGAACAAGCAAGAGCTAATGTTGAAAGAGATAAAAATCAAATAGCGAGAGAAAAGAATATTTTAGATTTTCAAAGTAAAGCGGCAGATAGAGCTGTTAAACTTAAAGATATTGAAACTAAGTTAGCTATTGCTAAAGAAAATAAAAATAAATATGATAATCCTAAAACTAAAAAATAAATAGTGTTTATAGATATATTTGATAGTCCGGCATATATTGTCGGACTATTTTTGTATAAATATAAGCTATTTTAAGCTTAAATTTGGCGTTAAATGAGAATATGATGTAGAATATTCGAACGCGAAATCTCTCCTTTACGGGGGAAATGATAAAAGCCACTTAAAATAGCTTTATAATTTTTTATATGCTGGAGCAAATAATATTTTTAATTATTTTCATCTAATTATTGGATATAACAAATTTATTGCTTATAATCGGTTATAATAATTCACTTAAAACTAATTATATGAATGATTTTGGTTATGGTGTTACAAATAATGCTGATAATGCAGATGTAACAAAAGATAATAACGGCAATGCTGTTGATTTATCTAAAAGTAACGATTTAAGTTCTCCTGATGATAATGATTCTACTACTGATTTAGATAAAAATAAAAATAATGATAATAATGATGTAGATAATAATATTGATAATAATAACAATGATAATAATGACAATGATAATGATGATAAATCTAAATCTGAATTTGTTATTGAACCTGGTACTGTTTTAGATATTGATGATAAAAAATATACAATAGACGATAACGGTAACATTGTTGATGAAAATGGAAATATTTTTAAAGAAGCTAAAGATGTAAAAGATTTTATTGACTCTTTTACAGTAAATGATGATAATTCAGAAAATGAAATTTCAATAGATAATATTCGTAAACTTTTCGATGTAGAAGTTGTAGATGAAAATGATAAACCTATTGAATTTGAAAATACACCTAATGGTATTAAATCTTATATAGATGCAGTAATTAATAATAGAGAGGAAGAAATTGCTGAAAACGCAATTAATACTCTTTATGATAAAATTCCTATTCTTAGAGATTTAGTTCCATATTATATAGCAAATGGAAATTCGTTAGATGGATTTTTAGAAATTAAAGATAGAAGTAATATAGTTTTAAAAGATGATGATGAAGCACAACAAGAAGAAATAATTAAAATGTCCTGGAGTGAGCAAAATCGTAAGGGAGATGTAGATAGTTATATTAATTATCTTAAATCAACTGGAACTCTTGCTGATGTTGCTAAAGAAGAACTTGAAGCTCTTAAAGAAAAAGATGAAGAAAAACGTAAAGCTATTGCTGAACAAGCTGAACAAGCTGAACGTGACGCTATTGAACAAGAAGAAAAATATTGGAAAGGAGTTAAAGAAGTAATTGATAGTCGTAATATTGCTGGATATAAAATTCCAGATACTATTATTATTAATAAAGATGGAAAGAAAATTTCTGTTACTCCTGATGATTTCTTTAAGTATATTTACCAAATAGATAAAAATGGTAAATCTCGTTATCAATATGATTTAGAAAATGAAACTCCTGAAGCAAGACGCAATGATAGTATTCTTCGTGCTTATTTAAAATTTGTTGGTGGAAGTTATTCTAACCTTGTAGATATGGCTATTAATGATAAAGAAGTTAAAAAACTTAAACTTATAGCTAAAACAAGAAACACTACTGGAATTAAAATAACTAAACCTAATTCCGATAAAAATAACGGAAAAATTGATTTTGGTTATTAACAATTAATTATTATTTGTATTATGTATTCAATGCGAGTTCTTTCGAGAGGTAATTATGATGATCGTGGATATTCTAATGAAGAGAGTATTGCGAATCTTCAATTACAAAAACCTGTCGAAATAAATTCTTTCCTTACCTATAATTATGGTATGGACGACGATCGTTTTCCTCTTCTGTTTATGACCGAAGGTCAAGGCAGTGTTGGTACAGTAGATATTGATACTGTTCAATGGACTTGGAAAACAATGGGTCGTATGAAATTTGATGATTTTATTACTCATTTTTCTGGTGGTAATAAACCTGGTCTTGGCGGTGCTCCTGTAGAAATTCATACTTCTACTCATTGGTTTATTGAGCAACACACTCTTATTGGCCCTGATGGAAAAACTCAAGTTCGTATTCAACGAGATTTAGGTGAGAGTGCTTACGGATATGGTTATATAATTAAACTTATGTCGCCTAATCCTGATGCGTTTATTGATCCTGCTTTACTTGCTAAAGGTAAGTATTGGTCAATGGGTGCTCCTCTTATTTCTGAGTCATATTCTAAAGGAAACCGTAGCAATGTTATGGGTCCTGGTCGTATGACTTCTCAGCTTGAGTTCTATCGTAAGTCTAAGGAAGTTGCTGGTAATATTAGCAATGTAGTTACCGAATATGAATTTAAAGATGGTGCTGGTAAGGCTTCTAAATTATGGATTAGTGAAGAGATGCGCCAATTTAATATTGAGCGTCGTGTTTATAATGAAGAGCGTCTTTGGATGGCAGAATATAACCGTTTACCTAATGGAGAAATAACTCTTAAGGATGACGATAACGGTAAACCTATTCCTACTACTGCTGGTATGTTAGAGATTTGTCGTGAGTCTAACTATGATACTTATGGCGAATATCTTACTTTAAGCAAAATTAAGCGTACTATTGGCGATGTTCTTGATCGTGATACTGATACAGGTGAAATGAACATTGTTCTTATGGGTGGTAAAGGCTTCATTGAAGATTTTGATGAAGCTATGCGATTAGATGCTAAAGAGAACGGTTTTGTTACTCCTCTTGGCGATAAGATGATTGATGGTTCTGACGCAGGCTTAACGTATGGTAAATATTTCCGTCGTTATAAGACTGTTGATGGTCATACTATTACAGTTAAGCATTGTGCGTTCTTTGATAAGAGTACTATTGCAGAAGCTGCTAAGAAAAATGGCGAAATTCATCCTCGTACCGGTTATCCTATTACTTCGCATCAAGCTTGCTTTATTGACTTCTCTATTTACGATGGAACTCAAAATGTTCGAGTTGTTCGTCAAAAAGGTCAAATTCATAAGGCTAAAGTATTTAAGGGTCTTACGGATATTCCTGCATCTTGGGGTGTACCTGAAACCAATTATATTTCGACTGAAATTGATATGAGCCGTTATGAGGTTAAGCACTCTCAAGGTCTTCAAGTAAATAACTCTTCGAAGATGTTCTTGTTAAAGTGTGTACTTTAATTTAAATTAATGAATATTTAATTATGGAAAATAATACAAGTAATAACAGTGCTAAATTAAACTTTGGATTATCTGATAGATCTAAAGGAAGCTCTGATAATAAAGTTACTGCTTTTGGCGGTTCCCCCGTAAAGGAAAGTGTGGATGAAAAACCTGAACCTATTCCTGGTAGTGTTGAAGAAAAGGATATTAATGTAAAAAATAGAGAATATATAGATAAACGTAGTGTTACTATTGCGTTAGTTAAAAATTATTCTTTATTTAGGCGAGCTAATGATAAATCTTTAACTAAACGTAGAGATTTTATTGGAAGTTCAGTTACAAGTTCTCGAACATTATCTTCTAATAAGGGCGAAGTTGAAGCCTATTTTCCTGATTTAATAGGTCTTTCTCCTAATAACGAAAATTTTATTACTCGTGTTAAACAATATTTAAATAATATTCAAATTTCAGTTAATGAACTTGGCAAAAAATTTGATATTAGTTTTCGTTATGATAGATATATAGATTTTAGAGCTATTCAAGATAAAGAAAAACTAATTGAAGAGAAATATCGTCAAGCTGATAAATCTAATCTTGGAGAACTTAAGAAAGCTCTTGCTGCTAAAATAGCCGCAATTAATGATCTTGAGAGTTCTAAATATCAATTTGGTCGTCCTGTTAATATTGAAGATTATCTAATGTATCGTCATTGTCTTTTATATAAAGACATCGCTAAAGATACAGCTTTAATTAATAGCGATCCGAGTATTCGTTTTTATTTTAAGGACGATCAAAAAGAAGCTGATTTACAACGTAAACTTCGTTTGGAGAATAATAAAGCAAAAGCTAATTTTGTTAGTATGATTGCTGATGATGAATTATTTGATGCTATTTATGCTCAATACTGTGTTAATGTAGGTAAACCTGTTATATTATCTTCTCTTGAAGATCGTATGATAAAAGAAAATGAATTAGATAAATTCTCTTCTGATGAGCCTATTAAATTTAATAAGATGTTTAATGATGCTGATATTAAGATTAAAGCTATTATTGAAATTTTAATTGAGCGTGGTGAATTTGTAAGGAGTCAATATAATCAAAATATTATTACTCCAGAAGGAGAATTTATAGGTGCTAATGTTAAAGAAGCTGTTGCTTGGTTTAAAAATCCTGCAAATGCTGATGTAGTTAATGCCTATAAAAATAAATTAAAAAACGTATAGTTTATGACAGTAGTAGAAATGCACGTAATGTTTAGAGAATTGGCTCAACAAATGGGAATGCAGACAGTACGGGCAATTCTATCCGAAGATATTGACACTTGTATTAACATTGCAGTAAATGATTATATTAAAAAAGTCATTGCTGATAATGTTAAGATGAGTGGTAATAATAAAATTTATATTGATAATGCTAAAATAGGTCAAATAAATGTTTTACGTACATTAATTGATAAGTTAGAAATATCCAATATTACTATTAATAAAGAAGAAAATAAATTTACTGCTGAAATAAATAATAATAATGTTTTTCTATTTACGAGTTCTTATATATATTATAATGACATATTTGGTGGATTTTCTGCAAGAATAGTAGATAATGATTATTTATATTCTACATTACATGATTTTTGTAATAGAGCTACATTTGATTATCCTATTATAGTATTTACAGATAATTCTGATTCTAAAACTAATACTATTATAATAGATATATATACTGAAGATAACTCTAAAGATATTAATACTCATAAAAAGCCTTCAAAGGTTGTATTAAATATTATTAAGAAACCTAATATTATAACTTATATAGATGACACTTCTTCTTCGAATATCAATTGTGATTTACCTGAATATACACATATTGATATTGTAAAAGCTGCGGCGGAGTTATATTTAAGAAGTGTTGTTAGTACTTCTAATTAATTATATAAATAAATATGAGAAATTTTCTTCTTGCTGGTAATGTTGCAGCTATTGCTGCATCTACTGCAATAGATAAAGCACCGGCTGGAGCACTTGGATTTTATTATATGAATAACGGTGTTCCTACTGTTGATGCTACTGGCAAATTAATTACAGGTTATGGACAAATAGTTATGGGTAGAGCAAGTAAAGATGGAGGTCCTATAATTATTCCTTTTTATAATAAAGATTTTAGTTATAGTAAATCTACTTATTCTGCTGCTAAAACTTTTACTGCAAAATTTACTGTTCCTGAACCTGTTATAATGTGCGATCATACTGTTATTTTTACAAAGAAAGGTATTCAATTTAATGAACGTAGTAATTGGACTGCTTCTATTCATGTGTTTAAAGATACTGAAACTGCAGACCAAGTTGCAACTAAAATAGCAAATTATGTTAATAATAATACTGCTACTTTAGGCTTAACTGCTGCTGTATCTACAGCAACCGTAACAGTTACCGCTACTGAGCCTGCTGTTGATTATGAAATTACTATGGCAGATGCTTTAAGTGGTACTACTGTAACTTATACAACTCTTGGAGAAATTGGAATTGCTGATGCAGAAGCAATTAAGAAGATGGCTAATATGGCTGCTGCCGACGCAGGATTTGAATATACTTATATGGACGATGTTCATTATTTATATCCTAATTATCCTCTTAATCCTAATACTAGAACAAATACTACGGATGCAGGCTATACAGTTTATACTTTACGATTTGCTGTTCCACGTGATGTTAAAACTCGTGATGAATTAGTTCATCAGATTGTACAAATTGCTATTCCTGCCGGGGCAGCTCAAATAGCTACTATGGATATTATTCTTGCTGGTATTAAATCTGTTGCATAATGTAGACGCTTTCGTATTAATTTTAAATATTAATAAATATTAATCGAAGAGAAGCTGTTGATATTATTTAATTAATAATATTAGCAACTTCTCTTTTTTATTTTAACATTATATGGATTTATTTGAAACAGCTATTTCACAAGGTATTGTTCCAGCAATAGTAGTAGCTATTTATCTTATAGTTATTAAAATTATTGATACTAAAAAAGAAAAAAATGCTATTAAAATAACTAATGAATTATTAGAAGCAATTTCTAAAATAAGTAATTTTTTAGATAATGTAATAAATAATATTATAGATAAAGATAAAGATAAATGTAAAAACGCTATTAAAAATTCTTTTGAAAGTGCAAGAATGCACATTACTGAATATATAGTAAATGTTATTGCTAAAAATAATATAAATGATAATAAAGATAATATAGTAGATAATATTAAAACAATTATAAACGCTGAATTTTATAATACTTATAATACATTATCTATGTATACTATCAATGGAATTAATGCAGCTACTATATTAAAAGAACAATGGAAAAATGATTTAATAGATAATACTATAAAATTAGTTTATAATAGTAAATTAGATAAAGAAACAAAAATATTTAGTTATGTTAGTAAATTATCTATTTCTTTTGAAAATTATATTATTTATATAAACAATAAAGTATTCAAATGAATATAATTAATAATACAGATAAATTAAGTGAGGAAATTATTACTAATTTAACTGACTTATGTATTAATAATATTAATCAATTACAAATTGGTTATATTCCTACTGAAAAATCTAATTGTGTTATTAACTGTTTAAATATAGTTAGAAACGCAATATCTATAAATAAAATATTAACAACTAAGCAACAACAAAATATTATTAATATTTATCATAATTTAATGTATGCCGGAAACTAATTTCTCACAAGTTTTTACTAATTCTGAAGAACTTGTTGAAACTAATCCTGATTTTGTATATATGGTTATTCCTGCAAAGTATGTTTGTACATATCATAAATTATTAGTTATGCTTGCTGATGTAGGTATAGAGATGTTAAATGATTGTACCGCTAATTGTAAAGGAAATAATAAAAATATTATTACTTGTTGGAATATGTTTCAAACAGCTTGTGCTGCATATCAAATTAATAAAACTAAAGAAGCTGATACTATAATAAAATATATAAATGCTCAAATAAAATTAATATATAATGGCACTGGAAAAGAAACTATTATAGGAAATATAACATTGCCTATTAGTGAAGACGGAATATTAAAAGCTATTATTAGTTGTGGAGGAGAAACTCCTAAATTTGAAGTTGATGAAGAAACAGGACAATTATTACAAGCTAATACAAGTAGTAATAATTATGATGAAGTTTATGCTTTAGGAGAAGATGATTATAATAATAAATAGATTGCCGTTGCTCTTCCTTTACGGGGGATAAGGTAAAGAGAATTATGAAAACAATAGATTTAATTATGAAAACAATAGATTTAATTATTAAACAATTAGGTAAAGTAAGACTTACTTGCAATGGTAAACATGATGCAAGTAAGTCTTATGATGATTTGTGTTTGGTTCATAATGGTAAATTAGCAAGTTATATATCTCGAAAGAAAGTTCCTGCTGGTACAGAATTAGCTAATGAAGAGTATTGGCAACCTGTTGCAGATTTAAATGGAGATGTTAAAGAAGATTATGAAGGGTTTAAAGCTGAAGTTTTACAATTAATAAGTAATATAAATTCTAAAGTTGCAACAGGTAGAATAGTAGTAAATACTATTGATGAATTAAAGGCTCTTGAATTTGGAGAAATATTAGTTGGTGCTGAAATATACGTAATTGAAGAAGATACTTCTTATATAATAGATTCTATAAATGCTTTTGATAGTACTAAAACTTATCATGAATATATAAAAGATGCTATTGATTCTGAACCTATATCTACTGATTATGCGAGACTTCCTAATATAGTAGCAGATAGAGCTATTTGTGATGAAGATGGAAGAAATATAAAAGAAGCTTATGTTACTAAAGAATATTTATTTAATTTATTAGGTAAATAATATATGGATAATAATAAAGATGCTGTTTATATACAGCAATTAAGAAAATATTGTAAAGATAATAAAAAATGGAATGAAATATTTCCTGTTACTTTTATTCAAGCTATATATAATGCCGCAAATGGAAATAGATTAGATACTTTGTTAGCAATGTATAATTCTATTTTTGTTGAATATAAAGGTAGTTTTGCTACTACTGTTGCGGCAATAGATAATATAGTTAGAAAAAAAGGTCTTATAATTACATATTTTGATGAAAATAATTTATCCTGGACTCGTAGATATAAACTTCATGATACTTCAGATATTAATTTTCAAAATGAAGATAATTGGGAAGGTTATAATTTTGATATTTTAATAGATGAAATTTATAAAGCTGTTGAATATGTATTTAACAATATTGATAAATTTCCAAATTTAAAAAATATAGTAATTCAACAAATTACTGAAGTTACAGAAAATATATTTAATAATATTGAAGATTATGCTAATTTGTATAATATATTTAAAACATTAGTAAAAGAAAATATTAATAATGTATTTAATAATATTAATGATTATAGTGAATTTAAAAATTTAATTAATACTAATATAAATAATCGAGTAGATTACATATTTAATAATATAGATGATTTTAAAGTTTTATTAAATAAAATTAATGTAGCTATTTTAAATAGAGTAGATTATATATTTAATAATATAAATAATTACCCTGAATTAAAACAATTAATTATTAATAGTTTACAAGCTAAACAATTATTTACTATTGAATTTAGTGTTAATGGAGATACATTGGATATTATAAATAAAGATGAATTAAATTCTTATATAGAAAATAATAATGTTAATAATAATGCTTTATTTACATTTATAGGTAAATTTTTTGATTCTTCTAATAATAAATTATTATATAATTTAGTTTTTACAGCGTTTGTTAATACAAATAGTAATTATTTAAATTTAGATAATTGTTACGGCGAAACATTAATTATAAATAATAGAAAATTATATAAATATAAAATTAATTTTAATATAAATACTAAAACTAAAATGAGTAATCCTAATTGGATTACTTATGCAAGAAAATATGACGATATTCCTACTTTTGAATTTAATTATATTTCTACAAATATTTATAGTATAGCCGATATAGATGATTATAATAAATATGTAAATTATTTTAAATATAATACTTTAGTTAGATTTATATTTAATGAAAGTAGTACTGTAATTAATGAATATATTGGATATATTAATAAAGTAGGTTCTACTTTAAGAATATTAATTTATCTACAAGAAAGTAATGATTTTGTTTATGATACTATTATATCTGGTATTATTGAAAATAATAAATTACGTATTAATAGATTAACTAATAGTGATATATTAACGTATTTATATAACGCTAATAGTTCAGGCGGTGTAGTTTTATTAGATGATGATACTTTGATTCCTTCTCGATTTTTACCTTCTTATGCAGGTGATGTAATAGATTTACTTGGAGGAATAGTAAAGTCTACTCCTACTTCTGGAATGACTGCTGGATATAAATATTATGTTACTTCTACTAAAAAAATATTTACTGCTTCTTCTGCTACATCTGGTACTACTTCTAATCCTATTTCAGATGTTATATATATAGTTCCTGATGATATTAATGGAGCAATTATGTATCGTTGGAGTGGTACTACTTTAGTAAAAATTGTTAATGGTGGAATAGTAATTGGTACTACAACTGGTACCGCATTTGATGGCGCTCGTGGTCTGAATAATGAAAATATATTAAAAAGTGTTCCTAATAAATTAATTACTGATATATCTGTAATTGCTCAAGGCCCTGACGATGATGTTATAATTCGTACTACTTATTCAGAAAGAACTAATAACAATGGTAGTTATACAGTTAATAAATATAAAGACTATGAACTTCCAGAAGCTAATCAAGGAAGCGCTGGTCTAATGTCACCTTCTGATAAAGTCAAATTAGATAATATATATATAGTTAAATTAACAGGAAAAGATTTAACATCTAATGGTGAAAATGGAGATATTAATAATACTGATATATCTGTTTCAGATTTTAATACTTTGTTAGAATATTTAAATGATGGAAAAAATGTTAAAGTTTATATTGCTGAATATAACGATGGTGCAGAACAAATTTTTAATATAAATTGCGATATAGCTTTTAATTATAATACTAAAAAAATTTATTTACAATATGATATATATGATTTAAATAAAAGATTTTATTCAGTATTATATATATATAATAATACAGTTGTATTAGAAATAGAAACAGTAAAAGATAAATATACTAAGTTTTATTATATAGATTCTAGTATTTTATATAATCCTACTAAAGGCAAAAGTGTTAATTTATCAGCTGCTCAATTTAGTATGCAACAATTTGATGAATTAGTAAGTGATATTCAAAAGAAAAAGGATTTTTGTGTTTATAGCACAGTATTTACTTCTAAAAATAGCGATGTAAAATATTATAGATATAATATTAATTGTATTGTAAACTCTAATACTCAATTATTGTGTAATTATATTAATCCTTTAGATAACACTTATATAAAATTTACAATGAATAAACTTACAACAAATGTTCAAATTGTTATAAATGAAAAATATAATATTATAAATACTGTAAATGTATTAAATACTATTATGTCTGGATTAGTTTTAAAACCTACTTCAGGTAATCAATTTGAAACTAATCAAAGATATTCTTCTTCTGATACTTTAATTCAATTAATAAATAAATTTATACAAAATAGTGGATATAATGATTTTAGAATTGTTCATTCTCCAACTACTATAAATTTTGTATTTGGAACTACTATTAATAATTCAAATCCTACTGTAAATGTATTATCATTTGTGAGTGATTTACTTGTAGGAGATCCTGTATTAAGAATTTATTCTAAATCAATTGATTTTAGTGAAGTAGCTACATTAACTTATGCAGAATTAAATAATACTATTAGAGATGGTAGTTGGCGATCATTTGAATTAGATTTATCTAATATAGGTTCTGGTGGTTCTGACTATACGTTACCTATTGCTTCTGCAACTACTTTAGGAGGTATTAAAATACCTGAAAATGGACAAATGACTATTGATAAGGATGGAAATTTATATCCTAATGCTGCAACTTCTACTAGTGCAGGAATTGTTAGACCCAGTATTAGAAGTGGATTATTTATGAATGATTCTTCTATTAGGGTTACTTTAGGAAGAAAAGATATAAAGTTAGGAACTTTTACTCCTGGAGGCGTTATTAATGGAGGATACTATTATGTATATGATGATATATTTACAGGAGTTACAGATCCTAGAGTTAAGTTAAACAATAATATTAATAATTGGGAAGATCCTTTAGCTATTATTATTGTTAATAGAAGAATTGCTGGAGGAATATATTTTGAGGGCAATAATATAATTACGCTAACGGTTATTGATAATTGTACTAAAATTGGTGCTATTTTTATAAGATATTTTCAAAATAGTAGTGGAAATGGATATTTTATATGGGCGGTTCCTAAAATATTATAATAAAAATAAATAGCTATTTTAAGCTAATATAAATTAAAAAATCATAATTTAATATATTTATATTATTCAATAAATTTTAATTTTGTATTAGCTTAAAATAGCTTTAAAAACTATAATATTATTTTAATTATGTCTGGAAAACAGTTATATTCTAAAACTAATAGTAATTATGAAGAAATTACTCCTTTAACTTATATTCAAAATGTTATTGATGAGAATAGTAAAAATTCTTTAGATAAAATATTAAAAATTTATAATCATATTTATATTGAATTTGAAAATAATAATACTATTACAAGAAATAAAGTTCCTAAAGAATTAAGACGTTGTGGATTAACAATAACATATTATGATAATATTAATAATAAATTAATTACTGAAAGATTTAATAGAAATGATAATGTAGCAAGTAGTAATACAGCTTGGTTATTAAATAAACATTGGGATACTCTTTTATATGATAGTGATATATTCGAAAAAGGAATTAAAGTTCATATTCCTGATTCTTCTATAACTATTAATATGTTAAGTGATTCTCTTAAACAATTATTTGAAAATAAGAAAGGAGTTATTATTAATTATCCTGATGAAGAAGATTTAACTATTCAAAAATCCACTTTTAATTATAATACTTCTGTATTACAATTTAAAGATAGAAATGTTGATCCTATTAATTTTATTAGTGAAGGAATTAAAGTTATACGTCGTAGATTTTCCCCCGTAAAGGAAAACATAGCGAAAGCTAATGGAGTGTATACTTTTTATGATTTTATTAATATTAATGGTTGTCAAGATAATTCTGTATTATATATTGATAATGATATACTTACTTTAGCTAATGATGATATTATAGTATATGATGTATATAATCATAGATTTTGTGCAAGATCTTATAAAACAATAGATAATGTACAAAAAACTGTATATTATGTAAATTGGAAATCTTCTATTGACGAATATGGAGATAGTATAGATTATAATAATTATAATAAAATAGATAATAAATTTTATCCTTTATTAAATAATATTTATATATGTAGTTCTGATCATAAAAAATATTATTTTACTAATGAATATAATATTGAAGAAGTAGTAAATGAAATATATACAAGTTATAAAAATATTATTACTCAAAAAGATTTTGATAAACAAAGTACTAAATATATTATTAAATATGATTTTGATTTAAATGGTAAAACTATAAATATTCCAGAAGATTGTACTTTAGTATTTAATGGCGGTAAATTAAAGAATGGAATAATAAAATTAAATAAAACTTTTATTGAAGGCGCTATTAAGGATATTAATGAATATTTACCAGAAAATACAAGTCCTAATTTTGGAGATGGTCAAATAATATATAATTATAAAGAATTACATATATGTAAAGTACAAGAAGATGGTACTTCTGTAATGTTTACTATTCAAACTAAATAATAAATATAATAAAATTATAAAATTATGATTAATGAAGATAGAATGTTAAAAACATTAACATTTGTTAATGTTCATAAACACATAAAAGCTTTATTTATAATGATTATAAAATGGCTTGGAATTATTGATGATACATTAGAAAAAAAAGCCGATTTAGTTGGTGGAAAAGTTCCTGCTGAACAACTTCCATCTTATGTAGATGATATTATTGATATTCCTGCTTTTGCTACTAAAGCAGAATTAGTTGATAATATAGGAAAAGCTGATTATACTAATAAAAATTTTATTGTAAATGGTCCTATTTCTGATCCTTTATATAATAAAGTAGTAATTACTAATGCTAATACTTCTCAAAATGATTGGGAAATTACTGATCCTGAAGATGGAAAAATTTATATAAATGAATCCAATAATCATAGTTACAGATGGAGTGGTTATAGTTTTGTAGATTTAGATAAAGATTTTAATGATAGATTAAATGTTATTGAAAATAAATTATTCATTATTAATTTAAGTGGATTAACTAATAATTATGATTTAAGTACCGCTACTGATGGAATTTCTACTTTAAAAGATAAATTATTAAGTAATAGTGATAGTGCTAATATGTTATTAAGAATAGTAGATACTAATGACAAATCTTATTATTGCAAAATATTAACAAGAGATTTTACAACAGTAAATACAAATATTAGTATAAATATTGATATAGAAAATAAAGGATGTATTCAAACTTATAATATTACTGATGATAATATTACTTTAATAAATAATAATGCTACTTTATTTATTACAAGTAATACTAATAATAATAAATTAGAATGTAATAAAATTATTTCTAATGTTACTACTGCACATATAAGTTATAATAATATTATTTATACACAAGTAGATTTATCTGATACAAATTCTGTAAGATTTATTGGCTATGATGGTAATGCTATTTTAAATTATTATGTTTTAAATAAATCTACTGGTACTGTACAAACTATGAGTACTTATAATATTGGTAAAACTTGTTTATATAAGGCTAATTTATATTTAACTGATAATGAAAAACAAAATATACAAGAAAATCTTAATGTTTTATATTTTACTACTAATACAAATGAAGCAAGACTTGCTCAAATACAAAAATATAAGTTAAAAAATAAAAAAAATCAATCATTTTCTTCTGTATATAATATTAATAATGTAATATATTATGGAATATGTACTCTATATTCTGATACTGAAATGTCTTTAACATCTTTTAGAAAATATAGTGTAATTACTAATATTATTAGTTTAGATACTGGAGAAGTAATTAGAGATTTTATTATGTCTTTACAAGAAATATTTAATTATCAAAGTTATAAAGTATTAGGAGGAAATAAAATAAATATTAATGATTGGTATAGTGCTTTAATAAATTCTACATATCCTACATCTATTATAGTTAAAGAAGATAATATAACTAATGCAGTTGATAATTCCACAGCAAATAAAATATCAATAAGTGGAAAAATTATATATAAACCAACAGATAATAAAATTATTGAATTTAGTAGAGGAGAAGAAACAGAAGATGCTATATATTTTATAAGTAATTATAGTGCTAATCAATATAAAGAACTTAAATATAATAAATCCACTAAAAAGTTTGATGCTGTATCTATAAATAATTATACTGTAAGTTCTTCATCTACATCTGATTTATTTGTTGATATTACAGGAAAACTTGGAAATATTACTGATAAATTACATAATCAAATTATTAACACTCCTGCAATAATATTTAACAATGTTATATATTTTAAAACTTCTACTGTTGATGGAATTAAAATTCATTTTATAAATTATGAAGAAAATGGAGATCTTAGTGAATTAATATATACTATTGCAAGTAAATCATTTACTACTAATTCTGTTAGTAATACTATAATAAATAAAGAAGTTATTATTTCTAAAACTATGAAAAATATTGTTCCTACTGATATATTCACTACAAGTTTATTACGAACTATTAATATTGTTGAAAATGCAAATAGACTAAATATAATAGTTAAAGATAATTCTTCTATAAAACAAACTTTAACTATATTAAATGTTTCTAAAACATTGCAAAATGGTGATTTGCTTACTGCTAATTATTCTATAACTTGTGCTTTTAATGGAATAATATATTATGGAAATGTAGAAAATAATGTATACAATATAATAGCATATAAAACTTTTTATTCTTTATTATATTCAAGTAGTGGCGGTGGAGTAAATTAAAATAATTATGTTTAACTTATAAAAATTACAATTATGAAAGATTTAATTAAAGCTATTTTTCAATTAGATGTTCCAAAATGGATTAAGAGAGTATTTATAAATTATTTTGAAACTAATAAAGATAATATAAATACTATTAATTCTGAAATTGCATCTATAAAATCTAAAAATTCTGAACAAGATAGTAGCATTGCATCTATAAAATCTAAAAATTCTGAACAAGATAGTAGCATTTCTTCTATAAAATCTGAAATTTCTTCTATTAAATCCAGATTAGATGCTTTAGAAGCTAAATAATTATGGAAGAAAATATAATTAATAGTATTATAGATAATTTTGACTATGTTTATATTTTAATGGTCAATATTATTACATATGGGTTAATAAAAATTTTTGATAGTCTTAACGGACCTAAACCTGTTTCTGTATTAGCTAAACGTATAATTACTACAATATCAATGATAATAATGTTTTGTATTTATTATTTTAATGAATATGAAAATATTATTAAATTAATAAATAGCTCTATTGCCGCTCCTTTAATTTGGAGTTGGATTTTACGTCCTATTATTATAAAACTTAATCTTGGCTATAAACAAAATGATATTAGTAAAGAATAAATGGTTTCCATTTGGAAATTATAAAGCAATTAATATTTGTGGAATAGTTTTTTATAAAGGTGATAATTTAAGCGATAAAACTATTAATCATGAAAAAATTCATACTAAACAAATGATAGAATTATTATTTATATTCTTTTATTTATGGTATGGAATTGAATATTTAATCATTAGATTATTTCACAAAAAACAAAATGATGTTTATCATGATGTTTCTTTTGAAGAAGAAGCTCATAATAATGATGATAATTTAAATTATATTGATACAAGAAAACATTATGCTTGGTTTAAGTATATTAAAGTCAAAAGTAGTAATAATAAAAAATAATAATAAAATATTTGTTTATTAAACATAAATTATTTCTATTATGTGCAAAGTGGATACCGGTAGTTACAGCTATCGGTATCCTTGTTATCAATACTATTGCTTATTATGGTTGTAATGATATAGTAGTAGATATATTTAATTTTAATATTGGTACATCAGTAGCAGGAGTAATATTAATGTATGTTTGTAGTTATGCTTTTAATTTTTGTATATGGCATAAACTTGTTATTACTTATAATGCACTTATTATAGCAATAGTATTTATTATTAGATATTGCATAACTGAATGTTCTTATTCATATTTATTATTATCATATTACATATTAGCAGGAATAATACTACTGTTAATATTATATATTCACAGCAAAAAAAATATTTTCATTGATGGAAAAGACAAACTGTTTATTAGATGCAGTAAAGAATTAATTACAAAATGCTATTTCTAATATTGATGCAGGAAATAGTAATTTAAATGAAGAAGAAATGGAAGAACTTGTTAAGACGTTATCTGTTTTAAATAAAGGAGTTAAACGTATTAGCAAAGCTTATGCTTGTGAGCATATTTTGCATTGTAGTCCAGCAACTTTTGATAATTATGTTAGAGCTGGAATAATTCCTAAAGGAAAGAAAGAAATTGGTTTTAATGAATTAAGTTGGAGTCTTAAAGATTTTGATGGTGTTAAACTTCAAAGAATACATAAAAAATAAATATAAATTCTTATTAGTAACCGTTTACTAATAGTATCCCTTAACTTATAGCGAGTTAAGGGATTTTTTATTATCGTTGTGATACATTTAATAGTGTTTGCAATATTTGTGATGTGGATATTCACAATTATAAATTATCTATTAATTATTAAATTATTACAACAATGAAACTTATTAATCGTGAAAATGGTGAGGAACTTGTTGAAGTTGGTTCTCACAAAGACTATGCGTCTAAAGGTGTTGCTGGTGCAGGTCTTGGACTTGGTATTGCAGGTACTGCTTTATGGTTGCTTAGTGGTGGTCTCGGTGGAGGTTTATTTGGCAATCGTTTTGGTGCTGCTGGAGCTGCTGCGTTAGGTGCAGAGTCTACTGTGGAAAAAGAAGATAAGTGTGAACTTGAAACATTTAAAAAATTCCAAATTGCTGCACAAGCAAATCCTAATTTAACATATAAAGAATTTTGTGAAAATATAAATAATAAATAAGTTATGGTTAATAAAGATGAATTAATTAATAAATTAGTAGAATTTTTAGATATTAAACTTACTAATTTATCTAAGGACAATCAATTAATAAATGTATTCATTAGACCTATATTTTCAAGAATTATAAATAATAATATAGGAAAAGTAAATCAAGCGTTATCTATTATAGCTGATGAAAATGGTATGATAGACGCAGATGGGATACTTAATGATATGATAGATAATTTAATAATCTCGCCCGTAAAGGAAGAAAGAGGAATTAAAATTGGAGCTGGAACTGTTGAAATTAAAATTCCTTTTATTAATAAAGCAATTGCTTTAGATAAAGATGATATAAATGAATTTAAAGAAATGTTATCTAAAATACAACAATAAATATGAAAAATTTTGAACATATAATAGATCATTATAAAGATCATATTAGATTAGATAATGAAACTGCTTGGAATATTATTTGCAGATTTAAAGATATTGTAGAAAATAAAAATGATAAAGATAATGAAATGTTTTGGTGTGTAATGAAAGATATTCATGAAGAACTAAGAGGAAAACATTTTGATGAAGTATATGCAACTTATCAAGTAGATAATATGTATCATACTGATAATAAAGGTAATAAAATTACTTCTCCAATGTTTACTTCAATTGACGTTAGAAAACTATATGATAAGAAATTTAAATCTATAAATAGTAATATTACTTTTTGGGATGTTTATGTTGCTCTTAATGCTCAATATCACGATAATATAGAATTATATAAAGAATGGTTTGGAGAAGATAATATAGAGAATATTAAAGATAAAATTATAGAAAGCGCTATTGTTAATTGGTTTGAAGATGAAGATGCAGGTATAGAAAAAGTTTGGAATTATTTTAGAGCTATTTAAAATTATATGATTATTATTATTGGTAAGCGTCGATATATTTGTATCGGCGCTTTTATTATTTCTGTTAAAAAAATATTATTAAAATGCAAGTAATTGCAAATAATTTTTATATATTTAATCGAATTACTAATAATAATATTTATATTATGTCATCTATTAATCAACTTGTTTCAGAGATTGCTCATATTGCGCAAGCTCCAAATAATGTTCCTCTTCGTCGTTCTATTAGGCAAGAAATTATACATTATAGAAATGAACTTATTAGAAAAAGTTATAATAATCATTCTATTTCTGATAAAGTTTTACAACAAAAATTTGTTGCTACTTTAATAGATATTCCTGATGGAGATATTGAAGAAGCTAAAGACCTTAAACTTCCTTTAATAAAAAGAACTTCTCAAAAAGTACCTCGTCCTATAAGATTACCTATTAATTTACCTTTTCATTCTGTTAGAACATTAGGAAGTGTTAATGTTTATGAAATACCTTTTACTAAAGAGGCAAGCGTTAGATTTAATAAATATCTTCCTGGTATGTGTAATACTATTGCTTATGATTATATTAATGAATATATTTATATTTATATAAATCCTAATACAGAATTTTCAGGTATTAATAAAATAGTAATTGAAAGTATATTTGAATATCCTCATATTATAGAAACTGAAACTGTTGATGGAAAAATTGATATTAATGATCCTTTTATAGATGATAATGAATTTTTATTACCCGAAGATCTTATAGGGCCTATTAAAGATATGGTTCTTCAAAGACTTCATTTAGAAATACCAAGAGAAGATAATACAATTTCTGTTCCTAATAAATTAAACGGTTAATATAATATGAAACCAGATATTAGTAATCAAGAACATTTTTATACATTTATTGGAAAATCTAAAATAAATGCTAAAGAAGCTGCAAGAAGTTTAGAAACTTCTCGTACTGTTAGAGATAATACTTATGCGTATTTAACAGAAAAGAAAGAATATATTAAAAATACTTTTAATATTGATTTAGATAAATATGAATCTGAATGGGTAAATAAAGTTTATAACAAATCCGAAGATTTATATAATATTGCTAAAAAGTTATTAGAAAAATACGAAAGTGGAGAGGAACGAATTGTTTTATTGCAAATAGTTAAATATTGTGTAGTACTTAAAAAATGTTATAATAGTAGAATAGCTTTTGAATTATATACTAAACAAAAAAATATTAATTATAAACAATATTTAAATTATTTAAGAGATTATTATTATACTGTTCATAAATGTGTTTTACAAGGATATGCCTATAATTATGCTCATGGTACAGGGGATTTAATTGTTAGTATATTTAAAAATGTCCATCCTAAAACAGTTGTAGATTGGATGGCTACTAAAAGAAATAAGGAAAAGTTAATTAAAGAAGGTGTTAAAGTTTATAATGAATTAGAAGCTGCTTGGTATAGCGCTCGCGGAATAAAATATGATGGAGTAGATTATAGAATATTTAAAAATTTAACAAGTATTCATAAAATTACTTTTATAAATAGTAAAATTATTGTTAATAAAGAAATTGATTTTGAATGTACTATGTATGCTAGAAGAGATATTAAACATTATAGTGAACAAGAATTAGCAAATATGTGTGATACTCGTGATAATATTTATTATTTACCTTTATCTTTAAATAAGAAAATAAATGTTCTTCTTTATCGTTTTCCAGAAGATTATGTTAAATTTATAAGAAATGAAAGTCAACATGAATACGAACTTGGAGCGCATAATAGCAAAAATAGAAAACGATTTCAATCCTGATAATAGTGATTGGATACCTCGTGTTGCAGCGTGGACTATTGACGCTATGGCTCAATTAAAAGTATTTAATACTATTAAAAAACAAAGAACTCTTTCTGTTAATGAAAGAATAGCTATATCTCCTTGCCCTATTTCAGAGCAAGGATTTGCTGTTTATGATAGTAATGGTTGTAAAATAAATAAATTAGATAGTAAGAATAATCGCTGTTGTTCTTCCTTTACGGGGGAAAATCAAAAAGCTATTTCTGATACAGTTAGTATTAATATTAATAATTCAGCTAAATATGCTCCTAATGAATTAGCTGAATATACTAATTCTCCTAAATTTGAAGATAGACATATAATTAAAGATATTAGTTCTAATTTAGTTAATATTAATAAAAATTATATTATAATAGGAGATAATAAAATAGAATTATCATTTGATACTGATAAAATTATTATAGAAAATATTGAATTAGAAACTTATTATAGTGATTATTTTAAATGTGATTTACCTGTTATTCCTGATAATGGAAATCTTATAGAAGCTATTGCTTCTTATTGTATGTATAAAATGCTATTGAGAGGATATAAACATCCTGTTCTTACTCTTCAAGGTAATAATCCAGCAATAAATCCTTATGTAAATTGGATTAGTTTAAAGCCTAAAGTTAAAACTTCTATTGTATTAGATAAACAATTAGATATTTCTAATACTAATGCTTGGAGATCATATTTTTATAATTTTACTTTTATGCCTAAAAGCTAATGAATATTACTCCTAAATTAAGTTTAAATAAACATCCTAAAGATTGTGATTCATTATCTTTAGTTAATGCTACTAATGTAAAAGTTACTAACGATTTAACTTTAATTAGTAATGAAGAGGATTTAAAACGAAATAAAATTATATATAATACGCTTAATAATGAATTTGGTGGAAGTGGCCATAGTATAATAGGAGCAATACCTTGTAATGATGAAATAATAATATTTGCAAGTGGGCAAGGAACAAGTGCCATTGCTCGTTATAATGAAAAAGAAAACAAATGTAAAATTATATATAATGGAAGTTTATTAAATAATATAAATAAAATTAAAGGCACTTTTACTTATAATATAAATAATGATTTAATAATAGCAATATCGCTATATAATACTAATACTGATGAGCCTTTACGAGTATTTAATTTAGGAAAATTTAATGATACTAATATAGATAATAATCAATTTAAAGATGAAATTTCTTCAATTATTCCAGAAGTTAAATTGCCTTCTATTGAAAATCATTATTATGTTAAAGGTTCTTGTTATAAAGGTTGGACATATTTATATATTAGATTTAAAATAAATAAAACTGATTATACACAATGGTATAATTTTGGTTATCCTATATTTGTTGATGATATTTATAGACAACAAATATTTAGATATTGTTTTTATCAATATAGAGTTGGAAGAAATGCTGCTGAATTAGATTTATATAATGTAGATGATGTAGATCGTCATAGTTCAGTTCCTATGGATGGATGTGGTACAGGATGTTATGATGGATTTAGCAATAATTCTGAAATATCTAACACTACTTTTGCTATAAATTTAAATTTTAATAGTTTTAATAATTTTGATCAATATCAATTAGGTTTTGTTTGTGCAAGTAAAGCCTATACTAAAGCTTTTACTACTAATGATATAAACATATCAAATACTAATTATGTATTTAATCCTAAATATTTATCTGAGGGAAGTATTACTGAATTTATTACTGCATATTATAATTATTATAATGTAAAAAATATAATTAATTATAAAAATAGATTATATATATCTAATTATAAAGAACAAACTTTAAATAAAAAAATAGATCAATCTATTATAGATAGTGTTTCTATATCATTAAAAATAAATACTACTAATTTTGCTTTTTCATCTACAAATAAAGATATTGTAAGTACATTAAAACAAATTGTTACTTTAACTGAAAAACGAAATGATGTTCGATCTGGTCAAGAACAATTAAAAACTCCTAAACAATATTTTTTAGATATAAATAGTATTTCTGATATTACAAATCAAAGTGTTCCTTTTAATAAAATATTAAATGTAGATAATTCTATTGATTTAATAGTAAAAATTACTAGAGAAGGCAATACTACTGAAAAAGTTATAAATATAAATTCTATAACTATAAATAAAGATCCAAGCGATAATTCTACTCTTCCTGGATATTGTAAAATAAAAATAGGAGAAGACGTTTATGATTCAATAGAATATTGTTTTAAAACTGATGTAGATAGTAATGGAAATTATACAAATTTTAAAATATTTGATGCTACTAATTATATAATTAGTTTTCAAAAAAAATGTATAGATACTATTAGTTCATTTAATGATAGATTAAAAGAGTCTACATTAATTCCTGGAGAAGTGTATAGTTTTTATATTCATTATATAGATAAATATGGACACGCTACTAATGGATATAGAATAAATAATAAAACATATCTTACTACTAATACTGGAAGTGGATATTTTATACCAATTAAAATATATTTGCCTGTTACAAATTTGACAGAAGGGTATATAGCTGTTAATGAAAAATATACTTTAAAAGAATTTAAAAATGTATTAAGTAATAGTGGAAATTTAAATATATATAATATTAATAAATTTAATAATAAATTAATCAGTTCTGGTTCTGCTGCTTCTAAAAGTGATATAAAAAACTATTTATTATCATTATATGGAGATTTATTTGCAGATAATATTACTAAATATGATGATATAAAAATAGCTAATATATTTAATAGCGGAAATGTAAACGGACCCACTATTGCTAATTTTGGAGTGTATATTAATGAAAACAACGAAAGATTATTTAAAATACCTGAAGAAGAATATTATTCTACTTATGAAGGAATAGTGAATTATAAATACGGATTGCGAGTTACAGTTAAAATACCAAAAGATTATATAGGTTATTTTATTAGTTATGAAAAATTTGAGTCTACTAAAAAAGTAACAGGTTTTCTTACTAATAAAGATGCGAGAGAAATTAGTGCAATCGAATATAATATTGGGCAAGGAGTTACTTTTAAAAATTATGAAAATAATAAAGTAAGCTCTGATATGTATTTATATAGTAGTACATTTGATATTAAAGATAGTTTATCTACTGATTATAATTTTATAAGAATAAAAGCTAAAAGTACTAAATATTGTAAACATAATAATAGTGGAAATATAACTGTTACTACTGAAGGAAATAATGGATTTATCGCAGAAATAAGTAAATCTGATATTCTTTATAGAAACAGTTCTATAAATTATGCTTATGATTTAAATAAATCTTTAATTAGTTATACTGCTATACAAGATAAAATATACCCTATTGATAATTATAAATTAGTAGTAGCTGATTCTGTTAAAGACGATAGAGGAGGATTAAGTACAGCTATTAAATTAAAAAATATAGAAAGTTTATTTATTTCTGATGATAAATATAGAGTAAATACATATATTGCAAGTCTTTATAATTATCATAATAAATTATATGTAAATAAAGAAAAAACTCTTATTAGAATAGGTAATATAATTTATGGATCTGGTACTATAAATACTTACATAAACGATGGCTTTAACGGAGTATATACTTATGATGGTGTAATTGTATATAATGGAAGTGGGATTACATTTAATTCTGAAAATAATAATTTATATAATACTCGTGGAAAAGCAATTAGAAGTATTCCTGATAATTCGGATAAAAATGTAGGATTATCTGTACTTGATGAAATTTCAGAAAGAGCTTTTCATTTAAATATTCCATTTTTAAATTATGTTCAGTTTCCTGTTATAGATACATATTATTACGAAAGTAAATATTTTAATAATAATCCTCAGAATGTTATATTCTGTATGATGAAACCTGATGAGCAAGACGTTGATGCTAAAGGATATTGGCCAGGTTTAATTGTAGAACCAAAAAATTCTATTGATTTATTTAGTAATCCTCAAGGATCTCAAGATGACTTTATTCCTACTGTTTATAACAATTATAGAGATGATATATTAAATATTACTCAATTTGATAAGACTATTAGAAGAAGTAATGTTATTCAAAATGAAAGTGCTGTAAATGCTTGGAGACAATTTCCTACTGAAGGCTATAAAAATATTAATGAGAATAAAGGTATTATTACTAATTTAGTAGGTATTGGTGTTTATTTATTAGCTCACACTGAACATAGTTTATTTATGTTTAATGGTGATGCTACATTACAAACTAAAGACAAAAGTTTACAATTATTACAACCTGATGCTTTTGATACTAATTATGTAGAAGTATTTACTTCTGATTTAGGATTTGGAGGATTACAAGATAATTTAGCTTTTATTGTAGATCAATTTGGTTATATATTTTATAATAATGATTTTACCAGATTTTATAAATTTGATAATGGCCAATTATCTTTAATAGATCAAGATATTTATTTATATTTACAAGATAATAAACCCACTAATGTTAGATTTGGTAATGATAAATTTAATAAACGTTTATTAATTAGTTTAAAGTTATCTAATAATACTGTTAAAACTTTAAGCTATAATTATGAATTAGGTAATTTTATTAGTTTTCACGATTATAATTTTATTCAAGGATATAATACTAAATCTAAATTATATTTAGTAAGCGGGAATAATTTATATAACGACATATATAATTTTACTGATACTAAAAGTTATGGTACTTATGAAAGTTTAAGTTTTTCTACTACATATCCATCTTCTATAAGTATTATTCTTAATGAAGATTATGATGCTATAAAATTTTTAGAATTTATTAAATATAATGTTCGTAAAGTAAGTAAATCAAATAGTCTTGTTAGTATATCCCCCGTAAAGGAAGGTATACAGCCTTATGCTGGAGATATATTAGAAATATTTAGTGAATTTACAAATACTGGAGAAATAGATATTAATATAGATACTACTAATAAATTTAATAGATATTCTAAACCTTGGTTTGAATTAGGTAATTGGAATTTTAATTATTTTAGAAATAAAATTTCTACTTATAATGGTAGCGGTTCTGATAAACTTACTCGTATTTATGGAAATTATATAGTTATTAAATTTACATTTGATAATAAAGATAAAGTTTGTATTGAATTTGAAAATTTAAATGGCAGTGTTTCTAAACAAAGAAAATTATGAGAAAAATAGTTAAACGTGATAATAGAAAAAAAGCTTTTCTTGGTGCTTTAATTGGAGGAGTTGCAAGTATCGCAGGTTCGGCTATTGGTGCAGCTAAAAGACGTAAAGCTGAAAGAGAAAAATTACGACAACAACAAATTGAGCAAAATCAAAATGATGCTAAAGCTCAAGCTCAAGCCCTTACTGCTGCTGTTGCCAATCAAGATTATGTAGATGAATATAATAAAAAAGTTACTTTAAAAATGGGAGGAAATAAAAAATTTAATGATAGAATTAAATCTAATAAAACTAAATCTAATCGTATATTTAAATGCGGTGGTCAAAAGAAAGCTAAAATGGGTTCTTTAATTGGGCAAAATGGAGTTGGTGGAGAAATTGGAAATGCTATGTCTGGAATTGGAGGATTGGCTGGTTCTTTATTTACTCCAAGTTCTGCTCCTAAACAAGTAAAGAAAGCTGATGGATTTAGTACTACTGGCCCTAAAGTTGAAATAAAAACTCCTAATTATATGAATAATACTAATAATAACGATATTAATAATAATATTAATACTGCTACTAATCCTACTACTCAACAACAAAATAATCAATTTGTCGATCGCTCAAATACTTTACGATGCGGGGGCAAAAAACGTATAAAGCATAAATAAAAACTATTTTTAGGCTGTTATATTGATTGAATATTGAAAATAATATAAATATATCTAAATTGAAATACATTAAATTAAACAGCCTAAAATTTATTTATTAACTATAATATTATATGAAGAAATATATTTTAAATCCTAAAGTTGTTCGTGGAGGAAAAGCTATTCCTCTTGGAAATAACTTTTATTATATGCAAGGCAGAAAGCACGAACAAGGAGGTATTGATTTAGGTGCTGATGATAAGAATGGTCTTGAAGTTGAAAGTGGTGAAGTAGTTCACACTTCTAAAAACTCTATTAAAGTTTTTAGTGCAGTTCCTATGCTTAATGGCAAGAGTCCAGCTGAAAAAATAATTAATGGTGAAAATGCTAATAAAGTATTTAAGGAACAAGAAGAATTTAAAGATAGAAATAATTTTAATGATGATGGAAGTAAAAAGTATCAAAATGGAGGTAAAAGAAGATATATCGGAGGTAGTACTAATGAAGCAAGACAAAAATATTTTGATACAGATAAAGAACTTACAGATAGTGTAAAAGTAATTGCTAAAAGATATAATATTAATCCTAATCTATTAGCAAGTAGAATGGCTAAAGAAGGTCCAATAGATAAAGCTATTAATTATTATAATGATACTAATGGAAAATTTGATAGAAGAGAAGTTCATGGAAGCGATTGGGGATTAGATGATACAGGAAATAATTTAAATGAAGGAATTATTACTTTAAAAGAACCTTATTTAAGTTATTATGATGAAGAATTTTTTAATGAAAAAGGTAGAGAAGTTAATTCTGTATATTCTCCGAATTGGAATTTTGGTATTTCTGCAACTGCCGCTGAATTAGAATATAGAAGAAATGAAATGAAAAAAAGATTTCCTAATTTATCGGATGAACAATTAGATGCAGCTGCATCCGCTGCATTTAATAGAGGTATGTATGGAGCAACTAAATATATAAAACAAGGTAGAGATTTAAATGAATATTCGCCTTTTATAAATATTAAAAAAATGGGTGGACAAGTTAAAAAAAATATATTTGTAGAACTTAATGTTGGAGGTAAAAAGAAGTTAGTGCCTGCATCTTCCTTTACGGGGGAAAGACAAAAAGCTCTAATGGGAATTAATGAAGATATTGATTATATTAATACTCCTAAATATAAAGGTATAATAGAAGAAGCAAGCATAACTAATCCTCGATTATCTCCTAATAATGTATATAAACAATTAACTAATGCCGCTGGTACAGATGATGCTTTAAAAATTAAAAAATTAAATAATATTCCAAATAATATTAATAATAAATTTAGTCCTGCTGCTGGGCGTTTTAATAAAATTACTCTTGGAGATATTATAGGAGGAGTAACTAATACTATTGGATCTATTACTAATTATAATAGTAATAAACATGCTTTAAATAATATGAAATATAGTTCTGCACCTCTTCCTATTCAAGCAAAAAAACTTAAAACTCGATTTAATATTAATCCTCAATTAGATAAAATTAGAGAATATCTAAAAGCTACTAATAGAGATATTGATGCAAATACAGCAAGTTCTCGTGTGGCTCTCGCCCGTAAAGGAATAGCTCGCACTAATGCTTTATTACAAACTAATAATCTTTATGCTACTAAAGAAAATGCTGAAACCCAATTATTAAATCAAGATAATATGAATCAACAAAATGTTGCAGCTCGTAATGTTGAAATGTATAATAGGTGGAGAGAAGGTAAAAGTAATTTTGATAATATGTTATTAGAAAAACATGCTGAAAATACTTCTGATTTAATTAGAGGTTTAACTACAACAGTACAAGATATTATTGGTGGAATTGAACAAAGAAAAAATATTAATAATACTTTATCTACAATTGCTGCTGCAAATCCTAATGTAACTGCTAAAATATTAAAAGATTTAGGTGTAGGTTTTAGTTATTTGATTAGAAATGGTAAAAGGATTAAAAATAAGAAAAATTAATTTATAATATTATGAAAGGTTTTAATCCTATTATAAGACAACGAGTATCTCCTATTAATTTAGAAACTGTTGCTAATACTTATAGAGAACTTGAACAAGGCCATCAAAAAAGTATGCAACTTGCTTCTCAACTTCAAACTGCAATGGCTCAGCTTCCTCTTAATGAAGCTGAAGATGAATGGAGGCAAAATAAAATTCAACAAATTAGGAATACTCTTGATAATAATTTAAATTATGGAAATGCTGCTGGGGCTTATGATGATTTAGTAAAAGCTCAAGGTGATATTACTTCTGATCCAGGTTTAATAGGTCGTATTAGAGCACAACAAGATTATACTGCATATTTAAATAATATTAATGAGCGACAAGATTTATCTGAATATCATAAAAATTATTATAGAGCAAATACTAAATATAGATATAATGATATTTATAATGATAAAGGACAAGTAATTGGAGGTACTAAATGGGAACCTAATGAAAGACCTGTGTCAAGTATAGATATGAATAAAATATATAATGAAGCTCTTAAATATGTTTCTCCTGATGCTGGAGGATATGAAAATACTACTTTTATAGATATTTCTACAGGTAAAGTATCTAATACTTATACAGAAAATAGTACTATGGCAAGATATAATTCAATAACTGGAAAATATGAGATTCTTCCTCCAGAAAAAATTAGAGCTGCTGTAGATGCTGCAATTAAAGCAAATCCTGCAATTAGAGCAAGTTTAGAACAGGATTATAAAATTGATAAATGGTATCATAGTCAAAATCCTAATATTGCAAATGATGTAATTGATCCAAAAGGATATACTAAATCTTTTGATCAATATGTAAATGATAAAATAGATCCATTTATTAGAGCTAAACAATATAGACGAATATATACTTCTACCGCTTATAATGATTCTATGATAAATGAAATCGCTAAAGCTAAAGTAACAGCTAAAGCAAATAATAGTGGAAATAATCAACAAATAAATAATTTTTTAGCTAATACTATTGTTGAAAAGGGCCCAAGAGCTCAAGTTAAAATCGATCCTGGATTAGAAGTTTTAACTGGAGTTAGAACTATTGGAAGCACTTATACTGAAAAATTAAATGAAAAATATCCTAATGTAAATATTCCTGAATTTAATTTATATACTACTCCAGATGCTTTAAGTACTTGGGCAAAAAATAATAATATTTCTGGTGAAGTAGTCATAGATGTTATGAGAGAATTTGATAATTTTAAAAGAGCTACTTTACCATATAGAGCTACTATTAATAATGTTATTGGAGATGTAAATGACCCAAATAAAATAAGTGCTTTTAATTTTATATCGCAAGTAAATAGTGGAATTATTGATGATATATCACCAGATGATACTGATACTATGAAAGAATGGAAACAAAGTTTTGCTAATATTACTGATAGATTATTCGGAGATAATTCTGCTGGCATAGCTATAACATTAAAAAATCAAAGAGATTTAGATACTTTTAAACGAAATATTGGAGATTTATGGGATACTTATGAAATTAAACAATATAATACTGAAAATGGAGATATAAGATTAGTTCTTTCTTCAGACCATAAAGATGGAACTTATAAATTTGTTCAAGCTGCAAAAGCTACAAATTTAGATAGTAGAGTTTTTGGAGGAGGATTAAGAAGAGAAAAATATACTTCAATTAGACGAGTAGACGAAAATGGAAATATTGTCCCTCTTGAAGTTCATTTTAATAATCCAAATAGAGAATTACTTATATCTCAAGCTGATTATCTTTATACTGATATAATAAAACAAGCTAATAAATTACAAGAAGATATTCTTCCAGTTGGTGATGAAGTTGTTGTTGATACTTCAGTTTCTTCTCATACAAATCCTGAACATTATATGAGAGATCAATTATATCAAACTATTAGTAATCCTGCTGATGCTAAACTTGAAAAAGATCGTAGAGATGATATTGTAAAAAGATATACTAATATATTTAAAGCTAATCCTCAACTTATGATTTCAGGTGATTATTTAGTAGTTGATAAAAATGGAACATTAAGAGATATGACTTCTGACGAAATAGAAGATGCTCGTATTAAAATTCCAACTTATAATGATAGTAATATAAAGCATCAATTAACATATGTTCCTACTATGGGATGGAAAATTAAAACTACTGTTACAGATGACAGTGATGTTAAAGAATATATATTAAAAGAAGGGCTAAATGATCCATCTATTGATGCTGTTAATAATAGTATAAGCACTCAAGCAAAATTATTATTAGATAATGTTACATATGCTTATCAAGCGTTTTCTTATGATACTCCATATAGTACAGATATTGTTGTTAAAGATAAACATACCGGTAAATTTATATTACAAGATGAAGATTTAAGAACTATAAAAGAAGATATTTCTCTTCAAGATGTTGAAAAACTTGCATTGTGGAGTGTTGTAGAAAATAAAGTACGCAACGGTGAATATACAGAAAATGATAAAGAAACAATAGGGCAAGCTTATTATAATTCTCTTATAATTAAAGGTTTTGATCCAGAAACAGCAATAATGTTTACTAATGAGTATATAGAAAAATTATGAAACTTACACGTGAAGAAATGAATAGAATAATGAAAGGAGAGGGTAATAAACCTTCTCCTTTTTCTGATTTCGGAAATACTGATAATAAACCTTCTCCTTTTCAAGATCCTTATGGTTTTTCAGCTGTTAATAAACAAATTGAGAATCTCCCTCGATTTTCTGTTAGTAAAGAAGATTATGAAAATTTTGCTGATTATGATGTTTATTTAAATGCTTATACTACAAGAGAAGAAGCTGAAAAACAAAGAGCTAAAAATCAAAGTTGGATTGAACAAACAGGTCGCGCTGTTACACAAGCTGTTGCAAACGAATTTATTCTTGGAACGCTTTCTGGATTTTCTAATATGTATGATGCTGTTTATAATCTTATAGCTAATGACGGTTATAATGATTATACTAATGCAGTAAGTACAGCACTTGAAAAAGCTCAAGATTCTATTAGAGAACGATTTGCTATATATCAAGAAAATCCTGGAAAATCATTTGATATTGGAGATTTTGGATGGTGGGCTAATAATGCTATTAGTGTTGCATCTACACTATCTATGCTTATTCCATCTACGGGTATCATGAAAGGAATTAAAGCTCTTGGAAAAATAGGTAAAGGAGCCAAAACTGTTGAAAAATTATATAATAAAGGAATTTATGGTATAAGTAAAATTGCAGAAAAAAGTCATTTAACGTCTAATCCTGCAAGAACTGCTAAAAGTATAAATACTACTTTAGATCTTGGCGCAACAGCTGTATTAAGTAGAACTATGGAAAATTATATGGAAGCCAGAGAAGTTTATAAAGATATTTATGATACTTCCATAGAAAGATTGCAAAATTTTAATGATACACAAAGAGAAGAATTTTTTAAAAATAATCCTGAATTTGTTGGTTTAAGTAATGATGAAATAGCTAAAAAAATTGCAAGTGATTCTGCTGGAGAAACATTTTTTAATGATTATGCTATGGTATTAATGGATTTTGTTCAATTTAAAGCTATTAGTAGTCTATGGAAAGGAGCTTTTAAACTTAAACCCACAGCTAAATTAAAATATATAAATAAACAAGCTGCTAATAAATTAAATGCCGATGCAGCTAATATAGATATTGAACAACAATCTTTAATTAAAAGATTATTACAAGGCAATTCTACTTTTCTTGCAGAAAATTTATCTGAAAGTTTTGAAGAAGGTTATCAAGGTGTTCAAACTGAAAAAGGAAAAGAAGTTGCAGAACTTATATTTGATCCTACTTATAGACCAAGAGATTTAAGTTCTTATTTATCTGATCCTAAAATATGGGAGCAAGCTGTTTGGGGTTATCTTGGAGGAGTAGGTTTTCAAGCTGCTGGTAGAGGTTTAGGAAATCTTCAAAATAAAATTCAGGGAAAAATTAATAAAAAACGCATGTCCCCTGAAGATTATAATCGTAGTCAATTAACTTTTGAAAAGATTAGAGAAGCTGAAATTCTTGGTCGTAGAGCTAAAATTAATGATTATCTTGAGCAATTATCTTTACTCAATGAAGGAAAAAATCCATTTAAGCCTATTACGGAAAATGGAACTATTTCTGATTATGAAAATATAACTCAAGATGAAGCTGATATTATATACGATAGATTAGCAAATGAATTTGTAGTAGATATGGTATTAAATGCAGCTGATGCAGGAAATATTGAATTATTACAAGAATATATTACTAATCCAGAATTTAATAAATTTTTTGATGCAGCTAATATAAATATTGCTAAAAATAAAACTAATTTTACTCAAGAATTAGTTAATAAAATGAATAATACTATTGAATTATATCAAAATGAAATATATAAGGGAATTCATTCTATTGATGGAGATAACGATCAAATAATTAGAAATATTGCAAGAGAAAATGTTAAAAAATATTTTAATTTAGATTTAATTAATCAAGCTATTAATAGAATAGATACAGATATTACTAAATTAGATCCTAATGGAGAATTTAATAGATATGAAGCTATTGATGAATATCAATTTGGAATACAACAATTAGTTGAAATTAATAAACGTATTGATGATATATATAAACTTAAAGATACTGATGATATTGTAAAGAATCAATTAATAAAAGAATTAAAAGAAAAGAAACAAAATATTGTTGATAGATTAAATAAAAATACTATTGTTGCAGAATTAAAAACTAAAGACTCTGGAAATATTATTATAAATGCTAATGAAAATTGGTTATTAAATAATGTAGATAATGATTATTATAATAACGATTTTTCAAATGTGCCTGACGCTATTTCTAAATTTATAGGAAATAAAACAGTTTTATTGTATCAAACTGATGATATTCGTAATTCTATTCCTACTACTAAACAACAATTACAAGAAAGATATAATCAAATTAATAGAGTAGTAGATCAAACTGTTTCTAAAGCTCTTAATGATGCTTTTACTAATATAGGCCATTATATAGAAACTGCTGCTGATCCTACTAAAGCATTTAATGATGTTCTTGCTAAGCAAGTACCTGAATTAGAAAAAGATATTGAACTTTTAAATCTTGGAGCAAGTAATGATCTTGAATATTATTATTTGCTTAAAGAAATAAGAGATGAAGCTATTAACAAAATAGAATCTATAAAAAATAATAATAATGACAATGAAACTGTTAATAAAGAACGAGAAGAAATATTAGAAAAACATCCTATTCCAACTGAAAAAGAAATTATTGATAATAATAATGAAACTACTAAAATTATTAATGATGTACAAAAAGCCACAGGTGAGCCTTCCTCTACGGGGGAACAGGTAAAAGCTCCAACCGAAAGTACTAATCCTATTATTCCTGATTTAATTGAAGATAGAACAGTAGTAGGTTTTGAGGAAGAACAAAATCCAGCTGAAGCATTAGCTTTACAAGATGCTATTAGAATTAGAGAAGCCATAAATATTCCAAGTAATGATGAATTAGGAGAAACTGATGTTACATCAAGTGCTTCTTTGTTTGCTCTTCAGATGTATAGAAATAATAAAGATTTATATAAAGGACTTGATGGAGAAAATTTTAATAACGATAACGCTAAAACTCTTCTTTCTCAAATAGAAGATAAACTTGAGTTAGAAGGTTATAATAAAGATCTTATTAAAAGTGGAGCTATTAAAGGTTTAAAAATAGCTATAAAACACATTAATAATAGATTACATGCTAAAGGACTTCCTAATCTTGCAGCTCAAATAATTGATAACATTGATGTTACTAAAAACGCTATTAGTCCAGCTATTCCTACATCTAAACTTAATGATACTATTGATAAATTTTTAGATGAATATATAAAATCTGTAAATATTAAGCCAAATAAAAATGGTAGCACTCTTATAGATATTGTTCAATTATTTGATTATTTAATTAATAATAAAGATATTGGTTATGAACAAGCTAAATTAATTTATATTAATATGTATGATTATATTATTAATCATACTTCTAATAAAGAATATAATAAATATATATTTAAAAATGTTAGATTAGTTAAAGATAATAATATTACTGATAAATCTTTCACTAATGCTTTAGAAAGAGCTAATTGTTTTCTTCAGCAAGTTCAATATGCTAAACGAGAATATGAAGTAGTTAATAATAGATTAAGAACTGCTGTTGCTAATAAAGTTAGAACTGATAGTAAAGCAAGAGAAATATATTATAATCTTAAACCTGGAGATAAATTAGATATTGAACGTAACGGTAAATTATTGTTCTTTAAAAAGGATGGCGTTGAAATTGGATATTCTATTATTCCTACTACAAGTTCTGATGGTAATACAGTATATATGCCTAAAGAAAAAGGTTTTAGATATAATATTACTAAAAACGGCTCTACTTATAGTAGTCCTTATTTTGATGAATTATTTATTAAATTAATAGAACAATCTGAAGATGTTCAAGATTTACTTAATATATTAAGTATTTACGAATCTAATATTGAAGTTGGCGCTATAATTAATGAAAGTCTTTCTGAACAAGAAACAGATGATATTTATAACTCTATTTCTGAACAATCTAAAAAGCCTTTTGAATTTGTTAATAGTAAAGGTACTCCTGTAAGTAATATAGATGGAGCTAAAATTATTGTAAATCATCCTATAATTAAAAAATTAATAGATGATGGATATATAGGAGTTGATACTTATAAAGTTGTTGATGCTGCTAAAACTATTGCTAATGAAATATTATCTGTTCTTAATTATGATGGAATAAATATTAATTCTGAATTAAAAATTAGAAGTTATAGAAGATGGTTATCTTCTATGTATGCTAATTTACAGCAAACTAAAGATATTGCAGATAATGGATTAAATTATAAAATAACTGTAGAAGATACTGTTACAGGAGTTCCTATTACTTCTCAGAAATCTTTGCCTATTAATTCTCCTGCTTTAAAATTTACTTATGAGAATAATCCTGTAATAGCTGTTATGAATAGTGGTACTGTTAATATTGAAGGATCTAAAACTACTTATCCATCAAGAGGTATGACTATAAAAACTATGGGATTATTAATTCAAGATAATGATGGAAGTCCAGCTTATGCTTTATTTACTGAAGAAAATAAAGTAGATAAGTCTAATCAAATATATAATGATCTTAAAGAAGAACTTAAAAATATTATTAAAGAAAGATTATCTGGAGGTAATTTTGATGAATTTACAGATAAATTAGCTTCTTTATTTGGAGGAAATAATAGAGGATTTAATAATTTATTTAAAGGCTATAGCGTAGCTTCTATTGGAGATATTACGGCTTTAGCTTTTAAAGGAAGAAAAGATAATTATACATTAGTTGCTTATAGATATAAAAAAGATAGTAATGAAGAGAGTACTGCTATTAGATATTATAAGAACGGAAATAGTTCTTCTGCTGGTCAGATTATATCTAAAGTGGAGGGAAATGAAAGAATTATTGATAATATTGTTGAGGAAATATTAAGCAATACACAATATTTTAAAACATTTGTTGCTATAAGATATCAAGATGCTATTAATGGACAAATTAATAAATATTTATCTAAACGAGATGGTAAGTTAGTTCTTACACTTAACGGAAAAGAATTTATTTATAATAACTTTACTGAATTTATACTTAAAAATAACGCATTTAATACTAATCAAGATGTTGATAAATTTGGTCATTATTTTGAAGTAAATAAAAAAGGATTTTTTATTGAAGCTCAAAAGAGCACGCCCGTAAAGGAAGAACAGCAAGATAGATTATTTACTCCTGATGATATTTTTGATGGTGATAGTTCTAAAACTGTTTATTCTGGAAGATCTATTGCAGAAAAAGTAGGAATTGATGAAAGTATTATTAATATTGCAGAAGATTTAGATTTGCTCCCAAAAGAAGTTAGATATAGTAAAAGAAATACTAAAGCTAAAGCACAAACTAATAAAAATAGTATTCTTTTATTTAAACATTTTGTTACTGCTGTAAATAAAGATAAATATGAAGCTATGCGTATTCTTATTCACGAAAGACTTCATCAAATTCTTAATGAACAAGTTGGAAATCGTAAACAAGAATATGTTAATGAAATATTAGATATTTATAATGAAGCCAAATTAGCTATTAAATCTAATCCTGATAAATATGGTCATTTAATTTCAGCTTTTGATACAATTTTAAATCCTGATACTTATTTTAATTATCTTGATAAATCTGCTCAAGATTATTGGAATAATAGAAGTAAAGAAGAAAGAGATTCTTTATTTGCAGAAGAATTTCTTGTTGAAAGTCTTACTCAGCGTTCTCTTATTGATGCTTTAAATGAAATTAAAAGTACTTCTGATAAAGCTATTATTGATAAACAAACTCCAAAAACTCTTTGGCAGCGTATTATAGATGCTTTAATAAAAATATTTGGTATAAAATTTGATAATATAGAAAATAATACTATATTAGCACGTGAATATAATTTATTTGGAAATTTATTTAATGACGCTATTGCTGAAATTCAAACTGTTGAACAACAAAAAGACACTACTATTGAAACTAAAGAAGAATCTGCTGATATTATAACTAAAAATCAATTAGAAGATATTGAAACTGATACTTTTACTGAATTTGAAGATGATGTTTTTGCTGTTACTGATAAACTTATTGAAAGTAATGAAAATATAACGGCATCGGTAAATGAATATTTGAATAATTATAATGAGCAAGATAAGCCGTTAATGGCTCGTTTTGTTAAAAATGGCTGGATGAAAATAGTTTGCTGATGATCTGTATATAAATAAATTTTAATTATAGGAAATGGGCTAAAAACGGCTCGTTTCCTATAATAATTTTCTGAACATATAAGGTTAAAATCTTAATGTTTATTCTGGTGAAACTAATAAACTTAAAATTATGCCGTGTACAATTAAAGGACTTAATTTAAATCCTAAAGAACTTGCTATCGTAGAAGGTGTAGCAAATGGTAATGACAAGAAAGCTGCTATTATAGCTGCTTATTTAAAAGAAGATGCTAATTTTATTGAATTTGCATCAAAAGATTCTAAATGGAGAGGTAGTATTGAAAATACTCCTCATAATACTTGTGTACGATTACTTAATGAATATTATAAAAAACAACATCCAAGTGTTGTTAATTTTCGTCGTAGTCGTATAGGTACAGAATTAAACGGTTTTAGTTCTGTTCATGCTAAATATATAGCTTATCGGCATACTGCTGGTATAATATCTGCTTTATATTACGATTTAACAAAAAATAAAGATGTTAATCGTAAAGATAGGGCAGATATTTTGCGTAGATGTGGTACTACTATTCGTTCTAAATTTGTTACAGAATATATTAATCCTTTGATTAATTCTGATGAATTTAAGAATAATTCTACAGGTAAAAAATATATTGAAAAAATTAATGATCTTCGTAGAAAAGCTAATCAATATAAGGCTATTAAAGATAAAGAAAATTTTGAAAATACTATTAAAGAATTATATACTATTTATGGCAATATTGCAGCTAAATATGGAGATATTAAAACTAAAAATTATGGAAATCTTGTAAATAAATTACTTGAAAATAAAGAAGCTTTTTATGAAGAAGTAATTAATAATAGTAGTATTACATTTTTAACTAAAACATTTAAGGATGTATCTGATATTATTAATGCAGAAAAAGCTAATAATGAAGAAGATATTAATTTTGTTGATGAAGAAAATGATGGTATTGATGAAATGATGAAATCTCATATTGAAGATTTAACTTCAAGAGGTAGTTATTTAAATACTGTTTCTCAAAGACTTAAATTATATTTTGAAACTATTCCTAATTTAGAAAGTGCTGAGTCTAAAACTTTAGATCTTAATAATGAATTAGGAGTAGAAACTCCTATTGGATATAATAAAGCTATATCTGCAATATATAGTTTTTGCACTTTTACTTCTCCTAAATCTTTAATTGAAGAAATTAAAAATGTTGCTAACAATATTTCTCATTATGCGGGTTTAATTAAACTTGCTGAAGATATGGAGAACGATATAGTATTTAGAAATTATGTATTTGGGCAATTAGCTAATCCTAAAGTTAATAAAACTATTATTAGTATTTCTGAATCTGGTATTGAATTTAGTAATAGTAATGCAACTGCTGATCCTATTACTGCTATATTTTATCAATATTATAATGCTATAAAAGGTACTATTCGTACTAATTATCCTGCTCAAGATTTAGAAAATATTCAAGAATTATATGATTATATTAATTTAGCTAAAAAAGAAGAAACTGGAAGTAATGCTCAAAATGATATTTTATTAAATCTTCATAATAAGTTTTTAAATATTTATCTTAAATATTTTCCTAATGCAGAAGTTTCTGCTATAGATAAATATATTAATGATGGAAATAAAATAGATAATTATACAAAATTTATTAGTATATTTGATGGTTTCTTAAATGAAGCTAAAAAATCTAAAGATAAATATGAACAAGAAATTTTAAGAAATAATAAAAATTTAGCTGATTATTATAATAGAAAAAAATATGCTATTGAAGCTGGAATAGGTTTTGATGAAGAACGACCGGTTTTTAAGATAGATGACACTATATTTGGCGATGCGTTTATTAATTCATTATATAGTATAAGTAATTCATTAGTTAAATATAGTGTTGTAAAAGTTGATTTGAATAGTAGAAACGCTGATGGAAATTTAGGCGCAGATTTTATTGGAAATAGTTGGATTACTAATTTATTTAAACAAATCAATTTTTCTACTGAAGAAGATCTTAATGCTGGTCTTAATAAATTAAGAGAATTTGTTTCATTAAATGATCAATATAAATATAATCCTATACTTTTTGATCAATATGATGAACGAGGTAGAAAAATTAGTAGGGGATTATTTGATATTAATGAACAAGGAGAAACGTTTGTTAATTCTTATGCAAGACAATTATTAGATTATACATTATTTAATGGTATTAAAGATTATGTAACTGATAAGTCTGCATTATATTCTACAATGTCTAAAACAGACTATCTTATAAGCCAACTTATTTCTTATACTACTGATGATAAAATTGCTGATATTAATAAAGGATGGTATTTTATGAGAACTCCATCTGACGCTCCAAAGAATTTTATTATAAAAGCTCCTAAACATAGTATTTCTGGTTTATTTAATGAAAAATCTGTTAATAAAAAACATCCTATTTTTAGAATATTTTATAATTATGTTCTTGGAGAATTAGAACAAGGTTTTAAACAACTTACTAAAGTTGGCACTATTGATAATAATGGTATATTTACTCCTAAAGATAATACAGATGGTTTGTTTGAATATTATCATTATAGAGGAAGTATTATTAAAAATGGAAAATTAACCGGTAATGTTTTTCAATTTAATAGATTATTCCCTGTAAATGGATTTAATCCAGCTGAAATATTAAGTAATGAAGAAGCTGGAGTGCCTTTCCTTTACGGGGGAAAATTCATGAATACTATTTATTCTCCTGATGGCGCTAATGGTTATACTTTAAATCTGGATGATGGTTCTAAACAAACTATTGAAAATATTGTTGAAGAATGGCTTATTAATTATAGTAAAGAAATAGAAAAAAGAATTAGTCAATATACAGAAGCTATTGGAGATAGATATAATATAGATCAAATAAAAGAATTTGCTATAAATTATACTATTAACACAATAGCTTTTGATAACATATTTGAAGGTGATAGTAAATTTTATAAAAGTTATCAAGATTTTCTTAAACGAGCTAAAGAAGTTCAAGCTCAAGGAAAAGCATATACTGGATATGATCTTTTAGATGATTATAATGGTGGATTAAAAACAATAGATCAATTGTCCATCCCCCGTAAAGGAATAAGCACTGATAATATTACTATTCCTATTAGAAATGGATTTAAAGCTATTACGATTAATAATACTGTTAGAGGCTCTAATAGATATGTAGCTATTAAAAAAGAACTTATTAACATATTTAAAAAAGAATATGGAAATAAAGAATTAACTGATAAAGAAAAAAAGAATATTGAAGATAGAGCTGAATTTATAGCACGAGGATATAAAGAAGGTATTATTACTAATGATGCTCAATCTTATATAACATTTGAAGAATTTATTAGACGTAGAGTTGCTGACGGCACTTATTATGAATATGCCGATTTAATTACTCAATTATTAGATCCAAATATAGATGTAAAAGATATTGATTTGGATAGAATTAATGCTAAAATTCAAGTACAGAAAAACTTTTATTTTGATCATGCTTATGATGCTACTACTGAAACTTATTATCCTCGACAAATTAAAAATGCCGAATTTGTATTAATTCCTAAACTTTTACCTAAAGATAGTAGTTTGTATCAATTATATGAATTAATGACTGAATATGGTATTGATCAAGTAAATACTAAAGAAACTGATAAAGCTGCTAAAAAAGATGTATTAACATTTTGGGATAATGAGGGTAATGTAACAGAGGATAATTTAACAGTTTTTAAAGATAAACTTAATGAAGGCAATGTAATAGGAACATATTATTATAGATATTTATATAAACAACAAGATGTTCCTCAACATATGGTAGATGCAAGTAATAAAGTTGCAGTTCAATTATTTAAAAAGATTATAGATAATACTACTGAAGAAACTGCTAAATATGTTAATACTTTATTCAAGGCATATTGTAAAAATATTGAAGATAGTTTTAATAAATTACTTAATAATTTAGACTTGAAAGTTGATAAAAATAGAAATATTGTAAATAAGAATAATTCTGGAGATTTAATTGATTTTAATTCTTTTTATAAAAGAGCACAAGAAGAAGCTAAACGATTAAATTTAGATAGTAATTTTTTAGATTATGTAACTCCTGATCCTATTACGCATATTCCTACTATGCCTAATTTTATGAATTACGCTTCTATTAAATTACAAAGTATTGCTCAATCTATATTTAATAATTCTATTACAAGACAAAAACTACATGGATGGCATGCTGCGCAAATTACTAATGTTGGATATAGTGATGATTTGGAATATCATCCTACTGTATATAATGAAGTAGAAAATCCTTATAAAAATGTTAAAATAGAATTAACTTATACTCCAGATACAGCTGATGCAAATGGAATGGGTGCTGTATTTATAGGTCGTGATGAAAACGGTAATGCTATTGGAGAATTTTATATAGATGCTTATTATGATTTTAATACTAAATCTGCTAAATCTTGGAGAAAAAAAGATTTAGATGAAAATAAAGTTTCTCTTGCTTCTATTGGACAGGGAGTTACTATTGACGAAGAATTTAGAGGCAAAGGTTATGGTAAAGCGTTTTATTATCAAATAGCTGTTGAATTAGGAAAACAAGGTAAAACTTTAGTAAGCGCAAGTAATTCAAGTAGAACAGAAGATGCTAATAGAGTTTGGAAATCTTTAGTAAAAGACGGTTATGCTAAAAAAGTTAACGATCATTATGAATTTATAAATAATAAAATACTTTCTGTTAAACAAGAAGCATATATGGAAGTTCGTCTTCCTCGTTGGAGTAAACTTATTCCTGAGAGTATGCGTGCTGATAAACTTCCCGAAGATTTGCAGTTCCAAATTGCTTATCGTATTCCTACTGAAGGTAAACAATCTGTTGTTATTATCAAAGTAAAAGAGTTCTTACCTGAAGCCTATGGTTCTACTATTGTTGTTCCTGATGAATGGGTTACTCAAACTGGTTCTGATTTTGATATAGATAGTGTTTATGGCATTTGTTATGAAATGTATTTTGATCCAGAGGATGCTTTAATTCATAAAATAGAATATAATGATGGTAATACCGATGAAGATATTAAATATAGATATAAAATTTATAAGGCTATAAAAAATCCTAATATTACTTTAAAACAATTTAAAAATTTAAGTATTGAAGATCAAAATACTCGTGAAGCAAGAAATAATTTAATTTTAGATTGTATTATTAATATTTTTAAATCTCAAAGCGCTAAAGAAGAAAATTATTCTCAAAGTAATTTTAGAGCTTTAGAAGATGCTAAAAATAATATTGATAAACTTCGTGAACATTATGAAGAACTTATAGAAAGTTCAGATGCTGTTGCCAGTCGTTCTACATATAATTTATTTGACCAATTAGATTCTATGGAGAACGCTATGTCTGGTGCTTGCCTTAAAGCCGCATCTATAAATAGAGATACATTTGTAAGTATATGTAATTATGCTAAAACTAAATTATCTAAAAATCATATTATTACTATAAAATATCCTAATAATGAAATTTATAATTTTGATGAAATTAAAAAAGCTTGGCCTAATGCTAAATTAAGTGAAGATAATAAATATATAATTGTTGAACACGATAGTATAGGAAATACTGTTAATAATAAAAATATTGTAGGTCAATTACTTACAACATACGGTTCTCAAACTACTGCACATATTCTTGATGCTATTAAATCTGGTACTGTATATAATGAAAATGAATATACATTTGGTGTATTTAAAACTTTGTTAGATATAGGTTCTGATTATATTACCGCTATTGCATTTTTACAGCAACCTGCTGTAACAGAAATTGTTAATGCTTATTTTAAAACTAATTCTATATTTACTAATATAGGAAATAAAAGTCCTATAAAAGTTGCTATTACAGAACTTGCTAAAAAATATAATATAAAAGTAGATGGTAAAGAGATTGCTGATTTTACTTCTACTAATGATATACTTGGTGAATTAACTAAATTATATGGAAAAGAATTTAAAAATAGATTTGGTATTGATTTAAATATTGATTATTTACATTTAACAAATAATGTAAACGTAAATTTAAGCCAAGAAGATTTATTAAATAGATTTTCTGTAAAAGATGATTTTCTATTTGATTTATATATTATTATTCAATTTAATAAATTAAAAATTACTTCTAATAATATTGAAAAAATTCTTCAAGTTGCTAAACCAGATAAATTTGGAGCAAAACAAACTATTAGAAGTACTCGTCATATACTACAAGATGCTAAAAAATATACTTCCAATAGAGATTTAGTAGGTTCTACTTTATATGTAAAAGATAAAACTTTTGTTGATGCTTTATATCCTAATATTATTGATGAAAATATAAATATTGAAAATAGTGTTTATCCATATTTAGCTGCATTTATGCAATATGCGACTATTCCATCTATTAAAATAAATAGTCAATTATTTACTATGGAACGTGAAGACGTTGCACAAATAATTGATAATATTGAACAAAAATTAAATGTTAAATTAAATGATGAACAATATATTGATTTAATTCAATATATGGTTTCTTATCTTTATAAACTTACTCCAATTCTTACTACTCCAATTACACTTAATAATATGGGTAAGTTTATAACTGATACTAAATATGGAGAAGAGTTAGCTAATGAAAATATTGATTATTGGAAAAGCGAAGAAGCAAGAATAAATGGTTTTACTTATTATGAAACTACTAAATTTGATACAGTAGATATAAATAATCCTACTCAAGAAGAAATAAATAATTTTGCTAAACTTACTCCTGTTCAAAAAGTTTTATATATTAAAGAACATTTTTCAGAAGATCCTGGAATATTTAAATATATTGATGTAAATACTTATAATCAACGTAATGTTAGAGAAAAAGGATATACAGGACAAAGTTTATATTTTCACGATAATATAGAAAATATTGAAGATATTCTTATTCAATCTAAATTAGATTCTTTTAATAAACATCCATATATTAAATTAGCAATGCTTGATATAGTTAAATATGCTTTTATAGTAGATGGATTTAGATTTAAAAGAAATTCTATTACAAAACTTGTTGTTAATGAATTTTTATTAAAGCCTATTCAATATAATGGTACTAATATTGTTCCTACTATAATAGATAATTTTGCTACTTTATTTAATGTTAATGATTTTGATTCTAAAGGCACTGATATTTATAATATGACTGAACGATTTGTTAGAAGTTATAGTGGTATTATTAAAAATGTATTTTTAAGTAAAAAAGATAATAGATTTAATAAATTCTTTAAATCTGATAATATTGTTCAAATTCCTTATACTAAAGATGGAATAAGTTTTATTGAATATACAGGAATTGGTAAATGGGTTGAAGAAGATACTACAGGTGAGTCTTCCTTTACGGGGGATATACAACCAGGATTTATTTCTTCTGATAGTCTTTCTTATATTCGTATAACTCGTAATATTAATAAAAAATCTGTTACTACTTTATATAAAGTAATAATTAAAGATAAAGGATTATATTTAGCACCTCTTAATTTATTAAATAATAATGAAACTAATGAATATAGTATAAATCCTAATCATAATAAATTTAAAAGATTAGAATATTATCTTGGAATTATTGATGCTGCTGCTTCTACTGAATCTGATATAAATATAATTATTTCTCAAGAAGATGGACCTACAAGTGCTGAAAATAAAGCTAAATATACTATTAAAAGATTTATTCAACCTAAAATAAATGATGTATTAAATAATAGAAATTATTTTACTGAAAACTTAAGTAGTACTGATCCTAATGGATTTATTAATAAACTTATAAATAAATTTAAAGAAAATTCAGATAAAGCATTAATAGCTGATAATAACAAAATTATTAATTTTGCTTTACCTAATATTGGTAGTGCTACTATACAAACTATTAATGGAGAAGATTATTATATTAAAAAAGTTAAACCAAGTAATAATTTAAAATTATATTTTAAAACTAAACAAGATAAATATTATAATAAACTTAATGAACAAGAAAAAAATATAGCTGATACTGTTGGTCAATATTCATTAATAGTTCCTAATATTTACGAAGTTTCTCAATACTTTTCCCCCGTAGAGGAAAACATCGAGGATATAGTTCCATTTGCTATTACTGATATTATAGGCGATAGTTATGAAACTATTGATTCTTCTAAATTAACTACTGTTGAAGAAATATCTCTTAAAATTATTAATGACATTAATAGGCAAGGTATTAATGGTAATGAAGTTGCAGAAAAAGTTGCTGAATTATTAAAAGAAAGTGATATTGATAGATATTCCGCTGTTTCTATAAAAAATCATACAAGAGAAATATATTCTCGTGCTGCTGGATTTTATAAAACAGTTTCGAATATGCTTAACAAAGAAATTAATAATTTTATTCAAGATGAAAATGGTGAATGGTTATCAATTGATAACCCTAAAGTTATTGATATTATAAAAAATAAACCTGGAGAATTAGATAGATATGTTAGAACACTTCTCAACGCTCGTTCTTTTGGCACTTCTTTAAGTGGATTATTTGAATTTGATATTGCAAGTGTAGATAAAGTTATTTCAGATCAAATTCAATCTATTAGAAATTCTATTAATAATATTCGTAATAATCCTAAAATTGTTTCAGCAATGAAACTTATTATGGATAATTATTTTGGAAAAGAAGTTTCTACTAATCCTTTAATTCGTAATAATATAATTAGTATTCGTACTCAATATTCCGATGCTGATATTTTTGATAGTTTATTTAGTTCTGTTTCTGAATTAAGTAATAGTGAAGTTCAAGTTATTGTTAAATTTATTGGTGGTATTATTAATGGTGCTAATTTAGTAGATGCACCTAAAGCTCGTCAGGAATTTTTAAGAAAGTATGATGAAATAATGAAAATGCCTGGTAAATTTGTATGGGGCGATATTGTTAAGAATGGTAAATTTATTACTCCTTATACTCAGAAATTTATTACTGACAGAGATCAATTAAGAGATGCTGTTAGAGAAGCTAAAAACAAATATGGTAGATTTAGTATAGAATACTATAAAGCACGTCTTAATAGAGATAAATGGTATGCTGATAACGTTAATATGGAGGTTGTTCCAGAATATTATATTGCTAAAAATAAATTAGATGAAAGTATTTTAAAAACTGCTCCAGAATTATTTGTTAGATATAAAGAAATAATGACTACTATTTATGAAATGACTCCTGGAGAAGATAGTGAATTAAGTATTGAACAACAACAAGAAAAAATTGCTCTTATTAATGAAATTAATTTTATGACTTCTTCATTAAATAAAGATTATAGTCCTAAATCTGATGAAGAAATCGTTAAAGCAAATGTGCTAAAAGATTATATTAATAAAATTAAAAAGCTTAATGGTGAATATTTTGAATATTCTCCTATTGCTGGATTTGATGAAGACTTAAAATATTATCTTGATATTATTAAGAAATATGATGAAAATAATCCTAATGAAGTTCTTGAAGAAAAACTTAAAGATGAAAATTATAGAAATGCCTTTAATTGGATTAATTTAAATGCTCGTAAAACTATTAATAAAGAGCTTAAAGATAAAATTGATTGGGCATTTAAACAGTTTAAAGATAATGCTGATAGGCAAAGTGAAATTGCTACTATTCTTAATGATCATCCTGAATATAAAGATAAATTAGGAATTATTGATGGTAGAAAGTTTACTAAAGAACAAAAGCAAATTATTAAAGATGCTGCTCTTAAAAAATATGGTTATGATTATGAGTCTTCTTTAAGTAATGAAACTCTTATAAAAGAAATTCCAGCTAATCTTCCTATATTAAGTTCAAGATTTTATACTGAAATTAGAAGTAATGATGAAGGAAAACGTAGTCCTGAAAGAATTGAAACTATTAGTAAGATAAATGATATTTTACAACACGCTGTTGATAGAAACGGAGAAATAAGTACTAAATTATTATTTAATCTTCCTAAAGAACGTATAGAAGAATTAGCTAATTTATATGATGTTCTTCGAGATATTAGAAAAAATAGACCTGACTATGATTCTCTTGCCGAAAGATTTAAAGATAGAGTAAATTTTAGAGTAAATAGAAAAGCCTTTAATAGAGAACTTTCATATGCTTTACTTAATCTTAAAGGCACTGCTAATTATGATTTATGGGAACGTATATTTTGTGCTATTGGTAAAAATGGAGAAGTTATTATTAAAAATAAGAAAATTGTTCCTAATAGCGATTTATTTGGATATTATGAGCCTAAAAGTCAAGACTATATAGATCATAATAAAACTATTGCTAAAAAGATTATATCTGATAATGTAGATTATATTACTACTGAATATTATGAAAGAAGTAGAAATGAAGCTATAGCTAATAATAATTTTGAAGAATGGTTTGAAGAAAATCATGTATTTAATCCTTATACTCGAAAATATGAACCTCTTCGTATTTGGACTACTTTAGATGTTAAAAATAATCTTGATAAATATGATCCTAACTATTATGATGCTATAGGTTCTAATAGAACAAGATATGTAAAAGAGGAATATAAGAATAAAAATTATAAACCTTATAGTGTTAATTATAATGGTTCTGAAAAATATAATAATAAAGTAAATCTTTCTTCTAAAGAAGTAGCTATGATTGAATTACTTCAGTCTACTTTAAATGAATATGCTACCACTAATCCTATGAAAAGATTTATTGATAGAGGGTATCTTCCCCGTAGAAGAAAAGATGATATAACTACTCAGAGTCTTGCTAAAGATCTTATTGGTTTAACTGGATATACTATTAATACTCCATCTGAAAGAAGATATGAAGATGATGTTGATTATGTTCATGATAGAGAAGTAGATTTTCCTATGCTTCAATTATTAAAAGCTAAAGGCTATAAAAAACGTATTATTCCTCGTACTAAATTATCTACTGAAAGTCAAGAAAGTTATAATGAATATCTTGCAGATATTAAAAAACAAAATAAAGAAATTGATGAAAATAATGAAAAATTAGATAATGCTATATTAGATGATAATTGGAAAGAAGTATTTCAAGAGTATATTACTAAAGCTATTGATTATAATGCTCGTCAAAGAGCTAAATATTATATTTATTTATTATTAGATGAGCTTAAATCTAATGATGCTTATAAGACTTCTTATTTTAGTGGTAAACTAAAAAGAGATAATGCTAATTCTACTGATATTGAAACTAAATATCAAACTGAAAAACAAACACGTACTATTGAATTAATTAATAATTTTTATAATCGTATTGTTCTTGGAGAATTTAAGAAAGGTAGTAAACTGGATAAATATGCTAATTTAATGCAAAATATTACTTCTGCGAAGTATATGATATTTAATGTTACAGGAGGTATAGGTAACGTATTGACAGGATGGACTAATATTGCTGGAGAAGTATTTGCGAAAGAATTTTTTGATAATAGTACTTGGAATAAAGCTCAAGCAAGATATTTTGGAGCTTTACCTGCTATTATTGCTAATTTATATTCTCCCAAAGCATTAAATCTTACTGATGGAATTATTAAATTATTAAGAGTTGTAGATATTGATAACATGCTTGAACTTAAAGGTGTTGAAAGTGCTACTGATAGAATTAGAAAAATTCGTGATAGTCTTTATGGATTACAAAGCTCTGGCGAACATTATATGCAAAATACTGTAATGCTTGCTATGCTTGAAAGTCACAGAGTTATTAAAGATAATAATGGAAATTGGTATATTGGTAGTTTTGCTAATTTTACTCGTGATTTAGAAATTCAAACTATGTGCGATCTTATTAAAGACGATCCTGAATTGCTTGCTTCTTATAGATTATTTATTGATAATATTCGTTCTGATGCTAATGAAGCAAAAAGTTATGCTGAATTTAGTAAAGATATAAACGCTGAATTTATTAAAGCTCATTGCAGCAAAGCTTTTGCTAATGAATATATAAAAAATCGTGATGCTAATCTTAAATCTGCTAAAAAAGAATTTGAAAGGTTTGATACTCTTGCAAGTCAATTTGAATTAGTTGATGATGTAGCAAGAATTAAACCTGATAGTGTTATTACTAAAGATATGTTTGGTAGATTTAGAGATAAAGTTATTAATGTTAATAATAAAATTCACGGTATTTATGATAAAATTGGTGCTGCAAAAATAGAAGCTGAATGGTATGGAGGATTAGTAATGCAATATAAAAAACATTTATATCCTGGTATTCTTAAACGCTGGAGAGTTAGAGGCTATTATAATGAAATGCGTGAAAGTATTGAAAGAGGCTCTTATATCGATCTTATTAGTTTTCTTGCTTATGAATTTAAAGATGATATTAAAAACGCTAAAGCTAAAGGAGGCACTACTACTGATATAGTTCTTCATAGTATTCAAAATATATTTAAATCTTTTATTGATACTTTTATTAATTTTAGATTTAATTATAAAATGCTTCCTGATTGGCAACAGCATAATCTTCGTAGAATTTTAGGAGATAGTATTGCTATTGCTTCTGCAATATTAATGGCTATTGTTCTTCATTTAGCTACTGATGACGACGATGAAGAAGTTATTAATAGTACGTGGTATAATTTAATATTATATCAAGCTGATAGATGGGCTACTGAAAGTAGAGCTTATACTCCTTGGGGATTTGTTGCTGAAGCCAAAACTCTTTATAGCAGTCCAATTGCTGCATTATCTGGTCCTAAAGATTTATTTAAAGCTATGAGTCTTATTATTGACGCTATGATTGATCCTGAATTTGATCCAGTTTATGATAGAGGTCTTTATAAAGGACAAAATAAATTTACTATTTTACTTGAAAGAAATATTCCTTTATTACGTGTTATTAGAAGACTTCAAAATCTTGATAAAAATAATCAATTTTATCGTTTAAGCGATAATAATCTTCCTATGGATATTGCTACTAATGTTGCTAATTGGATTAAAGATTAGTGGAACCTAATTGTTAAAAAAAAGAGAGTTAATACAGTTTTTAATACTGTTATTAACTCTCTTTTTGTTTATAGTAATGTTTATTTATGCTTGAACAATACTGAATAAATAGTCTGTATTTACGAATAAACAGTATTTATAAGCTATTATATCAATTATATATTAAAAGTAAATAGTTTATATATCTTTATAAAATAGTTTGCCAAATCAAATGATTCTCAATTATTTTCTATAATATTATATTTCGTACTATTAATAATTTTATAATAAATATTAGAGAAAGTAAAAGCATCCTTTCTTGATCCTTCCTTTACGGGGGAAAAGTAAAAGCTGGTACTATCATTAATGACAATACCAGCTTTAATTATGTATAATTATTTATTAATAATATTATCTATTTCTTTTTGTATTTGAATAAAAGGAATAGTACCTAAAAATGTAATAGATTTTTTATAATTATCATCGTATATTATAGTAGCAGGAAAATCAGTTATATTATTTTCTTTTAATATATTTCTATCAATAAAATCTTTATTACAAATATTAATATTTATATTTTTATTATCGTCATAAGTTTTTTTAATAGATAAAATAATATCAGTCATTATTTCACAACCAATACAATCAGATTGTGTTATTAATAAAACTTGTATCATATTATCGTCCAGTACTACCGTGTCCTCCAGCTCCCCGTTCAGTTTCTTCAGGATTAAGTTTTCCTTCTACAAATTTAATTTTATAATAAGGAAAACAAAACATTTGACCAATACGTTCTCCAACTTGATAAGGAGGATTATTTTCAATTTTAATAAAATTAAATTTAAATGACAATCCGCTAACTACACAAAGTTTACTTAAAACAGTAGTAACAACAGATAAGCATTTACGAATAGCAGTAGAAGTACGAGGTTTAAAACAGAAAATATATTCTCCTCTATAACCATAATCTCCAGTAGCAGGACTATTTGCTAAATAACATTCAGTCTTACGATTAGAAGATCTCGGACGAAATTCAAGAAACCAACCTTTAGGAGGTTCAAATCTGAAATTAGTACCATATACCCAACAGTCATTTTTTTCATCGTATTCACAACTTGTAGCGTAGATATCAGCTCCAGCATCATCAGGATTTGCATAAATAGGAAGAATGCTATCTATTGCTTTTTTACCTTCTTCTTCTCTATAAGCATTTACAATTTTAATTGTAGTTTCATTTATTTTAGGATCTACAATTTCATAAGTTACTTTAACTGAATTTTGAGAATTTTGTTCCATAATTATTCTTTAAATAATTCTTCTTTTAATTTGTTATCTAAAACTGTATAATAATCATCTGTTAATTTAATAATCCAATCATCAATATCTATTATAATATTAACATAAACTAAAATTGCATTATTTTGAATATAACAATATTTACAAAAATTTAATATATCTAAAGCATTTTCTCCATTATATTGAATAGCTTCATAAAAGAAATGTTTAATTACTAAAGTTTTAATATTTTTCATATATTACGCAGCTTTAGCTAATTTTATTGCTGAGTCAAAAGCGTTAATAATTTTACGAGATTTATCTCCATAAAGGATACTATCCATACGATTAATACCTTCACTATTATCAATATTAGAATAATATCCAGTAATACTATTTACAGCCCCCCATAAAGTACCAACAAATTCTTTTTGTCCAGGGCCTTCATAATAATAATTAAAAGTTTTATTTAAAATATTAACTTTACGCATAGAAACGCCACTTGCGTCAATAGCTCTCCAATTTTTATTAACTAATGCTTCAAATGTATATCCAGAATCAATAACATCTTGATATTCTTTATCTGTTAATATATTACTACAAAGCCATTCTATATAATTATTATCGGAAATAGATTTATTTGCAAGAATACTATAACATTCATTTATATGTTCGCTCTTTTGTTTACAAATGCCAAGTATTTCTTTTGCAATATTTATTCTAGAATGAACACTTTTAGTATGTCTAAAAGTTATAAAATTAGAACTTGTATTAATAGCAGCAGTTAATGTATTTTCACAAACAATTCTAATAGGAGTAAACAATATTTTAACACCAGAACTTCCATCATGAGAATTAGTAAATACTAAATAATTATCTACTGGATCTCCATTAACTAATATAGTATCTGGTAATTTAGCACTTACAAATATACGTTCTCCATTTCCAAAAATTCCAGCTGTTTGCCAAATTGCTTTATCAACTCCAATAGCATCGTCAAAGAAATTAAAAGCTTCAATATTTTGAACAGGTGTATATTTTCCTTTAACTATACCTAAAGGAATATTTAAATCTTTACGATAAGTAGCATAACTATTTTCAAAAGTTCTATATACTTCTCCCCCGTAAAGGAAAGCATCCGCATTTAGATCTTCATTAATATGAGCTGGCATTTTACCCACAATATTACATTTACCAATTTCCCAATTAAGTCTTGCTTTTTTAATAACATCTGCGGCAGTTTCACAATCTGAAACATCTACAACTCCTTTATAATTAAAAGGAAGTCCTTTAACATTGAAACTCATAATATAAAAATAATAATAATAACATTATAAAATTAAATCCAAACATTACTAAAAATTTAATAATAGGAGCGGCTGTAGTTTTTTTAATTTTATTATAATTATTCAAAGTACCTTTAAAAATATTACTAACTTGTTTATTTTTATTAGTATATTTATCTTCAATATAATTTATAGCCATAGTAATACCTACGCTTTTTCCAAAATAATAACCAAATAATAGTGATACTATTATAATAGTTATTATTAAAATTACTGTAACAGTTGTTATCATAACTTTTTAAATTTACGAATATCTATATGCTTATATTTATCATCTATATTAATAGAAACATTATAAAATTCTTTAAGAACTTTTAGTTTAAGAGAACGAGAATCAACTGTATATATATCAATATCATCATGATTAGTAATTCTCGAACAATTAATAATTACAGGATCTCTTGGATAAAAATTATTATGTTTAATATAACATTTATTAATATATTCTCCAGCAACTACTCCTCCTCTTGTAATATAAATACGTTTATTAAATAATTCTTCTTTTCGAGGAATATAAAGTTCTTTATTATCAATAAGATTATATACTTTATCTACAATAATTTTATATGCTCTATTATAATACCATTTATTATTTTCATCTTTATTAATATAAATACATGTATTATATTCATTATTTAAATCAATAGGTGTTACTGGATAATTATTTATAAGTCTACTAATTTTATTTAATATATCAGTATAATTAATACTTTTAATATTATGTTTATATACTAATTCTATAATAATATTAAATATAGCATCTGTATAATCTGCCCCATAGTCTTTCTCTAATTTGTTTAATTCAGTTTTAAGAAAAACCATAAAATCAGAATTATCTTTTTCTATTTTATACATAATGAATTAGTATTTTCAAGATTTGCAATAGTAATATTATCATTTGTATTTTGATCTTTAACTATATATTTTACAGTATTTTTATCTATATCTATATCTACTCCAGTAGAATAATCTAATCCATAGTATGCTTGTAATAAATAATTATTACTTTCAATTAAATTCTTTAATGAAACAGTAAACTTAAAAGTAATATTTGTACAAATAAAATCATAAATAGTAAATGGAGCAAAAGCTTCTCCTCTTTCTGCAATACATTTAGCATTAATAGCATCAATTAAACCTTGAATATCAATATCATCTCCTGTAATTAATAAATCATTTTTATATAATTCTCTACAATATTCAATAAATTCATATCTTAAAATATCAAGTCTTTCTTTATTTTCAATAACAGAAACAGTAGATTTTGTAAATAACTTACAATCTTCTAATTCAATAACTTTATTTCCAGATTTGCCATTACTACCAAAATTAATAACAGCATTTTTCATTGTATTTCGTAAAACTTCAATTCTATTAGTACGAGTTTTCTTTAATTCTTGAAGTCTTTTAATTTCATTACTAACACCTTCATTATAATTTTTATAAACTTGAATAGCTTTATTATAATCAGAAAGTTTTTGTTTAAGATTTTCTTGATTAATATTAAGTTGTTCTAATTGTTCTTCAATAATTTCACCAGCATTTTCTTCTATTTCAATAAATATTCTATTTATATTTTCTTGAATTTTATAAATATTATCTTCCATATAAATTTGTATTAATTATTACTTTAGTTTTTAAATCTCCACATTTTTTACATTTAAGAACAAATACTGTTCCTATTATATTTCCTCTTGTATCTACATAAGGATCTTCCTTATAAACTTCGTATTCACATCCTCCATATAATAAACATTTCCAATTCATAATGCAATTTCATTTTCGTTAATATTAATAATTTTTATATCTTGTATATTTATATTTTTAATAATAGACTTAATTTCTTTTACTTTTAAATTAACAATAAAATAAACAGAAAATTTAGTAGCTAAATTTATATCTGAGTTAAATTCTATTTCAGATTCTTTATATATTTCTCCACAATAATATTGTTCAATATTATCTATTATTGCTTTAATTATATACATATTAATCTCTAAATTTATATCCTAAATAAATAAGTTGATCACGAATTAAACCAGCTATAATTTTAGCATTAGGATGTGGTTTTCCAGTAGTTCCATAATAACGAAGATCTATAATATGCCTCCATTCTTTTACAGTATATGTATAAATTACCTCAGTAGCAGTACATAAAGGAAGAAATTCTCTTGCGTCTTCAGGACCCCATCCTCTATTTATTCTATTAAGATAATTACTTTCATATTCAGACATTCTATTAATAAATGCTAATTGATCGGCAATTTCTAAATTATCATAATAGTAAGGTTTACAAATAGAAATTTGATTATTAAATTTATCTTTACTATAATTACAATATCTTGTACTTCTTTCAGCAATATTGTTAGGACTAACTCTATTTAATTCTCTTGATGTACTAATTTGAGTAGTAACTTTAAAAGTAAATCTTTTATATTCTTTAAGATCGTCAGGAAGATCTTTTATAATATGTTTAGCTATTTCATTATATTTAACAATATTATTTCTTTTAAATTCTAAATAAGATTGTCCATTCATTACAACATATAAATCCTCATTATCAATAATTTCTATATTTGTTGCAAAATAAAAATAATTATCTACTATATGCCTATTCCAATAATCTTTATCATATTTACAATAAATAGTAGCATGACGAAACATAGATAAATGATTATTTGCTATTAAAACATTCTTACAAAATTGCTCATCATTTATATTAGAATTATTATTAGAAGCATAACAAACTCTGGCACAATTGGCAACATGAGAATAAAAATTATCTTCTTTTAATAATTCTACTTTGGGTTCTATTAAAATCATAATTAATTCTTTTTACTATTCCGCCCGTAAAGGAAGGATGTCAATCATTATTTCTACTTTCTATTATTTCTCGTTTTTCCCTATATACAGTATTAATAATATTAAATATATTATAAAATAGATTAAATTTAGTACCGTTATTATCTATAATATAATCTTCTTTAATATTATCTATACACTCTGAAATATGTTTATCATTATCATTATTTTCAGTATTTCTATTTATTTTAATAATTATACCACCTAATTTCTTTATCATTTCAATTTCATCCTTAAATCTAACATCAGGAATAATACATAATCTATATTTAGTAGCTTTAGTACTTATAGTATTAGCAATTAATTTTATCCATAAACTATTATCAATTAATTGTTTTCCTATATCAGTTCCAATATATTGTAGTAAAGTTCTAATTTTAATACACATATTATTATTTAGCATCCAATATGAAAGAGGAAGTTTAATTAATTCATCATAAGTAACTATTAAGTATTTTTTATTTTTAGCTTCTTCTTCATTTATAAAAGCATTTGTAATAGTACATTTTCCAGAAGTATATGCAGCTAATTTAATATATTTATTATCCTTATAATTTCTATCATAAAAATATTTAATATTAATATTAAATAGTTTAGATATAAATTCTTTTAAAGGATCAGCAAAATGAACAATAGTTTTTAATTCTTTTTCTTTATTAATTACATCATGCAATACCCAATCTTTATAATTTGCCCCTCTAATATTTTTTTTAATAATATAATCAATAATAGAAGCAGTTAAATCTTTACCTGAACCTTTTTGTCCAGATAAACCTATAATTAATCTACTTTTAATATCCATAGATACAAATATATAAATAATATACTACTTTACCTAATATTTTTTGAAAAAATATTATATAACTTGAAGTCAAAATAAGCTATTTTGAACGCATATATTTTTAATTCGTATAAATATATTAGATTTATATATTTTGCTGTAAAATAGCTTAAAATAGCTTATTTTGGCCATTTATTATATATAAATATCCTCGCTAATCAAAAAAAATAGTGCTGAACATATAGTCCAGCACTTACAATACCTCAAATAGAAATACAATAAACGTCATATATATCATAATTATCTATTAATTTCATATTAATATTAAAATTACAATTATAATTAGAATTAAGATAATCTTTTAATTCTCCTCTAACAGGAATTTTTACTCTTCCATATCCATCAACTTGACAAAGCCTACAATTTTCATTAAATTTATGATTAGATAATAAAATATAATATTGTCTACCCAATTTATCAACATTAAGAGCGCATTCAACAAAATATCTATAATTAATATTAGTAGGCATAAATATTAATCCTTTTTTAATATCAAACCAAGCTCTTTTTTTATTAACAACAGGATTAATTATATTATAAGAATATATATCAGTTAGCATATTATTATTCAAGACGAACAGTTTTTACGTGAAAAGGAACACGAGAAACTCCACTTCTTTCACCAAAAGTAATATATAATGTTTTACCTATAAATTTATCTTTAGAATATAAATATTTTTCTTGATCTTTTAGAGAACCATTAATATGTACTTCAAAAGTTTCATTATTTATATCATTTTTACATAAAAATAAAGGAATATTTCTTGAAATTCCTTCAGGATAAATATCAATAATTTTAAAAGAACCTTCCATAACATCTTTAAATTTAATCATAGAAGAATTACGTTTACCTATTTGATATTCTTTATCAGGATCACGAAGAATTAAACCTTCAAAACCAAGATTAATAAATAAATTTCTATGTTCTACAGCATCATCTTCATTTTCAATAGTATAATTGTTAATATAAATAAATCTTTCTTTATTATTTAAATGATTATTTAAACTTGTAAATTCATAAGTTCTATTTTCAAATACTTGGCCAAGAATATCAAGTCTTCTATATTGAGGTGTATCGTCAATTATAGCATCATAGCACCAATATTGAATAAATTTATTTTCTTTGCATTTAGGATCTTTAACAAAATGATTAATTTCATTAACTTTATAACCAGGAAGATATAGTTCACCATCTAACTCCCAATCTTCATCAATCATTTTATTAAGAAATTTATTAGGAATAACAGTTAATAAATAATCTTCAAGATTAGAAAGACTATTCCAATAAGTTCCTTCACGAGATTGAAATCTTAAAGTAATGGGTTTAAACATATCGGTATTATTTCGTTTAGCACTAATAATACAACGAAGTCCATTAATTTTATATTGTCCTATTCTAATAGGAGTTTTATTAAATATTTTATTATTAGTATTATTAAATGTTTTAGCTAACATTGGAAGTAATGTTCCATCAGCAGTAGTTCTATCATAAGGTAAATAAGTTTCAAGATAGGTTAGGAGTGCATCTTCCTTTACGGGCGTGCTCCAATTATCATCTTTTATTTCATCAAGAAATTTATATCCTTGTTTTCTTTTTTGTTTATATCTTGATTCAACTTCATCTTTAGGATTACGAGCAACGTGTATTTCTTCTACTTGAATAGCTTTACCAACTATTCCATGAGAAACAATAATAATATTTTGAGTAGAAGATCCACTAACTCTTGCTTCCCAAAAACAAGGACGGCCTAAATTATTTCTACGATATAAAGGCTTATATTCGTTCATATATTAATATTCTTCTTTATTTGTAAAATCAAAATACATTTCAGATAAATTCCTACCAGTATATTTTTTAGGTTTATCTAAAACATTAGGATTTTTATTAACTTTATATTTTTTAGTTTTAATATTTTGTATAAGAAAAGTATCTTCTCCAGTAATAAGATCTTTAGTTTTATAAGTAATAATTTTTCTTTTAGATTTTTTAGATTTAGTAATAGGAGGAATATAAGGATTATTAATTTCAAATTTTATATTTTTAGTATGAACATCAATAAGTTTATTTATATATTCTTTATATTCATCATTATTTTCAGTATAATTTAAAGTTTCTAATATATAAAAATAAGCATTAATATTTCTTGCATACATAGGATAATTAGTCATCATAGGACGACCGCAACTAAACTCTTTAGTACAATCAAGATCGTTTAATAAAGAATTAAATATATCTTGAGGAATTTTAGTTTTAATACGATTATCTAAATCTCTATAATCTAAATAATTTAAAGTATAATCAGGAAAAGAATATTCTTTTTCATCTATGATTATTGTCATAAATAACTTTTAGTAGTTTTATACACTATAACTCTTTTAGGTTTTCCTATTAAACAATAATTATACATAAACCATTTAACAGGATCGACTTCAATAGTCATTTTATAAACATTATTTATTGGAATAGCTATTCCAGATTTATAATCAAATGTACTATATACAATATTACTTACTATTTCTGGAAACATTAGATTTTTGTTTTTTATAAGTTTAATATCATTTTCATTATTAATATCTATTTCTCCATATAAAATAATTTTATCTCTTTCTATAAATTGAGTTCCAGTATTAAATCTTAATCCTTTATCAATATTTTTTTCATCAGTTTCAGTTATTTCTTTCATAACAGCTAAATCGCATATTTTTTCAAAATGGCATAATATCGCTTGCTTTCTTATCCCTAATAGATTTATCTCTTGTAACATAATCATTAATTTTATTATAAGTTTCTATAATAAATTCTTTACATTTATTAAAACCATAAATACTTCTTAATTCAAAGAAATCTTTGGCATTATATATTTTAGGGATATAAATTGGCAACATACCAAATTCATCTCTCAAATATATTGCCTCTAAATATCCAGATTTGTCATTATCCATTAAACATATTAATCGCTTACTATCTTTAATAGCAAGTTTATTGTACAACCAATAATATTCAGCAGTACTTAATTTATAATTTTCAGCAGGAATATTAATAGTTCCAATTTTTGCTTTTACCCCATCCCCCGTAAAGGAAGACATCGCCCACAGCATTTTACTTAAAGCTACCCTATCTTTAGTAGATTTAGTAATTACTATGTAATCATAATCATCTCTTTCAAGATTATAAATACCTTCTAAATGATTATAATTAGTAATAAATTTAGTATAATGTTTATCTCTTTTAGGAAAATACAATTTAACATCATGTATTCCTTTATTATCTCTACCTGTTATATAAGCATAACAAGGATCTTTTTTATCATAAATATATTTTGGTTGAGGATTAGTTTTTCTATTTATATAATATTGATCTACGGCGTATATAAAATTAATATTTAACCAATTTAAATCTACTCCTCCTTTTTCCCAATATTCAATATCATATTTATTCCATTCTCTAACTACAAATTCTATAATAGGTTTACTTTTTTTAATATTATCTCTTCCTATAGAAAGATCTTTTAATACATTTTCATCTTTTTCGTTTCCATAAATAATATTTCCAAAAGTAAATGCAATATGTTTTAATACAGATATAAAATCCTTTTTATTAGTAATATCAATAGATCTATTATATGTATATGAAATTACATAGGCAGCTATATCAAAACAATCTCCCCATATAAATCCTGCAAAATCTTTAAATTTAAGTTTTCCCCTATTATCATATCTAAATCCACAAGTAGGATGACGATCATATCTTAAAGGAGAAATAATTAATTCTCCTGTATTAATACAATGTTGAATATCTTCTTCACTTAAACCTAAATATGCAGAAAATATACTTATTTGACTTATTTTAGAAAGAATAAAATTTTTATCTAATTTAGCATTATTTATATTTCTTTTCATACTATAAATAAAGGGGAAGCATTTTATTAATGCCTCCCCCAATATGAAATCAAATATACTATCGTCGTTTATTATTTTAGAAAGGCAATCCGTCCGCAGGAGCACCAAAATCAATAGGACTTTCAGGCATAACCATACCAGGAGCAGATTGAGTAATAGGCACACCAGCAATACCAGGTGCAGAACTTACATTAGGCATAGTAGGAGTTTTAGCTATTTCTTGCAAAATAATACTTTCCTTGCTTACATCTACACGAAGAGTAGGAAGTGCGTTAGCTTTATAAATTTCAATAATACCTTCTCCTACAAATCCAGGAACAGCTAAATCTCCTGCGTTTCTTCCACTATTAATAGCTTTCCAAGCTCCTTTTTGTTTAATGCAACAAAGAAGTTTAAGCCAAATAGTAATAAATTCATTTGCGGATTTCTTATAAACAGGAATACCATTATCTACACGATCGTTTCGCATAATTGCTACAAAATTAGTAAATAATGTTTTCCATCCAGCAATTACTTCTTCTACAGGAACAGAAACATATTCTCCATTCTCATCAAAATCTTCAAATGGTAAAGTAAGAGCATCTTCTTCCTCTTCAGTCATTTCACGGCCTTTAAGAATAAATACATCCATATAATGTTTCATCATTTGAAGAATAGAATTAACTTTCCATTCATCTTTACCACCAGGAATAGTATCTACATTAGACTCTGCAGGCATTAATTGTTGAGTAATATAACGACGCTCATTAATGTTTTTATGATTACTTGCAAATATAATTTGAATTTTAGGAATAGTCATTCCTGTAAAAGAGGGAAGACCTACAGAATCTTCTCCAATAGTAGCTTCCGTAACTTTAATATCTTCAATATGAGCTAAAAACAGTCCATTTTGAGGATTTGCATCTCGCTGCGAAAATTTAATACGCGCAGCTCCTCGAACTTCATTTGTAATACCACGACGGGCTTTTTTAATTACTTTGGATTCAGCACTTTGATCAATAGTGCTTTTTCCATCTTTTTCTTGTACCATAAATTTGCAAATTTAATTGTTTAATAAATGAATATAAAAAATGGCTAAAACACCATTAAATATTAATAGTATTTTAGCCATCATTTAATTAATATATGAAACGGAATTACTCTTCGTTAGCTATACCAATACGAGCGGGAGCTTTATCGGTATATTCGCCCATCATAACAACATTTACCTTAACATCCTCATAACCGTCGAATACGAAAATCTGTTCAATAGTCGTTACATCAGCATAAAAGATACGATTAATTTTATTTGCGTTATCACCAAGATCATACTTAAGTTGATTCCATACATTAGTATCAGTAAACGTAAGATTAACACCAGCACCGGTTACTTCGCTCGGACTTGCTACTTTCGAACCACGATATTTAGGAATTTCACGACCCTTAACAAAAGGACAAAGAATATTCATCTTTTCTTCAAGAGTTGCATCTTCACGAGAAAGAGCAGCTTTAAGCTCATCATCATCTTGAGCCATAGCAGCTTCCAGCATCTCTTCGAAATTCTCCTTTACGAACTTCATACGCTCATCTTTAGTAAGACGCTCATTAGTAGTACGAACATTGCCTTTGGCATCTTTTTCTACAATACCCTTTGCTATACCCCACTTATCAAATTCCCTGTGAATAGCAATAGCTGCCTCCGTAGAATCAAAATCAATACCATTCTCATCACAGAACTCAACAAGTGCTTCGTTACGCTCAGCAATAGCCTGATCAATACCAGGAATATTATTAATAAACATAATATAATCGCCGTGCTGAACATTTAAAATCTTACTTACAGGAGAAGTAATACGGAAACCACCGGGAGTAGAAACTGCAATAACCTGCGGATCATAATTAACATTACGCTGACCTGCATTAACAGCCGAGAAACCAAACTTTACATTTACGCTTTTCATAATAATTTTGTTTTAAAAAATGTTAATAAAAATTAATTTGTTTATAATGTTTTAGAGGAATATTAACTACATTTTAGTAGTTGCAGATAAATCCTCTACTTCTGCCAATTCTATATTACCTAATTCTTTACCACTTATAATCTTTAATTCAGTAGTTTCCATACAACCCATAATAACATCAGATGCTATATCACGAGCGCCATAAGTAAAAGCTCTATGACTAATTAATATTTTAGGATATTTAGCATAAGTATCTTTTTCAAATAATTTAGCTGTTTGAGCTTCTGAATAAGTAAATTCTCCAATAGCTGTTACAGTATTTCCATTTATAATTCTTGTAAATTCATATTTAGTAATATAATCTACAGGTTGATTGGCTATTCTATAAATAGGAATTTTTCCAGATTTAATAATACTATCTGCGTGCTGTCTATTAACAGCAACTTCAAACTTATTTGTCAAATTATAGCTTTTATAAATATTACCTGAAAAATCACTATACCAACTAACAGGATATATATATACTGTTTCATTAGTAATTCCGTTCTTTTCATCGGCAATACGTTTCTCATTAGCTTCTTTTACAGATTTACATCTTTCAACAAAATCTGGAAATTTCCCATCAATATAAACATTAATACCGTCTGTATATTCATACAGAGGTGAATAATTATTAATACAACGCCAAGTAACACCTGCCCTCGATAATAATGCTTTAATAACGTGAATATCAACTCCAGTTTTACCATTAATAACGTGAATATGTTCAATAGCTGTACTAAAAGGCATATTAAGATCTTTAGCTCTCATAAGAATAGCTAAACCATCATTTACACTTTTAATACCACCTTTATCACTTCTCATAATCTTATCTAAAAATGCAGTAGCGGCAGCTAACTGTTCATTATCGAAAAGATTAATTGAAGAAAGACTATTACCATTAAAATTATCACGAACGGCAACTGAATGTTGAACTCCAGATTTGTTATTAGTAACAACAGGCGTATCGTTATTACTAATACTTTCTTTTTGTTCATTTATTCCGTCCATATATCAAAGAACCGTATTAGTTTTACATCACAATTATAATATATATATTTATAACTACCAAATCTATTAGCAAAAAAAATAAATAAAATTTTTATAAAATTATATCTCCGCTTTCTTCATCGTATAAAATTTCTTTTTCTGTTTCATTAATTACTTTATATATCGGAGTTTCTTTTGTTGCAGCAATAGATTTAGCTTCAATAGTAGAATTACAATAAATAGTATATACAAGGTTAGGTGTAGTATTAAATTCTATTTCTTTAAATTTATTTCTAATATCAATAACACTATCACAAAGAGGAGAAGTAATTATCAATCCGAAGCAAGCTAAATTTAGCTTATTTAATGATGCGTTTTTAGTTGATAATACAGTTAGTCGGTTATCATTATAATATCTTAAATTTGAGCTGGAAATAGCTTGTGAACACACTATTTTCGGTTTACCTTTATCCTTACCTGATTTAATCAATATGGGCACACCATTATCATCAACAGCAATAGCACTTTCAATATTATCGTGATAATCTCCACATTTAATATTATTATTATTTAAATATTTAGTAATTTCTGCTGCAAATTCACCACGTTTAGATATAATAACAAATTGTTTATCAGGATGTCTATTAATAATATCTAATATTACAGGTAATTTATTTTTATTATCAGTAACTAAATCTCTACGATTTTTCATTATTTCATAAATAGTACAAACTCTTTCTAATAGTGCATTAGGATTATAAATTTCATCTATTTGTTTATTAAAAGGAATAGACATATCTAAATTTTCAGACCATCCATTAGATTTAGCAATATTATATCTAACTTCGGCAGCAGATAAATTTAATTTATAATCTCCACATTTAATTCTTTTAATATTTTCAATATTACCTATTACATTCATAGAATTATTAATAAACGCAGTTTGTTTATCATATTCTTTTTTATCATTATCATCTAATTCGATCATTATTCGATGTTCCTCTACGGGGGAAAATCTTTTAGCCTTAACAGCATCTTCTTTACTTATATTACTAACTATAATAGGTAAAACATTATTTAATAAATTAGTGTTATTAGAATCAATAATAGTTTTAGTCATTATAGAAAGAATAAATTTAGTACATTGTTTTAAATAATCAATTCTACTATCATAATTATTAATTCCTATAAGTATAATTAAATCATAATTATAATTATATCCTTTCTTTATATAATCAAAACTTAAAATTTTAATAGTATCTTTATCAATATTATTTTTATAAAAAATATCAACAATAGATTGTCTTGTATTAAAACAATCTGTCACAATAAATATTCTTGAATCTTTATTTTTAGCAAGAACTTTATTAATTATATTTATAGCTAATTCAGAATAACTAAAAGGTTTAAGACAATATACACTTCCAATACCTTTTTGATTTTTCCATTTATTAGCTATTTCTTCATAATAATTATCTAATATATTCATATTTAATCATCAAATAAAGTATTAAAAGCTCCACTATATTTTTTAATTAAAACTTTTCCACTTTTAGTTTTTTTAATATTATTTCTTTTTAACGCAGGGCTAATTCCTAATTTAATAGGATTAATAATCTTAAATGCTTCATCATAATAATACTGATAATTAATATCTCTTAAAGAAATATCTTTATCATCTAAACTATTAAGAATAGTAGTTTTAAATCCTGCACAAAGTTTTCCTCTTGATTTTTCAGTATTATGTACTTTTTCTATTATAGAACCATTATTAGATACATAAAATCTACAATTTCTTTGACTTTCTTTATAAACAGTATTCCCATTTTTATCTATAATAGTTTCTTCTACATGAAATTGTCTTCCTATATTTTGAGTTTTACAAAAATCTAAAATATTTGTAGCTTTATATAATGTTTCAGTAATAGGAGTATTATTAATAAAATATTCTACAACAGCTTTAGCTACAATAGGCATATCATATCCTTTTTTCAAATCAATAGCATATTGTAAAGGATGCAACGCACCTTTATATGTAAGTTTACCATTGGTTTCTTGACAAAAATAATTATTTATATCTCTACAAGCATAAATTTTATAATATTCACTATCAGCACTTAATCTTGTATCTTTTTGCCACTGTTCAGTAATAGCTTTAAATGTTTCGACTTTATTTTCAAAAAGTTTGACAACTATACCATCAGTATTCGCAGATACTATTTCTATCCCATTCAACTCCAATTCTTCACATAGCATCATAATCATTAACTGACCATTAATAGTAACTTTAAGAACAGCAAGTCTATCGCAAAGATCACCATAAGCAAAGCCTAATTTTCCATAAATACTATTAATAACAATCTTTAATGCTTCTGCAAGAATATTTTTAGGAATACCATCTATAACATCTTGTTTACTATGTTTAGCTTCAATGCGAGTATCTCTTAACCATCTAATAAGTTTACTAAAAATATGAATATTAAGATGTTCAGGACCAATTTCATATTCAGCCATAATAGAAGGATAAAATGAAGAGATATCATAATGAACATACACAAAATTACTATTATTAATATTTTCATTATTTCTCTTTACCGTTTCCCCCGTAAAGGAAGATGCACCATCCCAGGTACTTATTAATACTCTCGGAACATCTTGACTATGTAATCCTCCTGTTGCAATAGAATAAGTTAAATTATTTATAGTAATTTCAAACCAAGCATTATTAATATCACTTTTTAAATATTTAAAATTAGAATATTTAGGAGCAACATCTTTTAATGCTTTTTTACCAATAGAAAAAATAACAATTTGTTTCATTTCTTCAAGCATTTCTTGAAGAGCTGGAGTTTTAAATTTAATAGAATTAAATATAACTTTTTTAAAAGATAGTGCACTTCTTTCAGTAATTTTACCTTTCCATTGAGAAGGATGAAGTCCACTAAATTCAGAATAGAATTTACTAAATAAAATATCAGCCATTTTACTACGGCTGGCACTCAAAACATTTACTTTATAAGAATATGATATAGTATATCTTAATCTAATTTCATCAATATATAATCTAACTATTTCGCATCCAATAAAACAATCATTTTTATTATAATACATCATAGGAGGAATATATTCATTAATAATATAACGATCCCATTCATTAATAAGATCGTTTAATTGAGTAATAGACATTCCTCTATATCTATCTTCTTTATAATAATAATTTACATCTTTTTCACAAATAGGAGGAAGAATAAATTCTAATAATTCATACCATTGAATATTAATAGAAGTCTGTTTAAGACTTTTAGGAACAGGTTTTTTATCACCATTTTTATCAGTAATACTATTTGCTTTGTTTAAAGCAAAAATAGTCATTATATCAACACCTGTAAAAGGTAATTTATATTTTCTTAAAGACTCAATATAAAAATCTTTTTTAGCTAATTCTTCATTATTTTGTAAAGATATTATTTTTTGCGAAGTTTCATATAGCATTCTAATAAGTTCTTTAGTAGTATTATATTGATCAAAGTGCATTAATAATGCAGCAATCATTAAATCATCATATTTAGAACTATTATAGCCATATAAATGAGTAATAATATCTACTTCATTATTATCAACTATTTCTTTATGATAACGCATATTATTTATAGCCGAAACCATAGATAATAATTGACTATCATCATTATCTGTAATATAATATTGTTCAACTTTTACTTGATTGAGTAATTCTTTTATTTCTTTTACAGTATATTTTTGAACTAAAGGAATAGGAGTTTTTACTTCTTTATCTTTTTTAACTTCTATTTTACAAGCATCTTTCATTATATTAAGATAAGAAGTAATATCAACAATAGTAATAGAAAAGAAGTTTTTTAAGACTTCAATATCATAAAATTTAGTAATAATCATATAAAAGAATTTATAGCATTAGCAAATAATACTTTAAAATTATTATATCTTCTTTTTTGATTATTATTAAATATTATTTTAATTTGATGATATGGAAGATTAGCAATATAATCATTATTATTAATATATAAACATAATATATTTCTAAATATAAATTTTTCAGTTTCATATTTAAGAAAATATTTACAATATGGCATAGATTGTAAATAAGTATTATAATTTTTATCAATAGTACATTTTACTTTCGCTGTAATATAAACATTCTCAAATATATTTAATCCTGTAATTTCAGTATATTCTTTAGATAATATATTTATAATTTCTTTTATATTATTAAAAGTAGGTAATATAAATAAATTTCCTGAAGATGGATTTCCAAAACCAAATTTTACGTGTTCTCCTGTATGAAAAATTCTATTAGGACAGTTAATACAAATATTATTTTTATCAATAGGTATAGAAGTATAATTATTATGAAATAATTCTATATCTTTATTTATTTTTTTTCTAATTCCCATAGCATAATATAAGATTTTTTCTTGCTCTTGAACAAGCAACATATAATCTTCTTAATAATTCGTCTTGATTTGCATAAGGAGTGCCATTAGAATCAAATACCATATTATTTACATCAACAAAAACAGTATCATAAGTAGAGCCTTGCATAACCTTATAACTTTCATTATAAGCCTGACTATATCTTAAATTATTCTTTTTATAATATATCCTTTATAATTATATGGACAATTACATTTTATATATTTATATATATTATTCCAAATATGAATTATAATATCCAAATAATATTATGAATAATTTTCCCCCTTTTCCCAATAATAGTTATAATATTATTATTAGTACTCCTTTCGGATAGTCGATGAACCTTACTATTATTATGTTTCACAACATAATGAGTAGTCTTGGCTGCTGATTGTCATATAATAATAGTTTTTCAAGCATTCACACTTGAATTTTCATTCTATGTTGTAGCACTATTATCTTCACGATGTTCCAGCAATTAAAGGGATTTTACAAGAGCCAAGTTACTAACTCTTATGGCTACTAATAGCAAATCCATAATCTATATCTCTATAATAAATAATTTTACCAGATTTATTTATTACATTAGTTGCTAATAAATATTTTTTCTTAAAATTATAATATTCTTTCCATCTTGTTCCTCTTGTAGAAGCAGACGCAGATTTAGCAGCATTAATAAGTTCAGTTATTACTTTATCATATTTTTGAACAGTAAATTTATCTCTATGATCTATTATAAATAATGGTTTAGTTATATTTCCTCCATGTATCATTTGGAATTTAACAAGAAATCCTTTAAAGCCATATTTATCATCTACATAATTAGTAATATCTTTAATAATATATTCTTCACTATTATTAATAATTATACTTAAATATTCATCAACAATAGTTTCATATGACATTATTAAATCATTTTTAGTAATTATAGCTTTGTCATTATCTTTAATTATAGTATGACGAATATAATTATTCCAACTACTTACACATTTATTTGTATAAGCTACAATTCTATACATATCAATATTTTTAGTATATTCTTCATCAAGAAAAGATTTATCTACTAATTCTTTAAACTTATTTACGCCACATACAAAAAATCCTTCATTTACATCATTATAAAAATATTTATTTCTATTTTTAGAAATAAATTCTAAAAATCTATAAGTTTTATTTTTAATATCTTCTCGAAGAATGCTTAATATATCTCTTATAGGATTATCATTTCCTTGTCTTACAATTTCATTAAGATAATTTGTTTTATAACATTGTGTAAAAGCATAACTTTGCTTTTCTCCAACAGGAGGAAGTTGAAAACTATCTCCTTGAAATATAATTTTAATATTTAATTTTTTACAAGTACTTATAATATATTTTACTAATTTAGCTGGAAGCATACTTGCTTCATCAACAATAAGTAATTTAATATTATCTAATTTAGGACCAGCAATAGGATTAAATTGTGGTCGTTCTGGATCAAAATCTTCTAATTTTAAATCAAGTCTAAGACCAAATGTACTTTGTATAGTTTCAATATTTCTAATATTTCCAATAGCATTATTTAATACACGACAAGCTTTATGAGTAGGTGCAGTACATTTAATTACACTATGACTATACTTACAATTTTCAATAATATATTTAGTAACAAAAGTTTTTCCAGTACCTCCTGGGCCACACAATCCTCTAATAAAATCTTTATCAGACCAAGTAGCTGCAATAAATGAAATTAATTCATCTATTGCAGCATTTTGATCATCTGTAAATGTTACGGATTGTTTATTTTCATTTTCATTTCTATAAAAATCCATTTATTTATTTTTATTTCTATTTCTTTCTATTTCTTCATAATTAGTTTTCCAATAATTAAACGCAATTTTACTTTCTTCATTATCATATTCTATAATAACTTTTTTGATATTGAACAAAGTAGTTCCATAAGGATTAAGAAATAAATTACCATATACTATACAACCTGGAGCAAATGGTAAATAATTTTCATTTGTATAATTTAGCCTTTCATTTTTATTTCTAACAATACATAATCTTTTAGAGTCTTTATTTAATTTAAGAGAAAATATTTTATCTTTTTTAGCAGTATTATAACAATCTTTAAGAATAGGAACAACAGTATTATTAATATTTACAAATAACATTCCTGTAATTGCTATATGAACAACTCCATATATATCTCTTTTAATAATTGTGTATTGTTTTGCTTTTTTATGGTTAGTATTAGTTTGTTTTTTAGTAACACTAAAATCAAAATAAGGCATAATAGTTTAATTATTGTTTCTTAAATATACTTTTAATAGAATTTACAAAACTATTTTTATTATCTCGTTTAGCAAGTTTTTTATTAATAGTATATTCAGAATTAGTAGGAGCAACTCTTGTTGCATTTCCTTTACGGGCGTGATACTGATGATAATTTACAAGATAATCTATCTTTCCAAAAGTATGAATACCTGTACCTTCAGAATAAGTAATAGATTTATTTACAGTATCAACTGTAACAAAAGGATTTTTAGATAACATCCTTACAACTCCATTTTCATCATAATGACGATTAGCCATAATTTTACAATGTTTAATTTGGTTAATAAAATTAGTTAATTAATTGTTTTCTTGTTCTATTTTTTTATTTACAAGATCAATCATAAGTTTTATGAAAGTTATTCTATCTTTTATACCTTGTTTATTAATAGTAAACCAAGCATACTTTAAAGTATCATAAGTATTGCTAAATAGATTGGCATATTTTTTAACATTATTTCTATTAAGTTCTGGAAGTATTTCAGTGTATTTATAGTCATCATTAATATAATCAAATATTCTGCTCAAAGTATTATTGCCTATACTATAGTTACGACATATATAACTTTCTAAAGCAATACATATAAAAGTTTCTTCTTTAGATTCAATTAATTCTAATAATTTAATATATATTTCTTTTCTTATAATAGAAGGAATAACCTTTCTATTTAATATACAATTTCTAACATATTGTTTAACGTAAGTATCCATAATATAAATAATTATAATTAATTCTTTTTAGTATATCCCCCGTAAAGGAAGATCCACCATATTATTCTTTTACCTTCTTTTTACTACATTAATTATTAATAATTTCTTTATTAACAATATCTATCATAAGTTTAACAAAAGTAATTCTATCTTGCATAGTATAAAACCAAGAAATACCGCTATACTTAATTGAATAAAATAAATTAGTATTTTTAAGTATTAAATTTCTATCAAATTCAGGAAAACATATTTTATAATTTTTATGTATATATTCACCATTTATATCTTTATAATAAAAATTTGTATTATATACATTTATATTATAATCATTTAAAATTTTTCTTAGTTCAATACAAATATATTTTATTTCATTATTTTCATCACCGATAATAATTCTTTTTAATATTTTATTATATATATTTAATCTAATTCTTGGTGGAATAACTTTGTCATTATTAAGACAATCTATTATAATATCTTTATATATACTTATATAATATTATATTTAATACAGCTATTTTAAACTAAAATTTTGAATATTTTATAAAATAATAGAATCGATCTAATTTTATATTTAATTAAATCAATTCTATTAAAATAAGCTATTATTAGCTTTTATTTAAGTTTTTCCCCACATATCGGACAATATTGGATTGGATAACCAATAATACCATTTTCAGTAGCACAATTTATATAATATTGATTAACTACAAAATCATCTATTTTATTTATAAATTCAATTTTTAATTCTTCTCTATTACTTTCAGTTAATAGATAACTTTTATTTTTTATATTATCACAAATATTACACATATTAGTATTTATATTTATAAGTTTTATAATTTTCTTTAGCAATATTTAAACAGTAAGATAATTCTTTATCTAAACAGAGCCATTTTTCTATATCATAATAATTATCTTCTTCTGTTTCCATAATTAAATAATATAAAATAAAAGAGAAAAAGATTAATATCTTTCTCTCTTAATCATGTTTAGTTAAACTCATCTTTAAGTTTAGCTAATACTTCTTCAAGACAAATGAGTAAATCTTCTCCAGTTGTATTAAATTTCTCATCGAAATCAAATACAGGAATAGGAGAAAAATAATTCTCATTTTCAGCTTTAGTAAGAATAAAACTACTATCAATTTAATCCATACCAAAACCATTTACAATAGTACATGGTTTTATAGAATAAAACTGATCAATTTTAATAATACTTAAAGCTACGCTTTTAGAAGTTTTAAGGTTTAAAGGAAGTAACATGATTTTAAAGTTTTTGGTTAAACATTTAAAGTGAACCTTAATATATGTAATTGTACTCGGAGCGGGAATCGAACCCGCACGGCCATTGCTGGCCACAGGATTTTAAG
>OLGL01000146.1_pt1 | contig 89960 bp, 88 predicted proteins | sample 1605041 | NCBI WGS metagenome assembly OLGL01 (sample SAMEA3888905, study PRJEB22519) | human gut metagenome | biome: human gut; feature: human-associated habitat; material: faeces | place: Denmark | collected 2010 | reverse complement strand
ACAAAAAGAACTTATCTTTGAAAAAGAAAAATGTTTTGATGTTCTTAAACGAGTTCTTAGTATTCACGAAACTATTCGGTTTGCAAAAGATATTAGTATTGATGCTCTTGATAATTTGATTCAGACTTTCTATATCAATTATAAACTTATTAAGAATTGGAATACTAATATCAATGTTATAATTGAAGAAGATTTGAAAACTCTTGATGGTATTTATCGTGAACGTCTTGATAGTCTTCGAGAAAAAACTAATACAAATGTTGACCTTTCCGGTATTTCTAAAGAAGATTTGGAAAAAGAACTTGCTCGTAGAGCTAATAAATAACAATCTGTTTGTCATAAAATTTCTACATGGATTTGTCACGTTATTGTTCGTGAGAATAGTAATGTTCTGAATTTAATTATTTCTCTTAATACTACGGTTCGTGAGAATAGTAGTATTTTTAATAATCATCATTCTATGAATAACGATATGTCGTACATTGGACATGCCATTGATAGTCATGCTTTAACTATTGATATAGAAAATGTATTGTGTTTTCCATGTGTTTAAAATTAACAACTGAATAGCACAGTTCGTGAGAATAGTGCTATTATTCTTTCTCTAACTGATGATGGCGAATTGAAGCCGAAACAATGAAGCTTTTCATCCTCTACGGGGGGTGATTGCAGCTAAATAGGTTCTTGTTAATCGTTATTTAGTTCATTGTCTTAGAGTTTAAAAGGTTAGTTATAACAATACTACTTGTGTTGAATGTAAACCTTGTTTACAAATCTGTTTTGTCATGCAGCCAGTGCCGTTCGAGAGAATAGTGCTGGCTTTTTTGTTATTGCTAATTATTATTTACTTAATAAATATATTTATGGAACAAACTATTTTAAATCCTAAATTCTTATTGTCAGCGATATTGGCGTTATCGTTGACAACAATTTCTTTGTCTGTGTTTATATTACATCTGTATCGAAGAATCAATACGCTTTGTGATTATTATAATTGTATGTATGGTTATATTAATATGATTAATAAAGCTTAAGAAGAAAACCATAAGGTTATGCTTAAAACTGTTGCTGTTTCTAAAGAGGTTAATGATTTTAACGCTAAACTTATTAAAGAAAATGAAGCTCTTTATGAATCTCTTAAAGAAAAATCTAAATAACTATGGATAATATTGAAGAAATCATTGATGCTGATGTTAGAGAAAAAGCCGTTGAAGATATGGCTGCTTATAAAGTCGGCGATGTTGTTTGGGTAATACCCGAAAAACGTTTTGGAATTATCGAAGACCGTAGTCTTGCTAAAGATGCTGATAAAGTTCTTTATCGTGTTCGTACTGCTCCACAGTTAGTGATAAGCTGCATTTCGGAGAAGTACTTAAGCAGACCGCCACATCTTCGTAGATAGGCTTCTTTTGCTCGTCATACGATTTTCTATATCGAAATGATTAATCTATCGTTCTCGAATAAAAATCGCATGGCGAGGCTTAAAATACGTTATTTTCTTATTATATAATACGAAGTTATGTTTAGTTTTAGTTATGATTATAAGAAATACATTAAGATTAATATTATGCTTAATGCTCTTATGGAACGTAATGTTGACGATATAGAAGTAGTTGTTGATTTCTTTCGTTCTCATTTTGGTATTTGGTGTACTGCTAATAAAGAAGATGATTGTTATATTCTTAATATTAATGTTTCGGGCAATAAAGAAATTAAAAATATAACAATTACTGAAGTTTATTATGTTACCAAAACAGATGCTTTGATAGAAGGAGTTAAACTAATTCTTACTTATATTTATTATATTTGTGCTTTTAAACCTGCCAATGCTTATAAGATAGTTAATAATATATCTTTTTACGTTAAAGTTATAGAATCTATCAAAAAAGTAGATGATGATATTAATGCCAGTATAAAAGATAAATTTGATAATTATCATCTTACTAAAATTGATTGTGATTTTCCTGCTCTTGTTGAATCTTTAAATTTTTAATATTATGATGAAGATATATTCCTCTACCAGTGATGCGAGTGTTGTTATTATTGTTCTTGGTAAAACAGAAGAAAGTTGTAAAAAAGTTGCTGCTCGTTATTTTGCCAACAATAATATTAAAGGTGCTCCTGTTGTTATTGACCTCGTTAAATCTACTTATTCTATTGAAGAAGACGCTACTGTTATTTCTTTTAATGGTCGTGGATTATGAGATGGGAAATAAAGTTCTGGATTAAAGCTGCAATTACAATTATTGTTATTATTGCAGCTATTATTCATCTTGCTGTACTATTGCTGATACAATTGTTGATAAGATGAGTTGATGTTGTTCATCCTCTACGGGGGAGGTTAATCGTATTATTATGAATACTATTGCCGATATTATTGTTATTCTTGTTTGTCTTAATATTTGTCTTGTAAACGAATATGTATTTGACAATAAGTATGACGCTCAAAGCATTTGGATTATTATTGCCGTAATTGCGGCTTATTTATTATTTATATATGTTTAATTTAACCAATGTAAAGTTATGGGAAAATACGACGAAGTTGGAGTTATTAACGTTCTTAAAAGAATGTCTGGTATCAGCATTGATACTAATGTTAAAGTTATTACTATTGCTAATGGTATTCCTTTTGGTAATGGTACTAATGGCAAGCTGGATTTTCTTTGCAATCATTGTGGGTATAAGAAAATTTATAAAGCTAATGTTGCCCCCCGTAAAGGAGAAAAGAAAGACAATGCTGATGATTCTACTGATGTAAATATCAAGCATAAACCTAAAGACATTCTTGCTGCTAAAGTAAACAAGATTATGGCTCGTAAACGTTAAAGTCATGGTTAAGTTTAATTTCTCTTTATCTGCGCTTCAACCTAAGAAGCGTGCTCCTGTTAAGAAAAATGATGTAATAGCAAGAGATGTAACAGGTAAAGTTATTACTGTTGATGGAGTTCTTAAATGTTATATCAATAATCCTTATCTTGGACTTAATAGTTCTTATTTCTTTGACCCTGATAGCCATAAAACAGTTAAACGTAAAACTGTTTATTTTCGTGGTAAAGATAAATATGGACATCGTATTAAGATTATTCGAGATAAAGAAAGTAGAATTGGTATGAATAAGAAATTCTATTCTGCTATTGCTGATGGTCTTATTGTACGAGGTAATTTGATTAAGGATAATTTTGGTATTGTTCGTTTTCATGTTATTGTTCGTTACAATCCTTCTGATGTAAGAGAAATATCTGATGCTTATAAAGAATATGAAGAATATATTAATAAAGAAAAAGAAATAAATATAGATAATGGAGTTTGTTCCGAGTAAAAGAAATCAAGAAACTGTTACTCTTAATAAAGGGCAACAAAAGGCTGTTGATAATCTTATAGACTTTATTGCTTCTCCGTTTTCTACAAGTAATAACGTACAAGCTTTATGCGGAGCTGGTGGCGTTGGTAAGACTTTTGTTATGAAATATGTTATTGAACATTGTCGTTATACAAGGTCTATGATTGTCTGCTCTGCACCTACACATAAAGCTTGTCGTGTTCTTGCCAATGCCACTAAAATGAAAGTTGATACTATTCAAAAATTATTTGGTTTTCGTCTTGATGTTGATATTGAAGATTTTGACCCAAATAATCCAGCTTTCAGACCCATTGGTGCTGTTAAATTTAATGGTGAGACTGCACGAGTTCTTATAATTGATGAAAGTTCGATGCTTAATCGTGCTCTTGTTAATTATATACTTGCTTATTGTAGAAAACAAGAAATTAAGGTTATTTTTATTGGTGACGATAGTCAGCTTGCTCCTGTTAAAGAAACTGTTTCTTATGCTTTTAAAGTAGCGAATAAAATTAATCGCCTTACTGAGATTGTTAGACAAGAAGATAGTAATCCTATTCGAGAACTTCTTAGTATTCTTCGTACAGATATTAAGAATAGAAGTTATAATTTTCTTTCTTATATTTGTAATCATCGTAAGAATGTTGTTGACGGCAAAGGTTATATAGTTGTTGGTAATGATGAATTTAAACAACTTATCAATCGCGGTTTCGTTGATAAAGATTTTGAAAAGAATGTAGATTTATATCGTCTTGTTGCTTATACAAACAAAGCTGTTACTGGTTGGAATAATCATATTAGGAATGTTACGATTAAAAATGCTGATAGGTCTATTCTTAATAATAATGATTTGATTATGAGTTATACTACAATAGTTGATGAATTTAATGATATTATTATTAATAATAGCGAAGATTATATTATTTGTGATATTCTTAATTTTATTGACCAAGATTATAACTTTAAAGGTTTTATGGTTAAGTTTCAAGCCATTCATGGTGGTGGAATTACTAAACCTTTGTTTGTTATTGACCACAGAGATGCTTATACTTTTAATACTTATTGTCAAGAACTAAGTTATCTTATTGATGCTGCTAAAGCTGCTCAACCTTATGATAGAAGTTCTAAATGGAAAAAGTATTTTGAATTTAAGCGTAAATATCTTCTTTTTTGTGATGTTCGAGATACTCTTGGACGTATTATGTTTACTCGTGATATTGATTACGGTTTTGCTCTGACAAGCCATAAAGCACAAGGTAGTACATACAAAAATGTATTCGTTGATATAAACGATATGGTATTTGATAAGAATGGACATCCTTATACAAATGCTGATGATTTGCTTCGACGTCTTTATGTTGCTTGTTCTCGTGCTTCTGATTTCTTAGTTTTAAATTATGGCTAAAAAAGAAATTTCGTTAGATAAGGTTTCTGATTTTGGTAAATACATTGGCAAGTCTTGTATTGCTCATAATAAAGATAAAGGTATTATTGTTGGATATACAGTTATTTTTAATCTTTTTATTGTTGGTCTATTAGAAGAAACCGAATATTCTTGGAATATGAATCAAGATGAATATTTGAATTACGATATTATTGAAAGTGATGATAAAGTTCTTGTTCATTCTCCAATGTTTAAAAGTTATTGTTATGATGCTCATGTTATAATAGAAGAATGATTTTCTATATGACTGTTGATACATGTGCCTATTGTGTTTCTTGTCCTAATCGGTTATTTAATACTGGTCGTAATATTGAAGTAGGAATTGGTTGTATTACTTCTGATACTGTTCTTGTTATTCCTCGTGCTTATGGCAAGGAAAATAGAGATAAGTTTATTAGTATATTAAAAGCCATGTGGCTTGATGTGACTAATTACGAACTACTTGAACAATGTTATGTTACTTATGATATTAAGTGTCCTAAATATCCATCTTATAATGTTGCTAAAGATGCTAATATTCATTGTAATCGAATTATGTGTCAAGAACTTGCTCCTATTAAATATAAGTTTATGATAATCTTTGGACGTGCTTGGAATACTGTTCTTCCGGGAAATAATAGTTTTAAAAGCTTTTATTCCAATGGTTATCATATTCTTTATATTCCTCTCAATTTGACCAAACTTGGAGATGCCGAGCATATTAAAGCTGTAAAAAGCAAACTTGCTAAAGCTATTCAACATTTTAATAAATATAGATATATGAGAACTTAACATTATGCTCCGAATAGAATGTTTCGATGTTGAAATTCTTCCCAATTTCTTTTCTATTACTTTTGTTGATTTGGCTGACTATCTTAAAACTTTTGAAGATTGTGTTAATAATAAAGGAAAGAAAATTCCTCTTATTCAAAAACTAACAGTTGCTGAGATTAAAGATAGGCTTAATCGAGTTAAAAGCAAAAAGTTTTACATTACTGCTACTGATGATAGTCAACTATTTACTATGGTTGATTATATTTATAAATTTGCCGTTGACAGTAATGGAGTTCCTGCCCGTACAGATTTATATGGATATAATAGTAAAGCTTATGACAATCTTATGATTGCTGCTTTTCTTATGTATTTTAATCAGTTTGATACTACTAAAGAACTTATAACTAAACTTTATCAAACAAGTAAACGTATTATTGAACTACAGAATGATAAAGAAGCTGGTAAAAATGATTTCTTTCTTCGTAGTCTTAATAAGTTTAAACTTCCTTTTGTTGGAGTTGATGTTATGAGAGTTTTTGCTCTTAATAAAGCTGGTACATATAACGATAGTAAAACAGGAGAAAAGAAATATATTCCTAAAGGTCTTAAACAGACTTCTATTAATCTTCAATGGTATGAACTTCTTGAATATGAACTTCCTCCTATAAACGAAGAAGAAGCAGAATATTATCATAAAGATGTAAAGTATAAAGGATATAGTCTTGAAGAACTTAATAACACTATTGATAAGTGGGATAGGTATATTCTCGATGAATATATTCCTGATATGCTTCATTATAATCTTAACGATGTTTTTATTGTTGCCGAAATAGTTCGTCTTAAACCTGACGAAATTAAATCTCGTTATGCCGTTAGTGCAAGTTATGAAGTAGATGTTCTTAATAGTAGCCGTAGTAATATGGCTGATGTTCTTTTTCAGAAATTCTATACTAAATTTAGTGGTATTCCTTATGACCGTTGGAAAGACGGAAGAACCGAACGTAAAGCCATGAGTATTGGTAAGATTATTTTTGATTGTGTTAGGTTTCATAAACCTGAACTTCAAGAATTACTTGCTAAACTTAGAAAGACTGTTGTTTATCGAGTTAATAAAGATTCTCTTCAAGAAGAAATTATTATTGGTAAAACAGTTTATAATTTGGCTACTGGTGGTCTTCATAGTAAAGATATTCCTATGGAAATATGGAGCACTACTGAATGGAAAGGGGTATGGCATTCCTCTACAGGGGAGGTTATTGATAAACCCGTAGATTCACGTCTTTATACAATTCTTCATTTCGATATTTCTTCATATTATCCTTCAATCATGGCTTATTACGGAGTTGCACCTGCTCATATGGTTAAGAGCGCTTTTCGTAATCTTATTCAATGGATGAAAGATACTCGTGTTACAGTTAAACATTCTGATGAAGCTATTGTAGATGGTATTCCTCGTGATGTTCTTGCGCTTGTTCTTAAGATAGTTATTAATTCTATTTATGGTAAATTTGGTTTTGAAAACGGAGCTTTATATGACCGTCTTGCAACTCTTCAAGTTACTATAAATGGCCAATTAATGATGCTTATGCTTTGTGAAGAACTTGAAGCTAACGGTATTCGTATTATTTCTGCTAATACTGATGGTATTATGGTTAAGGTTTATGAAGACCAAATAGAAACTTTTAATGCTATTTCTAAAGATTGGCAAGAAAGAACCGGTATGAGTGCCGATAGTGATGTTCTTCATTGTCTTATAGCTCGTGATGTGAACAATTATATTGCTCAATTTCGAGTTAAAGATAAGAAAACTGGCGAGCTTAAACTTGAAGATGAACTCAAAGGAACGTTTAATCCTCTCATGTATCTTAATGACCTTCAAAAAGGTTATAGTATGCCTATTGTTAGCAAAGCTGTTTATGATTATTTTATTAATCATATTCCTGTTATGGATACTCTTAAAGCTGCTACCAATATTCTTGACTTTTGTATGACTCAGAATGTTGGGAAGCAGTTCCATGTTGAAGAAACCAAAGTTATTGACGGTAAATATACCGTTCACATTTGTCAACGATATGTTCGTTTTTATGTTTCTAACAGTGGATGTATGATTGAGAAAGTTCATAATGTTAGTGGTGCTCGTCAACGTATGGCTGCTGGAGTTCAAGTTAAAGTTTGTAACAGTCTTGATGATGTTGATATTGCTTTTCGTGATATTAATTATAAATATTATTATGATGAAGCATATAAGATTATCAATCCTGTAAAGCTTGGCATATCTCCTAAAGGTAAAGGCAAGACTAAGATTAAAAAACAAGCTGGAATGTATAATACTCTCTTTGATGAAGATGACTATGAAGATACCTAATAACTATTACGATATTGCTACTCGTTGGGTTAGTGAATTTAATGCCAATGCTACTTACATTTATACACTTGACGAGGATATAACTCTTCTTTGTCTTGAAATTTGTCAAAGAAGTATTGCTAAAAATCCTGCTACTAAAATTATTATTGTTGTTGATTGTTATGCTACTCGTTCTACTGTAGTTAATACTCTTAACAATAATAATATTCCTACTACTAATTATACTGTTTTAAGTGTCGATTATATTCGACATGATATTAATTATCGTTATAATATCGCTATTTATGTAAATCTTAAAACTGTTGCTGGAGTTCGTGCTGTTGCATCTCGAACAAAGTATGGTTTGTTTATTATGAATAATGCTATTGGTAATGATAAATATTCTGCTGCTGATAAAGCTGAAATTTATAAGCTTTTTCCGCCAATGAATAATGCTAAGATTGCAGACATTACATCTGTTATCTCCCCCGTAGAGGAACATCGTATCATGCTTGGCTTTACTAAAGCTGGTGATAGAGAAAAGTATGAGGAATATACTGATTATATTACTGGCTGTATTAATATCTTTGGTAGTTTTGAAACTATGGAGTTTGCTCGTAATGGTAACAAATTTACTGGAGAAAGTGCTGAACAAGTTCGTCTTGGTATTGCTGCTTATAATGGTTGGAGTGACAAACTCGACCCAAATAATCCTTTTGATAAAGAAGTTGATTCCTATTTTAATCCTACTTCTCTCGAAGAACGAGCTAATACAGCTTATAATGTTATGCGAGAACGTAAGAATCTTCTTACTGATAATTATAGTAAGTTTGACGCTATTTTAGATTTGCTTAATAATCAGCTTAAAGGTAAGAAAGTTATTATTGTTTCTAAACGTGGTGAATTTGCTGCTGCTATAACTGAATGTCTTCTTGAGAATGGTATTGCTTGTGGTGATTATCACGATTGTGCTGCTCCTAAAGCTATTATTGACGAAACAACTGGAGATTATGTTCGTTATAAATCTGGAAATAATAAAGGTGAAATTCGTCTTTATAAAGCACAAGCTCTTTCTAATCTTAATGTCGAGCGATTTAATCTCGACGCAAATTCGTGCGATTTAAGCGACTTTCAGAAGTCTACCTTATTAAGTGTATTGAGTATGAAAAATCGTGGCTATACGAGGCTGGAATGCAGCGTAGATGCCGTTATTTTCACTACCCCGTTCAACGATACTATCAAAGAGTTTCGTTATCGTTATAACGGTATTCATTTTAATACTGATAAGGCTGTATTTTATAAATTGTATCTTGCTGGCACGATTGAGGAAAAAGAGCTAAATAAAGAGAAAAACAGCCCAATGCACGAAATTGTTAAAAGTGATAATCAACAGAGTTTTTTTCGTTGCTGATGATTGTTAGTTTAAAGATAATATCTATCTTTGTCAATGTAATCAAGAACAAAAAGTTAGGTCTTTGAAATAATGGAGAATAAAGAAATCAATGAACAACAAGAAGTAGTTGCAGATTCAGTTCCTGCTGCAACTAAAAATGAAAATCTTCCTGTTAATCATGCTCGTGGTTTTAGTTCTATTAATCTTTTTGATGCTAAGCAGCAAGCTGCTGCTGAAATGCTTATCACTAAGATTATGAGAAGTGAAAAAGGTGGTGTTAAGTCTGTTAATGATGGTCTTGCTATCCTTATGCGAGCACAAGATTTAGGTCTTCCTTTTAGTACATGTATTGAACATATTCATGTTATTAACGGTAAGACTGGGACTGATATTCATATTATTAAAGCATTATTATCAAGGGCAGCGATAACTTGGGAACTTACTAAAGATTATATCGCTCAGTATGAATATACTGATGGTTTTAATGTTTATGCCGAAAATCTTCTTCCAGACTTTTGTATTAAAGCTACAAATGCTGATGAAGCTGCTAAGAAATCAGAAACTGATACAGAACATGTATATGTTTATCCAGTTAAATGGTATCAAGATTTTAATGGGAATACTTATCGTGAATATCAGCTTACTGAACATCATCAAGTAGCTGTTAATCAGAAACATGCTAATAATATTATTGCTCAAAAGAAGATACCTATAACTCGTATTCCTGCTAAACCTATTGATTTTGTTACGGAATATGACCTTTGCCGTATCGTTAATGGTAAAGAAGTTCACGCTATTGGACATTTTTCTTATTCAGAAGCTCAAGCAGCAGGTATGTTTGCCAAAGATACATACCAAAAATATGCTCGTATTCTTATTGGACATCGTGCTTTTACTTATGCCGCTCGCGATATTGCTTCTGATATTCTTTTTGGAGTTATGGAAACTTCTGAATTGAAAATTGTTAGTGGTCGTGAACTTAATGATGCGGATATTATCGACATTAGTGCCGAAAATGTCGATTAAATTACAAATAGAAATTTTAGTTAACGTGGTGATAAGCCACACAATATTAATTTTAAAAACAAATTTGTTATGAAAACTTTTGCAAATGGTAAATTAAGTTTTGGTCTTAGTGCAGTTAACGTTGCTAAACGTGGTGTTGTTAGTGAACCTGAATTGGTTATCAATCCGACAGTTGGTGCATTCCGTATAACTCCGCCTGTATCTCGTGCTTTGGGTCTGGCTAACGGTGACTATGTAATGTTTATTTCTACTGTTGCCGAAGTTGACAAGGCTATTGCAGAACGTAATCCGGAACTTGTTGCTCTGTGTGCAGAAAATGGTATTGACATCAATACTCCTGAGGGTGTTGCTGCTATTCATGCTGAATTTGACGAATGGGGTATTGCTAAAGGCGTTAAACTGTTTGACGCTAAAGGTAATCCTATGATGTGCAAAGAACGTATGACTATTGCCGACAAGCTGCTTTATGTTAAGAATAACTTTGCAGCTATCTTTGAAAGTGCTGTTAACAATGGTGACCCCGATTTTGTTGCTTCTCTGCAAGCCGAGGGAATCACAGAAGAACAGCAAATAGAGATGTTGGCTAAGACTATTGACGCTGATGAAGTTGAGAAGTATTCAGGTGCTAAATGTGCTAATTCTTCTAACTTGTCCGGTACTGGTGTTACTCTGACTTTCTCTGATGCTGCTGTTTGGGCTACACTGAAAGCTGATTTGGGTGATGCAGCTAAGACTGTTAATCGTACTTTTGAAGTAGATGTAACTGAACTTCGTACAGGTATTTACAATGACGGTTGTAAGGATGTTGAAGTTAAGGTTGCTATGCTTGGTAAGTTCAAAGACGAAATTCCGACTCGTGGTCGTAATGTAGAAGCTGCTAAAAAAGAAGCTGACGCTGAATAATTCTCCGTTATTTTAGATAACTAATATAAAAGGTGTACATGATACTATTGTTGATTGTACACCTTTTTATTTGTCTTTATTTTATTAACCATTTAAACGTTTAAATTATGCCAACTACAAGAGTGGCTGCTAATGCGCAAGCAGCCGAAGTAGAAAATGTTGCTGCTAATGCAGCTGTTGAAGAAACTAAAGTAGAGAATCAACCAACTGCTAAAGCTCCTAAGAAACGCCGTCGTGGTCTTTCCGAAAGTCGTGGTACTGCTCGTCTTAAATTTGACGAACGTGATATTGACCAGGCTACTCATCTTTTTAAAGGACATCTTGAAACAGTTGAACTTGCTTGGGCTACTGAGAAAGAAGATAGTGGTCGTGCTTCATTTGCAGGTCTTGCTATTCCGAGTTTAGTATTTACTTTTGCAAGCAATGCTAAGGATGCAACTGCTCGTAAATATGTTACTCTTCGTTTCTCTCCTGTTGAAAGCAATGCTCTTACTATTCCTGGTGCTACCGAAGAATGGAAAGTTAATCAAGTCTTTGATTATCTAAAACACATTCTGAATGTGTTTGTTCTTAAAGGTAAGCCTATGCCGGAAGAAATGGCTGATGCTCTTGAACTTCCTTACGAAGACTTTAACGAGCAAATGGAATATGTTCCTGTTGAACCCGAAGAAGTTCTGGCTGGTTGGAGAGTTCTGTTTGAGAACTTTATTGCCATTATGGAAAACAATGGTAAGCCTGTTTATAAAACTGCCGCTGGTTCTTATATTCCTCTTTGGATGAAACTGCTTCGCTTTACCAAAGTTAAGAATGCTTGGAAGCCTGTTGTAAATGGTAATGGTGCTGGCGATTTTGGTTTCAATGGATTTGTTGGTGAGGGTGTTATTGAAATCTTCGACCAAACTAAAACTCCAGTTCTCCATGTTGACCCGACTAAAGAAAGCTTGATTTATCGTGAAACCGCTAAAGCTCCGATTGCTCCTGCTATTCCAGGCGCTCCTGCCGCTGGTGGCGTTTTCAATCCGCAAGTACCCGCTGGTGCTCCAGTAGGCGGTTATGGCGCAGCTCCTATGCCTGCTTCTCCTGCCGCTGCTACTAATCCTGCTGATGATTTGCCGTTCTAAGCTGCTATTATTGGCGAAAAATAAGTAGTAAATAAATTTGGCTGTAAAGCTGTGAACTCCTATATTGGCGGTTCACAGCTTTTTTATTTTACTACTATTGACAATGACAATATGAGAAGAACTATTAATAATGGTACGCTTACTAAAGACTTTATATTTTCCAAAGTTAGTCAAGTTACAATTTTCTCCGTATATTCAGGTGTAAGTGATTATGTTATTCAACATTGCATTGATACCGGCAATCTTATTTCCAGTCCTTTTAGAACTGACGAACATCCGAGTTTTGGTTTTCGTTATAACAATAAAGGTGTTCTTAAAGGTAGAGATTTTGCTGGTTATTTTTGGGGAGATTGTCTTGATGCTGCTGCTTATGTTCTGTCTGGTATTGTCAAACGAAACATAGATATTAATAATAAAGCTGATTTTCTTTTCGTTCTCCGCCATATAGTTTATACTTTTCGTGATATTATTTACGGTAAAGAAAAAGATACCAACGTTGATGCACAAATAGCTGTTTCTCTTCAAGAAATTCGTAATCGTAAATCTGTTATCGAAATTGCTACTCGTCCGTGGAATAAATCGGATAAAGTATATTGGGAACAGTTTGGTATTAGTCTTAATCATCTTAACGCTCATTTCGTTTATCCTATTGAGCAATATTATATTAATCGTTATTCTAATCCCGAACCTAAGTATTATTATGACAAGAAAGACCCTTGTTATGCTTATGTTCTTGGACAAGATAAACATGGTATATATAATATTAAGCTTTATTTTCCTAAACGAAAGAAAGGTGATGTTAGATTTATTACTAATTGTAATCATATTGAAGGTGTACTTAATCTTGAACGTAATGATTATGATATAGTTGTTATAACTAAATCCACTAAAGATAGACTTGCTATTGAGAACCATTTCTATGTTTCCAACCCTCTACGGGGAGTGGAAGCGGCTGATTTAAAGATTGGTGTTCTTAATCTTCCTCATGAAACTTATCGTCTTAAACAAAAAGAATATAATTTTATTCAAGAAAAGCTTGCTGCTAATGGTAGCATTATTTCTCTTATGGATAATGATATGACAGGTTATCGTGAAGCTATTTGGCTTCGTGATGCTTATAATATTACTCCAATTCTTATCCCTAAAGAATATGATGTTAAAGATTTTAGTGAATTGAAGAAAGAATATTCTAATGAAATAGTTAATCAACTTATTGTTGATGTTTATAATTATCTAACTAATAATAGTGAAGACAATGGAGAAGACAGTGAACTTACTTGGGATACGGGAGAAAGCGATACTCTGCCGTATTAGAGACATGCACGACAAAGTAGTGCTAATGATACCAATTACCAAAGAGCAAGAAGATACTCTTGAACGTACTGAACGACTTAATCTTGGTGATAAGTTTAACAATCTTGAAGTTAGTCGTAAAAGTGTTATTTGCTACGGCGAAGTAGATATTGATAATCCTCAAGATGCCAATGCTATTAAGAAATTTGATTTGCTTGGACATGGTGAAACTGATAACTTTGTTCATGCCAATTTTGATTATGAGAAAGGCTGTTTTACTACAATTGATGGTAAAGCTAAAGGAGCAACAACTTCTGATGCTATTCTTTGGTATCGTTACAATTATGTTCTTATTGGTAAGCCTAAGCGTGTATTGATATTCAAGATAAATAAATCAGACTTGTAGTTATGAGTATTAATTTTGAACCCGATATTTATGATACGAATTGGGCGAATTATGAAATACAAACTAAAGGGCATATTCGTGCTCTTGATGATTTGCTTCATAGTCTTGATTGTTCTCGTTATATTGAGGGAGTTGGTTATCCGATTAATATAAATCACTATGCTTATGCCCGATATAGTTGGGAATATAATTACATTATAGAACATGGAATTGATAACGGAATACTATCTGATGAACAATGTAAAATATACCGAGAAAGATTTAATGCTCTTGATAGGAAAAACGAAGTGTTCGCAGCGGAACATCCTGAAATCGGTAACTATAAGAAAAGTAAAGGTGCTAAAAGTAAAAAAGATAAATCCGATGTTGTCGAACGTAAACCTCGTACTCGACGAGTTGCTACAAAAGACGTATTTAGCGGAAAAGTTAGCACAGAAACTTTATCCGAAGATGGTAGTTTAAAGAAAACTGCTGCTGATAGACGATTAGATGCTCTTAATGCTCGTGCTGTTAAATTTAGTTTTGGTACATTTAAACCTAAGGATAAATGAAGATATGGTTATATAGAAAAAATAATGCTGAACAGCCTTATCGCTGGAGTGCTGAACTTAGTCCTTATAAAACTTGTATAGTTGTTCAGTATGGTATTGTTGGTAAAGCGATTCATACTGATACTTATGAAGTTACTCAAAAAGATGCTAATAAAGAGCTTCTTTCTCGTTATAACGAAAAGAGGAAACAAGGTTATGTAAGTATTGACGATATTAAGGATAACGCGCAATTACCCCCCGTAGAGGATGAACAAGCTCTCTATGCTTATCTTGTTGCTTATCTCCCCTCTTATCGTAATAATCAGAATAATGGAAATATTCTTCCTATGCTTGCTAAGACTTATACTGGTAATATTTGGAAGAAGACTTCTTGTATGCTTGGTCAATGGAAGATTAATGGTCTTCGTTGTTTTATTACTGCTTATAAAGGAGATACTATTTTTAATCCTGTTAGACTTAAATTTCAAAGTAGAGAGGGTATTGTTTGGAATACTTTAACTACTCTTGAAGATTATTTGTTTGATTCTTTGCCTGCTAATATAATTCAAGCTATGCTTGATTATGGTTGGGCGCTTGATGGAGAGATTTATCTTCCTGGTTATAGTGTTAATGAGATTAATCATTTCGTTAAAGACCCCAATGATGCTCATAATAAGCTTCTTCAATTTTGGTGTTATGACATTGCTATTCCAGAAATGGTTCAACATAAACGAGATAGAATACGTTTTGATATAAAACCTCGTATCGTTTTTGATGATAAAGATAAACACCTTAATAATAAAGAACAGCTTATTATTCTTCCTACTTATGATATTTGTAACGACAATGATGCACATGCTTGGAGAGATAAATTTATTGATTTAGGTTTTGAGGGACTTATGCTTCGTAATCCTGATGTTGATTATCAATATGGTCGTCGTCGTGTTGGTTATATGGAAAAATTTAAAGCTAAGACTGACGGTAAGTTTGTAATTGTTGATATTCAACCTGAACGTAAACGCAATCTTCCTATTATTATTTGTCGTAATGATATTAACGATTCTACTTTTGAAACTCGTTTTAGTCTTTCCCATGATAAACAAGAATATATTCTTAATCATAAAGAAGATTATATTGGTAAGTCTGTGTTTATTTCTTATGGCGAACGAAGTGGTGTTGAGAAAGTTCCTTTTCACATTAAAGAAGTTAGTTTAATTAATGCCGAAGTTTAATTTTAGTAAAGTTACAAAGCCGATAGAAAAGACAGAAAATGTTCCTCAACAAGATAATAATAAAGTTAATAGCATTCTTTATGATTATCATGTTATTACTTCTAAGAAAGTAGATAAGACTAAAAGTTATTATGATGCTTTCTTTAAATCTCTTATTCTGTTTACTGATTTTGAAGCTAAATCTTATAATATTCTTCAACGTTGGGATGCTGATACTAAAGCTACACAATTCTTTGTAGCTCTTTATGCGGATGAAATTGAAGACGCTGTTAAAATCAAGCGAGATTATACCGGTGGATATAAGATTTATACTTATAATATTATTCCTTCTGCTAATAAGAATTATAATGTAAATTGTATTCTTGTTGAAGAAAGAGATAATCCTAAAGCTGTTATTTATCGTATTAGATAAGCTAATATTAAGGCTGGTAATGACAATGAACTTGTTGTTGCCAGCCTTTTTGTTTGCTATATATCTGCTTTCGACTAAACTAAAATGGCATGAAATGCAGCCATAGATGCGCTTCTTTTCGCATACATTCAATTATCTATTCAAAGATGATTAATTGTATTGATTTCAACAAACGTCCAACAGCGAGCCTTAAAATGCGTCATTTGGAAAATGAAAAAAAATTAATAGTTTTTTCTTCATGTAACTATTATTCGTATATTTGCTGCAAATATTAATGTTATGATAAATTTTAGTAAACGTAATCTTATTGGTTTTGCTGGAACTATTGGTTCTGGTAAAGATACTGCTGCTGAAATTCTTAATTACCAACGTCTACAAGGTACTTATGCTACTTATAAGGCTTGGAAAGAATTGCATGATACTAATTATCGTCCTGCTAATCCTGTTGTTCATTTTAGTGATGCTATGAAAAATGTTGTTTCTATTGTTTTTAATATTCCTTTGGAAGATTTAAATAATAGAGATAAAAAAGACAATGGTGTTTATTGTTTTGATACAAGAAAAATCATTGATTTTAATATTGCTGTTAGAAAAGGTTATAATGTTATTGACTTTAATGATTTTGTTGCTTATGGTATTCCTTTAAATACTACTCGTTGTGGTGTCAAAGTTCGTCATTTAATGCAAGCTATTGGAACAAATCTGTTTCGTAATAATCTTAGTCAAAATATTTGGGTTGATAATACCATGTTTCGTGCTACTGCTTGTATTAATCATTATGGACTTTGTTTTATTCCTGATGTTCGTTTTCAAAACGAAGTTAATGCTATTTTAGATAAAGGTGGAGTTGTTTATCGTATTAATAGATTTGAACCTAAAGATGATAAATCTGTTCACGAAAGCGAAAGAATTAATATTCTTGAAAATTGTATTGATATTGATAATAAAACTACTCTTCTTTCTCTTTATTACAAGATGTATGATATTATGCGAAAACAATTGATTTGACCATCCTCTACGGGGGAGACTTATAGATATAGTTATGAATATTATTAAACCCGCTGTTGAGCTTTGGCAAGAAAATGATGATTGGATTCATCATGTTGCTAAATGTGCTCGAATTTGTTATGCTTCTGATGGAAGTAAAGATGATAAGCTTGTTGACAATCTATTAAAGCTTGGACATCTTAGTATGTTTAGACATCGTTCTATTTATTATATTATTCCTAAAGATGATAAATATACAGAACTTGTTACAAGATTTGAATTTTGCCCTTATGTTGAATATCTTATTGGCAATGAAGCTATTTATTTAGCTACTAATGGTCATTTTTATATTGAACATAAAGATAATATTCTTAAAACTCTTGAATCGTTTATTGTTACTGCTGAAGAATTTAGTAATTGGGAAATTGGCTGGCAACTTATGAGATATACTTTTAGAGTTACTACTCAAATTAGTACTTCTCGTGAGCTTAATCGTGTTAGTCCTAATAATATTGCTGAACAATCTACAAGATATGTTTATGAAGATGGTACTCTTTGTAAGCCTCATTGGATTAGCGATGAAGAAGCTGATATGTTCAATGAAAATAATGATGTAGATTTAGATGAAGCTATGAATGTTTATCTTCGAGGTTGTAAAAAAGATTTTGAAGATTATAAACTTCTTATAGATAAATATAAATTAAATCGTCAAGATGCTCGTGGCAAACTTCCTATTGATACTGCTACTATTTGTGCTTATACATATTCTATAAAAGAATGGCGAGCTATTCTTGATTTACGTTATTATGGCACAACTGGTGCTCCTCATCCAAATGCAAAGATTGCTGCTGGTATGATACGTGAAGAATTTATTAAACTTGGATATAAATTTAAATAATTAAATTAATACAACTATGAATATTTTTAGTAGAATTTTTGAACTTGATGATAAAGATAAAAGAAATTATGAGGATAAAACTCCTTATAAAATTCAAATTATGAGAAAAGCTCTTGTTAGACGTGATGTTGAGTTTGGCACTCATGTTTATTCTGTTCATGTACCTGCTCGTCTTGTTGGAAACTATCAAGATGCTCTTATAAAGAAAGCAAAGAAAGCTGTTCTTACTCCTCTTGAAAAGACTTATCTTACTGGTTATCTTAATCCTTATCGTTATGCAACAGAACCTCGTAAACGCAAACAATCCTATTGAAGTTGTTCAAATTGGTGTTAATTTTTGGGGATATAAAATATATGCTACCAAAAACGGTCTTAAACTTGTTGATAACGGTGATGGATTGCACAGTCTTAGTGATAACAACGATATAGATAGCGACCCTTGTGCTCGTGCTAAAACTAATAGATTTAAAATTGTAGATAAATTTAGTAATTAAATGAAGAAAAGTAAATGTTATCGTAAAAAGCTTGATAAGACTCCTCTTATTAACAAAAGAGCTATGCGTTATATTATTGAACATAATACTCTTTGTAAGCATGCTATAAGAGAACTTAAACTTGCCGGTTATACTCCTAATGGCAATGAACCTGCAAATTGGATGTATCAACAAGTTCTTGAAGCTATTGTTGTTTTTGCTTCTCATAACAATAGTGGAAGTTCTGCTCCTTGGGAAATCAACCTTGTTAAAAATCTTTGTAATTGGGGTGTTATTTCTCCTCTTCGATTTACTGATAATGAATGGAATGTTATTAGTAAAGACGGTACTTGCCAAAATAATCGTAATAGTAGTTTCTTTAAAGGCCCTGATGGTAATATTTATAATATTTATGCTTTTAGTAAGAAACCTATTAAAAGATATAAGTATGATACTAAAACTTGGGAAAACAATAATACTGGTATTACTTGGAACGGTGGTCTTTTTGAATATAAAGACGATGTTTTAACTGGTCGTTATATTAATAGATGTAATCTTTGGAGTTATGATATAAGCAAACCTTATACTCCAAAAGAAAAACAAGTTATTGATTGTGTTGAAGTAGAAATTGCTCCAGACAATTGGATTATGGCTGTTGATGCAGATAGTTATCAATTAAGTCTTCTTAGTTGTTATTACTATATTCAATGGAAAAAATGTCCTTGTATGAAAGGTATTCGTCTTGAAGATGTTACTCCCGAGCTTGAAGAACTTGCATTTAAACAAATAAAAGGAGAAAAATAATATGAATAAATCTCTTTATCAAATTGATATTGAACTTCAACGTATTGTTGATGAAATTATTGATAATGGTGGTGAAATTACTCCTGAACTTGAAGAACAGCTTGCAATTAGTCAAGATAATCTTAATGAAAAACTTGATAATTATCGTAAATTGTTTACAATGATTGAAAGTCGTGCACTTGCTTGTAAGAATGAGAAGCAACGCATTGAAGTTCTTCAAAAATCTCGTGAGCGTGCCGCTAAAAGACTTAAAGATGCTATGCTTGAAGCTGTTCTTAAATGGGGTAATTCTAATAAGAGCGGTAATAAAGTTATTGAGTTAGATGATGCTAAACTTATGACTCGTGTTACTACTGTTTGTGAAACCAATACTCCTTTGGTTCTTAGTTTAATTGATGCTGTTCTTGAACGTTATCGTGAACTTTGGAACGTCGATATGCTTCAACCAGATGCTGATGAAGCTGATAATATTGACCCTAAAGGTTTTATTCAAACTGTAAATGCTAATTTTGTTGCTGAAAATCCTGATGCCGCCGAAACTGTTAAAGAAAGAAATGATTCTTTATTTACTGTAGCAGACCTTGAAGCTACTAAAGTTAAATTTGAAATTGAACTTAATCTTCTTGACCTTTGTAAGAAAGTAAATTGGGATGTTCTTAATATGTTCTTTAATCACGAACATGAAGCAAATCGTGTTGCTGCTTCTTCTAATTCTGATTATAAGCAATATATTACTTCTCGCGAAACTGCTCTTGTTGTTGCTGAACTTTGTCAAAGTCAATCTTTAACTATTAAATAATAAAGTTATGCTTGACGTTATAGATAAACTTGAAGAAGTTATTGAATATGTTCGTAACACTTATGGTATTAATACTCGTGAGCGTATTATTGACGTTATAGAAGACTTGTTAAAAGAAATCTGATTATGGCTTATAGTATTAAAGGACTTCCTTGGCAATATAAAGGTAGTAAAGATGTTACTCAATGCAGAACTTCTGCTCAAGTAATTGAAGCTGCCCAGCTTAATTGGGAAGTAAAGAAAGCAGAGATGGTGGCTAAGATGCCACTATCTCTTAATATGGATAAAAATCTTGATGATTTGACCGAAGCTAAAAGACGAGATAATGATGTTCATATTCTTGGTAAGAATATTTATGCTCGTTGTGATAACCAATACTGTACTTATAGAGATGATTATAAAATTCCTCTTGGTATGGTAAAAGGTAAATATACTATTGTTCAAAATAGTACTGCTTTTAAATTCTTCGATACTGTTATTGGTGAAAATTCTGCTATTTGGCAAACTGCTGGTTTCTTTGGTAATGGCGAACGTATTTTCGTTAGCGCTAAGCTTCCTGATAATATTCTTGTTCATGGTGACCCTGTTGAAAACTATTTAGTATTTACTAATAGCCATGATGGCAGTAGCGGTGTTCGTGTTCTGTTTACACCTATTAGAGTTATTTGTCAAAATACTCTTAATGCTGCTATTAGAACTTCTACTAATAGTTTTAGCATTCGTCATACTGAAAGTGTTCATAAAAATATTGAAATAGCACACGAAATTCTTGGTATTACTAAGAAACGTATTAAAAATACTGAATGGGCTTATAATGTTCTTGCTGATATTAAACTTACCGATGAAGATGTTATGGAGTATATTTGTAAGAATAATCTTACAGAAACTGAACTTGAAGCTTTAAATACTACAAAACATTCTTTTAAAGAAGTTGTATATCGCAATGCCCTTGCTATTAACGATGCTAATATAAGTACACGAAAACTTAATGTTATTAGTGATACTTATGAATATTATCATAGTGGTATTGGACAAAGAGAAATTGCTGGTACTGCTTGGGGTGCTTTTAATGCTATTAGTGGCTACTATTCTAACGTTGATGGTTCTGCCGATGGAACTAAACGTATGGATAGTCTTTTATTTAACGATAAAGCTAAGAAACTTGAACGTGCTCTTAATTTTAATTTTGCAGAAATATTATCTTAGTTATTAACTTAAAAACAATTTTATTAAAATGGGAAATTTAGCTCTTGCCGTCGCAAATGCTATTGTGGATTATAATCTTGGTGCTGTTAGTACTATGGATGAACTTTATCAACAGCTTGACCGTGATATTAATCGTATAGAGGTTAAAGTTTATCGTGAAGATAAATCTATTCCTCTTCCTGCTTATAGTAAAGATAGCGATGCTTGTATGGATGTTGTTGCTAAGAGTATTGAATATGATTTAGTTAAAGACCGTTGGGTTGTTCATACTGGTCTTCATTTCGAGCTTCCTAAACATTATGAAATGGAACTTCGTCCTCGTAGCAGTAATACTAAATATGATGTTTATATTCCTAACGCGCCTGGTACTCTTGATGCCGGTTATCGTGGAGAATTACTTGTTATCTTTAAACGTAGAGATGCTGTTGTTGTTCAAGAGGGAGATATTATTGATGATATATTCCCTTATAATCCCGGAGATAGAATTTGCCAACTCCTTGTTCGTCGTCGTGAAGAAATTCATTGGCATGAAGTTGATAATCTTGAAGATTTAAGTACTTCTGAACGCGGTGCTGGTGGATTTGGCTCCACAGGCAAATAAAGCTATGAAAACAATTCAATTTGTTAAAGCTAATGATTGTCTTGCTTGTGACTTAGTTGATAGTATTATTTTTGATAATGTATTTGAAGGTAATGTTCCTGTTGATATAGATATTCAAAAAGATACTTTTAATGATGCTCAAACAAGAGTTAGTATGTTTCATACTACTGCTGTTCCTCTTCTTATTTTTCGTGTAGACGATAAAGAAGTTGCTCGTATTACAGGTTCTATGCCTGCTGATTTTTATAAAACTGTTATTGATAAATTTATCGAATTATGACGGTTGTTGAACTTATTCGACTTCTTCAAGAATGTAGTCCTGAAAAAGAAGTTACTATATATGATTATGGTTACGGAGATTGGTATTCTGTTGTTCGTGTTGAAGAAGACGATAATGATGTTAAATTAAATTTTGAATAAGTTATTAAAGTTATGAAAGTAAAAGAACTTATTGATAAACTTAAAGATTATCCCGAAGATACGGAAGTTATAGTTCTTGATATTGCTTGGGGCGATAATATGGATATTATTGCTGTTCAAAACAGTGATGATTATGAAAATGTTGTTGTAATAGCAGCCAAATCATAAAAGAAAAATTTTATATGTTATACATGGCAAGATTGGTACAAATGCCAATCTTGCCAATCTTGACAATACAGCCGATACAACCCCCCGTAAAGGATGAACAATGAGATAATTGTCCAGATTCTTGCCCCTCTACGGGGTGTTGCATTTGCTAATTTAGATTTGTTAGATGTGGCTGTTATTGCTTGTGAAAGTAGTAGCAGCCTTTTTAATTCGATTATTAATTTTAAACTTTATAATATGGCACTTGAATTAAGAGTTTTTGATTTTAAAGCTAAAGACGATAATGGTAATGAAATTACTCGTTATGCTGTCCAGCACATGACTGACCGTGGTTTTCGTACTCTTGTTATTAAGATTAACGCAGAGTTTAATAATCTTATTTTTGATAAGAAAACTGATGCTACTAATATGATGAAATTATTAAAGAAGTTATAGCTATGTTACTCAATTTTGGTATTCTTTTAGTTGCTCTTATTATTTATCTTTGTTGTAATCCTGGAGTTATACGAGTGTTTTTTGAAGATGGAATGAATGGTGTTGTTAAATACAACGAAGAAAAACGTGAAGATAAAATTCGTGAAGCTATTAGCGATAAGCGTAAAGAACTTATTGCTAAAGGTTATTCCAAAAATGAATGTGGAACTATTTTGTTTCATTATGAAGATTGGATTAGACAAAATGGTCTTGGTGCTAAATCAAGATTTAGATATTAGTTAGAATAACAATGACCTCCCCCGTAAAGGATAGGCATGAGATAATGATGCTCTGCTTACTCCTCTACGGGGGAGGTCTTTTTATATAGTTGCTGCCCATGCTTTTGATATTGTTATTGCTGTTATTAAAGCTCGTCAAATATGACCCATTTTAAGGCTCATGTAGCCACTTTCGTATCAAAGCAATACAAACTATCATTTCAATAAAGAAAATGCGAAATTCGCAAAGGAAAATAGCTAAATACGGCATGTATAGATACAATAAGCCCCGGCTTACCATAGTGGTAGGTCGGGGCTTTTTACTTCCAATAGTAGTCGAATTTGCAGCGTCAACCTTATTATCTTCGGAAGCTGTAACAAGAGCGTGTTTTGGTTTGGCACTCTTATTACTATATTTATCTCTATAAATATTCGTTTTGCTATCTTGTGTTGTAGCTTTTCTATGAAAAGCTACAACATCTGTTATATCATGTTCAGATATAGTTTATCTTTGACTATAAACCTCTTTATGTACAGCATCAATTTATTTTGACACAACCATATTAAGGTATTCGTCTTGTCCTATAAAAGGAATGTCGACAACTTCAATCATAACCAAACCTCTAACACCATCATCAAGCGCGGTTCTAAGAACTCTTCCGTGAATGGAATATCCAAAAACATTATGACCGTCAGCAGCAATATTTTGAACGATACTAATACTTAGTCCAAGTCTTTGGCTTTGTCCATTTAGCATAGTACCACTCGCATACCGAAGATTTTAATCATCACCTTTGTGATGCTTATTAATATCAATACTATTTGCATGATTATCAACAAGGTCGACGTCTGCACTGGCAAATGTAGAAAGAATTTTGAATACGACAACAATTTGTTGAAGAAAAATAAAATATCCCGCCTACAGCATATTGTAGACGGGATATTAGCGTTTAGTTATTAATCTCTAAGTTGTTCACCAAGAGCTTTAGCATCAAATACACCAATCATATTTTGTCCAAGTTTATAGTAATTATTATTATTAGGAAGTTCAATAAGACGATTAATTCCACGAACAACAGGAGTATTACGAAGCAAGAATACTTCAAGTTTGGTTTTATTAGCATATTGTCCAGACTTGTATTCTTCAAGAAGTTCACCGTCACCAATAGCATTTACCATAATAGAAGCAACTTTAAAAGCATCTTTAACCCCAGTAAATGAAGCAGATGGACTACTCCAAAGTTTATCACTTTCAGCAATAGCACCCCAAGGAGTAAATGCTTGAGCTTCGGAAGCAAGACGGTCTGCATTATACATAAGAAGATTATACCAAATGGCTTCTTCGTTATCATCATCTCCACCAGCTAAAGCAGTCAAAGCGACAACACCAGCAAAGGCAGCCATAGTCCAAAGAAAATCAGCATAAGTTCTACGTATATTGGCTTGTTCATTTTCAGGAAGAAGCATATAATTAGTATGGAAATTAACAGCAAAATTAACAAACGATTTAAGAAAGTTTTGTAGACCAATAAGAGCATTAGTTTTCTCACTATTTTTGTTAGCTTCACGAGCATCTTTGAAAGGAATAGTAAGAAAATCAAAAAGACTTTTATAAGCACCTTTTTGAATAGTATCAAGACTTTCATCATAATAAGCATTCCAACGATAACGCTTTTTAAAACCAGGATATAGATGCTTATGGAATTGAGTAAATAAACCACCCCATAGATTGTTTTCAAGTTTGGCAGCACCAATCTTATCATAAACACCATGAATAGTTTTATTTACATTAATTACTTTATTAACAAATCCAGCAAATTCATTATAAGTTAAAGCACTATCTGTTTTAATCTCGGCATAACCATCACGTAGTTCAAATTGAGAATAAATATTATCCCATTTATTGGCAAAGGCTTTATTATATTCAGCACGAACCTTTTTACGCTCTTTAATAAATTCGCTTTGTTGAGCTTTGCTAAGGGTCTTAACGAAATTAGTAACAAGATTAATCTTGAAAGTATTAGCTTTAAAACGTTCTTCTTCACTACTACGAATACGTTCTTTAGTAGCATTATATTCTGCTATTTGTTCATCAGTAAGAACATTAAGAAGAGCACGTTCAAAACCTTCACGAGCATAAGCTTCTTTAGACATAATCTTCCATTCACCATCATTAGTTTGAACAAGTCTATGACTTTGCATCATAGTAAAAAGAACACTATTTTGCATGTGATGTTCACCAATAGATTGAGCAGCAAATAAAGAACCACGGAAACGTCTAAGAGCTTCACGAACTCCCTCAGCACTTTCTATAAGATTAATTCTATCATAGTCGATAATGTTAGCAACTTTAATAATACCATCTTGTAAAGAAGTAGCTTTATCACTATACATTCCAGCAAAATAACTAATAGTACCACCAAAATAAATAGCAGCACCTCTTGCATATTCACCCTCATTAAAATATTCACGAGCAAGACGTTCCATACCAATATTAGTATGTCCCGTAAGAATATTGGCAATACCACCAGTAATATTGGCAGTCATATATTTAGTACCAGCTATATTTTGAGCCATACTTGCAATACGAAGAAGAGTAGGATTGCTACTATTCTTATATTGTTGGAATACTCTACGACGAATATAATCTTTTAATTGAGAAATAGTATTAGCATTGCTAACTGTCTTATAAGTAATATGGTCTACATCACTAAGTTCTTTATCAACAACAAGATTGCGACCAAAACTTCTGATAGCATAAGATTTATGTTGACTAAGAGCATCAGTAGCAGCATAAAGAATATGTTTAATACTTTGAGTAACATCATGATTAGCGCTTGTTTTGATAAAACTATCAAATACTTTATCCCAATCAGTATCTATATTCTCAGCATTATACTTTTCGTTATCAGCATCTATTTCCAAATTAGCATAACGAGCATTGTTTCTACGAACAATATAATCTGCTTGAGTTTCTCCATTGTTATCATCTCTATATCTTGGAAGTTGTTGCTTCTTTTTAGCATTAGGGTCAACAATTCTACGAAGCATAGGATTAGGCATAAGATAATCGTTATCAAAACTAATCTCATTATCGTTTTTCCATTCCAAATCAGTAGGAACATTAGCAGAGAAACCCATAAAAGCAAGAGCTTCTTTACCAATTTCTGCCATATTAAACTTTTTAGTAGTAGCAATTGAAGGCAAATAACCAGCATTAACATAATATTTATTATTATTTGTATAAGCATGCTTAAGCATAGTCTTATACATTAAATCAATTGCTTCTTTTTCATACTGATTAAGAGCAGCAAAATCTGCATTATCATAGCCAGAACCTTGTTTATAATTACGAGAATTAGGCTTATAATCAGGATTAAGAAGCTTTTCGTCAGCAATATTTTCACTTTGATGTATCTTAGGGCTCCATTTAGGTTTAACTTTAGCACCACTATCGTCTATATGTTCGGTAGTAGTCCAAATACGAATAGGTTCATAGCTATGAGCATAAGGATTATAAACATGATTCTCTTTATACCACTTAACAAATTCTTCATTACCTTTTGCTTGTGCAGCACGATAAGCTTCGTTATAATATTCAGTAGTAACAGTACGAGTATGTTTCTTAATAAATTGAAGGGCGTTAGTACGTTTAATGTCTTTCCATTTATTAATATCTTTAGGACGAATAGTACCGTAGAATGTAGTATTAGGAATTAAATCACCATTAACATCTTGTCCATTGGTAAAGATTTCTTTCCATTTATTGTAGAACTCAGCACCGTTTGATTGAGCATCAATACGGTCATTCTTAAATCTATCTTCATCAATAACAACTTCACATTCTTCTTCAATAAATTCAGCAACAGCTTTACTTCCTTTTCCACGAACAAGACCTAAATCTTCAAGCAAAAGTAAAACATTATTAAGGTCTTGAACAGTAAGACTATGAGCGCCTTGTCTAAAATTAAAAGCACCTTTATTATCCCAAGCCTTTTTAAGGATACTATTGATAAGTTCAGTATCTTCTATTTCTTCAGCAGGTTGTTTACGATTACTTTTAAGTTTATTATAAAATTCAGGAAGATAAACAACATCATTAATTCTAACTGGACGAATAATACCGGCATAAGGAAGACCACTACGTTGATTAATATTATATCCAAATAAAGCTTCTTTACGAATAGAAGCAACTTCTTCTGGACTAAACAAATTACCATTAACAATACCATAAGCATCACGAGCGTTATTAGCTTTAACCAAAGTAGCAAAAACACTTCCAGGCTTACGAGAATCTTTTAAAGCAGAATAAGCATTATTAAGACTTTTAGTAAACTCTTTATCAATAGTATAAATAGCGTTATTCATAAGCCATTCTTTAGCTTTACGATATTCCGCATTCTTCATAAGACTTTCTCTATCAATAAGAAGTTCACCACTGTCATTACGAACTTCAATACGTTCAATAGTACTAAGAGATTCTTCGAGTTGTTCTTGGAAACCAATCTTAGCTTTACGTTCAAAATAAGCTTCTTTAATTTTAGCTATATTATAAACATATTCAGAAAGAGCACGAGAAGCAGAAAGTTCATTAGCAGGCTTAAGTTCGTTATCATCAGTAAAATCAGAAGTAATATAAGCAATCTTACGATAAATAACTTTAAGTTTATTATTTTGTTCTTCGCTATATTGACCATTGGCAGTTTTAAGAAGAATGTCTTGTTGTTCAAGAAGAAGTTCTTTATAACGAGAATAAATATTAGGATATTTAGTAAGCATATTCTCTTCCATAGTAAGAAGAGCATCTTCATAAGTCAAAGTAATACCAGCATCAAGAACAGCCTTATATTGCTTCTTTTCATTTGAGGTAAGTTTATCTGCGTCAATAACACCATCAATCTTACCGTTCTCATCAAGAAGATAAACCATAGGTTTAAACTTACTAATAGTAGTTTTAGCCATAAATCTATCTTTCTTATGTTTAGCCCAAAGAGCTTCAACAGAAGTGGTACTTTGAGTAGCAGCAACCGCATTAGTATATGCTTTATCTAAAGCAAGATAATCTTCATCAAGTTTTCTATCATAAGCTTGAACAAAACGACCATTCTTAATCATTCTATTATAATTAACAGATTGACCGGCTTTGGCAGCACGTTCTTTAATAGCTTTCATCTGAGAAGCAAATTCAATAGCTTCATTTTTGCCTTTTATTTCAGCTTCTTTAAGATGTTTATCAACTTCTTTTATAATAGTTTGAACAATAGCATTACGATTAAAATGAACATCTTGTAACCAAAGGTCAAGGAAATTTGTATCTCCATAATTAGTAAAGATGTCCATCATTCTTTCTTTTAACATTGGGTTGTTGCTCGTTACTTCATAGAAACGAACAAACCAATTATCACGAGCCTTATTAACAGCAACATTATTTTCAAGTTTAGTAAGAGTTTCTTTAATAATATTGATTGCTTCAACAGTAGCATCATCAACACCAGTTACGGGCAAATCTTTAAATATAGAGAAACGACTACGTAAAGTATTAACAGTATTAATAATGTTAAAGAAATCATTCTTAATAGTATCGTTCTCAACTTCGGCAATAACATTTTGAACAGAACCAATAATATTATTACCTAATTCAGAAAGTTCACTTGCTGGAAGATTAATATAATCTTTGAAAGCAGCTTGGAAATTATCAAGATTAATCTTACCATTATTAATAAGTTCAACAACTTTATTATAAGCAGCAATAAGCTCGTTGTCGTATCCCCTACGGGGGGTTGTACTGATATTTATTTCAGCACCGACATTATTGACAAAATCGTTATTAATAAGAACTTGTTTAATATTTCGTTTAACAGCAATAACAGCTTCAATAACAGAAGGGTCATCAATAGCTATAGAATTACCATTAACATCAACCATGAAGTTATTAATACGACCATTGAGTTCAGAATAAACAGCTTTAATGTAATTAGCAACAGCAACTGCATTAAGAGGCATATTAGCCGCAATAGAATTAACATCAATGTTATTTAAATTAGCATTATGGAAAGTACGCATAACAGAAGAAGCAATCTTATCTCCATTCTGAGCACGTCTTCCTATATAAGCGTTAACATGTTTAAGTCTATCAACAATTGGGTCACCATCAGATATAGCTGAATAAAGAACGGTAGGTTTATGAGCAACTACTCTATGAAGTTGATAATCTTCTTCAATATTACGATTAGGATATTCTCTAAGGATTCGAGCATAATTAGTGCTATTTGAGTCATTTTTGGTTGTAATAGCAGCAGCTATTTCATTATTCATTCTTGTTGCTATATAAGTATATCCATCGCGAGCAACAAAATTAACTGCACCGGTAAATCCAGGATTTACAACAACAGGAGTAGGATTTTCATAAAAATCGTTGTTAGCAATAACATTTTCAACAGCAGCATTAGTTTCAACAGTAACAATATCGTTTTCATCCATCTTTTGCATAAGTAAATCAAAATGCTTAGCAAGTTTATTTTCAGTAGCATTATGAATTACTTCATCAATAGCAGGATAAATATTATTATCTTTAATAATACTCTTTTCAACAGTCTTGTTTACATCAATTGTAGAAAGTCTTGACAAAGGATGATAAACAATAATACCGTCATCATAAATACCAGTATAAGTACGAGTAACTCCACCGTAAGTAAGACGAACAACAGTCTTAGGACTACCGTCTTCATTAATCAAATTACCATAAGTAAGAAGTTCATTAAATTCAGCAGGAGTCATATCCTCGCCAATATTATTAAGATTAATAACAATCTTAGAACTATCTTTAGTATAATAAATTGAACGACGAAGAGCATCTTCTTTGTCTTTATTCTTTGCAATAAAACGACCTATATTAGCAAATTGAGTTCTAAAACTATCAAGATTTTGACGGACATAACCAAGAGCCAGTCTAACTGATGCCTCCCCCGTAGAGGATGTAACACGCCAATTGTCCATACCAACTTTTGCATCATCGGCTATATTAAGACCGCCTTGATTAAAAACATTAAGAACTGTAACAGGTATTGCACGAGTAACAGCTCCATAACGGAAAAGATTGCCTTCAAGAACGTATGCGTATTTAACTAAATCAGCAAGAGCAAGTTTAATGATAGGATTATTGCTACTCCATGCAACATTAAAATCGTTATGAATAGTATCAATATTATTGTTACCTTGATTCAAACGAATTTGTTGTCCAGTATAACCTTGACGACGGAAAGTATTATCATTAAAAGTATTAACATCAAAATGTCTAAATATACCTATATCTTCGCCAAAATTTTGTTGTATCCAAATAACTTTCTGAGCAGGAGTAAGACGATTGAAAGCATCAATTTCTTCTTGTGTAGGATTAGTTATATCATTGATAACTAAATCGTCAATAGCTTCATTATTAAAACCAATACCAGCAATACGAGCAAGCTCCATTTCTCGAATAGCATAACCATCATCAGTAGTCATTACTTTATCAATACCAAACATGCCAGTTTGAGAATCAATAGTAATAGGAGAAGTTAAAGCTGTATAACCAGCATTAGCTAAATAAGAACGAGAAACAAGCCAAGCAGAATAATCTTTATATTGTTCTTCGGTAAGACGACCATTAGAAGTTAAATCTCCAAGAACATTAACTCGTTGGACAAATTGTTCAGAAGCAGTATCATTAAAAGCAGATGCAACTTTAACAGAAAGAACGGTAGACTTTTGTAAATAATTAGCAAGAATAGGATAAGTACTCTGCATAACATCAGATTTAGCAAAAGCTTCAATACCGTTTTCTATTCCAGGAAACATAGATTCAAGAAGACCAGTTTCATCACCTGTTTCTTCATTAAAAGAATAAAGTTTATTAGAACTATTAATCAAACGATTAATATCAGTAAAAACTTTATTGTTCATATAGAACGTTTGTTTAGCACCATACTTATCAGTAGTCATAATAGAAAGGTGACTATTAATAATATTGCCAAGAGTACGAATATTATAGAACTGTTTAAGAGCAACATAGTCATGGATTTGTTCCTCTACGGGGGAGAGCTTGTTGTCAACCCGTTTACGGTTCATTTCAATATTAATAGGCGGATTATGTCTATCACCATAAATACGTTCTATTTCATCACCAAATTTAGCATCAAGAGCAGAAATAACAGCATTAATACTATTAGAAGTTTCAACACCATTTGCTTTTGCCAAATCAACAAAAGTAGTAACAAGAGGGTCAAGTCCACTCTTAACTCCAAAACCTTGATTTTCATTAACATTACGGACAAGTTTATCCATAATAGGTTGATAAAGCATGCTAAGAGCTGTATCGAAATCAATACCAGCAATAGTCATTGTCTTGAAAGCAACGAACGTATATCGGTTAAGATTACGAACAGCATCGGCTTTCATAACGTCAAGAATATATGCAGTAGTTTGTGAAGTATAAGAAGTAATAAGAGCACCATGAATATTCTTATTATCAGTACTCCAACCAAGCTTATTATGACGAATAATAACTTTATCGCCATCAATAGTTACATTATCTTCTCCTTTAGCATTAAAACGAGCTTTAATGGTAGCTTCATCTTTATAGTATTTCTTAAGTTCAGATAAACTATAAACAACAGGTATAGATTTATGAGCAGTCATTCTTGTTACATTACCAATACTGGCAAGAGTATCAAGATTAACAGATATACCTTTAAGAGTACGTCCAGCAGAAGCAGCTTCATGCCAATTAAGCTGAGTAAGAAAATCATGCGAACCAACTCGATTAGGATTAACAACATATTGAGAAGCAGTATCAACACGTTTACGCCAGGCTTTATTAAACTCATCTAAAACTTTAAAGTTAGACGTACCAATATTCTCTTCAACAGCACTATCTAAATGAAGAATACTAATAAAAGCATCAAGCAAATCATTATTGCAATTACGAGTATCAACTCTATCTGTTTTATTAGCATTAAACCATTTATCATATGACATCATTTGGGCTTCTCTCGCGGACTTTTGTGCCTCGCTGAACTGTTGTTCACGTGCCTGCGAGAAAACGTCTTGTAGGGCTTCGGAGAGCTTCTGTGAGTGTTCTATGTTTGCATCCGACTGTGCGTCTATTTCTTGTTGCAGTTGCTCGAATACAAGCTGAACATTATCAAGAGCTTCGGTTTCAGTAATACTACCAGACATTTTAAGCTCGTAAAGACGAGTAAGAACTCCAGCAACATAATCAGCAGTTTTAACATTCTTAGGCTTATTACCAATAGTAGTAGCTATCTTGTATAAATCTTCTTTAACATTAGGATTCTTACTACTCTTAGCGGATTTCCAAATACCATCAACAGATTTATACATATCATCAATACGAGCTTTAACAGCTTCATAATAATCAGCATTTAATTTCTCACGTTCAGCATTGGATTGAGCTTTAATTTCATCTTTAGTAAGCGCAGCTTTATCAACATAATCACGAATCTTTCTACGAGCAATTTTATCAATATTAGAAAGAACATAATTAATATAACCAACTTTACTTTCTTCACTACCACGAGGCGCATCAAGATGAAATTTCTTATCGTTATAAACAGTAACTTTACCATCTTTTCCTTTAGTAAGACCAAATGTCATAGCATAAACACTATCAACATCATAGTCTGAACCAGATTGATGAACCCAGTTCTCAGGAAGAACAACAGTACTATCACTAACATCAGGAAGAAATTCAACAACACGCATAATAATAACAGATTGTTTACCCTCGGTAGGAATACGATAACCAATCATTGTACGAGCATCTTCGCTAACATCTTCTATATTAACACCGTCAAGTTCTTTGCTCCAACGAGGAAGTTTGATTTCAGCATAATAGACATCTTTACCGTCATATTTACCAATTTTACGATAAGCAAGTTTATCATCTGTGGCAGTATCTTTAGTTGTTTTCCAACCACCAAAACCAAAATCGGCAACCTGTGCAGCGTGCCAACCAGGCATACGTTGACGAGTAATCTCACGATTAAAAATACCGTTAACAAGATTTTCTATCTTATTAGAAATACTATTAAGATACATCGGATAACGAGGATTACCATTCTCGTCAGTAGTAAGAAAATCAAGAGTATTTTTATCTGCACCATTACGAGCAGCATTTTCGCGAGCAAGTTTCAAAAGTCTTTCATAATTAAGACCAAGAATATTACCTTGTTCGTCAAATTGAAGATTACCATTAGAATCAAGAGGAATATTAAGTAAAGTACAAGCGTTAGCAAAAGAAGTATTTATATTAGAAACAATATTACGGAAAACTCTTTGTTTAAGAGCACGACCAGTAGTATCATTAGGAATATTATCAAGAAGCTTCTTATAAACTTGAATACCTATTTTGTTCTCTTTATCTTTAAGATGAGAAGGAACTTCTTGCTGACGATAAAGATAAGTATATTGATAAGGTTCTTTATATTTATCAGCATCAGCAATAAAACGTTGAAGCTTAGCATCAGTTAGCTCCCCCGTAGAGGAATCCCACAGCTCAATCAATCTATTCTTAGCAGCTTTGGAAGTTTCAACGGTATTAAGTTGGTCAATTCCAGCAGCTTTCATAGCATTATAAATAGCTTCAAATTCTGTTCCTTTTATAAGTTTAGGAATAAGAACATATTCGGCATTTTTAATTTGAAGAGGAACTTCACGATTACGAGCAGCATCATAATGAAGAGTATAATAGAAATTCTTTTGAACTTGAATTTTATTAAGAGTATCAAAATCAATTTCTTCAAGAGGTTTATCACTAAGAAGTGCTTCTATAACATTTTTATATTTATTATATTCACCAGCTATATAAATACGACGAATAAATTCATCAAAAGTAATATAAGATTGAGCATCATTAACTTTTTCTTTACTACGATAAGCATCAAGAAGTTCTTCTCTACGAGCTTCTGGAACTCCAGCTTTTTTAAGTTGAGCTTCAATACGGTCAAGAGTTTCTTGTGTAGCAGCACGTTTTGTATTTAAAACTGTAACTGCGTTAAAAGAAGAACCAACTTCAAATTGACGACCACCAGCTTCAAATTTAATTTTAGGAGCAGTTGCAAGATTAGTGTCGTTTACACGAATATTGCTATTACCAAAAGGAGCACCACTGCCTTGAACTTCTTTAAGACGTTTAAGAATATCTCCACTATTCTTATAGTATTTACTTTTGCCATTAAACAAATCATCAAGATTACGTTGATGAATAACAGCATTAAGAAGAAATTCTTGTATTTTCGGCTTATTAATAATAACCTTTTTAGCGTTTTCATTAATAGCTTCCATATAAGTCAGAAATTCTTCTTTAAGACTTTCGTAAGCATTAGTAAGATAACTATCAAGATATTGAGAAATAGCATCATTAACAGCAGCAACTTGTTTGTTATTGAGTATAACTTGACCGTTAATTACTTGTATTCCAGTATCGCCAATTTGACCATAAAGAATATCAATAACTTTACCATTACCAAGAAGATTATCATACAGACTAAGATTAGCATATTCTGTATCTAATTCAGAAAGACGAGTACCACGACCATGAAGAATATATTGACCAGTAGTTTCATCAATATGAAATACTCCTTTATAAGTTTTAGTTTTTCCGTCAACAGTTTCTTTATAATCAGCAACTTCATAGTTTTCATACATGAGTTTTTCATCATAAGTACTACTAATAACAGGAGCACCGTTTACAAACTCAAAAGCATAGCCAGGATTATTACTTGCTTCAAAGATATAAGCGTAAATATTATAAGCATCAAGAATTTCTTGATAAATAATATTACGGAAAGAAGCAAACATGGGATGATTTACATTAAAAGCTCGACCATTATCAGTGTCTTGAAAAAGACCATTCATATTAATAATAGGAGCTTTAAACATAAATTGATTGCCGGCATCAGACGGAATACTAAGGAAAAGATTAGCAAAACGAACTTTATGGTCTTTACCATTAAACGTAATAGATTCTTCTTTGGCAGCAATAAATTCAAGGAAATTAGACATAAGATAATCTCCTTTAGTCATAGTCTTATAGATATAAGGAGAATAATCTCGTCTATCATTAGCACCATTAAAGAAACTAACTCGCATTAATTCTTTTCCATAAGAAGTAAGTTCGTATTGATTACTAACTTTTCTAAATAAACCAGGAACAAGATTGCCATTATTGTCAACTTTCTCAATAAGAATGTTACTATAATTATAATCTGTACTTTTAAACTTTTGTTCAGCAAAAACACGACATGCTTCTTCACTATCAAGTATTTGATTAAAAGTAAGAACATAGTTACGGTTAAGAACATCTGATTGAAGATTACCTTCTGGATTACGACTATTAAGAGAAACAGAAGTCGCTAAATATTTATTAAGTTCATTGGCAAATAAACGAAGATTTATAATTTGTATAGGACGGAAAAAACTACCTTGTTGAGCGTCAAACACAGCACGTTCTTCAGGAGTAGCTTTAATATATTTATTTTTAATATCATTAAATTCACGAGAAGTTTTAAGAGTATTTGCTAAATTATCAATAAACTTATTATATAATTTAGGTTTACGAAGATTACTCATAGTTTGATTTTCACTACGAGCATATTGTTTAATAGCGTCAACTGTAATATTAGGAATAACAAGTTTAGCTATCTTATATATTTTATAAACAAATTCTTCTTCGGTAACATTACTATAAGTAATATTATTTTTAGTAAATTCAAGAAGTTTATCAAGTTGACTAATAGCTTTATTTGCTTTAGGAATAGAAATATTACGAACAGCGTTATCAAGCTTATTGAAAATAACATCTGCTGGATGAGCAGATAAATTGGTAACATTAGTACGAGGATTACCTTTGCTATCAATATAAGTTTCAGTCTTATTAGGAATAGGACGATTAAAAATCATTCTAAACTTATAAGCAAATTGAGGATTTTCTTTAAGATATTGTTTAATATAAATAAGAGATTCAGCTCCTTTTACATTATTGGCAACTTCTTCAAGACTATCCATAAATACGTCAAAGTTATCGTTACGAACTTTGGTATAAAGAAGAGCTTTTAGAAAATCAGCATCTTCATATTCAAGCGTACCAACATTTTCATTAACTTTACGATAGAAACGATTATTACCTTTTGCGGTAGTATTGATAGTAGTATTTTCAAGTTTAGGAACAGTGTTAAGAAAAACTTTAACTATTTCGTCAATGTGACCTTCATAATTAGTAATAGCACCAAGAGTATTCGTAAGCTGTTCAAGAGAATTATCAGTAGCATCTACTGCATCTGCATTAAGTTCTCCAGTTTCATAAAAATCTTTACTATCAGAATCAATTGTATCATCGTCAGAAGTATCATCAAGACGATTAATAATAGATGCTACTTGTTTATGATTAGCAACTTCATTAAAGAAATTTTTATCTTGAAGAAGCATAATCATATTATAATGGTTTCTAAGAGGAATAGTATTAATTACATTACTAAGATAACCAAGTATTTGAGAACGAGGACTTCTATTACTCATAAAAGATTGAATAGTATTACCTACTTCAGCATTAATATTAGCGTAATAATTACGAGCAGTAGCAATAAAATTATCAACAATTACTTCATATAATCTATTATGAAGTTTGTTATAAGTTTTAATAAGATTACGACCGCTAAACAAATCATTAAAATAAATAACATTAGCAACATTAGCTAAATAATTAATAGCATCAACACGAGCAGTATAAGAACTAAAACCTTGATTTTTCTCTTTGGCTTCATTATTTATAATGTCACTAATACTACGAGTAAAATTAGCTTTATAAGCAACAATAGCTTTATAAAGTTCATCTATATTTTCATAGTCGATATTATTATCAACTAAATACTTTTTAAAACCGTCTTCTTGGGTAACGGCAAAAAGGGCATTGTAACTCTTTGTTCCTTGTCCAACCTCAGTTGCAAGTTTTTTGTTAAGAGCGTCATTATTAATAACGACTGTACTACAATCCATAACATTAATAAGTTTATTGTTAATAATAGCATTATCGGACACGAAGTAAAACATACTTACATGCCCGATAATGCGGTTTATTTGGCTTCTAAGCCACGTTTGTTTTAAGTCGATTAATCTATCGGCACGTCATATAAAGTTCGCCACGTAGCAGCGCTGAACGCATAGCAGGCTGTAATGGTGTCGGCATGCCGTTCACGAAGTCGGATAAATTTTGTGCCGTATAATTGTCGCTAACAGCACTAAGTAGATTATCATCATTATAATCACCATCATCTGGATTAGCAAATTCATCATTACCATAAAAATCAGGATTATTTAAACTTTGTTCAGAAAGGTCAATATCATAACTTTGTGGAGCAACATCAACAGTTATAGCAGTATTATCAGATTTAGGATTAATCTCATTCAAAAGAATAAGCTCACGTTCAAGCAAACTATCTTTATTAACTTCAATACCGAGAATATCTATAATAATATCAAGAAGTTGTCTAAGAAGAGATTTATTCTCATTATTATCAAGTCTTGTTCCATCAGCAGAAATATTATTAAGATGATTAATAAGTTCTCCATTGGTAAGACTTTCAACAATAAATTCTTCAAGATTAATAGATTCGTCGGCACGAATATTAAGGAATTTGGTATAAGAAGCATCATCAGGATGATTTTCTTCTACATACTTTTTATAAGCTTCGTATATAGGACGAAGTTTATCAAGAGCTTCTGTACGAGTATATTTATTATTTAAATTCTGATGAAGACTTTCATGTATAAAACGTTTTAAACCCCAGAAGTAATCATGTTTAGCAAATTCATTGGCATTAAAACTAATAGCGTTAGTTTCATAATCGTATGCAGCATAAGCAGGATTACCTTGTGCATCAAGAAGATTATTGTCTACTTCCGCTAATATAGGCAAGAAGCCTAAATTATCAATAGCATCAAGTATTTTTAACGCATTTTCATTTCCATCAAGTATAGTTTTATAAGTGTCAATTATAGTATTACCTTTATTAAGTAAATCAACAAAAACAGCAGAATCAAATTTATCAGTTAATTTTTTGGAAGAAACAGCATTATTGGCAGCAATAACAGGATTAAATATAGTATTAACTGCAACATACTTATTGTGGCTATAATTGTTTCCATTATCATCTTTAGTAAGTTTGGTTCTAATCAAACCATTATTAACAAGAAACTCTTGATAACTATTATATTTAGTTTTATAAGAACCAACATTAATATAAACTTTACCATCTTTTTTACCTACATATCTACCAGCAATTTCTCTTTTAGTTTTATCAGCAGCCATTTTAAAAGGAACACTAATAAAAGAATTATTGATAAAAATATCAATATCTTCGAGTAAATCTTGATTATTATTAGCTTGATTAAAACTACTCACATAAGCATAAGTTTGTTTAGTATTAGCAGCTTCAACAGAACGATTACTCCTATTTGCTATATCAGTATTGAAAGCAACATTACGTCCATATCGACCAGACGCTTCATTAAGGGTAAACAAATAATGTTTATTAGTAGTACGTTTACCGACATCATCACGACCTTCTGTATAAAAATAAAAACTAATAAAACCTTGCTTAGCATTATGGAAAAAGTCAACTCCATTAAATAAACCAGTTTTACCAAAAAGTTCACCAGCATATTTAGCTACATCATCAAGACTTATTTTATTGCTAAGAAAACCATGTATCCAAGTGGCTATTTCTCCACGCATACCTGCTTTAATACCATCAATTTTATCATTAGATATATCAGCAAATAAAGGTTTAGCTATTTGAGCCATATCATAGCCACCGTGACCATCAGGTATAAACAAAAACGAAGTACCAATAAATTTTTCTTTGTCGCGAGCAGTACGAAGACCATCTTCGTCATTAACTTGAAACAAACCTCTTTGGGTAACAGTAGCAAGTTTAACTTTATCTTCACCATACTCATCAACAGCATCAAGAACTTCTTGACTTGCTTCATCAGTCAAAAGTATAGTTCCGCGATTAACTTTACCAACAACAAAATCTCCTTGAACTTCGCCATTAGCATAAGCATAAGTTTGAGCATAAGAAGAACCAATCTTCAAGAACCAATCTTCAACACTATCTTTAATTTCAGAAGGATGTGCAAAAGCAGTTCCGATAATATCTGCAAGATGTTTAACATGATTATAAATATCATCTTCAGATTTAACACCAACACTAATATTATTATTTTCAATTAAAGGATAAAGACGAGCAATTTCTTTTTGTACTTCTGCATCCTCTACGGGGTTAAGACCTGAATAACTAAGTTCAAGAATACGTTGATTGAAGAGAAATAGTTCATTAGCTAAAGTAGGATTATTATTTATAATATCAAAAACATAATCTTTAAAATCACTATCTACACTACCGTTGTCATTAATAATAACATTGTATTTCCAACCGTAATTAACGTGACTAAGAGTGCCAGTTCTATCATCATATCTCGGAATACCCATATATCCAACAACTCCATGAGTTTTAGGATTAATAAAATATAAACGAGATTTATCTTTACTAATATTGGCTACAAGTTTATCTCCCGGATTAAGATTTACAACAGCAGTATATCTTTCTTCATTATTAATAGTATCATCAACATTTATAGTATTTTGATTACTTGTAGAAAGCAAAGAAAGACGATTTTCAGCATGCTTATAAATACGATTGGCTTTTTGTTCTCTACTTAGACGATAAATGCTTGGGTCGTCAGTAGCAACAAATTTTTGATTAATAGGACTTTGAAGATATTTAGCAACTTCATCAAATAAAAACTCTGCAACTATATCTGTACCAGCAATATTATAAATATGAGCAACTAAATCTTCTATATTAAAGTAAATTTTATCGTTAATCTCAAAACCAAACTTTTCTTTAGTATTAGGATTAGTCTTATCAACAAATTGCTCAATAATAGTTTGAACAGCAGAACGATTTCCACGACGACGATTAATAAGAGCAAACAAAGCTCTACGAAGCATTATCTTATCATTATCATCTAAAGCGCTGGTAAGAACTCCTTGTTGACGAACAACATAATCTCCATAAATAGCACCTACAAGATTATTCCAAGCAACATCTGCATCTTTTTTAACTATACCAGCAGACTTAGCCGCAACAATAAAAGAAGAATAAGCTGTTTGAACATCATTAGCAGTAAGAGTTTCAGGATTTTCGATATTAGTACCAAACCATTCAAGAAGAAAATCATGTATAGCAACATCATCATAAACAGTACCACCAGGTTCTTGTTCAGGTTCTTTAAAAGCGTCATGCTGGTCTTGTATTTCTTTAAGTCTACGAAGACCATCGATATACGCATACATTTCGTCATTGTTAATATCAGAAGCAGTAAAAACAGTTTTGACTTTATCATAAGTACGAGCATCTTCTTCTGATAGATTATTACTATCAAAAATATTATCTCCATACTTATCATAAAGTCTTTCTAAATCTTTAAAAGCTCCATCAACAATATCTTTACGAGCTTTATCAAAAAACTTATTATAATGCTTAATCTGCTTTTTAAGAGATTTATCATCATCTTTAACAGTATTTTCTTCAATAGCATTATTTAAACGACGATTATAAAGATTATAAACAATATCATATTCATTGCTATATAAATCTCTAAATTCTTTAGCTTTTTTGGCAACACTATCATCAGTTTGTTCAGTAAAGCCAATAGGCGGATTATCTTCAAGATATTTAATCTTAGCTTGAACGTCAGCAATTAATTCTTGATTAGAAGAATTATCTTTACTAAGACGAAGATTAACAAGCTGATTGCGAAGAGTAAGAAGTTGATTTTCATAAACGTCTTGTTCAATAGCTTGTTCATATTCAGGAGTTATATGTCCAGCATTAGCAACTTCTTCATTATAAAGATTTTCATAAGCAGTAAGCATTTGTTTTCTATAATGCTCGGCATTCTTTCTATTAAGATGTTGACGTGCAATAATTTGAGCAATATTAAAATTAGCTCCATTCTTCATAGCACGATTAACCATAGTAACGTAGTCTTTCTTAGCAGCAGCAACATCCGCAATAGCATCTTGCTGGAATTGAGTAGCTTGTTCTTCGGTAAGACCAAAACGTTCTTTATAACCTCTACGAACAGCGTCACTATTAAGATAAGCTTCAAGAAAATCTACATTGCCAACATCAACAGCATTCATAACAAGCTGTGAAGTATATTGTTTACGAGCAACTTCTAAAAGAAATTCTTTCTCAGCATTATTAGAAATAACAGGATTGTTTCCGTTCTCATCAGTAGCAAAAGGATTAACATTATCTTCATTAATCTTTTTAATTTGTTGTTGATATTGCTGTGCAACAAGTTCACGATTATTAATCTCATTCTCTCGTTGTTTCTCAGCACTAACAAATTCTTTATTAAATTTACGATTATAAAGCTCACCAACACTTTGAGTACCAGCACTGAAAACTACGCCACCAAGAACTCCCCAAAAAGCACTTTCCCACATGTGAGGGTCGGTAAGATAATCGTTAAAATCTTTAATGGGAGTATCTTTATCAAAAACATATCGAGCAAGCTCCATACCTTTTTCAGAAGCAACATAGTTAACAGCTTCTTCAACACCCTCTGTCCATTCAGTACGAACACCATGAAGAGTGTTATAACCAAGATTAGACATAACTTGTTTAGCTTTATCAAGACGAGTAACAACTCGAGCAGCATCATCGGCAGCTTCTGCGGCAGTCATTCCAAACCTACGAGTAGCAGCTTCATTAAGATTGCGAAGATTAGCACTCTTACCAACAGCTAAAGGAGAACCAGCAAGTTTACGTAAACCATAAAGTTGAAAAACATCAAAACCAACATTCCACCAGTCGGTATTAAAAGTAACATCAGCAGCATTGGTTGCAATATCTTCTGCGATAGAATTGTCATCCATTTCAGCATATTGAGGATTATTTTTATTAAATTCAATACGCTGTTCAGGAGTCATATTTTGAAGCTCACTTAAAGCATATTCTTTAGCATTTTCTTTAGTACCAATAGCTTCTTGATAATTCTCAAGCAAACGCATAGTAGTACCACCAATAATGTTCTTAGCACCAGTAGCTATAATATCACGAGTTTTTTGTCCCATGTTGACAAGATTGGCAGCTTTTGTTGCAGCTTTAGAAAGACCTAAAAATTTACCAAGAGCACCAGCAGCTTTAGCAGTACCAAGTCCAGGAACCATAAGAGTAAGAGAAGTAGCAATACTCGGAGCCATTTCAGCCCACCAAGCCACATCAGCAACGTCAAAAGCTTTATCTGGATTTTCACGATACAGAGGCATACGAGCATCTATAGCATCTTTGAAATCAGATAAAGCTTGAATAACTTCAGGACGTTCATAATTAAAACCATCCTCATCTAAAGCATCTACTAAAACAGATGCTAAATCGGCTGTACCGACAACAGTTCCAACAGTAATAGTGTTTAAGGTTCTACCAAGACCATAAATAACTTGACCAACATTACTTTGATTTTTAGCACGCTCTAAGTTAAGAGTTTCTTCATCATCAAAGTTATTTACATAAACATCGTAAGGAGCATAATCTTTTGGATGAAGATTAATAGGCGCATTACGATAACTAAGTCCTTCTGTAAATTGTTTTGTAAGTCCAGTAGTATTACTTCCCTCAGTATCTGTATTAACAAGAAATGGGGGCTGAAGTGCCCCCTTTTTAGTCTTAGGATTATAATCAGGATTTGGAACTCTATTTCCCTCTTGTAAAAACTTTAATACATCCATGTTATCTATAATTAGTTAAGTTCCTACTAATAATATTTGATATATTGCCAGCATAATCAGTAGTACCATAAAGATATTGAGAATATGCTTGAGAAATACTATTAATAATGGCTTGAGTATAAGTAGCATTAGGAGCATTTCCAGTAACATAAGCATCTCCCAAATCTTCAAGTCGAATACTCTTTTCAATCAAGTCTTGAGCTTCCATAGGACTAAGACTACGAACAACTTGATTATTTGTTACATTAACAAGGTCAAGGTCTGGAGTAATTCGATATTTGCCAATATTAGCATCATAAGGACTATTACCAATATTAAATTGCTGTTTATAACTACGAAGATTTTGTGTACGCATACCAGCTTTAATATTAGTATCTTGCATCCATTCTTTAGTCATAACAGGATTAAGGTCAAAACGAATACGTTTAGGAGCATTATCAGGCTTCTTTGGGTCTTTAACACTAACAATAGCTTGAATAGAATTATTGAAAGGAGTTATACCTTTAGTAACAATATTTTCTTTAGCATTAGCAAGAATATTAGTAAATTTAAGTTCTTCTTCTGTATCCATTTCACGATAAGTATTCAAATCTTCATCGTAGATATAAGTATTAGGACTTTGAGTTAAATCAATATTGCCAATACCTTGATAGAAACGTTCATCTTCAATATTCATAATAGCATTGTTATCTTCACGCTTACCAATACCATGCTTAATATTATATTCAGCTTGTGCTTGTGCAGGCGTAGTATTAGGAGAATATTGAGTAGGAATAGTAACTTCTTGTTGAATAATAGCTTCGGCGTTTTGATTAAGATTATCACCAAAATCAGCAAAGTTATTTAATACTCCACCAAGAGTTGTATTAGCACCATAATTCCAACTACGAGTAGGAAGATTAGTGTCTAATTTATCAAATACATTTCCGTCTTTATCAAGCGTAACAACGTTAGCAAAATATCTTGTTTTATCATAATTGAAATAGCCAAATCCTCTTGTAATAGCATCAAAAGAACGACCTATTTCATTAAGCAAAGAAGTATTTTCATTACGAGCATCACGAATAGCTTTAGAGAAAATAAACAAATTATCTTTATAATCACGAGGCAATTGAACATAATTCATACCGTTCTCTTTACCAATTTGAACACCAAGAGAACGAACCGCTTCATCACCACCAAGTGTTTTAACTAAAGAAGCATATTCATCGTCACGAAGATAAGCACGAACGTTTTCAACATGAGGCGGATAAGCGGCATCAGTATATTCGTTTACAGCAGTTCTAAATTGATTATTGGCAGGCAAATCAGTACCGGAACTAAGAGCTGTGTACATTTCAAAAGCATCACCAGCTTCTGTTCCTTTCTGAACACCAAGAAGATTATCAAGAAATTCTTGGTCATCTGAAATAGCTTTAACAGCTTTAAGAGCAATAAGCTTATCCATGCCATTAGGCATAGCATCTACTTGTTGGCGTAAAGCATCTGGAGTAAGAGTATTCACATCGGCATTAATACCATTACGTGTAAAGACTTCACCAAGAGCAGCTTTATTAGATTGAATATTACCACGAGCATTAATAGCGCTTTGATTTTTAACAGTAATACTCGGAGCGTCATACATTTGATTAGGAAAGCTCATATCTGAAACAGGAGCACCACTTCCAGCAGCAAGCTTTCTTGCAGACTGTAAAGCAGTTCCAAATTCAGCACTACTATAAACACGATTATAAGTAGCAGCTTTAATAAAATTATTAAAACGACGATTAATAAATTCTTGCTCATTTAAAAGATTACCGTTATGGTCACGAATATCGGCATTCTTACCTTGTGTTTGGTCTTTCCACATAGCAATCTTATAATCTTGTTGAAGACTCGCTTTAGCACCAGGAGTTCCCTCAATAGCTGCGTCAATAGCGACTTTAAGTTTTTCAGCACTAAGTCTATTATACTTAGTACCTTGTTTCATAAAGATTTCTCCAGTAGCAGATTGAGTAAAATCATTAGTAGGATTGCCATTAGCATCAAGGAAAGTATAACTTTCTCCGCCACCGGCATCTTCTTGAACCATTTTCAGAGCTTGATTATAAATAATAGAAGTAGGTATTTCACTAACTTCTTGTTCAGCAGGTTTCCATTCAGTACCACCAATAACGTTTCCAGCAGCATCAAGTTTATCTTCATAATGATAAGTATTAGCTTGACGATAATAATTTTTATAATCTTCTGATAAATCAGTACGAGCATTAAGATTATCTTGATAAGCTTTATATTGTTGTTGAGCACGAAGACGACCAAGAACTCTTGGGTCAGACATAAGATTGCCAGCTTCAGCAACAATATCATCAAGAGCATAACCTTTAAAATCGTCAATCATAGCATCGTTAATTTTACTTTGAACATTGTTAACAAGAAGCTGTTTAAATTCATCTTCTTGAGCATTAAGTTCAAGTTGACCAATTTGCTTTTTTAATTCGCTTTCTTGAGCAACAGCAACATCATGACGATTTTGAAGATAATCATAAGTTTGTCCAATCACTTGCAAATTGTGTTTTGGAACATAAGTATAATCAACAGTTTTAAAACTTCCAAAAGGCATAATACATTATTTTATTCATTAATACCAAGAGCACGTAACATAAGTTTATTCACATTCGGAGCACGAAGACCAAGAACTTTCAGAGTTTCTTCATCAAGTCTGGCTTGACGTTTGTTTCTATTCCAAATATCAAAAGCACTACCAACATTTCCAAGCAGATTGCTAATAATATTAGCTCTTGCTTCTGCTTTAGCTCCATCAATTCCAGCCTTATGAATAAGAGAATTAATTCTATTACCAGCATTAAATTGGTCAGCTTGTGCTTTGAGATTAGCATTTGCTGTAGAAACAGCAAGTTTGTTTTGAATATTGGCAGTATCAGCAGCAAGACGAAGACGAGCACGATTAGCCATTTGAGCAGCAAGTGCTTGATTATACTGGTCATAACGAGCAAGATTACGAGCAGTAACTTCTTGCTGATTAAGTTTATCCTTATTAATCAATTCAGTTTCAATATTCTCTTTTTGAGCATAAACTTGATTCTTAGCTTCTTGTCCACGAAGAGCAGCAAGTTGTTTACGAGCAAGACCTACACGACTATTGGAAGTATTGCGGTCAATATCTCGCATAGTGCGACGAGTCTCGTCTTCTATTTTAGCAAGCTGAGGATTAGCATTATAACGAGTTTTAAGTTTAGCAGCAGCCATTAAAATAGGTTCAGGAATATCTTTTAAATCTTCTTTATTAAGTTTAATCTCGCCAGGATTGGAAATAACAGGAGCAGTAATAATAGGAGGTGTATAACTATGAAGTTGATTAGCAAAAATATTACCCATAAGAGCGTCTATAACAGACGAACCAATATTAATACCAAATTGAATATTATCAAGATTTCGAGTTTTAACAATATCTTCTTGATAAGGACGTTTTAAATTATCTAATATAGAAAGATGATTTATATCATTATTAACGTTTTTAGCAAGACGATTAACAATAGTAGGAGCTAAGCCATGAGTAATACCAGCCATTTCAGCATTTGATGCAGGAGTAACTTTAGAACCATCAAGGGTACGAGTAACAGGAATAATAGATTTGCCACTACCACCCCCCGTAGAGGATGAAACATTCTTGCCTGCATTATTAACTACTTCGTTAATTATTTCAGCAGCAGGAATATTAGTATCAGCAGAAGGATTAACTCTGTTAGGATTTCCATACAATCTTGGAGCAATACCAAGTCTATTTAAATTAGAAATACTACGATTATTTCTACTTGCGTAATCGTAAGTATAATCGGCTTGAGGATTAGTATATTCATCAAATGTCATAGGAATATCATTTTTTCCTTGAGCATCAGTACCTAATTCTCTAACACGATTGAGAAGTTCTTCTATTTTATTATAGCCGTTTTCTTCTGTATTAAGTCTTCCACGAGCACCAACATTTCTTTCAGCTCTACTTATACTTTTAGCATTAATAGAACCATCAAAAGGAAAATCAGCAACTTTTGCAATAGTAGGTTCATTATGAACAATATTTTTAGGAGTAACAAGAGAAGATTTAGGTAATCTAATACCAGCAGGTTTGTTTTCGTTTTCTACTCTTGCATATTTAGCAAAATCTATCAAATCAGCTTCAGAGAGATTAGCTTTATCTAAAGGAATATAATATCTTTCAGGAATACTATCTGTTTGAATACTATCTTTTCCAGCTTTAGCTTTCTTACGCCCACCAGCAGCAAACTTACGAGTTCTTTTTTCAGTTTCAGAAATAACATGTGCAACAGAAGTATTATCTTGTTTAGCATCCAAAGGTTTTTGAGAAATATCAGCACCAACTAAACGGTTATGAGCATCTACCCAACCAATCCTACGAGGTTTTTCAGGTTCTTTGTCAACAGTACCTTTTGGAAGAAATATAGCAGAAGCTAAAAGACTAAGATTGTGAAGTCCAGGTTTAGAATAACGTCCATTAAAACGAGGTTTTCTTTCACCACCATAAGCAAAAGCTTCACGTGACGGAGTATGAATTAAACCATTGCGAACATTACCATTTATAGAAATAACTTTTCCCATTTTAGATTTACGTTTTGTTCCATATTTAGCAGCATAAACAGGAACGGTGTTAAGATTTATATTGTTAAGATTAAGTTGATTAGGGTCATTGTGCATAGCAACGTTATTAAGCAAATCAATTACTTCGTCTTCTTTAAAAGTATTAATAAGATTATAATCAGTAGCAGTTTTACGAAGTTCTCGAAAACTATCTTTATCATAAATAGTATTCGGGTCAAGATTATTAGCTTGACGGAACTGCATCAAACGAGAATAAACTTCGGTAGGACGACGAAGATAAGTAGAAGAACTTGAACTTCCAAGTATATCGCTAATTACTTGTTCTTGTTCAGTAGCACGAGAAGCATGAGCATTTTCGTGAGTACGAACAGTAGTGTCTTTAGCAAATTCTTCTTGATTAATATAACTACTATGCGTAGGAGCATGATAAGCACCACCAATAACTCCTTGACCAGTTTCTGGAGTATTAAGTCTAAGCTTCATACTTTGAGCATTGCGAGCAATCTCTTTACGGTAATCGGTATCACTCATAGAAGGAGTACGAATAGCAGCACGTTTACCATAATTCATAGCAAAACCAATAGGAGAATGAAATTCACGAGCAGTATTACGACTTTCTGCTTGACGTTCAAGACGACCATCTCCTAATTGATTATTATAACGACCAGTAGCTAATCGAGAAGCATTCCAAATATCAAGAAAATCGTTTTGATTAGTAGGAAGATTACCACCTAATGGTTTCTTATGAGATTTTGTAATAACTTCTTTATCTTTTTTGTTATAAACATTATTAATTTTATTATAAAGAAGATTAGTAGAATAAGAAACGTGTTGTACAGGATATACGTTATCGTTGATATAAGTATTGATTCTATGATTATCGGATTTATTAGCAATGTTATTTCTAACTCTTCCATTTCCACCTAATTTCTTTTTATTAGTTTTATTTTCATCTGTTACAAGATTAACAGATTCTTTACCGATATTATAAGCATCAACAGCAGTATTTATACCTCTACTGGCAGCAGCAAAATTTTCATAATTAGCCCAATTACTATCACTAAGTTTATTATATCTATCAAAATAATGAATAGCTTTGTTGTAATTTTTAATATGCTCGCCTTGAACTCTATCAAGGTCAACATCACCGCCAGGAGTATATATTTCTCTTCTACGCATTCGTTCTGCTAAAGTTCCATCACGAGCAGATTGATTAAAAGAACTAATAGCTTTTTGAAGAGTTTTATCACGATTTACAACATCAGAAATTTTCTTACCTTCTTTAATAAGGGATTGGTTTTTGGTAAGACGCCCAAGTCCACGAGTAAGCTTACTAAGTACACGAGCACCAGGAAGCACAGACAAACCAGCCAAAACCATTTCGGTATTACTTCTATCATTATTGCGAGCATTAATGATATCGAGAACCCCAGAAATAGGAGTAGGGTCAAATAAACCAACAAGGGCATCTGTCCATTCGCGAGCTTTTGCAGCTCTTTTATAATTCTTTGACGCATCATAAATTTTACCACCATTTTCATATTTAGTACCATCATCGTTAATGCGATTTCTATCTTTAAATTCTTCTTGTGCTTTAAAAACAGTATCAGGATTAGCTCCACCCATTACAAGTTCGGCTGGACTATTACCTTGAAGAAAAGGAACAGAAGAATAAACTCGAACTTCTTTAGGACTAACTTTCATAACTTCTTCACCCTCAACTTCAAGACCAGTTTTTGGGTCAGCACCAATATCAACTCCGCCAGCGGAATGTTTCCTACCTTTTATATAATAAAAGTTATTACCAAGAGGAATAGCATTTCCACCACGAATTATATTAGGAACATAATTACCATTACCATCTCCTAATACAAGACTTTTTTTATTATTAATTTTTCTCATCACTTAAACAATATTTGTATTAATATAGCAAGGACAAAAATCATATAAGCAAAAACTCCACCAAAAGCAGTAACAAGAAAATCTTTAATATCAAATTTAGTATCAATAAATTCTTTAACTAAACCAATAACAATAGCGGCAATAACTCCAATAATAGTAGTAATAAAATATTTAGCAGTAGTCATAGCAGCTTCTTGTACAATAATAATAATATTAAAAACAAAAGCAATTACAGCACCACAAAGAAAATGAAGAACTTTATCAATTCCAAGTTTATTAACAACTTTATTAATAGGATTAATCATATCTGTATTATTGTTTTTATAATTCAACATAAAATATTCATTTTAAGGCTCTCTACGGCATTTTATCTCAATCGTGATAGATTAATCATTTCCGAGGATAAAATGCCATACAGCGAAAGTCTATGCTATTAGCGAGCGCGTTTCATCAGCTTTTTACGCCCGCCATTGCGATAACGAGGCTGATACATGGTATTGCTTCCAGCAGTAATAGCAGCAGTAGGAGCTTGACCAAGAGTATTCATAGTAACTATATTATTATTCTGAGCATTAGCATAACTTGCTTTATTTTCTCCAACTTGACGACCAGTAAATTTATCAGCAACACCATCATAAACTTCTAAATCAGCAGGCTTATAAGTTCTATAAGTATTAGTACGATAGTTAAGCTTAGTAGAAGTTGGAGTATAAGTTGCTCCTGTATTGGCAAATATACTACCAATACCAGAACTAACACCGCCAACAACATCACCAACTATCTGCCCCGTAGAGGATTGCATAAACGAGCCAAGACCAGCTTTGCTTCTTCCCTTACGGGGGGTGGTTGTGCCACAAGCAGCTTTAGCACGTGTTCCACAAGCAGCAGCTTTTCTTGTACTACAAGCAGATTTACTACGACCACCGCATTTACGAAGTTTACGCTTACCACCACAAGCCATAAAACGGTTACGAAATTCTTTATCAAGTTCAGCTTGATTAGCATATAACGCAGTAAGACCGGCAGCGTTTTCGATACCAGTTTTCTTAGCAGCAAGCTCATTTTGTTCACGATTAAGCTTTTCCTGCGCTTGTACATTTAAAACATTTTGTTGATATTGAGCATCAATGGCAGCTTGTTGATTTTTATATTGTGTATCAATAGCATTTTGTTGATTAAGAGCATTTATTCTTTCAACTTCGGCTTTAGCAGCAGCTTGTTTCTTTTTCTTCTTATTACCGAAAATACCACCAATAATACCACCGACAGCACCAATGGCAGCACCAATAAATGCTTTATCACGACCTCTATCATAATATTTCTTTTCCATATCTTATGTATTAAAATAAGCTTGTATATCTTTAATTAAAACCTTTTTGTTAGTATTTCTAAAAACAAAACGAACAATAACATATTTGCCAACTATAAGTTTGGCATCAACAGCAGTTTTGTTATATTCAAGATTATCATTATATTTACCAGTAATACGACCAAATATTTCTTGCTCTTTATAACTTTTAAGTTTATTATAAAACCAATTAAAATTCCAACGACCAAATTCATAAACAGGCTTTTTATATTCAGCAACAGAAGCACGTTCTTCTTTAAGATTACAATAATCTGAATAACAACAATTAGTATAAAGATAACAACCAAGAATATCAAAATTATCATCTTTTTCTTTATTCAGAATATAAGTTATAAAGTTAACAATCTTAATATCATTAGAATTAGTAGAATTAAAATAAACATCAACATAAGAACAAGTCTTATCATCAATAAGTTCATTGTTCATAAATTCATTTAAAGTATCATCTCCATATTCGTTATATACATCTTTAACAAATTGACGAATGCGATAATGACTATTAGTAAAATCTATAAGATAAAAGTTATCTTTAAGACTAACAAATTTATAATTAGAAGTATAACTATGAGTACTAAGCCAATCATTATTATAAAGACTATAACTAAGAATACAAGATTTCCAAGCACCAACGGAATCTTTCTTCATAAAGTTAAATAAAAGACGAGCATTAGCAGAATCATAACCAATATAAATACGGTCGGCAGCATAAGCTTCAATAAACTTACTTATATCATTATTAATTTCTTCAACAGAACCAGCATCAAATTTATAAAACTTACGAGCATTAGAATCGTAAAAGATATAACCAAAGTCTCCATTAATATAAGAAATAAAATCTTGGAAACCACAAATACCAAATTTAGTAGTAAAGACCTCTTTATAATCAACTTCAAATACATCTGGCATTAGCATCTGAACTGTTTGCTCATTTGTTTTAAGTTCATTATTAATATCAAAAGCAAAAAGACTTTTCTCTGTATGAACAAGAAGATAAGTACCAGCAGCAACAATATTAGTAATATCGCCTTTATTCTCACTTATAATCTTATAACTTTCAGGAGATATATGCTTCCAAGCATTAACAACACTTTCGTCACCTATAACGTTAGTACGATAAACAGTTTTAGAATATTGTTCACGCTTATAAAGTTCATTAGTTTTATTATAATTAATAATAAGACGACGATAAAAAGAATAATAATTAGAAGTAAGATTATATAAATCATTAATACGAGAAGGGTCTATAATAAGGTTAGAACCTTGAGTATTTTCAGAACCACTACTATAATTATAATAAACAGTACGAGGAGACATATTAACTTTCTTCCCCATAAGAAAATAATGGCTTTCGTGAACAAAAGTAAAAGAATAAATCAAAGGTTTATTAGCAACAGTATCGCTACTACCATAAAACTTAGTTCCAGTAGTAGCATCATAAGGATTCCAATCTACATCACTAAAGATAATACCATGAGGATGAAAAGTAAATATTGTACTAACATTCCAATAATAATTCCAAGCATAATTAACTTTAACAGTAGCATTATTAACTTTTACAGTAGATTTACCATAAGTATAATTAGCATTAGGGTCATATTCTTTAACGTATTCAATATAACCAAGAGAAATAAGATTTTTATCTGCATCTCTATAAAAGTCTGAATAATCATCGGTATAAACATCGCAAAGAGTAGTACCATGATGGTCGTTAAAACCATGTGAAAGCTGAATTTTAAGAGTACCCTCTTTACCAATATTATCAAAACTATTAGGTGGAAGTATAGAAGTAGAATTAATATTAATTGTTGAGTTAGCAGCAGCTGGTTTATTAAGACGAGCATTAAAATTACCATCATCAGTATATTGGAAATAGCAAACTTCGCTTATTTTATTAGCATCAGTTTTGCCACCAACAATACTAAATTCAGGATAATTAAAACGACAAGGACTACTAGCACTACCAGTGTTTTGTCCTTTAACATCATAAAGATATTTATCAGATTGAGTTATAAAACCACTACCAATCTCAACATATTCAGGTTCAGCATAACTAATAAAATAGCCAACAAAACCCTCAAGCATAGGAATATGTTCAAAAACAATTCCACCAAGAGCAATTTTATCGGCAGGACAAACACAACGGCAAAATCTATTATTATCGCTTCCAAAAATAGTACAAGTAAGTTTTGTACCATCAACAGTAGGAGTTCCATTATTGGCAGTTAAAATAGGAACACCATCTGTATAAGTTCCATTTGCATAAACATAATGAACAAAGAAACAATAAACTCCACGACGACCAGGTTTAGGTTTAAAGAAATTAATAGCTTCACTAACTTCGGGATAATTGCCTTCATCTCTATCAACAGCTGTTATAACAACATCTCCCATTTTAGCAAGAAGCTGTCCATAGTCAGTTTCATTTATAAAAGGTTTATTTTTATTAGCAATTTTATAATTAGCAAGATAAACTCTATTACGATAATTATCAAGAGTTTTAACATTATAAAAATTAAAAGGTTCATTGGTAAGTTCTTCAAGAGACATAGTTTCAAAACTATTATCAATTGTAAACTCAACCATAGTACCAATACTTTTCTTATTCCAAACAACAGCTTCGGTAGAAGCGTTTCCATTTACAATAGCAGCAAGCTGATATTTAGTATAATTCTGTCTTGTATCGGTAAATATACGAACTTGAACAAGAAGATTAGTATTAGTATAATCATCGTCTTCTGAATAATAATCTTGAATTTTACCACTACCTTTACTGTCACCAGCATTATAATTGAAAACTGTTTTAGGAGTGGTAAGAGCTTCTAAATCCGTTACTTGAACAGGATAACCAATAGGAAACCAAATAGTATTATAATAATCATCAATCCAATAACGTATAAAGAAAATATAAGTACCTTTCTTAATACGATTACCATTAACGAATTTAACATCACCAAAATTAGAAATAGGAGCAGTAGCTAATTCTGTATATAGTTCGTCACTGTCTTTAGTATATTGATATAAGTCAACATCTTTATCAATATTGATACTTTTAAGAGGACAATCTTCTGTAGGATTAAGTTCACTAATACAAACTATAAGTTCATTGTTAACATTATAAGTATAAGTACCAAAAACTTCACCACCACACCAATGCCAATTAATACCAACTTTAACAGGATTATTAGAGCCTATTGGTTTTCTAATATCAACACGATAAATATCATTGTTATCAAAGAAAACAAGAAACTCTTGATTACATTCAATATGACCAACTATTTTAGCATTAACTCCATGAAGATAATAATCAATAAGACCAGGTTCATTACAAATAGTTTCAGTATCTTTATCAATCATTATATTACCAGCATGAACTAAGTCGCCTTCTTTAAGATTTTCATAAGGACTATCAAAATTAAGTTTTTGATTAATTCTCATAGCAACAATTATTTAGGAAATGTATAATTATAAAAATAAGAACGCCAAGCATCACCAGCATAATCGTTTTCATTTTGAGCATCAGCAATAACAGAAGCTTTGGCTTTATCTTTAAGTTGCATCCACATGTAATAAGGATTAGTTCCGTATTGAGAAGCAGCAAGATTAAAAACAGGATGCTTCATACCACGAGTAAGCATCTTATACATACAATAATAAGCAAGAGCTTCGATAAGAATACCATTGTTTGGAACAACAGGAATTTCTCCTTGAAAATAATCACTATGTTCAGTTTCTATTTCAAGATTACGAACAATAATTTCACGAGCATCCCAATTAAGTTCAATGGTATTATTATCAACAATAACATAGTTTCGATTATCCCTTACGGTGGAGATAAATTGATTACCAACTCTATGACGTTTATTAAAAACATCTGTATTAACATGTTCAGAAACAGCTCCTATATAATCTTTATCAGAAGCCCCATCAGTAATATAAACAGTATTAGAACCACTAAGTTGGGCATTATCAAGTTCGCTGCTATCACCCCCCGTAGAGGATGAACATGAACAACAAGTTTTACTCTCTCTAAGAGAACGAATCTCACAACCATTACTATCATAAACAGCAAAACCCTTGCTATTAGTAATAGGACAAGGGCTATAAACAATACGATTTCTTACAGGAAGAGTTCGTTTTTTATATGTAGTTCTAAGAACTTTAAGTTGGCTCATTGCATCAAAACACCAAGCAGGAACACGAGCAATCCAATCACTATTATCAGGATTGAAATCGTTGTCTATTTTGGCTATTATGTGCTCCAAGACTATATTCTTTTTGTTCTGCATTTCTAATAAAATTTAGATAAGACATAGGTTCAAAAGCAAGAAGAATACCAAGTTTAAATCTCATATCAAATTTGGTACGATAAATATCATCAGCAGTTTTACATATAGCAGCAATTTCTCCTTGACTCATACCACGATATTTAAAATCAATTCTATCTTTACGTTCAAACTTAATATTAACGTTTTTATAACGACTATTATCAATAAGTTTAAATTCATAATAATAATCATTAGTTTTATAAACTTTATAAGGAACACCGTCATACTTAATACCACGGAGTTTACAAGCAGCAGCTTCATCTTCATCATAAAGTTTTTTACCAGCAGCAAGAATTTCTCGTTTCTTTTTATTAGTAGCATTAAAATCAATAACAGGTTTCTTAGAAGTAACTTTCCAACGGTTGCAAACAATATTACCAAGACCACCTGCAACTTGATAAGCATAGCCTTCAAGAATACATTTCATAACTCCATAGTTATAAAAACGTTGAACAAGTTTTCTATATTCAGTAATAGTAAGTCTCTTTTTACGTTCTTCAAGTTTAAGACTTTGACTAACTCCGTAAATGTTCTTTTGAACTTGTAGATACTTTAGGAAATTAAGATAAGTAAGACGTTTATGAACATCGGTAGTAGCAAATTCGGAAGTACGAGTTTTAGAACGACAAGCATCGAAATCAACAGTATTGATTTCATTGTCGTCACCAATATTATTTATATCAAGATTAAAGAACTCGTTTATAATTGCTTTTTTATTAGCAACAAGTCGGTAAAGTCTTTTACGAAGATTAATAAGATTATCATAATCTTCTTTGTTAATATCATAGGCTTTATTAGCATCCTCTATGAACTTACCATAATAGTATTTAACATCAATATCTGGACGCATAGATTAACGAGTTAGATTTTCAACAGATGTTTCATTTCCCTCACGTACAACATTAAGAAGATTACGTTTAAAAATAATATCCTTAATTTGACCAATCATATCTTCGGGAAGAAGAAATTCATTATCATCAAGTTCTTCACTGTCGTCATAATCGGAATAATGATATTCTCCAGCAGCATCAACAGTTTCTTCTTTAATAAGATGAGGATATTCAAAAGGAGATTCAACAATAATAAAATTAATGTTATCAAGAATATCATTACTATTGCTATAAATATAAAGATATTCGTTTATATAGTCGTAACGAAGAATACGACAAAGACCAACAAGATGATTGTAAAATTGAGAAGCATGCTCACGAACAAAAGGAACAGAAAGATTGTGTACACCAAAAGTACGAATAGATTGAAAAGGAGTGTTGTTGATAAGACGAACTGGACGAGGAACTTTATTCTTAGTTCGTTTGATAAGAGGAAGATTTAAATCTTTAGTTCCATAAATATCACCATCAGAGACATCTATAAGTTCAAGTCTAAAACGTTGTTCAAGACCTTTGTCGGTATAACCGTGACGTTCATAACTTTGCCGAATAAGTTCATTACGAGTATGAATAATTGCTTGTCGAATATTTCGACGAACTGCAAGAGTATTCGGAGAACCAGCAGCATGAGCAATTTCACTGATTAATTGATTAAGAGTTGCCATAGGATGATTAGGATTAATAACATTAATAATACAAAAATATATTATTAATAATAACTTAAACAATATAAGCAAGATAAAAATAAAACGGTAACATGTTTTCACAACATATTACCGTTCCCAATTAAAGCAACAATTATAGCTTTAATAATTTCGTAAAAGAAACTTATTTTAAACAACTTTTGAAATGGTCAATGTCGGCAGCTTCAAGAACAATATCTTTATCAATGCCAGGAACACCAATCTTAATCTTACCATTACCGATAGTGACACCGCCAAACAAATCCGGATATTCTTTCGTAGCAGCAACAATAAGATTGTCTGTCATTTTACCAAGAAGCGGTTCTATATCAACAGTACCATCTTCTTCTTGTATCATCTTAAGAAACTTATCAACTTTACCAATACTTTTATCGGCAGCTTTGTCAATAAAGGGTCGGAAAATCATTATAAGAGCATTTTGATTAGCAAGCTCATCTACTTTGCCAGTATAAAACTCAACAAGTTTATTAACTATAACTTCACGTTGTATCATACTTCTTTATTTTTAATATTATTACAAAAATCAACATAGGTAAGTTTAGGATTAGCTTGAGCAGCTATCTGAAACTTCTTGAAAAGTTCTAATTCTTTATTAGCTTCTTCAATAATACCATCTTTCTTGGCACGTATATTGTTAAGTTGTTTTTCAAGAAGTTCTTTACCACGAGGAGAATTGGCTACTTTATCACGAACAGAATTAAGTAGAACGCCACATGTCATTAACAAACTGTACATGGTCGGCACATTGTTTACGTTCAAGATACTGTTCATTAGCAGCAGTTCCAGCAATAGCAGCAGTTTCAGCTACGGCTGCACGATTACCAAATAAACCACCGTTAAGCAAACCACCACCAAGAAGTAATAATTATTATTTTCATAAGCAGCAATTATTCTTTTAATAACTTTGTTTGTTCTTTCAACTCTTGCAAGATTGCTTGCAGAATTATTATAATCTGTTTAATGAGCTTTACGTTTAAATAATTACGCCAGCACTTCTAAGACTTGCTATAAGTTCATTAATTTTTGTTCCAAGAGCAACGGTATCAGCATCACTTGAAGCATTTGCAACTTTAGGCCCTTGTTTAACTCCACCAATTGAATTGGGAGTAGCAGCAGGCAAATTATATTTAGTATCAGTCCAAGGAACAGCTACATACATTTTACCATCGCTATCAAGAAGAACTGGATAGTTTTTACCATTAGTAGTATATCCAATTTTAACAAGACCAAGAGTTGCATTTGTTGCTTTAGAATAAGTAGTATTAGCAGGAGTTCCCCAACCGCCACTTGCTTGAAGAAAACGTCCTTGGTCACCAGCTTTTGGAGCAGGAACAAGTCCAGCCTTGCCGTCAGTATTCGCAGTTGCTGGAGTCATAACTCCATAAGTAGTATTGTTATCAGTCCAAGGAACGTTAACATAAGCTTTCTTATTTTCATCAAGGGTAACTGGATAATTCTTTCCATTTTGAGTATAACCAGTTTTAATACCGCCAATGTTATCATTAGAAGCAGCAGGAACTCCATCAGCAAAACTGTCTACTATTTCTTCAATAAGTTTACCAATAAGTTGTCTACGTCTAAGGTCAAGGTTAAGACCTTCAACAAATCTCCAAATATTATCTTTTTTAAGTTTGTCCATAACAGCTTTATTAAGATTAAGATGTTTATCAATAATATGTTTTATTCAAATGGCTCGTTTTAAGGCTCACCACGCTACGCAAACCGTTTCGTGATAGATTAATCATTTCGTGTATTATTATCCTCTACGGGGGAGATAAATCGTATCCTCATGCGTGTAACAGCCAGTTTTTCTATTCCGCAGAATGTATTCGGATATACTTCCACCAAGCATAATGTTTTCTAACAAGTAGATAATCTTGATTATCGTCATTGTTATGAGCTTCTTCTTCAAAACTAACATCATGATAAGCATCATTTTGTTTAGCATGAAATAAACGAATAATAATATATTCAATACCATACCATAAGTAGAAAAAGATAAACAGCATCTCTTTCATTTGCTTAGCATGAATACGTTCGTGATTAATAGTACGCTTAGAAAGCTTTTTATTCTTAGTAAAAAGAATACCAAAAAGATTAATCGTTGTATAATTTCCAAAAGGAAAATGGCGAGTACGAATAACAATCATAAATGTAGCTACAATAACACCCCGTAGGGGATGCAAATCAAGAGAAACATCACTTCTATATCTCGATTCCTCTACGGGGCAGGTTCATTATTTATTTTAGAGCATCATCTACTTGCTTATACTTAACTCCAAATTTACGAAGTATTGGAGCAGCAACCCAACTCCAAAATACAGGAGCAAGTATAGCACTATTAACAAGAACAGTAACTTTAACTTCACCTACATTATAATAAACAATACCAAGAAGTAGAATAGAAACAATCAAATAAAGACGTTTATTCCAAGTAGGAACTTTCTTAGCACCATTAAATTCATCATGAGCTTTAATCATAACAAAACAAAGAATGTTACAACAAAGCATATAAGCAAAATCAAAGTTATCAAGAATTTGTCTTATAACAATATCAATATAATTCATATTAAGCAATAGATAAAGCAATACAAATAGAAGTAATCACTCCGGCAACAAAAACAGGTAGACCAAAATTACCAGCAGCAAAATAAAAATTATAATCTTTCCGCATACATTTAATAATAGTAGCGGCAAAACCAATAAACAGATTAATAAAAATAACTTCCCAACCAACGTTAAGAGTTACACCAAAAATAAGAGCACAAATAAAACCAATAACACCATAAGTCATTAGATTAATTCTTTCCATAATAATAAAAGTTTTAAGTGGATAAATAATTAATTTAGAAATCAAGTTATTGCAGCTTGTCACTCAACTTTTGCTAAACCGAAAACGAACAATAACCGCTGTTATTAATAATATAAATAAGCCGAGCGACAAGACTAACAATAACTTGATTATGATTGAATAAATGTATTTATAAATATCAAATATAAAAGCAAAATATAATATTTTTATTTAAACAGGCATAGTTAGAACTACTTCTTAAACATCAGCAAATAGATTAATCTCGACAAGATTACTGCCGAGATTAACGCGATTGTCTTTATAATAAGCATTTTAATCATCTGTTATAAGATAAGTGTTATTAGCTTCTTATATTATAGCTGTATAATTTACCATCAATTTTAAATTCAGTAAGAGCTGTTCCTTGCATTTCGTTGGCAATATAACGAGGAGAACACATACCAATTAGAGTAGCATAATTACCATTATTAATAACAAAACCATAAACACCAGGAACTACTTGTTCATTAAGAGCACAAACTTTAAAACCGCTATCTATACCATCTAATACAATTCTATATTCAAAACTTTCTATATATTTTGAAAAATATAGGGATACATTAGCATTTTGCGGGTCTCCAATATAAGGCAAATCAATATATTGTTGAAGAGTAATAGGATTAAAATTATACTCACCAACACAAGGATAAGAATAGCCGGCATAAACAACATTATTTCCAATATTAAGCAAATCAATATTTTTATTTCCAACAGCAAGATTACTAATAGATGTAGTTTTAATTTTAACCATATCTAACTATCTCCATTTTTTAATATCAGGGTTTATATTTCCACTCTAAATCATTATCTCTCTCTCACATCAAGCATCTGTTATAGCATACATTGTTTCATTGTCTTTAGAAGCAATGTTATTATATTCATCGGAAGTTTTCTTAGTAAGAGTATTAATATTATCACTATTAACAAGAGAAGCAATAATTACTTTACTTTCTCTATTATCGTTATTTGAGATAATAGAAATACGATTGGTAAACATCTTAATGGGATTACTACCAAAATAAGTAATAACAAAATGTAGTTCGTAAGACGTACTATCATTTGCTCTCCAAGCATTTACGCAACCTAATTCTATATAATTGTTATTAAGATTATTATTAATGTGAAAATAATATCTTGTATGATTAGCTAAAATATTAGCTACAACATTCTTAAAATTATCAATACTACCAAATAAATCAACTATTCGTTGTTCAGCATCAGCTCCATTAAGCTCTATACTATATAAAAGTTTAGAAATATCAGAAACAACGATAACCTTGCCATAAGCAATATTATCCACATACTTCTTTGTTGCAGGATTATAATCATTAGCAGGATTGTAAGGAGTATTATTATTTTTTAAAATAACATTATCTCGAACAGATTTAACACTATTATCTACATATTGTTTTGTAGATGGATGATAATCTTGTGTAGGTATATAATTGGTAGTATTATTTTTAAGAAGAACGTTATTTTTAATGTTATTAGTAACAGTATCTACATATTTTTTATGAGCAGGGTTATAATCTCCAGTTACTTCATATTGAGCGGTATTATCACGTAAAATAAAGTTCTTATTAGTTTCAGTAACGCTTAAATCTGATTTAATAACCATAGTTTGAAAAGCATCTCCAACATATACAATAAGATTAATAGTATCTCCTGAAAGACTACTCAAAGAAACTATCCATCTACCGTCTATATCAACCAATTTAATAGCAATAACTTTACCTGCTTTAACAGCAGCTTTCAAACCATTATAGGCATCTTGACTTATTTTATTTCCATTAATATCAGCAACAAAAGTATAAACTTCTTCAATTTGAGTATAAGCATTCCAAGCTCCATTTTTACGCATATAAGGATTACCATCTTTAGGAGCTTCTTCAATACCACCAGATATTTTAACCCAATCTTCTTGCCTACTATAACTTGTTTTACTTTTAAGTTGCCAAAGTTCTCCGAGTCTATCACCGACTTCAACAGTCATACCATCATAAAGCCAAACTTTATTATTACTATCTTTCCAAGTAGCTTCAAGAAAAAGTTCAGCAAAAGTATTAACTTTTCTACGGGCATCCAACGGAGCTTCTTTACTAAGCTCTATATTACCCGACATATTATAAACACCTCTATCTCTTGCCATATCTATTAGAATATAATGTTAAACGTAGTAGCGCCATTAAAACCGCTATCGTTACGTGTATATTTTTTATAAGCAACATTTTTACTTTGAACTTGAATAGTTTCTTCAGATACGGTAAAATTGCTAATAGGATAAGTTTCATACTTACCAGACAAAGTATTAAGAACTTCTATACTTGTAACAGTATATTTAGCCGGTATTTTAAAAGTATGTTTATTTGGACCTTCAGCGGCAAATTTAATAGCTTTCATATTATGATTAGCAGTAAGAGCTTCTTTCTCAATGGTATTATTATTTTTAGCATTGGTAAAATAAGGATAAACACCTGTTACTGTATGACTAATAGTATTTGTGGGAATACTACTTGTAAGAGTAACAGCATTCTTAGTTTCTGATTTATGATTAATATTTGTTTTACCAAGATTGCTACAAGCATAATAAGTAGGCATTAAAGCAAATGTGCAACTATGTCTAATACCAATAACATCAGCTTTCACGGTATTAGTTCCTTCAATAGCTTCAAAAGTAACAGTTGGAATTGTAACACTGGCTGGATTTGCATTAGCCGTAGCATTAACAACACTACCGTTGATAGTACGAGATAATTTATAAGTATCTGCACTATTTTGTATATTAGTAGCAGAAACGTTTATAGAAGTATTAGAACTATCTTTTGTATTATCATTTGCTAAAGAATAACCATAAGTAAAACCACTATATTTTCTATAGGTTGTAGTTTTATTTCCGGCAGTAATGGTAATAGCAGAAACTGTTACAACAGTACCAACTTCAATAAGACCAGATTTATTAATGGTCATAGTTGGAGCAGGAACTGTAGATTTAATAGTACCTTCTGTAAATACAAGATTAGCAGGATATATTTCTTTAGTAAACAAATTCATAAGAACAGTTTGTAAATTATCATCTTTATTTATTTCTGTTATACCAGCTTTATTGAGTAAATCCGAAAGAGGGCCACCAGCAACAGGAATAGTATTAACAACAAATACTTTATCTGTATTTACTTTAGAACTTGCATTTCCAATGGAACCATTATTTACCCAACCTTTTACGGTATCGTAAACATAAACTTCATAAGCTTTATCTGTACCAACACCATAAGCATCTCCTTGATTTGGATTAAGAACATCTGCTTGAAGTTGTTCAAGACTATCTTTGTATCCAAGAATAGTAAAGTTTTTACCATCTTTACCATTAATGCCATTTTTTCCATCTTTACCAGGCGCTCCTTGAGGACCAACGTTACCAGTATCACCTTTATCTCCTTTATCTCCTTTATTCCCTGTATCGCCTTTATCTCCTTTATTGCCTTTAAGATTTTCAAAAGCAAAATTAAATGTACGCTCAAATTCAGTACCACCAACAGTAGCAGTAACAGAAGGAGTTCCTACAGTATCATTTACTGTTGCAGTAATAAATTTAATAGAAGCAGATTTACCATCTACACCATCTTTACCAGGCGCTCCTTGAGGACCGGTATTACCAGTTTTACCAATAACTTTAGAAAAATTCCAATGATTCTTAATACCATTAGTAATACTACGAATTGCAATCCAAACAAAATCAGTAGTAGTCTCAACCCAATTATCTGGATTATCATCGGGATTACCAGGATTATTTTCAAGATTACTATATCGAGTTTCAATATATTGATTATGAGTAAGCTGAGCAGGCATGCTCCATTCGGCATCTTGATTACGACCATCTTCTGTAAAAAGACGTTCAGAATACCAAAGAGTATAATCACAATCATAAGGTTCAGCTTTCCATTCATCCTCTACGGGGGAGGGACTCGAATAACTTCCACCCGTTGGTCTATTAGGATAATTAATATTACAAGTATAAGCTCGACCAAGACGACAAGAAGAAGCACTTAGTTCATAGTCAAGCCAATATTCATCGTTATCACCCCCCGTAGGAGATGAGCCAATAGGAACATCTTTCTTACTAAGATAAACACGTCCATTATGCTTAACATAAGTAAGTCTTTCATAAGCTTGTTCCGCATCATAAACTTCAGGAGTTGCAACAGTTGCTATTGCTTTTCCCAAATCTTTCTTTTCTATATCCATGTCTAACAGCGATTAAATTATCATTTTCAAATTCAAAATCAATAGCTTGTTTGTTAGTAGATTTATCAATCTCATGTAGATGCCCAGTTTTGGCATCAAGTTCAAGTTTAACATCGGTTTTATCTTGACAAGGAAGAATATCAAGATAAACATGACCATTATCTTCTATACCGTTTAAACGATATTCATAAAAAATATCATTCTCTTTAAAATAATTATTAATAAAACCAATAATACATTCAAGGAAAAGATTAATTTTCTTAATATCTTCAAAGAAGTAAGCGGCAATAAGAGATTGAAAAAGATTAAGATTATAAACAGCTTTACGAAGTTTATAATTATCTCCATGAGCATTGATAAATATTTTAATCAAATCGGCATAAACACATTTAAGTTCTTTAGGAACATAATGATAAAAGAAATCATAAATAGATTTATCATGCTTATAACTTCTAATAGTACGATATGTAAGGTCATAATTAGACCATGAAGCAAAAATACTTGTACTGTATCTACCATCGGTGCTTTGACACTTTAAAATTAAGTACATTATTTCGGTATCATTACTACCAGTAGTACGTACATATACTTTATGTGTATAAGTATTAAGCCCAGCTCTCCAATTATTACAATAAATACCACAAGAACTTATAGTAGTTTTAATTTTATCAGCAGTATAATTACTGGTTTGGTCTTCACCGTTTCCATTATTATTTATAACAGTTTCGTTAAGAACTTCTTCTTTAACTAAACGATAATTAGCTTCGGCAGAATCATATCCTGGATAAAATTCCCAACTTACATCTGCATCATCAACATAAAAAACATAAACTGTTTTATAAGTTGCTCTTTGCTGACGTACATTAAGAGTAACAGATGTGCTATTATTAGCTACAAGTCTAACAGTAACAGTACCACTTCTTTCTTGAACATTTGGGTATATCTTATTTTCATCACATTTGATATATCTTTCGTTTTGATTACCAACATGAATCCAATCAGCATTAGAAATAGGTTCCCAACTAAGATTATTTTCAACACTAACAGTTTGTCCATTAACAACTCGTCTATGTTCAGCATGTGTTATTTCAAAATAAATATTGCTATAAGGCTTTGCTTCAAATTCAAAATTAGTTTCTCTTGCTTCAATAAAATATTGGTCTTCAACAGTAGAAGCGGCTTTAGTAATAGTAAGTTTTTCTGTATTAGCAACTCCGGAACTTTGTGCTTGAATAACATCATATTGAACAGATACAGTTTCATCAGTTTGATTAAGTTCAGAAGTAATATAAATATTAGTACCTTGAACACTTGCAGTAACTCCACCATATTTGCTTTCTACAGCATTACCTCCTGTTTGAGAAAGATAAAAATCTATATTTTCTCTTCCACCCTCTGGAGAATCATTAACATATTTCTGTCGATAAGATTCAACAGATATAATACGACTATCAGCTGTATTAGCAAGAGAAACTTCATTATCGTGAATAGACAAATGATAAGTATATCTAACAGAAGCACCACTTTGAACAATTCTAACTTCAAGTGTTTTACCTGATTCAGCTTGTTGAGTATAAACTATTTTACCTGTTCTTTCATCTTCTCCGCTATTTGGTGCAACAGTAATACTATTAGGTAAACCGTCTTGAATAGTTATAAAATCATTTCCAGTAACAACAGAACCAATATAACTAATAGGAGTTTTAGTTGTAGGTTTACCATTAACGTAATGTTGTTTGTAAGACTGAATATTAAGAATAACATTTTGACCACTTGAAGGAGGAATTAGACTTTTTTGGTCAACAGTAAATATATAGTTAATTTCTTCTTGAGCAGGATTTTGTTTAATATCTATAATTTCAGTTTTATTGCTTTCCATCTGTTTAATAATAATACTATCTGTACGAACATTAGTAGTATCATTAGCAGACATATACCATTTAGCTTTATCAGAAGTATTATTTTTAAGAAGCCCTTTATCAGAAGAAGCTGTATAAGGAATATTAGTTTTGTCTCCTTGAGCAACACCATTAACATAAGTTTCTTTATAAGACTCAACAGTTAACGTAACAGGATTAGCTCCATCGGCATTAATAGTATTATTATCAACAGAAGCAACAAGTCTATATTTAATTTCTTTATTAAGACTATCTTGATGCAAATCAATTTTCCTATTCCCGGAAACACCAACTTCGTCACGCTCAATAATAATAGCGGCAGAACGAATTTCTTCGGTATTAGCTTCCGCACTTACTCTATTACCTTTGACTTTAAAATAAATACTTGAAGAATAAGCATTATAAGGAACATTAATTTTATCTCCAATTGGAGTTCCTTCTTCTCCTATGAGTTCTTTATAAGATTCAATGGTAAAAACTTTACTACCACCCTCGGCAGGTATTTCAATAGAAGTAGGGTCAATATTTATAGTATAACGATAAGTATAATCATTTACTTCTTGAGTAACTTTACCTTTAAGAATATTGCCACTTTCATATTGAACTAATTTAAATTCAGCAACACGAGCTTTAAGTTTATTTTCTCGAATAACAAGAGCGTTGTTTGAATCAGTATAACTAAGCCAAGAAGCATCTTCGGAATTATTAAGAACAAAATCATATCTAATATTAAAAGTCTCTTCTTTGCTTCCAATAGAAACAATCTTCTGAGATTTAATATTAAAATAAAGAGTTTGTCCAAGACCATTATCTTGAATATTCAGTTGACTTTCATCATTGGCTTGAAAAACATAATTCGTATTAGTATCAGCAAATTGATATTTATCACCAGTGCAAGTAACTTCAACTTCACTATCTTCTACACGAATAGTAGAAGTACCAACATTAACGCCTGTATATTTTTTAAGCCCACGAACTACAAAGTCATATATACGATTTGCTTTATCAACATCTTCTCGATAATAAACATAAACAGCATTTTTAAAAAGGTTCCAAAGTTGAATAATGTCTTTATTCTTGTTATTACAAACATTATCACAACCAGCAATAGCAGACACTCCATAATCTATAAGTAAATATTGAATTTGTCTATAAGTACAAACCCAATCTATAGGAACTTTTATATTATGTAAAACAGTATTTTCCATATTCAGAAGTATTAAATATTACATCAATTTTTTCTTTCTCTTTATCAGTAAGAAGAATATCATAATCAATACAACTACGTATAATATCGTAAAAATAAGAACTACCAAAAAGATTAGCAGAAACAAATCCAAGATTTATTTTATCTATATCTTTACAAATAACGTTGTTAATATTATTACGAAGTTTATCTCCAATTCGTTTAAGTCTTTTATCGTTATTCATGGTCGGTATATTTATTATTAATATAAACTATCCAATCATTAATTTTAACATAAAGAATATTATATATTTGATTAATGCGGATTTTATCTTCTTGACAGTTATAAATAATACCAAGTATATTGTTAAGACAATCTTCTTTCCATTCTTCTTTTAAAAATAAAGAAATAGGACGACCATCAATATCATATTGAGAAAGATTATGATAAACTTTATAATATTCGGCATTAATAGTTTGTTTGATATTAGCGACAACAAGATTCTTATTAAGGTCAATATTATTGTTTATAATAATATTTCTACAAAAGTGAGCAATTCTTGATTGAAAATTAAAAAACGAAAGCTCAATTACCATCTTACTTTTCTCAACATCTTTACGAAGAGCATCTTGAAAAAGTTTATCAAGAATAGTATTAAGTCTTACAACATTATTACTAACTTCTTTAATAGAGTTAACCATTTCAATCATAGGTTTCTGTTGGTCTTTATGACGAAAATAGTCAATACCTTTAATAACTATAGTATAAAGAATAAAAATACAACTCGATATTATAACAGCAGTAAGCGAATAATCTTTAAGAGCTTGATTAACAAAATCAATAGTGGGCGCGATTTCAGTCATGGATATTAAACAATAAAAGCCACTATTACCATAAATACTTATAGTAACAGTGGCTTTGCGTATTATACAAATTATTTGCTTACTATGTTAGGCAGCAAGTGCAGCCAAGATTTTGTCGATAGTCCCAATAGCGACAGCACCAGTAGGTACAGCTATTTGTACAATTTGATTAATACTCTGGTCAACTGTCTTCATTTCACGAGGTTCGGCAAAACGAATTGTATAAACAGTAAATCCAGTATCGGCGGAATCATCTTGAGCCAAAGGATTAAGTGGGAAGTCCGGATAAATCAGCTCACCGGCGTCTTGGTAAGTATATTCGATACCAGCATCGGCAGCAGCCTTGATAGCCAAATCGGTAATGTACTTAGCATCTGCAACAGCTGCAGTAGCATGTGTCTGAGTAACAGCAGTTCCGAACAAATCATCGCCAAGTGTCAGCTCATAATCAACGCCTTTTTCTTTGGCAGTAACCGTAACTTTACCAGCGGAAGCGACAGCAGTAACGCCAGCACCAACATTTGCTGTAATCTGCGAAGCTAATGCAGAAGCAATAGTGTCAACAATATCGCCAGCTTTTGCACGGACAGTAGCAGTCCATTTGTTACGTTCGTTAAAACTAACTCCTTTCTTTACAACAACAACGGTATAATCGCTTCCTGCTACAACATCAGCAATAGTAAAATTACCAGTATATTGAGTAGAAGCAGCATAAACCATTTTGGAATAAGAGAAGTTATTCTTATAAATAGGAACAACAAGTTTACCGCCTTTGGCATCAGATTTACCAAGATAAATATAACCTTTGTCCTTAATCTTAGTACCGTCACTGTCAAGAGTTTCAACTCCAGAAACAAGAGCTACGAAAGCAAGTTGACCAACGGCAAGACTTGTAAGAGCAGTAGGATAAGCAACTTTATTACCTAAAAGAAATTGTCTCATGGTTAATAATATTTTAATTTACTTTTTGTTCATTAGGACGAGTAAAAGTCTGTTTATAATACTGAACAGCAAGTTCAATTATTTCTTGAATAAGATAATCAGGCATATCACAATTTACATTGTTAGATGGATTTTCTTCATCAAGTCTAACTTTATTAGGTGTCTTAATGTAATTATAAACAAGAACATTAGGGACAGCCTTAGAACTACCATTATATATTTCAACATTCAATTTATCGTCAATAGAAACAGCAACACAAATAGGATGCTGTTTGGTAGCACGATTGCAATAATCTCGAAGACTTCTTTGAAGATATTCAGCTTCGATAATACGACAATCATAAAGAGCTTTGTCACCAACATAACCAATGGAAAAACGAGTATAAAACATTACTTCTTTATTATCAACCTTAGCAAGAAAAGGATGAAGCTCAGTATTACCCCCCGTAAGGGATGAGCCTGATACTTCTCCTTTCTTAGCAAGATTACGCAGAGCATTAAGTTGAGAAATGTCTGCGTTAGCTCTAACAATTAAGTCATTAACAGTTTGAGCATTCTCTGCAATGATATTTCGAGTTTTGGTTATAATGGCAAAATTAAGACAAATATCAACATCTTCTGGAAAAATAGCACGAACAGTTTGCAGCCCCATGCGTTGAGCAACTTCTCTGAACGTGACGTGCATCTGTTCTATATCCATAACTTAAACAAGTTTTAGTTGATTTTCGTAAGCGGCAACAGTAGCTTCATTTTCAGCATTCTTGAACCAAGCAGTAGCCTCTTTCATATTAGCTCCAATAAAATCACCATTAGCAGAAACAATATTTTGACTATGCGGATGTCTAATAAGAATACCATAAGCAACAAGACGTTCAATCAGAGATTTAACAGAAATATTACGGTCATTGTAAAGCTCATTAAACTTAGCAGGTTCTTTCTGGCTAAAATAGTCAAGATTTTCTTGTTTAACAAGGTCATCTTCAGCAAGTGCAGGAACAATAGCTTTATTCTTCAATACACAATACTGAACATAAACATCTTCAAATGCTTTATCATTAGCAATAAGAGTAACAAAGTTACGCTTAGCATTATTAAGTTCAAGACGTTGCTTAGCCTTAAGCTCATTTTCTTTTTGTTCGTCTTTAAAATAAAAACGAATATGTTCTTTGTTAATAAGAGAGTGGTCTTTAGCAACATCAGAATATAACAAGCAATGACGATAAAGAAGATAATCAGCTACATTTTCCGGACTACCATATTGCCATTTAGTTGATTCAAGAGCGTTAAGTTTAACAATTCTATTCTCAATGGCACGTTTAAGAGCGATAGCATCACCGCGCTTAACTTGAGCAAATTCAGTTTCAATAGCTTCTTCTTTTTTCTTGAAAGCAAGATAATCTTTAAAATGATTATAATGGAAAGTAAGATTAAGACGAAGACCAAGCTTGTCAACTTTAACCTGAAAATTATTCAGATATTCTTTAATACGTCTAACGAAATTTTGGTCGTTAGGAGAAACACCAATAAGATTAGGAAAGTAAGCTTCAAGTTCACCTTTGTTGGCACAAAGAGCATTTGAACTTCTAATACAGCTACCAATATATTCGTTACGTTCAGCAAGTTCTTTATCATTAACTCTGCGATACAAAGAATAATTAGAAGCAAGAGCTATAACCATATAACGAATATCAACATAAGCAGCATCAGCTTCTTCTTGTTTTCTTTCTACCATAGTGGCAGTTGGTTTCTCTTTATCTACTGTTTCAGTAGGAGCAGCAGGAGCGGTGTTTTCCTGTTTATTTGCAGCACCACCAGCATTAAGTATTGTAGGCATATCTTTTACTGTTTAACGATTAATTATAATTTACATTGCAACAAGAACATCTTCGTCGTGTTGTTTACTTGCAATCCCATGCTACCCTTAATCTCGTAACGAGACATATCAATTTCAGTAGCAGCACGATTAGAAGTAGCAACACCCCAAGAAGCAGGTATCGGAGTCATACCCTCAATAACCTTAGCAATATATTCTTGTCCTTTCTGACGAACAATGCGAACGTTACGTTCACCTTTGTATGTAGAGAAATCAATAAAGCAAGCTTGATGAGAAGTAATAGGCAGACCTGTACGAGGATGAATTTGTCCATTAGCTTTAGCAGCTTCGGCAATAGTACCCTTATCGAAGAAAGAGCAATGTTTAACAGTAATAATATGTCCGTCCGGAGTAATGTATTTATTGAAATACTTACCGTAAGCAAGAGCATTACCGTTATCCATAATCTTCTTTTCACCGAGAGGAGTAATAAAACCTTTGCTCATAGCTTCGTTCTCAATAGCATGTTGGAAGTCTTGAATAAAACCCTTACCAGCCATAAGAACAATCTCCATTGTACCATCATCGGTATCTTTATTAAGAACGTCACCAACAGTTCTTTCCAACTTTGTCAACGTCAAGAACTCACCGTAAGTATCATAGTTACTTTCACGGCAAATTTCAAGCATACCAGCAGTACGAGGAATAGGCTTACCATTATCACGGTCTTTAAGTTTAATAGTACCGTCTGGCAGTCTGTTATAGGTCGATAACCACAGCCGTTCTTCGTTCATTACTCTCATGTTCAAGTTGAATTGGCGCATTTCTTCGGAAATCCAAAGATTAGTAGTACCACCACTTTCTCCTTGTTGGAACTCATATTTAGTAACAACATTAGAAATATTACCAGCAACTTCTTTAGAGAAACGGAAGAACTCAAGCTGAGAAGTCATCTTACCTGGTCCCATAGTATTACTACGATTACCTTTAGAATAAGATTCTGAAACGGTAGGAGCAGCAAGAGACCAATAAGTTCCTTTAGTTAAATTATCAAGGTCGCAGAAAGCAGTCGGGTCGGGATTAACAGGAGCCAAAATATAACCATAACCGTAAGCAGATTCACCAAGGTCTTTCTGAATACGATATTGAGTTCCATCTGGAGCAATCAAACCATACTGTTCAATAAACCAATGAGTAGCAAAATGTACTTCAAATTCAGCACCGCCAAGACCAGGTTTAGAATTGGAAGCATTGAAATAAGTAATATAATCAATAAACTTCATGCGTCCCATAGTCTTCCAAGTCCATTGTACAGTAGCAACGCTATCAGTACCTTTTGCACCTTGACCCTCAGTCATAAAAGTAAGAGGGAAACGGTCGTCATCAAGACCATAGTTGTAAGTCAAAAACGCATTAATTTCAACTGGGCTTTGAAGCATAAGATTAGCAACACTTTCTTCGTTGCTATATCCTCTATCATCATAACGCCCAGTTTCAAGAACTCGCATTGTGTACATAATGAATAATTTTATTTAGTTATTAACTATAACCAAGAGCAGAAGCTATATTACCAGCAACACTCTTTGGTTTCGGTGGAGTAACTCTAATAGTGGCAGTTTGTTTTGCAGCGGCTGCCTTAAGACGAAGATTTTTCGTTTCTTTATTAGTAACAGCCAAGTCAACAAGATTAGAATAACTTCCGCCTGTAAAAGTAAGATAAGCACGAAGCAAATCGTCTTGAAGTTGTTCCTTTGCATCACGAGCAGCCAAATCTCTTTCATAACGACTATAACCTTTGTCATCAACTTGATAAAGATAATTAAAGAAATCATTAGGAGTAGCTGCAATTTGTTTGCCGTTCTTATTAATAATGATAGTATCAGGTATTTTATAACCTGCAATCTCTTTACTATCAACAACAGCTTTAACACTGTTCCAGTAATCGGCTTCTGCTTTACGTTCTGCTTCAAGTTTGGCTTGAGCTTCTTTAGCTTGCTGCTCTTTAAGAGCGGCATCTGCTTGTTGAAGTCCAACCAATTCACTTTTAGCAACATCTAAAAGAGCGTTAGTATCTTTCAGATACTTAATGTAAGCATCAACATCACCGTGACGTTTATTCTCTTTGTAGGCTTCACGAATAATAGCTTCTTGTTGTGCAATATTATTTTCGTCAATAGTAATAGAACTTCTGTCTTTAACTTCTCCAAATCCACGAGCATCGTTACCATTAGCTACGTAATAATTCAGAAAGTCAGCAACAATAGGATATTTATCAAGAAGAGTTTGAACTCCAGCTTGAGCAATTTCTTGCTTCTGTAATTCAATAACTTCATTAACATATTGAGCAATACCCTCAGGAGTATTATCAAAGGCAATCGGTTTATCGTTCTCATCAGTAACTTCAACACCAATAGCTTTGATAATCGAATCAACATCAATAGAAGTTTCTTTATTCTCATCAACTTCAAATTGAGCAAGATAATCTTTAACTTCTGCGGCTTCTTTAAAAATCTTATTATCTTTGTCAACAAGATTACCCTCGCTATCAACAGTATAAGATTCTTCACCAATAGAAATAACAGTACCGGCAACTAAATCTCCAAATTTATCATCAGCAGGTTTGTTACCGTCATCGACAGGTTTATTATCTCCAGCATTATCAGCTGGTTTATCAGCCGGCTTATCAGCAGGTTTCTTATCATCTCCAAGACCAGTAGTTTGACCAGTAGGGTCATCTATTACTTTACCTGCGTCTAAATCTGTAACTGGTTCTTGTGGTTCAGTATTACCACTTCCGCCAAAACCAAAATCAATCTTAGGCATAACTTTATCTTTTATTGGATTAATATTATAAGACAAAAGTATAATATATATAATATGGTGTTCAGCAGGTTTATCCTCTACGGGGGAGATTGGTTGCTATATTTCTGCTGTTAAAAATCGCATCAGAAGCGCATCTACGCTTGCAGCCGTTATCCACATTGAACAATTTTATCGAAAATGATTAATCTATCCGCTTTCATATAAGCGTGGCATAGTGGGCTTTAAAATGCGTCTGTTAGTAAACAATATTTACAAATCTAATTTATCTCATTAAGAACAAGAGTATTATAAACAAAAATGCCGCTACTACTCTCACGAGCAATAACGGCACATTCTACAAAACACACTTTAGAAAAGATTATTTTTTATCATATTTATTTTTATTAGCTTTGGCAATTTTATATTGAGTATCAGCTTTATAAATATCTGTAGCTGCTTTAAGTTGTTGAGCTTTAGCATCATTGGCAATCTTTTGCCGTTCATTCATTACTTTTTCACGCTCAATATTATTCTTAGCAACATTAGCAGCATTAGTCACAACAAGGGATGCAGCAGAGTCACCCCCCGTAGAGGATAGCGTAGCTTTCACAGCCTCAATTTGACTATCAAGATATTTTTCAAGACTAAGAGTTTGTCTATCTTGCTCTCCTTGCGCTTGTATCTTATCAAGTTCATATTGTTGTAAAGCCTGAGCATTCTGAGCATCAAGTTGCTTCATGTGTTCTTCATGTTGACGATTAAGTTCTTGGAACTTATTAATAGCCTTTTTAATCTCTGCTGCATTATCTCCATCAATAGCAGCGGCAGCTATAGCAGCATCACCATTTTGTGCAGCACTAAACGCAAACTGTTTATATTGATTAAGTTTATCTCTTTCTTTAGCAGAAAGCTTAGGCATAATCACATAGTCTGCATAAAGATGAGAATTAACATCAAGACTAAAGTATTTAAGCTGTCCATTGTTCTTATCTTTATAAGAAGTTTGTAGACCGTCAATCCAAGCAAGTTTAGAATAATCTAAATCACGCTGATAATCGTGAGCACGCATGTGGTCAAACATAAACTCAACAATAACACTACCCATAGAACCACGAATAATAGCTTGTTCAGTAACTCCTTTACCAGCACTATTAGCAATTTCACCATAACGTTGAGGAGTCATATCAACTTTATTCATAGCAGCTTGTTCATTCTCAGCAAGAAGCTGTCCAAGTTGAGTAATATAATCAGAGGTCTGACTATTAAGCATACGAGTTTGTTGAGCTTTAATCATGCCCTGGTCATCTTCATCATCAATATAAAGAACACCATCAGCGGCCATGCGATAAATAGTATCTTCAGGAACTTTACCAAGAAGAGAACGAGCAATCATTAACACGTTCAACTTATTCTTCGCAATAGCCATTTCTCTATGATAAGCAACAATATTACCAAATATCTGATAAGGAAGAACTATATCAATAATACTGAAACGACCAAAACCAGGAAGAAGTTCCATAATACCATTATAAGGGAGCTTACCATTGCGATTGTAAGCAATAGGACGACATTTATAAGGATAAACAGCATTGTTTCGAGTACCTATTCTATCGGCTTCAAAAACTTGCGATTCCCAAATCCATTCAATATTAATATCTCCAGCTTCGGTATTAAGAACATAATCTTCATCAACAACTCTTTCACCAATAATACCACCAGCTTGATATGTAAGAATACCTTTCTTAACTTGTCCACGCCAAACTACATGCCAAACTTCAATAAGATTTGTATTCAAATCACGAATCATAAGAGGGTCGCTTTTAAAATACTCACGTTCTTTGTCACTAAATTTGGCACAACGGTCTGGATAACGCTGTCTATAATTATCCCAATAAAGAAGTCCTTTGTCGTCTTGTGAAATATTACGACCATTGATATAATAAGTATCAAGATATTCCTTGTCTTTATCATCAAGCATATCATAATATTCATCAATAATTTGTTGAAGCGTCATCATTCGACGTTCGGCAAACATATCGTAATCTTCAACAAGAACATTATCATTAGGAACAGGAAAAGCATCTCTATTAGAAACAACTCGTTTAATAATTTGATTTCCTTTTACTTCGGTATAAGTATAAACTCTACCAAAAGCAACCCATTCAAAATATGCACGAGCGTATAAAGCAGCAGAATCAGTCAAATCATCAATAACACCAAGAATTTCTTGTCCTTGAGCAGACATATCATCAATATAATCTTCATTGAACTTCTTAACAAAAGCTTCAATATCAAAATTATCTTGAGGATTAAATTGCTCGGGTTGTCCACCTTGTTCTACAAATGCTTGATAATTATGTTGAATACATTCAGCTATTTTAGCTTGAACAATCTGCATAAGTTCTTGACGAAGCTTAGCATCACGAGAAAGAACTACTTCGGGATTATTAGCCCCTACAATAAAATCGTGAGGATTCTGAATATATTCTCCAATATATCTACGAATAACACCATTAACTATATCGTAATTACGCATAGTAGCTGGAAAACGAGTATATTCTTTTTTCTCAGAATTATAAGGATTAATAGTTTTTTTATAAAATTCAGGACTAATCTCCCCTTTAAGGAAAGCATATTTCTGTTCAACTTCATCATCACGAGCAATACTTTTGCCAGCAGCAATAACATAATCGCAACAATTGGCATAGTATTCAAACTTATTCCGTTCGGCAGCACTAACACGCTGCTTAGGAAAATTAAAATTATTACTAAAATACATATTCATATAAAGTTTAATTTAACAATAAGCAGTGTATCTATTATAAACATAAAGAGTATTAGTTAAACACTCAAGACGAATACAAAAATATTCATTACAAAAAAGATAAGTACTAAGTTCTTCCATATTAATACCAATTACGTTTCCAAAACTTTTCTGCTGCATCTTGACTTTCAAGAAGTTTCTTTCTATTACTATTCTCACCTTGAGCTTTAATATCAAGAGATTTATTATAAATAGCTATAAGAAGCATTTCAGAAACACGGTCAAAGTTACCAACAGGATTCCATTTTTTAAGTTCAAGAATATCTTGATAACAAGGAATACGAGTAAAAAGATAAATAGGTTTACCCTCTTCATCTTTACCTATTTCTGTATAAAGAAACTCTTTAAACAAACGAAGAGCATCAAGCTTCTTTTGTCCATCTGTAATATTATAACCATAAGATTTACTAACAGCACCTTTTAAAGTAGTGTCCCATACAAAGAGAGGTTCAAAAGCAAGATAACGAGTAGCTTTCCATTTGCTAAAATTGGAAACAGTTTCACCGCGGTTAACCTCAACAATACCAGTTCTTACACAATTATAATAACGACAAAGTTGATAAAAAATTCTATCAGCTTCTTCAAGTTTATTAGGACGTCCATAATAAGCAGCACAACATTTTAGTTTATAACCATTTCTTGCAGATGGCATTTCCCAAACATGAATACTATTATGAGAATGTTTATCGGTAATTTCTTTAGCATCTTTATTAATACCAACTGGGTCATAAGTGGCAGCATAAGTACCCTCTGGAATTTCTTTAATTTCACGGTCGTCTATGTATCGAATATCATATTGAGGATGAAACCAAATACGAATACAACCATGAGGATGTTCATTTCCTTTACGGGGTACACCTTGTATCCAATCGTAAACAACAGCATCAGGATTTTCTTCTTTAATACGTTTATTAGATTTAAAAACAAGACTGCTACCTTTCTCTTCAAATTGACCATCAACATAAAAGTTATAAACACTGTCTGTACGAAGACGTTCTTCATAGTTAATAAGTTCTTCACTTGTAAAAAGATTTTCAGTAGCACTACTAAAACTTTCGGCAGGAAAAAGAGCACGTTGACCACAATAATTAATAAACTTAGCAAAAGTCTTAGTTTTAGCTTTCATATCTTCACGAGCACGCATAGCAACTTTAAGACCAATATCGAGATTGCTATTACCATTTTCATCAACAGCAGCAACACCATCTACGCTTCCCTCAAGACCCCAGCAATAAGATTTAAAGAAACCACAAATCTCATTACGAGCATCTTTATCCCAAACATTCTCAAAAGGCATAAAGTTAAATTCACCAGGAGCATAAAAGTTTTCTTCAAAGACTTGCATATTGGTAGCAGTAGCAGTTCCCCAAGCAACAAGAAAACCAGTAGTAATATCACCAACTGTCATAGCAGGTTCAGTCACAGTCATAAACTCATTGAAATTCTGCATTGTAGAAAGTTCTTCTACATTAATACCAACAGCATCTTTACCAATGGCGCAGTCTGGATTATTATTAGCAGAAACAGAAATAAGAGAACTTTGCCAACTATCTTCTGATTCTACGCCATTCGGAAGTCTAAATCCAAGACGAAAGTCTTCAGCACTACTACTATAAATACCACGTTTAAACATAGTCTTTTCTTCATAAAAACGAAGAGTATTAAGAGCAAAGTCTGTAAGACCACCTTTCTTAATAAGATATTTATTATCAGCAGCAACGTTGATAAATACTTTATGTTTACGAAGATTTATAGCATTAGCAGCACGTGCAGCATTCATATAAGAAAAACCACCACGTCGAGTCTTTACAATAATAAGATGAAAACCATTATTCTTAGCAAATTCATAAACTGCATGTGTCCAAAATTGAGCATCGACAAAACGAGGAAAAGCAAACTTCTTTTCACCAGTAGCTATACGACCAAAAGAATTAATACTCGCTTCATCAGTACGCTCCATACGAGTATAATTAAGAAAATTATAATAATCACCGCTTATATGAACATCTTCAATAGAACCATCCGGATTTTGCCATATAGGAGCACTAAAACCATTCTTTCTACGGTCTGCTTCACGCTTACGAAGCTGTCTATAAGGAATACTATCTTCTTTAAAATTAGTATATTTATTTCCATTGGCTTCAAAATAATCAGCCATTTCTGTAAGTAGATGAACATTAACAAACTTACCTGGCTTAATATTCATAATAAAACCACCACTGTCGCCAATACGGAAATGATTATAAGGGTCATAATAACCTTTTTCAGAAGCAAGCGGATAACGGCTTTTATCTTCTTCTATAAACGTTTTAAAAGGATATTTTTCAGCAGCCATATCTTTATTTGACTAATAACAATACAAGAAAAGCTGATGCGAAAGCACCAGCTACACCACCAATAATCTTAGTCTTTTTCTTAGACTTATTAAGATTACGTTCTAAATTTTGTCTTGCAGTTTCAGAAGCAGAAGCATATCGCTTCATTTCTTCATAACTGTTACTAAGAATATCTATTTTCTTATCTTTAAGATTAATAATACTGTCTTTAAGAACTATAACAGCAGCGTCAATTTTAGCTTTGGTCATTATAATATTTGCAGTACGTAAATCATCAATAGCTATTCTAACACTATCCCTTGCTTCAACCCCCCGTAAAGGATGAGCGAATAAGCTCGTAGAATTTATCAACAGTTGCACTATCATCAAGATTGAGAACATCATCAATAACTTCTTTTTCATAAGTATTATAATTTATAATTGTACTATCAAGACGTTTAATAGAAAGTTCAACGGAGTCAATCCGAACCTTATTAATAACAGTATCGGGCAAACCATTTATTAGCTGAAACGAACTTACTACACCCGACTTATTCAATAATATAATTGTTATTGATAAATTAATTAACGCTATAATCAATACCATTATCAAAAGCTTCTTCATAACTCCGTTGAATTTATTAGTTAATAGATACAAGTTTATTTAAAAGGTCAAGCGACCATTTACCAGTTTCTCTAAGGTCAAGCACACGTTGAGCAAATTTAATAGCAGCAGTCTGACCTTGATTAACAGCAGTGTCAAACATTTGCTCAGCAACAAGTTGATTTGGAACATCATCAAGTTCAAAACAATCCCAATATTTGTCTTTATAAAGGTCTTGAACTTTCTTTTCAAGTTCGGGAGTTTTTTTAAGAATACCTTTAAAAGTAGTAGGATGAGCTTTTTTAATAGCATCAATAGAAATCCAACCGTTCCAATTAGGATTAGCTCTACGAGATATTCCTTTATAAGTTTCACCACCAGCATCATCGGGGTCGAAACAATAGCCGCCCTCAGCAGCTTCAATCTTTTTATAAGCAGTTTTAAAATCAGCCATAATTTAAGGTAATTTGTTATCGGGAAAAATAAAATACCAATCTTTAACTCTAAATTGTAAACGACCAGCTTTAGCATTTCGTCTACAACAAGTAAGTATTTGGCTATTTACAGTTCCACATACTTGGTTACATTCAAAAAGACTACGAAATACATCAACTTTGTTTTCGTCATAAATACTTATACGAACAACTTTAGTCGAAGTTCCTTGTTTATTCACATACGGCATCGGCAATAAAATATTTATCTGGATAAACAATCTTATTAAATAAGTCAACGGCTTCACGTTTTAAATAATGAAGTTCGTCAATATCTTCTCCATTAGAAGTAAAGGCTTTAATAGTAATATAAAAACTAATACCAATAGTAATAAGTTTTTGAACATAAAACCCATATTCTAAATCACATCCATCTTTGGTTCTAATAAGTTTATCGTCATAAATAACACGATACTCTCCTACAGTCTTAATAACTTGCATAATAACATCTTATTCATTAAGTACACGATTAATCCAACCTCTAAGATATTTAATATTGTTACCTTTGGCTGCAATCTCATTATAATGACGAATACGTTCAAGTTTATATTTAGCAACAAAAAGTTCAGCACTAATAGCAGTATCAGCTTTATAAGCATTAAGACTGTCTTGAGTTCTACGAAGTTGTTCAGTAAGATTAACAATAGTTATACTATCCGTGGAACTCCCCCGTAGAGGAATGTACTTGATAATAGGCTCTGGATTTTTATTATAAAGAGCAGCTCCAGAAAGTACACCAAGTATAATACCAATAACTAAACCAATAATAGTATTTTTCATAATCCAAGAGTAAAATTACGTTTAACATCTTGAGCTTTAAGTTTAGCTTTTCTATCAGCTAAAATAAGTTCAATTTCTTTTTCTCTATAAGGAAGAGTATAAAAAGTTATCTTCTCTGTCGGATTCTCTTTAATATGATAAAGTCCATCAGGAAAACGTTTAGGCATTCCATACTCGTTAAGTTCAAAATCACAATCAATATGAGCAAGCCAAAGTCCTCGAATTTCAAGACCTGTTATAAGATTAACAGCTTTAGCATACATACTCAATTGAAGATTATAAATACTTCCATTACAATGAGGAAGATTGTTAACAGGTGGAAGAAGAGTTTCTTTTTTCTCTACCCATTCATTAGTCATTTGAGCAGGTTTCTGTTTCTTATCTTTACGATAATAACCAGATGTAAATATAAGCCCGCCACGATTGGTTTTCCAATCTCCAATTACAGCTTTATTATCCCATTCATTAACAAGAAGAACATCAATAGTACCACTGATAAGATAATCAATAAGAAACATACCAATCTCAGCATAAATCTTATAACCAAGACTAACGTATTTTTCAAAGACTTCGTAAAGATTATTATATTTATAATCAGTAGCTTCTTTAAATTCTTCTATATTAAGAAGTTTATAATTAACATTAATAGAACTTAAATCAGCAACAGTAATCATTTCTCCGTCACCATCACGTTCAAGATATTGAATAGCTTGTTTAAATTTACTTGCTCCTTTGATACCATCTTCAAGTCCATTATGAGCAATAGTACCTCGTTCACAAGCTTCTTTAGTAATAGTGCTCCATTGAGCTTCAAGTTGTTTTTCTGTAACACCAAGCTCTTTAGCTTTCTTATGTAGCCAGTATTCTTTATCAAATTTAGGAGCATAATTATGAAGTATAGTAGTAGTACTTATATAATCATTACCAAGAGTATCATTATATTTATGTTCCTCTTCATGAAATATAAGCTTAATTCCATTGTATCGTTTATCAATATTCATAGCATTAGTCCTCGTCAACCATTGAAGATACAATTTTAACACCGCCACGAGCAGTTCTTGTTTCTTCTTCGTAAGCCGCTTCTTCTTCTGCTTTCTTAAGAGCAGTAATAAGATTTGGTAAATCAGTTATACGTTTATTTATCTTATCCATATAATCAATAAATACACCAGCGTCTTCGGCAGATAATCCGCTTTGAAGTTTATCGTTAAGTTGTTCATTGATTATATTAGATGAAACAGTGATATTACGAATAGCTTTTTGAAGAGATTCAACAGCTTCGCCAGCAATACCACATCGTTGGGAATGATAACGCTTAATAAGCTTCTCAACTAAAAGGTCAGGTGTATAAGTAGTAGGAAGGTCAAAATTTTCACGAGCACGTTGAAGAGCTTCGCTACGACTAAGACCTTGACTAAGACAAGGGCCTTTAGGGTCAGCAAGATAATAAATAACACCAACTTCTTTAATATACATTTCTTTGTTCTTAGAAGTATCTCTAACAAAAAGAAGACGAACGTCTTTATCAAGAAGTTGAGTAATGCTTGGAGCAGCAGGCATTCCTGTCTTATCAATAGTAAGCAGTTGGTCAATCAGAATAGGCTTCGACATAAGCATCATTAAGTTCTTGATTAAACTCTACAACATGAAGGTCTTTATGAAGATAAATATAAAAATTAGCATAAGATACTCCATGCTTTTTAGCAAGCTTAACCCAAAGTTTATAATTCTTGTTTCTATTTTCTTTTTCAATACGACGTTGAAGTTCGGTATTATTAATCTCAAATTTCTTCCGTTTAATAAGATTGTCGCGAAACTCTTTATATTCTGCTTCGGGAAGAGTTTCACGAGCTTCTTTTAGTTCATGGTAAGAAGCAACAATACTTTTACGAAGAAGATTACGTTGTGCAACTCCAATATAAGGAATATCAACAGCTAATTCTTTAAGAAATTGTTTAGATGCTTCGTGTTCTAAATTTTTAATAATAGCACGAGTAAGAAGTCTTTCTTCATCATTAGCAAAATCAATATCTTTAAGAACGTTCTCGTAATCTTTATAAACTAAAACATAATCCTCACCTAAATCAACTCCGTCAAGAATATTATCAAGTTTTTCTTCAATCATATTATCAACTTTAGTGAGATAAAAAATAAAGCCGCCAACAAGAATATCAAAAATAATATCTGTTAGCGGCTTGGATTTATTTAAAATACAGGCAGGAAAGACTTAATTAAGATTACTCTTATCATGTTCAACTTTAGTGCAAGCAATATTAGCATCTTGTGAATAAGAAGCTTTAATATCACAAAGAGGAACAATTTTAAATTCAACAAAGAAAACATCAGGAGCAGACATTTTAGCTTCGTGTGCACCAAGAGATTTTCCACCATTAAAGAAAGAACCATTCATAATAGCTTTGGAAAGCTCACTATCACTAAGACAATATTCGCAAATAGCGCCAAAACAAATAGCGTTATTACGAAGTGATAAATGAGTTCCACGTTCAAGAGAAGAAGTATCAACAACAGCAAGGTCACCAACAGCAAATGGAACTTTAGATTCATTGTCTTGAATTTTAGCAATAAGAGGAACAACTTCTTTAGTTCCATTATTACCACTCTTAAAATCGGAAAGAATACTAAAAAGTCTATCTTTATAACAGATAGCAATAATAGCATAATTATTAGCTATCTTCACATCATTAAGAAGAGCTTTAAAGTATCTCTCATCAATTTCAGAAATAGCAGTAGGAACTTCAATAGCATACGGCTTTAAATCGCTTTTAATTCGTATCATAAATAATTTATTTAGTTAAACAATCAATACCAGCATCACCGACTTTCATTTTACTTTTCTTATTAACAGGCTTTTTATTATTACGAGAGCCAGGAACATAGTCGGCTTTATATTCATCTCGTTTAATAGCCTTAATCTTATCAATAATATTATCCATACTTATTTTGTTTCTGCAAGTATAAATATTATCTTTAATAAGAGCCAATTCGTTAAACTATTTTTAACAATTTTTTCTAAGCCTATTTTCAGCCTCACTAAGCGATTCTTTATTAAAATAATACGGTAGCTCATTTTTCAAATTATCGTGCCATAGTGGGCAAATCTGAAAGCGTAGCGGGCTATTATCGGCTCGTTTTTCTTATGCCCAAAATTGCTCCAGCAAGCACACGTGTTGACAGCTTTAATATCAGCAATAAGAGCAAGAAATGCAACAATAACAAGAACGAGAAACGGAGTAGCAGATATAGGCACATTCACCCCCCGTAAAGGATTCAGCTATGCAATGCTTAACGCAGCTTTAATAACAGGAATAATAAGAGCTTTAATAGTTTTAATAGCATTAGAAACAATAGCAGCTTTAATATCAAGACCAACTCGTAGTTCAATCCTCTACGGGGTGTGAGTGCGGCAATATCATCAATAACGTCAAGATTGGCAGAAACGTCTATATCGTGATAACTACATTATATAATATAAAAATAATGCTTACGAACATGCTCCGGTTATTGATTATATGTATATATACTATATATTATATATAATAAGAGAAAAATATAAATACTTAATAATCAGCTATTTATGTTTAAAAAATAGTACACAACTATTGTACTAAAGTTGCCTATTTTTCGCTAACTTTAGTACAAAAAATGTACTATAATATGGAGTATTTTAAAGCTAATAGAGCTGTTCTCGAACATGCTCTCTTTGAGGATGAGAGTAATCCTTCTATTATTCTTCCTATGCCTAACAAAATTGCCTCTAATGCTACTGGAGAATATCTTGTTGCTACTGCTGGCAATTATGATATTATTAAAAAACGTAGTGTTCTTCATAATCATCTTCTTATTAATCACGATATTGTGAGTTATATGGTTGATTTTAATGTTATAGAGCGTGCTATGATTGCTTATATTTCTAAAACTATTCGTTATCAATCTAATGTTGTTCCTCTTTCTCCTGAAATACTTGCTGGTAGACTTAATCGTATTAAAATTTATCCAAGAGAATTTTATCCTGCTATTGCTCATCTTACTAATCTTAATATTATAAATCGTATTGAATATAATGGTCTTTATTGTGTTAATCCTCTTTATATATTTAAAGGTAGTATAGAACGTTTTATTGAAGTTTATGATACTTATATTGGCGGAACTGAACAAGTTTCTGTTAATGGTCGTATAATGTGTAATACTTTTGTTATTGGAAGAAAGGTTGGTAAAGACTATCATTATAGTGTTTATAAAAATAAAGATAGTGCTCTTAAAAAGATTAAGATTAATAAAGCTCAATTTAAAGCCGAAGAAGAACCTATTGATGTTACTCCTAAACCTGTTTCCAAACCTGTTATAAGAGATAATAACGGTAAAAAGATAAAGTTTAATTTTAGAAAGATTGATAAATGATAGTAACGCTGGTCTTGATAAGGCTGGCGTTTTTTATTGTGTTAAAGATAAGAATTGACGAGATGATGAGGCTAATAAAGCTGATAAAGTAAAGAGAGTTTAATAAGATGCAAGATATGATTAAGTTACAGAAGTTAAAAGAGATACAAAAGAAGATGAGAAAATAATAGGCTTCTTAATATTGGTAAGAAAGTTAATGAGAATGAACTTCTTTGTAATAGGCTAAATTTTTATATGAGAGAGTGTGACGATGTTAATAGGAATAATAAAGATGATATTTGTAAGGCTGTTAATAGGAAAGACGGTCTTAGTGGATAGGTTAAATTTTATACAAGTGAGTGTGGAAACGAAGGTACTGGGTATGAACCCCCGGTACTTGTGCTTCGTCTTGACACCCCCGTCATTGTTTATTAGGACTATATTATTATTGATAGATTTGTTTATTATATTTTTCGAGAAGTTTTTGCTTAGCCTAAGCAAACTCCTAAGCTACGAGTTCTCATTCATCAGCATCTAAATATCTCGACAGCGAACAAAAGATTTGTTGTCGTCAAGCGCAGGTTATCAGTCCTTACCACGCTTGCCAATATTAAAGGGCTTAATCTAACAAATTTATTTATTATGTCAACAGCAAACGAAATTGCGGCTAAACAAGCCGAAGAAGCTGTAAGAAAAGCAGCCGAAAAAGCAAGAAAAGCAGCCGAAGAAGCTGCAAACAATGGTGGTGCAGATGAAAATCTTTCTGCAAGTGCTAAAACACGTGAGCAAATTATTGCCGAAATGAAAGCCAACGACGCAAACTTTATTGCTCGTGTTACTATCAACGGCATTAATGCTTCTGAACGTGTTGCCGAAAATGGACACGAGTACAACAACTTAATGTTGTTGCTCAACAAGCCCGTAAAAGCAAGCATTTCACAGAAAGACGGTAGCCGGCAAATGGGCTTTACACAGTCGCTACAAGTGTCCGAATATCAACTTACGGCATTGATGCGTAGGCATCCGTTCTACGGGCGCTTTGTTAGCATGGTAGAGAACGCAATTGCAGCAGGCATGCCTGAGCCGTTCTTCTGCGGAATGGAAATACAAATATTAGCGGAGTTTGTTCCCGCTGGTGTTGTTGCTTCTAATCCGTTTACTCGTAATGCAAACGAGTATGGTGTTAAAGACTATGATAGATATATTTATCATGTTATCGAAGTCTACGAACCAACGGATGTAATGCTATTGGAAGAATACAAGGCTATGGCAATAGAGCTGCGCAAGATGATGTTAGACGAAATCAAAGCAGCTAAAGCAGCTAAAGTACAACGTGCTTCCTTGCTTGCTTCTATTGCTTCTACTGCTGAAAGTCCATTTTAATCTATTTGGGGGAGTTCTCTCCCCCTTTTATTCACCTTTTAATCTTTATTATTATGCTTACTTTAAAAACTCGTAAAACTATTCTTAGTATAGTTGCTATTGTTTTTGTTCTTATTGGTCTTTATTTGCTTGTGTTCTTTGCTGAACATCTTTCAATGCTTAGCTTTTGTAGTTCTTGCATTCTTGTATTTGGCGCTGTGCTTTTCTTTATGTTTGCTTATTTATTTGTATGGTGTAAATCATATATGGAATAGTAGTTTTGCTCGTGTTCTTCGTGAACGTGAGCAAGCTATTCGTGCGGAAACTCTCATTCATCAGCAGCTAAATATTATGGAAAACGATTGTGCTCAATCTGATAAGCTTTTTCATGCTCATCATTCAGATGATTGTGCTCAATCTGATAAACTTAATAATACTAATCATTAAACTCTTACAATTATGAACAAAGAAACATTCCTCTATCTTGACGGTCATACCGAGTATCATGAAGTTGACGATAATGCTGTTTATCATCATGTGACTGATGACAATCGTCTTAACTATCGTATTGATGTTAATGATGCTACATTTGAATGGCACAATAATATATAGATGCAGATAAATATATAATGTATATATCGTATATCTATAATAGACCTACTGACAATTCGTAACTGCTTGATTTTCATATAGGCACGAACTTGTTGATGTCGTTGGAACAGCACATTTTGCTGCACATGCGCATATAAATGTGCTGTTTTTCCTGCACTACTGCACGGAAATTTCCAATAATGATTATGTTTATCGATTATTAATCAAAAACATGTTATAATGCCGACAGTTAATCTGAATAAGAAAATCTTAGCAAAAGTTGTTAAAGATATTAATGCTGCTAAAGCTCATAATGATATTACAGAAAGTCAATTTGCTGCTGCTGTTAAAGTAATTGAAGATTATACTAATAATGTTATTGCTGTTGCAAAGAAAGTTGTTATTACTCCATTTGGTTTTGTTAATAAGAATAATATTCATACTGATACTTATTATCGTATTGGTGTTAGTAATGCTACTATTAATTTAACTAAAGAATCTCCTGGCAATGTTATATTTAAACGAGTTGGTGATGCTTATCTTGCTGCGCTTGAAAAAGCTACACCTATTCAAATATATCTGCTTGTGAGTATTGCTAGTAATCTTGTTTGGGGTAGTAATGTTATTATTATTAATCTTAAAGAGCTTTCTAAAGATAAAAAATGTAGTCTTAGAAGTCTTACATCAGCTATCGAATTTGCTTGTCAAAATAGAATTATAGCTCGTACTGATAAAAAGAATGTATATATTATTAATCATAATGCTCTATTTTATGGTAGATATGAAGATTTTGTTGCCGATTATAAAAGATATTACGGTGATAATACACATCCTGATTTTGTTAATGGTAAAGTTGTACTTAGTAAAAATTATATAATATGAAAGATATATTGAATAAAGCTCTTGCTGCTAACGCTGGTACGGATGCTGTTGCTAAAGTTATTGACGCTGTTGTTAATACTCCTCGTCAAGATGTTCAACCTAAGACTGATAAAGAAACTACTATTAAACGTAGTCTTGCTGTTGAGGAAGCTCTTGCTAAAAGATATAAAGCTCTTCAATATGCTGTTGCTGATATAATTGCCAATGCTGTTTATGGTCATATTGCTATTGTTCAAGCTGCTGATAATATTATTAAACTTGTTACTGCTGGAAAAATAATTGATATTGAAGATTATATTTGGAGCGCTAAAACTGTTCATAAGCTTGATGATGATGCCGATAGTGCAGCTAATGCTAATGCTAATCATATAGTTAATGTTGATGCTGCGGGTAAAGGTAAGGATAAGAGTGATAGAAGAGTGTTTAGAAAGGATGCTAATGGAAGAATATTTGAGCTTAGAGGTGTTAATAATGATGCTCCTGATGAGCTTTATTGAGAATAGAAGTGTTAATAAGAATGGAAAAGAGAATAAGGATGAGGCTATTGGTCTGGCTGTACTTCCCAATCCCTCCTCTCTCCCTCACCATTCCCTCTAACATTCCCAGATTTATCCCCTCCTCTACTCTCTTTTATATCATCATCACTATTCTTTCTTTTATCTCCTCTTTTAACCTTATATCTATTCCCTCTTTTAGCTTGCCTAACCTCGCCTTTCTCATCGCCATTAGCTTGCCTATTTGTACCTCTTTTCGCCTTTCCATTAAGCGCCTTACCTGTACTTCGTGTACAAGAGCTAACTTTAGCTTCTTTAACTCGTCCATTATTAGGCGCACTACAAGCAACTATTGGTATTAAATATAGCTTTATTAGCTTCATTATGTTCATCTTGATTAGGCTTAGCCTCAATAAGAGCCTCATCGAGCCTTATTATTAGCTTCAATAAGATTAGCTATATCAGTTTTATTATCTTCATTAATAGCATTCGCTATAAGATTATGATTAACATCGTTATATTTATCTTTGTTATTATAATTTTTGTAGTCTTGCTACGAATAAGATTTATTCTACTGATACTAAGCATTTGTATCATTGTCGCTAACACTATTATCAATATTAATAACAATTTGATAAATAATTTCCTATATTGTTTTGGTTATACAGATATGCTTTCTATATTTGTTGCCATGATAATAAAACTAATAATAATATTAATCTTTTAAATTTTACTGTTATGGAAGAACAAGTTCCTACCAATGAAGCTGCTGTTGTTACAGCTGCTGCTCCTATTAATCAACCAAGTAACAAAGCACAAGACAGAAAAACTATTATTCCTAAAGGTGTTCCTGAAAGCACTGCTAAGATTGCTGCTTTTCTTAATTTCAATTGCGATATTCGTCGGCATACTGCTAAGAATATTATTGCAGCTGCAAGAGAAAGTGGTCTTGTTAAACAAGATAGCAAATGCTATGTGAATTTCCTTTGGAATAAGTTTCAACTTAAAGAAAATGGTCTTAATAAAGAATTTCTTTATACAGAAGCTTTCTTTATCCGTTCTTTCACTAAGAGTTTCGAGGATATAGCTCGTGATGCTGGAGTTGTTCTTGAAAACTTCTTTGTTGATAATGATATTCACGGTGAAGATATTCTTAGTAATAACAATTAACGAATAGTTTGTTCACCTGCCCCGTAGAGGATAACCTAAGCTGAATAACCTGCTTTATTTCATTCTCAATTTGATAATGTTATTCTTTATCGGGGCAGTACTCTAATTGCTTCTATTTATGGAAATAGTTTATATTCCACCTCAAAAAGAAGATAATAATATCGTTGGTATTGCTATTGATGCTGAACTTGTTAATACTGATTTAGATAACAGTTCTGAATATAATGGAATTGTGCCAGATGATACTCCTTATAGTAATGATTTTGGTTTTTACGATTAAATTAAAACTTATATTGATATGAAAAAAGAAGAACTTAATAAAATTGCTGCTGCAATTGCTTGTGAATTGATTGGTTGTGACGGTGATTGCGATAATTATAATAAAGCTGATGTCGAAAAAGAACGTCAAAAGCTTATTAATGAAATTAATGATAAATCTGAAAAGGTTCTTATAACTGCTAAAAATTTTAAAGCGCCAACTGTTGCTAAACAAAAAGAACTTATCTTTGAAAAAGAAAAATGTTTTGATGTTCTTAAACGAGTT